>Ga0157369_10000061_pt1 | contig 151283 bp, 133 predicted proteins | sample C25metaG_FD_113461 | JGI IMG/M metagenome (GOLD analysis project Ga0157369, IMG submission 113461) | Corn rhizosphere microbial communities from Kellogg Biological Station, Michigan, USA - C2-5 metaG | ecosystem: Host-associated > Plants > Roots > Rhizosphere > Soil | place: USA: Michigan... | reverse complement strand
TTCGTAACCCCTTAATTTTTTGGAGTTTTTATGGCGATCGAGCGTACCCTGTCGATTATCAAGCCCGATGCAGTGGCGAAAAACGTGATTGGCCAGATCTACAGCCGCTTCGAAAACGCGGGCTTGAAGATCGTCGCGGCGCGTATGGCTCAGCTCTCGCGCGCCGATGCGGAAAAGTTCTACGCCGTGCATGCCGCACGCCCGTTCTTCAAGGATCTCGTCGAATTCATGATTTCCGGCCCGGTCATGATTCAGGTGCTCGAAGGTGAGAACGCCATTCTGAAGAATCGCGACCTGATGGGCGCGACCGATCCGAAGAAGGCCGACAAGGGCACGATCCGCGCCGATTTCGCCGACAGCATCGACGCCAATGCCGTGCATGGCTCCGACGCAGCCGAAACGGCGGCCGTGGAAGTTGCATTCTTCTTCCCGGAAATCAACGTCTATTCGCGCTGATCGCCGAGCAGGCGAATCGAGCCCGCGAATCGACGCTTGGCGCGCTCGGCGCGCCTATCGCCGCCCGTTTTCGTTCGGCGGCGATAGGCAAGCCGCATTGAAACAGCAGGATCCGACATGACGAGCAGTACTCCCGTCAATCTTCTCGACTTCGACGCCGCAGGTCTCGTCGCGTATTGCGATAGCCTGGGCGAGAAGCCGTTTCGCGCCAAGCAACTGCAGCGCTGGATTCACCAGTACAACGCCGCGGATTTCGACGGCATGACCGATCTCGCGAAGTCGTTGCGCACGAAGCTCAAGGACCGCGCGGCCATCGTCATGCCGCCCGTGGTGAGCGATCATGTGTCGAACGACGGCACGCGCAAGTGGCTCGTGGACGTCGGCAACGGCAACGCCGTCGAAACCGTGTTCATCCCGGAAGAAACGCGTGGCACGCTCTGCGTGTCGTCGCAGGCCGGGTGCGCCGTCAACTGCCGGTTTTGCTCCACGGGGAAGCAGGGTTTTTCCCGCAACTTGACGACGGGCGAGATCATCGGCCAGTTGCGCATGGCCGAGTTCGCGTTGCGCGCAGCCCTTGGGCGCCCGCACGCGCCGGACAGCAAAGGGGAGCGCGTCATCACGAACGTCGTCATGATGGGCATGGGCGAGCCGTTGCTCAATTACGACGCGCTCGTTCCCGCGCTGCGGCTGATGCTCGACGATAACGCCTACGGCCTCTCGCGGCGCCGGGTCACCGTGTCGACCTCCGGCGTGGTGCCGATGATGGACCGGCTGGGCGCCGATTTGCCCGTCGCGCTGGCAGTCTCGTTGCATGCGCCGAACGACGCACTGCGCGACATGCTGGTGCCGCTGAATAAGAAGTATCCTCTGCGCGAGCTGATGGCCGCCTGCTCGCGTTATCTCGATGTGGCGCCGCGCGACTTCATCACGTTCGAGTACTGCATGCTGGACGGCGTGAACGACAGCGACGCCCACGCACGAGAGTTGCTTGCGCTGACGGCCGATGTGCCTTGCAAGTTCAACTTGATCCCGTTCAATCCGTTCCCGGAATCCGGCCTTTTTCGCTCGAAGCCGGAGCGGATTAAGCGGTTCGCGCAAATCCTCATCGACGCGGGCATCGTCACGACGGTGCGCAAGACGCGCGGCGACGACATCGATGCCGCATGCGGCCAGCTCGCGGGCGCCGTGAAAGACCGGACGCGCGTCGCGGAACGGATGGGGCTTGGCGCGCAAGGCCGTGGCGCAAGCGGCCAAGCGGGCGATGGCAGGACGAGCAAGGTGATCGAGGTGCGGCCCGTGCGTTGACGGGCGCGAGGCTGGCGCGGTACGACAGCGGGCGCGCCGCGGCTAGCGCCGCGTGGCAGGAAAAGGGGCGCGCGCCCACGTAGTGAATGGATTGACGGTTCGCGCATCGATGCCAATGAGTCGGATTGGCCGGGCGCGGAGTGGACAAAGAGAATCGACGCGAGGATCAGGGATGAGTGAGCCGCAGCATCCGCAATCAGAAGGTATACAGACGAGCGCGGAACGTTCGGGCGCGGGGGGAAGCGCCGTACCGCAGACGGCGCCCGGCGCGACGTTTGCGCCGCTCGATTCGCTGGCGGCGGTCGGCGCCCGTCTGGCGCAGTTGCGGCAAGCGAAAGGCTGGTCCGTCGACGACGTTTCCGCGCGGTTGAAAGTCGCGCCGAACAAGATGCGTGCGCTCGAGGCGGGCGATATCAGTCAGCTGCCCGGCACGACGTTCGCGCTCGGCGTCATTCGCAGCTATGCCAAGATGCTCGGCACCGATCCCGAGCCGTTCGCGCAGGCGCTGCGACGCGTCAAAGGCGCGCCCGAACCGGATTTGTCGATGCCCGCGTCGAGGGGCGCCGATTTGCCGCGTGGGCGGGTTTCGGTCTCGCTCGGGGGCACGCCGAAGCATCGGTCGTGGTGGTGGGGCGTTGCGGCCGGCGTGATCGTTCTCGTTGCACTGGCGATGTGGCGTCAGGGCGGCGATTCGTCGGCATGGCTCGCGCGCCTGAAGGCGAGTGCGGGCGGGATGGCGGCCAATCCGGGCGGCCCGGCGTCGAGCGCCGTGGCGCCTGGCACGGCCGTGACGGCGGTGGGCTCGGTCGGCGAGCAGCCCGCCGCTGCCTCGGGCGTCGCTCCCGCTTCCGAGGCGCAGGCAAGCGGCGCCACGATCACGCGGCTCGAGACGACGGACACGGCCTCTCAGCCGGTCGCCGCTCAGGCGGCGCCCGCGGTATCGGCGGCTTCGGCGTTGCCATCGTCATCCGCTGCGCCGGTGCAGCAGCAAGCGCAACCGGCGAGCGCCGGCGCGGCCGAGTCGGCCGCTCAGACGCCGGCGGCCTCTCAGGCCGCGGTGCAAGCGCCGGTGCCGGGCGCGGCGACGATCGTCGTCAAGGTCACGCAAGACAGTTGGTTCAGCGTGCGTGACAAGAACGGCAAGGAAGTGTTCTCCGGGCTCGTGCACGCGGGCGACACCAAGGAACTCTCGGGCATGCCGCCGTTCAAGATCACAGCGGGCAATCGCGCTGGGCTGGATTCGATGACGTTCGACGGGCAGAAGGTCGATGCGGCAAAATTCGGCCCCAATAAGGGCAACGTCGCACGCTTCACGTTGCCTTGACGGTTTGACGATCGCTTGACGATCGACAGCCGCGGCGGGCGCGCCGCGGTTCATTTATTCGGGCGCGCAGAGGCGGTCAGCGCCGCGCGCGCAGCACAACTAGGACTCATGGGTCTTTCGATGGCTACCGACAGCAGCAGTCAGATTTGTTCTTCCGAGCCGGTTTTCGGCGGTCCCGCGAAACGGCGCGCCTCGCACGCGGTCGACGTTCGCTGGGGCGGTCAGCTCGTGACCATTGGCGGCGACGCCCCCGTGCGCATCCAATCGATGACGAACACGGACACGGCCGACGCCATCGGTACGGCCATCCAAGTCAAAGAACTGGCGCAAGCGGGTTCCGAACTCGTTCGCATCACGGTGAACACGCCCGAGGCCGCGCAAGCCGTGCCGGCGATCCGCGACCAGCTCGATCGCATGGGCGTTGCCGTGCCGCTCGTGGGCGATTACCACTACAACGGCCACCTGCTGCTGCGCGATTACCCCGCGTGCGCCGAGGCGCTGTCGAAATACCGCATCAATCCCGGCAACGTCGGTCAGGGCGCAAAACGCGATACGCAATTCGCCCAGATGATCGAGGCGGCGATCCGTTACGACAAGCCCGTGCGCATCGGCGTGAATTGGGGCAGCCTCGATCAAGATTTGCTTGCCCGCATGATGGATGAAAACGCTGCGCGCAGCGAGCCGTGGGAAGCGCAGAGCGTCATGTACGAGGCGTTGATCCAATCGGCGATCGGTTCCGCCGAACGCGCGATCGAACTCGGTTTGGCGCGCAGCAAGATCATCCTGTCTTGCAAGGTGAGCGGCGTCCAAGATCTGATCGCCGTGTATCGAGAGCTTGCACGCCGTTGCAAATTCGCGCTGCACCTGGGGCTGACCGAGGCGGGAATGGGTTCGAAAGGCATCGTCGCGTCGACGGCGGCCCTCAGCGTGCTGCTGCAGGAAGGCATCGGCGATACGATCCGCATCTCGCTCACGCCGGAACCCGGCGCCTCGCGGACGGGCGAAGTCGTCGTCGGCCAGGAAATCTTACAGACGATGGGCTTGCGTTCGTTCACGCCGATGGTCATCGCCTGCCCCGGCTGCGGTCGCACGACGAGCACGCTGTTTCAGGAGTTGGCGTCTCAAATCCAGAGCTACCTGCGTGCGCAGATGCCCGTGTGGCGCGATCAGTACCCTGGCGTCGAGAAGATGCATGTGGCGGTGATGGGTTGCATCGTGAACGGTCCCGGCGAATCCAAACAGGCCAATATCGGCATCAGTCTGCCGGGTTCGGGGGAGAATCCCGCAGCGCCGGTGTTCATCGACGGCGAAAAAGTCAAAACGCTGCGCGGCGAGCGCATCGCCGAGGAATTTCAGCAAATCGTGAGCGATTACGTCGAGCGCCGTTATGGCCACGCGAGCGTCGCTAACTAAAGAATCGACTCAACGACGATGACAGAACAGAAGAGAAAGCTCGAAAAGCTTGCGGGCGTCAAAGGCATGAACGACATCCTGCCGCAGGATGCCGTGTTGTGGGACTTCTTCGAAGCGACGGTCAAGTCGATGCTGCGCGCATACGGCTATCAAAATATCCGCACGCCGATCGTGGAGCACACGCAACTGTTTACGCGCGGGATCGGCGAAGTCACCGACATCGTCGAGAAGGAGATGTATAGCTTCGTCGATTCATTGAATGGCGAACATCTGACGCTGCGTCCCGAAAACACGGCGGCGGTCGTGCGCTCGGCCATCGAGCATAATTTGCTCTATGACGGTCCGAAGCGGCTTTGGTATATCGGCCCGATGTTCCGGCACGAGCGTCCCCAGCGCGGGCGCTATCGCCAGTTTCATCAAGTCGGCGTCGAGGCGCTCGGCTTCAGCGGTCCCGATGCCGACGCCGAAATCATCTTGATGTGCCAGCGGTTGTGGGACGATCTCGGCCTCACCGGCATTCGGCTCGAGATCAACTCGCTGGGTCTTGCCGACGAACGTGCGGCACATCGCGTCGAACTGATCGCCTATCTCGAAAAGCACGTCGACGCGCTCGACGACGACGCCAAGCGCCGGCTTTACACGAACCCGCTGCGGGTGCTGGACACGAAGAATCCTGCCTTGCAGGAAATCGCCAAGAACGCGCCCAAGCTCATCGATTTCCTCGGCGAGGCTTCCCGTGCGCACTTCGACGGTCTGCAACGTCTGCTCAAGGCGAACAACATTCCGTTCACGATCAATCCGCGGCTCGTGCGCGGCCTCGATTACTACAACTTGACGGTGTTCGAGTGGGTAACCGATAAGCTCGGCGCGCAAGGCACGGTGGCCGCCGGCGGCCGCTACGATCCGCTCATCGAGCAGTTGGGCGGCAAGCCGACGGCCGCGTGCGGCTGGGCGATGGGCGTCGAGCGCATTCTCGAATTGCTCAAGGAAGAGTCGCTCGTGCCGCAGGAAGAGGGCTGCGACGTGTATGTCGTCCATCAGGGCGAGAGCGCGCGCGAGCCGGCGTTCATCATCGCGGAGCGGCTGCGCGACACGGGGCTCGACGTCATCCTGCATTGCAGCGCCGATGGCGCGCAGGCGAGCTTCAAGTCGCAAATGAAACGTGCCGACGCGAGCGGTGCGGCCTTCGCGGTGATTCTCGGCGAGGACGAAGTGGCGAGCGGCACTGTCGGCGTCAAGCCGTTGCGCGAGGTGGCGGCCGCGGGCGAAAAGAGCGAGCAGCAAAGCGTGCCGGTCGAAAACTTGACCGAATTTCTAATCAATGCGATGGTTGCAACCGCCGAAGACGGCGACGACTGACGCAACTGTTGCCGCTCATGACCAGATCGGCGCGAGACAAGAAGGAATCGCTTAGCGATGAGTTATCACGACGAACAAGAATCGATTGAGAGTTTCAAGGCATGGTGGGCGCAATGGGGCGATGCGACCACCTGGATCGTTCTCGCGGCGCTGGTCGCGGCGGCGGCATGGAACGGTTGGAATTTTTGGCAGCGCCGTCAGGCCACGCAAGCGGCCGTGCTCTATGAGCAAGTGCAGCAAGCGGTGTCGTCGAAGGACAAAGCGGCCGTCGCGCGTGATGCCGGCGATATGGAGTCGCGCTATGGCGGCACGGCGTACGGCCAGATGACGGCGCTGGCAGCCGCCAAGGCGCTCTACGAAGCGGGCGATGCAGCCGGCGCGAAAGCGCAACTGCAGTGGGCCGTCGACCACGCCAAGGACGACGAGTACAAAGAAGTCGCTAAGCTGCGCCTTGCGGCGCTCTTGCTGGACGAGAAGGCATACGACGCCGGTCTCGCGTTGCTCTCCGGCACGCCGCCCGAAGGCTTCCAGGGCGCAGTGGCGGACCGCCGCGGCGATCTGCTTGCGGCCGCGGGAAAACGTGCCGACGCGCGTGGCGCGTACCAGCTCGCGCTGTCGTCGCTCGGCAAGAGCGATACGTCGGCCCGGCAGCTCATCCAATTCAAGCTCGATGCGCTCGGCGGCTAAGCCCCGTCCGTACCGACCCAGCCGGCTCAACCTGAACACCTTTTGACGAAGCTTCGCTTACCGATGAATTTGCTGAAACGTATCGCCGTGCCCATCGCTTGCGCGATGACCGTCCTCGCGATGACGGCTTGCTCGTCCACCAAGGACGAACGCCGCAATCCGGTGCCGCTCACCGAGTTCAAGCCCGTCTTCAACGTCGAGCGGGCCTGGAAGGCAAGCGTCGGCAAGGCGGGTCGTTACTTCTTCTCGCCGATCGTCGTTGGCGAGGCCGTTTATGCGGCCGGCTCGAACGGCACCGTCGCGAAGATCGACGGCAAGACCGGGCAAGACGTTTGGCGCACCAAGCTGCATACGGATTTGACGGCGGGGGTGGGCAGCGACGGCACCTACACGGCGGTCGGCGCGGAAAAAGGCGGTGTGGAGGTCATCGGCTCGGACGGCAAGCTGCTTTGGAAGACTTCGGTGCCGGGCGAGATCGTTTCGCCGCCGCTCGTGGGCAACGGCTATGTGATCGTGCGCACGATCGACGGCCAAATCAGCGCGTTCAACGCGTCTACCGGCGAATTGCGGTGGCAGTATCGCAATCGGGCGGTGCCGCTGAACCTGCGCGTTTCGGCCGGGATGACCTTCGCCGGGCAGGTGGCGGTGCTGGCGGGTTTCCCGGGCGGCTCGCTCGCCGCGATCAATTTGAAGACGGGGGATGACTACTGGCAGGCGCCCGTATCGTTCCCGAAGGGTGTGACCGAAGTCGAGCGCATCAATGACGTGACGGGCGCGCCTACGCTGGTCGGCGCGCAAGCTTGCGCGGTCACGTTCCAAGGCCGCTTGAGCTGTTTCGATGCGAACAACGGTCAGCCGGTGTGGGAGAAGCCGTTTTCGGGCGTCAGCGGCTTGGCCGAAGACGGCAAAGCGGTGGTCGCACCCGACGACTGGTCGGTGCTGCATGCATTCGATGTGACGACGGGCAATCCGCTTTGGAAGAACGATAAGCTCAAAAATCGCGATTTGAGCGCGCCGTACTTGCTGGGGCCGAATGTGGTGGTCGGCGATTATCAGGGCTACGTCCACTTCCTCTCGCGCGACGACGGCTCGCTCCTCGCCCGCACGAAGACGGACGGCAGTGCGATCACGGCCGCGCCCGTAGCGGTGGAGAACACGCTCATCGTGCAAACGCACGACGGCGATCTGTACGGGTTCGTGTCGCGCTGAGCGCGGCCGTCTCGTCCAATAGCCAATAGCGACTGCGGGCCGGCTCAGCCGGCCGCAGCTGTTTCACGTGCCGGCGCGCAGAGTGCGCGGCCGGCGAATTGATACGCGGCCGTTTTCGCCCCGTTGTATCGTGATGATTTTAAGCGGCCATCGCGCACACTCGTTCGTGCAGCCGGCAGCGCGTACGGTCACCGGTGCGCCGTGCCTGCTCGCATCGCTTGCTGCTGCGCATTGAAACCCGGTTGCTCCCGTGGCTTGTCGCTTTGACGAGCCAATGCCGCGGCGCGAGCTCCATTTAGGCAACATCAGATGAAACCCGTTATAGCCCTCGTCGGGCGCCCCAATGTGGGGAAATCCACGTTGTTCAACCGCCTCACGCGTTCGCGCGATGCACTCGTCGCCGATCTGCCCGGTTTGACGCGCGATCGCCATTACGGCGAAGGGCGCGTCGGGGAGCGCCCCTATCTCGTCGTCGATACGGGCGGTTTCGAGCCGGTTGCGAAGGACGGCATCCTGCACGCCATGGCGCTGCAGACACGCCAGGCGGTGGAGGAATCGGACGTCGTCGTCTTCATCGTCGATGGCCGCAATGGACTCGCCCCGCAGGACAAGGCAATCGCCGATTACCTGCGCAAGACCGGGCGGCCGATCATGCTCGTCGTCAACAAGGCGGAGGGCATGAAGTACACGGCCGTGGCGTCCGATTTTTACGAGCTAGGTCTCGGCGATCCGCGAGCGATCTCGGCTGCGCACGGCGACGGCGTCACGGAAACGATCAATGACGCGCTCGAAGTCGCCTATGCCGGGCATCCTGAAGAAGAGCCGGAGCCGAGCGATGGGCGTGGCATCAAGATCGCGATCGTCGGGCGGCCGAACGTCGGCAAATCCACGCTCGTGAACACGCTCATCGGTGAGGATCGCGTCATCGCCTTCGACATGCCGGGCACGACGCGCGATTCGATCTACGTCGATTTCGAGCGCCAGGGGAAGAAGTACACGCTCATCGATACGGCCGGTTTGCGCCGTCGCGGCAAAGTATTCGAGGCGATCGAGAAATTCTCGGTGGTCAAGACTCTGCAATCGATCGCCGATGCCAACGTCGTCATCTTGCTGCTCGACGCGCGCCAGGATATCTCGGAGCAGGACGCGCACATCGCCGGGTTCGTGGTCGAGCAAGGACGTGCGCTGGTCGTCGGCGTCAACAAGTGGGACGGGCTCGATCCCCACGTGCGCGAGCGCACCAAAGCGGACATGACGCGCAAGCTCAAATTTCTCGAATTCGCGAAATTCCACTTCATTTCGGCCACGGAGAAGACGGGGATCGGCCCGCTCATGCGTTCGGTCGATGCCGCTTACGCCGCCGCGATGGCCAAGCTGCCGACGCCCAAGCTCACGCGCGCGTTGATCGAGGCCGTCGAATTTCAGCAGCCGCGCCGTCGCGGCCCCGTGCGCCCGAAACTGCGGTACGCCCATCAGGGCGGCCAAAATCCGCCCATCATCGTCATTCACGGCAACGCGCTCGACGCGGTCACGGAAACCTACAAGCGCTATCTCGAAAACCGTTTCCGAGAAACTTTCTCGCTGACGGGAACTCCATTGCGCATAGAGTTTCGCTCGTCGACGAATCCGTACGCGGACAAGGGCTGATTCCCGTGCTCGGCGGGGTCGGCCGGATGGGCTAGCGGCCCCGTGCGGTAACGAAAATCGGCTATAGTGTAGCGATTGGTGGCGGATCTCTTTTTCTTCGTCCCAATCTGGATCCAACCTGCAAAAAAACGATGGAGTTTGCTATGAGCAACAAAGGGCAATTGTTACAAGACCCGTTTCTGAACGCACTGCGCAAAGAGCACGTGCCGGTTTCCATCTATTTGGTCAACGGCATCAAGCTGCAAGGGAACATCGAATCGTTCGACCAGTACGTCGTGTTGCTCCGTAACACTGTGACCCAGATGGTTTACAAACACGCCATTTCGACTGTGGTGCCGGCCCGTCCGGTCAATTTCCACCCTGATTCGGAAACGGCCTAAATTCATCCCAGCGGCCGGCACGGCGCCGATTCACCGGCGCGCTGTGCCGGCCGCTTCTCATTTAGACGCTCATCAATTTGATCAACGCAGCGCTAGTCGGCATCGATTTCGGCAAGATCGACTTCGAAGCCAGCCTCGAAGAACTCAGCTTGCTCGCGCAAAGCGCGGGCGCCCATCCCGCCGTGACGCTGACAGGGCGTCGTTCCAGCCCCGATGCCGCTTTGTTCGTCGGCAGCGGCAAAGCCGAGGAATTGCGTCTCGCGTGCGAGGCCAACGAGGTGGAGATCGTGATCTTCAACCACGCATTGGCTCCGGCGCAGCAGCGCAATTTGGAGCGGACGCTTAACCGGCGCGTCATCGATCGCACGAGTCTGATTCTCGACATCTTTGCGCAGCGGGCGCGCAGCCACGAGGGCAAGTTGCAAGTCGAATTGGCGCAATTGCAGTACATGGCCACGCGGCTCGTGCGCGCTTGGACTCACTTGGAGCGCCAAAAAGGCGGTATCGGCCTGCGCGGCCCGGGCGAGACGCAGCTTGAGACCGACCGCCGCCTGATCGGCGAGCGGATCAAGATGCTCAAAGTGCGGCTCGACAAGCTGCGGCGTCAGCACGGCACGCAGCGGCGACAGCGCGCCCGCAATCGGGCCATGTCCGTCTCGCTCGTCGGCTATACCAACGCCGGTAAATCGACGCTGTTCAATGCGCTGACGAAAGCGCAGGCCTATGCGGCCGATCAACTGTTCGCGACGCTGGATACGACATCTCGCCGCCTCTATCTTGGCGACGAGGCGGGGCAAGTGATCGTTTCCGATACGGTCGGCTTCATTCGTGAGTTGCCGCACCAGCTGGTGGCGGCATTTCGCGCGACCCTCGAGGAGACGATTCACGCCGATTTGCTGCTGCATGTCGTCGACGCATCGAGCGCCGTGCGGCTCGACCAAATCGATCAAGTCAATGAAGTCCTTCAGGAGATCGGGGCGCATACGGTGCGGCAAATTCTCGTCTTCAACAAGATCGACGCGGTGCCGGAATTGGCGGCCCGCGGCGAGGCGGTCGAGCGAGACGAGTATGGTAATATTTCGCGCGTCTTTTTGAGCGCGCGCACGGGGCAGGGTTTGGATACGCTGCGCGCCGCCATTGCCGAAATCGCCACCTCAGAACATCTCCCAGATAGCGGGCGAGCGCAGCCGGAAGAAGCACCGCCGGGGCATGAGCGCGAAGACTTCGACGCGTCTGCGTCGGGCGCGCGGCCATGGCGCTCCGATTTGCATTGACCGGCTCTCCCAACTCGAGCGAAAGAACACAGGTGAACGAATACAACGAGCGGAGTTTCTGGCTGCGTGCGCGCGCCATTCTTTCGATCAGCGACCCTCGTTGGGGGCGCAGCGACGGCAACGGTAATCGGCAGCGTCCGAACGAACCGAAGCGCGGGCCAGGCGACGACAACGGCCCGCCCGATCTCGACGAAATGTGGCGCGACTTCAATCGCCGCCTGTCGCGCTTATTCGGCGGCAAAGGGCAGGGCTCCGGTCCCGGTGATCGCCGCCCGGACAATGGGCGCGCGGCGCGTATCGGCATTGGCATCGTCATCGGCGTCCTCGTGGCCATCTACGTCGGCAGCGGGGTGTTCGTCGTGCAGGACGGCCAAACGGGCATCGTGCTGCAATTCGGCAAATATCGCGCAACGGCGGAGCCCGGCGTGCATTTGCGGCTGCCTTATCCTTTCGAAACTCACGAGATCGTCAACGTTGCGCAAGTGCGGTCGGTGGAGATCGGGCGCGGCAATCCGATGAGCGACTCCAGCATGAAGGATGCGTCCGTCATGACGCGCGACGGCGATATCCTCGATGTACGCGTGGCGGTCCAATACCAGGTGAAATCGGCTACCGACTATCTGTTTCGCACCGCTGATCCCGATCTGAGCGTGACGCAGGCGGCGCAATCGGCCGTGCGCGAGATCGTCGGCGCGCGCAGCACCGCGAGCCTGCTCGACGGCAATCGCGACGCGATTCGCGAGCCGCTTGCGCAAGCGATCCAAAGCGCGCTCGACCGGTATCGCACGGGCCTTGCCGTGGCGGGGGTGACGGTTCAATCCATCGAGCCGCCCGCAGCAGTGCAGAGCGCGTACGCCGATGCCGTGCGGGCGGAGCAGGAGCGGGCGCGCGCGAAAAGCGAGGCACAGGCGTACGCCGGCCAGGTCTTGCCCGGGGCGAAGGAACAAGCGCAGCGCACGATCGACGATGCGAAGGTGTATTCCCAACGCGTCGTCGCGCAGGCGCAGGGCGATGCCGAACGCTTCAAAGAGGTCTACGCCCAATACGCGAAAGCGCCCGCGCTCATGCGCGAGCGAATGTACCTGGACACCATGCGCGAGATCTACTCGAACACCACCAAGGTGTTCGTCGACAGCAAGGGTGGCAACAACACGCTGAATTTGTCGCTCGACAAGCTCCTCGAGTCGAACCGGCGGACGGCTCCAGAGCCTTCCGCCCCTGCCTCCGCGCCGGCCGCGAACCCGGCGCCGGCCGCGTCGCCACAGCCGCCGGCGGCCGCCCCGAGCGCGGCCAGTCAGGCCGCCGCCGCGAGCGAAGCAGTGCGTTCCCGCGATGCGCTACGTAGCCGCTCGCGTGAAGACGATCTACAGCAGCAATAGGGAGCGCTCCATATGAATCGCATTATTGCGCTCGTCATCGTAGTCGTGGCCGTGCTGTTCCTCGGCTCCTCGACATTGCTCGTGGTGGATCAGCGGCACGTTGCCGTGGTCTATTCGCGCGGCGGCAAGAACCCGGCTGTCGTCGGCCCCGGCTTGCACGTGAAACTGCCTGCGCCACTCCAAGCGGCGATGGTCGTCGATACTCGCGTGCGCACGCTCGTGCCGACCGACCCTGACCGTTACGTTACGTCCGACAAAAGCGCGCTGCTCGTCGTGCCTGCGCTCAAGTACCGCGTGACCGACCCCTTGAAGCTCTTCAACGAGACGGACGGCGACCAGCAGAGCGCGAGCGAGCGTCTGGCCGCGCAGTTGCGCGGCGCGCTGGGCGCAGCGCTCGGCAAGCGTTCGCTTAGCGACGTAATCGCGAACCAAGGGCAAGTCGAACAAGAGGCACAAGCGGCGACGGCGGACGCCGCCGGCGCGCTCGGGATTGAGATCGTCGATCTGCAACTCTTGCGCGTCGACTTGCCGCAAGCGAGCGCCGACGCGGTCTATAAGCGCATGGCGGCCGCACGGGAGCAGGTGGCAAGCGACGTGCGCGCCCAGAGTGCGGCGCAGGCGGCGGAAATCAAGGCCGACGCGGAGCGCCAGCGCCAAGCCGTGCTGACCGATGCCTATGCGGCCGCGCAGGCGATCAAGGGCGAGGGCGACGCGAAAGCGGCCGGCATTGCAGCCGACGCATTCGGCCGCGATCCCGGCTTTTACCAGTTCTACGAAAGCCTGCAGGCCTATCGAAGCGTGTTCAAGGCAGGCGACGTGATCGTCGTCGATCCCGACAGCGAATTTTTCCGCTTCATGCGTCACCCCGACGGGAACGCCGTCTCACCGAATCCGGCCGCCTCGGCGTCACGCAAACACTGATTCAGGGGCGCCGCCGATCGATCGGCGGCGCCGTCATTCCCATGGACATGGCCGGTTCGTTACTGCTTGCGATCGCACTGATGCTCATCATCGAGGGCATGTTCCCGTTCGTCTTCCCGAAAGCGTGGCGCGAGACGTTTCGTAGAATAGCGGAACGGCCGGCGCATCATATCCGCATCGGCGGCCTGATCGTCATGACGCTTGGCTTGTTGTTGCTCGTCGCCGCCACCTGAGCGCCACGATGACGATCGCCCTTCGCGCGCTTCGCGCTTTGCTTGACCCGCTTGCGGCTGCGCGTTGCGCGGCCCATTAACGTTGTAGGACCGAACCGATGTCGACCTGGCTGCTTCCCGAAAATATCGCCGACGTGCTGCCCTCGGAGGCGCGCAAAATCGAAGAACTGCGGCGTGCGCTGCTCGATCGTTTTCGCACGTACGGGTACGAGATGGTGATGCCGCCGCTGCTCGAGTATCTCGAATCGTTGTTGACGGGCGGCGGCACCGACTTGAACCTGCGCACCTTCAAACTCGTCGATCAATTGTCGGGACGAACCCTTGGGCTGCGTGCCGATACCACGCCGCAAGTGGCGCGCATCGATGCGCACTTGCTCAACCGCCAAGGCGTGACGCGGCTTTGTTACGCAGGCAGCGTGTTGCACACGAGGCCGCGCGGGCTGCATGCGACGCGCGAGCAAATTCAGATCGGTGCCGAAATATACGGTCATGCGGGACTCGAAGCCGACCTCGAAGTTCAGCAACTGATGTTGGACGTGCTGCGCTTGGCTGGGATTGCCGACGTCCGGCTCGATTTGTGTCATGCGGGCGTGCTGCTCGAATTGTTCGAGCGCGATCCGATCGCCGCCGAGCGCGGCGAAACGCTTTACGAGGCGCTCGCGGGCAAGGATGTACCGCGCATCGCGGAACTCACGCAGGACCTGGATCCGACGGTACGGGACGCGCTGCGCGCGCTGCCCTCGCTGTATGGCGACGCTTCGGTGCTCGAACTCGCGCGCCAGCAGTTGCCGCAATGGCCCGCCATCACGCGTGCGCTCGACGATTTAACGTTCCTTGCGACGCACGTCGAAGGGGCGCAAGCGGCGATCGACCTGGCCGACCTTCGCGGCTACGCCTACCACAGCGGCGTGATGTTCTCGGCATATGTCGACGGCGTGCCGAACGCGCTCGCTCGCGGCGGCCGTTACGATCACGTCGGCCAAGCCTATGGGCGAGCGCGGCCGGCCACGGGCTTTTCGCTCGACCTGCGCGAGATCGCGCGCATCTCCCCGATCGAGGCCCGCAGCAGTGCGATCCTCGCGCCGTGGAAGCACGACGATGCGTTGCGCGAGTGCGTCGCCGCGCTGCGCGATGCGGGCGAAGTCGTGATCCAAGCGTTGCCGGGGCACGATCACGCACTCGACGAATTCGCCTTCGACCGCGTGCTCGTCGAGCGCGAAGGCGCGTGGCTCGTCGAGGCGCGCCCGCTGCAAACGGGCGGTTGATCGAGACGGTCGAAGCACGCCCGGGCAGGGTGTGCGAATGGTCCATGCCGTTGAAGCGAAACGGAAAAATTCGGAAGCTTCGGCGAACATGGGTAGAATACGTTTTTAACCAGCTAACGAAACAACATGTCTGCCAGTGCAGTGAACGCGGCCCCGGGGCGCAACGTCGTCGTCGTCGGGACCCAGTGGGGTGATGAAGGCAAAGGCAAGATCGTCGACTGGCTGACGGACCACGCGCAAGGCGTCGTGCGTTTCCAGGGCGGTCACAATGCCGGCCATACGCTCATCATCGGCGGCAAGAAAACGATCTTGCGCCTCATTCCGTCGGGCATTATGCGCGCGGGCGTCGCTTGCTACATCGGCAATGGCGTCGTGCTCTCGCCCGAAGCGTTGTTCAAGGAAATCGAAGAACTCGAAGCCGCTGGCGTCGATGTGCGCAAGCGCCTGTTCATTTCCGAAGCGACCACGCTGATCCTGCCGTATCACATCGCGATCGATCAGGCGCGCGAGGCGCGTCGCGGTGCGAGCAAGATCGGCACGACGGGGCGCGGTATCGGGCCCGCTTACGAAGACAAGGTCGGCCGTCGCGCGCTGCGCGTGCAAGATCTCTTCGCGCCGGCCGCGTTCTCGGAGCGCCTGCGCGAAGTCCTCGATTTCCACAATTTCGTGTTGACCCAATATCTGGGGGCAGCCGCCGTCGACTTCCAACAAACGCTCGATACGATGCTCGGCTACGCCGAGCGCCTAGCGCCGATGGTGGCGGACGTATCGCGACGCTTGTACGACGAGAACGCCGCCGGTCGCAACCTGCTGTTCGAAGGCGCGCAGGGCACGTTGCTCGACGTCGATCACGGCACTTATCCTTTCGTGACGTCGAGCAACTGCGTCGCGGGCGCCGCATCGGCGGGCGCGGGCGTCGGGCCGCAAAAGCTGCATTACGTCCTCGGTATCACCAAGGCATACTGCACGCGTGTCGGCTCGGGCCCCTTCCCGAGCGAACTGTATGACGCCGATAACCCGCAGCGGCAAGCCGCGGTTGGGGTCACCCTCGCGAACGTCGGCAAGGAATTCGGCTCCGTCACGGGCCGGCCCCGCCGCACCGGGTGGCTCGATGCCGCTGCGCTACGCCGTTCGATTCAAATCAACGGTGTGTCTGGCCTCTGTATCACGAAGCTCGACGTGCTCGACGGCCTCGACGAAGTGAATCTGTGCGTCGGCTATAAGATCGACGGCAAGAGCGTCGATCTGCTTCCGCGCGGGGCGGCCGAGGTGGGGCGCTGCGAACCCGTCTACGAGACGTTCGCCGGCTGGAAGGAAAGCACGATCGGCATCACGCAGTGGAGCCAGCTTCCGGCCAATGCGCAGGCCTATCTCTCGCGTGTGCAAGAGGTGGCCGGCATTCCGATCGACATGATCTCCACCGGCCCCGATCGTGACGAAACGATCTTGCTGCGCCATCCGTTCAAGGCTTGAAGGATGACGCAGAACATGACGATGATCGCCATGACCGATCCGCGCAACGACGATAAGAACCTCTGGGTGAGCTGGGACGAATACCACCGGCTCATCGAGTTGCTCGCGCTCACGGTGCATGAATCGGGCTGGAAGTTCGACCAAATCCTTTGCTTGGCGCGAGGCGGTTTGCGCGTTGGCGATCAGCTTTCGCGCATTTACGACTTGCCGCTGGCGATCCTCGCGACGAGTTCGTATCGCGAAGCGGCCGGGACGCAACAGGGCGAACTCGATATCGCGCAATACATCACGATGACGCGTGGCGATCTATCGGGCAACGTGCTGCTGGTCGACGATCTCGTCGATTCGGGCGTCACGCTGGCGCGGGTTCAGCAGCATTTGAAAGAACGTTATCCGGCCGTTGCCGCGGTTCGCTCCGCCGTGCTCTGGTATAAGGGCTGTTCCAAGGTCAAGCCCGACTATTTCGTCCAATCTTTGCCCACGAACCCGTGGATTCATCAACCGTTCGAAGAGTGGGACACCGTCCGTCCGCACAATTTGGGCGCGTGGATCAAGCGTGGCGTCGCCCAGGATTGACCTGCGGCACGCAAGTTGCGTTTAATTTGGGCACTGCCATTGCGAGCGCATCGACGATAGAGCGGAGTCGGCCGACCCCGCTCTTTTTTATGTGTATCCGCCATCGATGCACCGCTAGAATAGCGCTCGGTGCCGGCTGATCCGGTACGAATCGCTTGCGTTTATGACACAAAACAACCACGACAACCTTCGTCAGCATTCCTTGCCGACGCTTGCCCTGGCGGCCATTGGCGTCGTATTCGGCGACATCGGCACGAGCCCGCTATATGCGCTCAAGGAAGCGTTCAGTCCCGCGCACGGGATCGCGCTGACCGATCATTCGATTCTCGGCGTGATCTCGCTGCTGTTTTGGGCGATCGTCGTCGTCGTGTCGATCAAGTACGTGCTGTTCGTGATGCGCGCCGACAACAACGGCGAGGGCGGTGTGCTCGCCTTGATGGCGCTGTCGTTGCGGCCGTTTTCCTCGAAATCGCGCGTGACGGGCGTGTTGATGATGCTTGGCATCTTTGGCGCGTGCATGTTCTATGGCGACGCGGTGATCACGCCCGCCATCTCGGTGATCTCCGCTGTCGAAGGCCTCGAGATCGCCACGCCGCATCTGTCTCATCTCGTTTTGCCCATCACGATGGTGATCCTCGTTGCGCTGTTTTGGATCCAGCGGCACGGCACCTCGCTCGTCGGGAAGCTATTCGGCCCCATCATGCTCGTGTGGTTCGCCACGCTCGCATTGCTCGGGGTCAATCACATCGTGCGCGCGCCGCAGATCATCGCCGCGCTCAATCCGTATTACGCGTTCTCGTTCATGCATGCGCACATGCTGCAGGCGTATGTGGTGCTCGGTTCTGTATTCCTCGTGCTGACGGGCGCCGAAGCGCTCTATGCCGACATGGGGCACTTCGGCGTGCGCCCGATTCGGCTCGCGTGGTATGTGCTTGTCATGCCGTCGCTCGTTCTCAACTACTTCGGCCAGGGCGCGCTGCTGATGCAAGACCCGAAGGCGATCGAGAACCCGTTTTTCCTGATGGCGCCGCAGTGGGCCTTGCTCCCCTTGGTGGTTTTGTCGACGGTCGCGACGGTGATCGCATCCCAGGCGGTGATCTCCGGCGCTTATTCGCTGACGAGCCAGGCGATCCAGCTCGGCTACGTGCCGCGCATGAAAGTGCTTCATACATCGGACCTTGCGATCGGGCAGATCTATGTGCCCGTCGTGAACTGGTTGTTGCTGTTCATCATTCTGTGCGTCGTGGTCGGCTTCAAGAGTTCGGACAGCCTTGCCGCCGCATACGGTATCGCCGTCACCACCACCATGGTGATCACGACCGTGCTTGCCTGCGTCGTCATGGTCAACGTTTGGAACTGGAACAAGGTGCTGGTCGCGATCATCATCGCGGTGTTCATGGCGGTGGACCTCGCGTTTTTCGGCGCCAACCTGCTCAAGGTGGCGGAAGGCGGTTGGCTGCCGCTCGGCATCGGCGCCATGCTCTTCTTCTTGCTGATGACGTGGTACAAGGGCCGCATGCTGGTGAAGGAGCGCACCGCGGCCGATGGTATCCCCCTGGCGCCGTTCGTCCAGGGGCTGCTCGCGCATCCGCCTCATCGCGTATCAGGCACGGCCATCTATCTGACCGGCAGCGATTCGCTGGTACCCGTCAGCTTGTTGCACAACCTCAAACACAACAAGGTGTTGCACGAGCGGACGATCTTTTTGACCTTCCTGACCCGCGATATCCCCTACGTTAAAGAGGCCGATCGCATTACGCTCAAAGACGTCGACGGCGGGTTGTATCTCGTTGGGGCCGCTTACGGTTTCAACGAAACGCCCGACGTCAAGGCGGTGCTGTTCGAACTCGAACGCGCCTATGGCATGCAATTCGAGCTCATGGATACGTCGTTCTTCCTCGCCCGCGAAACGGTCGTGCCGACGCAACTGCCGGGCATGTCCATTTTGCGCGAGCGCGTGTTCGCGTGGATGCATCAAAATGCGGCGAAGCCTACCGATTTCTTCCGTATTCCCGCGAATCGGGTTGTAGAACTCGGTACGAAGATCGAAATTTGATCGTTGTTGGGACCGTGTCGGGCATGCAGCCGGACAGGGTTGAAAAAACAAAGCCCGCGTCTGTGCGCAATTCGTTCACAGGCGCGGGCTTTTTTGCAGCTTCAATTTCAACCGGGTGACAACCGTTGCTCGGGCGAGCCGCCAGCTTACGACGGCGGCCGCGAGGGCGGTGTGCGTTGAACGGCTCAGCGCTGCTTGAGCTTGGCGAAGGCGGCGGCCATTGCGCCGCCCGGCTCCGGCTCGCGTGCGCGTTGCGGGCCGCGCCCGGGCCCGGTCCCGTTAGAGCGGCTTGCGCCGCGCTCATCGCGCGGGCCGCTGCGCGATGCCGGTGCGGCGTCGTCGTCCAGACGCATCGTCAGCGCAATGCGCTGGCGCTTCACGTCGACGTCGAGCACTTTGACTTTCACGACTTGGCCCGCTTTCACGACTTCGTGCGGGTCTTTGATGAACTTCGTCGACAACGCGGAGACGTGCACGAGCCCGTCTTGATGGACGCCGATATCGACGAACGCACCGAACGCCGCGACGTTGGTGACAACGCCTTCGAGCACCATTGCCGGAGCGAGGTCCGAAATTTTCTCGACGCCTTCGCGGAACGTCGCCGTCTTGAATTCCGGGCGAGGATCGCGACCGGGCTTTTCCAATTCGGCAAGGATGTCGCGAACGGTGGGCAGCCCGAAGCGCTCGTCGACGAACTCGGTGGGCGACAGGCCTCCGAGTGCTGCACGGTTGCCGAGCACGTCGCCGATCTGCTTGCGGATCTTCGCCAGCATGCGCTCGACCACGGGGTAGGCCTCCGGATGCACCGATGACCGGTCGAGCGGGTTCTCGCCACCGTTGATGCGCAGAAACCCAGCGGCTTGCTCGAACGTTTTATCGCCCAGGCGCGGGACTTTGCGCAGATGCTCGCGCGAGGGGAACGGCCCGTTGGCGTCGCGATAGTCCACGATGTTGCGTGCAAGCGTGCTGTTCAATCCCGATACGCGAGCGAGCAGCGCGACCGATGCCGTATTTGCGTCCACGCCGACTGCGTTCACGCAGTCTTCCACCACGGCATCGAGCGAACGCGCGAGTTCGCGCTGATTGACGTCGTGCTGATATTGGCCGACTCCGATTGCCTTGGGTTCGATTTTGACGAGCTCGGCCAGCGGGTCTTGCAGGCGGCGCGCGATCGACACCGCGCCGCGCAACGAAACATCGAGTTCGGGGAATTCTTTCGCGGCGAGTTCCGACGCCGAATAGACCGACGCGCCGGCCTCGGAGACGACGATCTTTTGCAGCTTGAGTTCCGGATGCCGCGCGATCAACTCGCTCGCCAGCTTGTCCGTTTCACGCGACGCGGTGCCATTGCCGATGCTGATCAGTTCAGCCTGCGTTTGCGCCGCCAGCCGCGCAAGCTTCGCGAGGGAGCCATCCCAGTCCCGGCGCGGCTCGTGCGGGTAGATCGTATCGGTGGCGAGCACCTTGCCCGTGCGATCGACCACGGCCACTTTGACGCCGGTGCGCAAGCCCGGATCGAGGCCGATGACAGCCTTGGGGCCAGCCGGTGCGGCGAGCAGCAAGTCCTTCAGGTTGCGGGCAAAGACCCGGATCGCCTCATGCTCGGCCGTCTCGCGCAACTGCGTGAGCAATTCATTTTCGAGATGGGGCTGCACCTTGACGCGCCAGCACCAGCGGCAGACGTCGGAGAGCCATTTGTCGGCCGGGCGATTTTGATTCGAGATGCCGGCGTGACGCGCGATCATCGCTTCGCACGGATGCGGCACTTGTGCGTCGAGGTCTTCTCCGAGGCCGAGCTTGATCATCAGGACGCCGGCATTGCGACCGCGGAAGAGGGCCAGTGCGCGGTGCGAAGGCACCGTCTTCAAGGTCTCCGCGTAATCGTAATAATCGCGGAATTTCTCGCCTTCCTCGTTCTCCTTGCCTTCGACGACCGATGACGAAACGACGCCGCGCTCGGTCAGGTAGTCGCGCAATTTGCCGAGCAGTTCCGCCGTTTCGCCGAATTGTTCGGACAGGATGTCGCGCGCGCCGTCGAGCGCCGCTTTGACGTCGGCCACGCCTTTTTCGGCGTCGACGTAGGCCGCCGCTTCGGTTTGCGGATCGAGGCGCGGATCGGCGAGGAGCGCCTGCGCCAGCGGTTCGAGCCCCGCCTCGCGGGCGATTTGGGCGCGAGTGCGGCGCTTGGGCTTGTAGGGCAGGTAGAGATCCTCGAGCGCTTGCTTGCTATCTGCGGTTTCGATCGCGGCGCGCAACTCGTCGGTTAGTTTGCCTTGCTCCTCGATACTCGCGAGGATCGTCGCGCGCCGCTCTTCCATTTCGCGCAAATACAGCAGGCGCTCTTCGAGATGCCGCAACTGCGTGTCGTCGAGGTTGCCGGTGACTTCCTTGCGGTAGCGGGCAATGAACGGCACGGTTGCGCCTTCGTCGAGCAATTGCACGGCCGCGGCGACTTGGCGCGGCTGTACGGTCAATTCGGTGGCGATGCGCTGTACGATCTTGAGAGCTACGGAGTCCGTCATAGAAGGTGCGTGTGCCTGCTTGGCCCCCTGCGGCGTGTGCGGCGCAAGCCGGAACGCTGGCCCGGGGCCGGGTTGCTGAAGCGGCGCATTTTGCCACAAATGCTCGGGCGCCCGAGCGCGGGTGTTAGAATTTCGACCATGTTCCGATCCCCGCCTACGACGTTGCCAACCACCCGTTTGTCAGTCGCTCTGCGTGCCGCCGTATTGGCCGCGGCGGCATCTGCCATGCCGTTTAGCATGCCCATGGCCGCGCGTGCACAAGCCGTGCCGGAAGGCCAACCCGCGTCTGCCCCCACCGTGAGCGATGCGGCCAAGGCGGGTGCGCCCGATTTCAACTCGCGTCAGCAGGCGCTCGACGATCGCACCGCCGAGAACGAGTACGTGTACGGCGTTGCCGTGCATGATTGCTATAGCAAGTTCTTCGTCAACGCGTGCATCAACCGCGCGCGCGACAAGATGCGCGAGGTGCGCGCGAAGATTCGGGCGGAGCAACTGGCGCTGGACGACGAGCGCCGTTCCGTGCATGCGCGGCAGCGCGACGAGCAAGACGCGCTGCGGCGCGAACGCGATGCAGCGCAAGCCCCGCAGCGCGCGTCGAGCGCCGCGCGCAACGAGCAAGCGTACGAGGACAAGCAGCGCCAGCACGCGCTCGACGAAGCGCGACGCAATGCCGAGGCGCCGCAGCGTGCCGCCGATCAAGCGGCATACGATCGCAAGCAAGCCGATTTCCAGCGCAAGCTCGACGAGGCCCGGCGCAACGCGGCGCAAGATGCAAAGGAGCGCGCCGAGCGTGCGCAGCGCTTCTCCCAGAAACAAGTCGATGCACAGCAGCACAAGGCGGACGTCGAAGCCCGTCAGAAGCAGGCTGAGCAGAAGGCGCAGGAAAAGCAGGAGCAGCAGATGCAGCAGCAGGAACAGCAAAAGCGCTTGCAGCAGGAGAAAGAAAGCGACTGAGGCAAGTGGTTTTGCTGGACTGCAACCTCAGGCGTGGCGGCTGCGTGGGCGGCTTCCCGCCTACCGAACCGAGGAGGCGACCATGCGCGGCCATCAGGCGATCCAACCGGAGACGCTACGCGACCGGATCTTGCAGTTGCAGTCGGAGCATAGCGAACTCGATCGCATGATCGACAAATTGGCGGACTCGTCGGACATTACCGACCTCGAGCTGCGTCGCCTGAAAAAGCGCAAGCTCAAAGTCAAAGACGACATCTTGTTGCTGCAATTGCAGCTCGAACCGGACAGGCACGCGTAAGCGGCGAGCGGGCAGGCGTTTGCGCCGCGCGCTCAGCGCCGGTCATTGCAGGGAAATGCTTGCCTTGAATTCACCGCTCGATGCCTCTTCCGATGTGCCGCGCATGCCGGCCCCGACCTTGCCCGAGGGCGCTAACGATCATGCCGCGCAACCGGCGCCGCAGCCGCAGGAGCGCAAACCGCACGCGCTGGCGGTCGCGCTCGCGCCGCGCCGGCGTGCCGAGCTTGACACCATCTTTGCCGGCGACGGGCTGCTCGCGCGCACCATCGAGGGCTATCGGCCGCGCTCGTCGCAGATCGAAATGGCCTGTTCGGTGGCCGCCGCCATGGAGGCGTCGGGCCGCGCCATGCCCGAGCCCGCGATGTTCGAAGCGCAGCGCCGTCCGGCGCGCCGCTTGCGCGCCGATGCCGATGCGCGGGCCGAGCCGGGCGGCGATACGGCCGCGTCCGGCACAGAGGACGAAGGCGCTGCCGGCGAAAACACACTGATCGTCGAAGCAGGCACCGGCACGGGCAAGACCTTCGCTTACCTCGTGCCCGCCATGCTATGGGGCGGCAAGGTCATCGTTTCAACCGGCACGAAGCACCTTCAGGATAAGCTTTTTCAGCGCGACATTCCGACCGTGCGCGACGCGCTGGCGGTGCCGGTGTCGGTGGCCATGCTGAAGGGGCGCGCGAATTACCTGTGTCATTACTATTTGCAGCGCACGGCCGATAACGGCAGGTTGCCGTCGCGGCAAGACACCGCTTACCTGCAAGATATCGTGCGGTTCGCGAAGATCACGCGCACGGGGGACAAGGCGGAACTCGCGAGCGTCCCCGAGACGTCTTCCGTTTGGCCGATGGTGACTTCGACGCGAGAGAACTGCCTCGGCCAGGAATGCCCGCACTACAAAGACTGCTTCGTGATGCAGGCTCGACGCGAAGCGCAACAAGCGGATATCGTGGTCGTCAATCACCACCTGTTTTTCGCCGACATCATGCTGCGCGATACGGGCATGGCCGAATTGCTGCCGACGGCCAATACGGTGATCTTCGACGAAGCTCACCAGTTGCCGGAGACGGCAACCCTATTTTTCGGCGAAACGCTATCGACGGCGCAATTGCTCGAACTTGCGCGCGACACGGTCGCCGAAGGACTCGCGCATGCGCGCGACGCGGTTGAATGGGTCAAGCTGGGCGCGGGACTCGAGCGCGCGGCTCGCGACGTGCGGCTCGCGTTCAAGGACGATACGCTACGCGTGTCCGCTGCCCAGCTCGGCGAGGACCATCCCCTATACGGGGCGCTCGACGCGTTGGAGGGCGCGCTGCAGGCGCTGGCAACGGCGCTGGCAGGCCAGGCCGAACGTGCGGAATCGCTGGGCGCATGCCTTCGCCGCGCACGCGAACTGCAAGATCAGCTCGGTCGCTGGACAGCCCTGCCCGCGGGCGAAGACGATACGAACGCAGCATCGCAACGAACCGGTTCGCCGGCAACGACGGAGGCGGCTGCGAAGGCCGATGTGGACGAGCGCATCCGTTGGGTGGAGGTGTTCTCGCACTCCGTGCAACTGCATGAAACGCCGCTTTCCGTTGCGCCGATCTTCGCCAAGCAGCGGGCGGGCGTGCCGCGCGCATGGATCTTTACGTCGGCGACGTTGTCCGTGCGTGGCGACTTCACGCATTACGCCGCGCAGATGGGGCTTGACGCACGCCGCTCGATGACGCTGCCGAGCCCGTTCGACTATGGCACGCAAGCGCTGCTTTATGTTCCGCGCAACTTGCCTCAACCGTCTTCTCCCGCATTCACCGACGCCGTCTTCGAGGCGGCGCTCCCGGCGATCGAAGCGGCGGGCGGCGGCGTGTTCTTCCTATGCACGACATTGCGAGCCGTCGACCGCATCGCCGGGAAGTTGCGCGATGTCATCGAAGCGCGCGGCTGGCCGATGCCGTTGCTGACACAGGGCGATGCGAGCCGCACGGAGTTGCTCGATCGCTTCCGCGCCTACGGCAACGCGATCCTCGTGGGCAGCCAGAGCTTTTGGGAAGGGGTCGACGTGCGCGGCGATGCGTTGTCGCTCGTCGTCATCGATAAGCTGCCTTTTGCGCCGCCCGACGATCCGGTGCTGTCGGCGCGCCTCGATGCGTTGACCAAGAAGGGCCTGAGTCCGTTTGCCGTTCACCAATTGCCGCAAGCGGTGATCACGTTGAAGCAGGGCGCGGGACGGTTGATTCGCGCGGAAACGGATCGCGGCGTGTTGATGATTTGCGATACCCGGCTTGTCGATAAGCCGTACGGCCGCCGTATCTGGCAGAGCCTGCCGCCGTTCAAGCGCACACGCGAAATCGATGTCGTGCGGGGGTTCTTCGCCGAGACGGAGCAGCAGAACGCACACGACGCATAGAGGCGTGTCGTCCTGTTCCGCGTTGCCGTAACGCAGGTGGGGGCGTCGCATAGCAGAAACCGCGGTCGCTTTACCGCTCCGCTGGCGTGAATGTCGCGACGCACCTGCCCAAAACAAAACCGGCCCCTAGGGGCCGGTTTTGTTTGATCACCGCAGAAACGCCGAGCGTGCGCTCAGCTAGGCGTTAGAACTGCCACCACGACTTTTCCGTACCGGGGCGAGCGTGTCCCGTGATGTACGGACTATCGGGGAACGTGCCTGCGAGCACTCGGCGCGTATCGTCGGCGAGCTTCGTTTCGTTCAGCTTCGTGTACGACAAGATCATGAGATGCAGCGCATCTTCGATCGCCGGTGCGTTCTTGTATTCCTTGATCGCCAACTGCGCACGGTTGATGGCGGCCACGTAGGCGCCGCGGCGATAGTAGTAATCGGCCGCGTGCACCTCATACGATGCGAGCGCGTTGACGATGTAGCGCATGCGCGCCGCCGCATCGGGCGCGTATTTGCTGTTCGGGTATTTGTCGACCACGATCTTGAACGCGTCGTACGACTCGCGCAGCGACTTCGGATCGCGCTCGCTCATGTCCTGACCGGAAAAACGGCCGAACAGGCCCAGATCGTCATTGAAGTGGATCATGCCCTTCAGATAGTACGCATAGGCAATATCGGGGTGATCCGGGTGCAGCGCGATGAAGCGGTCCACTGCCTGATCGGCGGCGGCCGTTTCGCTGTCTTTCCAGTCGCAATAGGCGACGTTGATTTGCGCTTGTTGCGCAAAGTGCCCGAACGGATCGCGGCCCTCGAGCGCTTCGAAATACTTCGCGCACTTGCCCCAATCGCCGCCGCTCAAAGCGTCTTGGGCCTCCGAGTATAATTTGTTGTTTGGCCAGGCGGCTGTCTCGTCGGTCTTTTGCGGCAGGCCGTGGCAACCGGCCACGAGCACCGCGGCAGCGGCGAGGGCCAGGCCGGCCGAAGCGGATTGAAGCGCACGCTTAGCCGCGCGGCTCGCTGCGCACGAGGCCGTGCGCATCATGGTGTTGAGGGCTCGCCGCATTTCTCCATGCATCCTAGCAATCAGTCTCACTCAGTGATCCAGTTTCAATGACCCGCACACGTGCTTCCGGCAACACGCTCGGCCCTATCGATAGAAGCGACGATTATAGCCGAAGCGCCGGCCCCGCCGACGCGCGAGCAGACGATGCGCACGCGGATCGTTCGATCGGGCGCTCCGGCGCGTCGCCGCAAGCGAGCGCGCCATCGCCGCGCAAGGCGCTCGTGCCCGCTGCGCTGGCGGGCGAGCGCCTGGACAAAGTGCTTGCCAAAGTGTTTCCCGAGTTTTCTCGCAGCCGCTTGCAGAGCTGGACCGAAGCGGGGCGGGTACTGCTGAACGGCGCGCCGGCCAAAGTGCGGCAGGCCGTGCCGCTCGGCGGGCGCATCGAACTCACGCCCGATCTGCTGCCCGAGCAGCTTGCGTTCACCCCCGAGCCCGTACCGCTTCGCATCGTGTACGAAGACGATGCGCTTGTCGTCATCGACAAGCCCGCCGGGCTCGTCGTGCACCCCGCGGCGGGAAACTGGAGCGGCACGATCCTCAACGGCTTGCTGCATCGGTACCCCGACGCGGCGGGATTGCCGCGGGCCGGCATCGTTCATCGGCTCGACAAGGAAACGTCGGGGCTCATGGTGGTCGCACGCACGCTCGAGGCACAGACCGATCTCGTGCGTCAGTTGCAGGCACGCACGGTGAAGCGCCGCTATGTTGCGCTCGTGTGGGGGGCCGTACCCGAGGAAGGGATCATCGACGCACCCATCGGACGCGATCCGCGCGAGCGCACGCGCATGGCCGTCGTCACGGGCGCAACGGGCAAGCGCGCGCGTACGCGGTTTCGGCTCGTCGATCGAACGCTCTGGAATCAACAGACCATCAGCGCCATACATTGCGATTTGGAGACGGGGCGTACGCACCAGATTCGTGTGCACTGCGCCCACGTCGGGCATCCGCTGCTGGGGGACCCCGTGTATGGCAATGCGCGCGGGCGTCGCTCGAGCGCGCCGTTGCCGGGCGGTTTCGCAAGACAAGCGTTGCATGCATGGCGTCTCGGTCTCGTGCATCCGAGTTCCGGGCGTGCGATGCGCTGGCGCGCCGATTTGCCCGAGGATATGTCCGCGCTGATCGAGGCGCTGGGGTTTGGGCAAGAGGGCGCGGCTCTCGAGGCGGACGAAGCGGACGATGACGATGCGTATGAAGGATTCGAAGGCGGATACGAGGATGAGCCAGAAGACGATTCCGACATCGAATGAGCTGCGGGCGCGTATCTTGGATAGGTGACGGCGCACGCCCATCGAGCAACAAACGATAAGCAACGAACGATCACCGAGTAACCATGACTGCGCACGAGGATGGCGAAGCTTTGATGACGGAATCTGCCTTGACCGAAGCCGATTGCCTGTACCCGCCCTGGCGCGTTGCGCCACGGGTGCGCGCGCTCGTCACGACACGCGCCGGCGGCGTCAGCCTGCCCCCTTACGGCCGCTGCGTGGCCGGGCGCGAAACGTCGGGCGGCTTGAATCTCGGGCTGCATACGGGCGATGATCCGGTGCACGTCCATGAGAATCGTGCGCGCCTGCTGTCGTTCGCGGGCGTGCGCGCCGCCTGGCTCGAGCAAGTGCACGGCGCCACGGTGGTCGATGCGGCGGACGCGCCGCTCGATGCCCGCGCCGACGCGAGCGTGACCGCGGCCTCGGGCATCGCTTGCGTGGTCATGGTGGCCGATTGCTTGCCCGTTTTGCTGTGCGACGGGCAAGGCAGGGCGGTGGGAGCGGCTCATGCGGGATGGCGCGGCCTCGCTGCCGGCGTTATCGAGAAGACGGCGCAGCGCGTCGCTGCGCTCGCGCACGGCGATGCCGCCGATCTGCACGCTTATCTGGGGCCGGCGATCGGTCCGACGGCCTTCGAAGTGGGTGATGAAGTGCGCGAAGCGTTCCTCGGTGCGGCGCGGCCCGCCGAGCGGGATGGCACGGCGCACGCTTTCGTTCCCCATCCGCACGCGCCCGGCAAGTATTGGGCGAATCTTTACGCCCTCGCGCGTCAACGCTTGGCGCGGGTAGGTGTCACGCATGTGACAGGGGGCGAGGCTTGCACGGTGTCCGAGCCCGAGCGTTTCTACTCGTATCGCCGCGATCGGGTGACGGGACGCATGGCGGCGTTGATTTGGCTTGGCGAGTGAGCGCCCCGGTGCGACCCTGCGGCGCACAAGAACGGCGCTTTCGCGCGCCTACGTGGATGCCCAGGTGCGCCGGCCGCCGGCTTTGTGATACGGGCCGCCTGCCCGCCGGGGCTTGGCTCGTGCGCGATCGATCGATATCGGGAAAACGATAATAAAAAAGCTATCGCGCTGCGGCAAAATCGGTCCAAAGCATTGACACGCCTCGTGGCGGGGAGCAAGAATGACCGCTCGTAAGGGTGAGCGCAGCGAGGTTCGCAAGGGTTCGCCCATGTGCGCTCGGCGCCCGCCTCTCATTCAGTCTTCCTAGACTCACGGCCAAAGCGGGTATGACTGCATCAAAACGTCGATCGACTTCTTCTCACACCGAAACGCCTCCGAGCGGCGAGCAGCAAGCGCCTGCCGGCAATGCGGATATGCAGCGAATGTTCGAGGCTTGGATGGGCGCGTGGCGTTCATTCGCCGATCCGAGCAAATGGCCGGCCGCCGCACAGGCCGCTCAAATGCAAGGGACGGCCCAGCAGGCGGCGAACAGCAACGCGGGCGCCTCGCCGTTTCCCTTTTCGTTTCCGTTTGCCATGCCGCCCATGCCGGCGGGCGGGTTCCCCGCGATGGGATTGCCCGCGATGATGGCCGATGCGCGGCAGGCGTTCGCGGGCATGCAATTGCCGGCAGCCTCGATTCCGCCCGAACGATTGAGCCGGCTCCAGGCCGACTACTCGCGCGATTGCCTCACGCTATTGCAGCAGGCGAGCGCGACCGACAAGCCGCCGCCTGAACTGCCCGACAGGCGTTTTAGCGCCGACGCATGGAAAGCGACGCCGGCCTTCGCATACATGGCCGCGTGGTATTTGCTCAACGCGCGTTATTTGCAGGCGCTCGCCGATGCGCTCGACACCGATGCGAAAACGCGCGACCGAATTCGCTTCGCCGTGCAGCAATGGACGGCCGCCGCGTCCCCCAGCAACTTTCTCGCGCTCAATCCCGAGGCGCAGAAGACGCTGCTCGAGAGCCACGGCGAAAGCTTGCGGCAAGGGGTGATGAATCTGCTTGCCGACATGCGGCGCGGCAAGATTTCGCAGAGCGACGAATCGCGCTTCGTCGTCGGCAAGAACATCGGCTCGACCGAGGGCGCAATCGTCTACGAAAACGAGTTGATGCAGCTGATCCAGTACCAGCCGCGCACGCCGAGCGTGTTCGAGCGGCCGCTGCTGATGGTCCCGCCGTGCATCAACAAGTTCTACATTCTCGATTTGCAGCCCGAAAGTTCGCTCGTCGCCCATGCGCTCGAATGCGGCCATCAAGTGTTCATGATCTCGTGGCGCAACGTCGACGCATCGCTCGCCGGCAAAACCTGGGATGACTACACGACCGACGGCGTACTGGCCGCGATCGATGTGGTCAAACGCATCAGCGGGCGCGAGCAGATCAATACCTTCGGCTTTTGCATCGGCGGTACGATGATCGCGACGGCGCTCGCGGTGTTGGCGGCACGCGGCGAGCATCCCGCCGCATCGATGACGCTGCTCACCGCGATGCTCGACTTCTCCGATACGGGCGTGCTCGACGTCTTTGTCGACGAAGCCCATGTTTGCATGCGCGAGCAGACGATCGGCGGCCTGAACGGCGCGCCGCCGGGACTCATGCGCGGCGTGGAATTCGCGAACGCATTCTCGTTTCTGCGGCCTAACGATTTGGTGTGGAACTACGTCGTCGACAACTATCTCAAAGGCCGCACGCCCGCTCCGTTCGACTTGCTGTATTGGAACAGCGATTCGACGAATCTGCCCGGGCCGATGTATGTCTGGTATCTGCGCAACACGTACCTCGAGAACCGTTTGCGCGAGCCGGGCGCCGTCACGGTGTGCGGCGAGGCGCTCGATTTGTCGCGCATCGACGTGCCGACCTTCATCTACGGCTCGCGCGACGACCATATCGTGCCGTGGCGCACCGCGTATGCTTCCGCGCCCTTGCTGACGGGGCCGCAGCGTTTCGTGCTCGGCGCGTCGGGGCATATCGCAGGCGTGATCAATCCGCCGGCCAAGGGCAAGCGCAGCTTCTGGTGTCACGAGGGCAACGAAAGGGCGCTGCCCGAGAATCCGGACGATTGGTTCGCGGGCGCGGTCGAAAAGCCCGGCAGTTGGTGGCCGGAGTGGATGGCGTGGCTCGACCAGTACGGCGGCAAGAAAGTGAAGGCTCGCGCGCAGCTCGGATCGGCCGAATATCCGGTCATCGAGCCGGCGCCCGGGCGGTATGTGTTGGAGCGGGATTGATCCGGCGATCGATCGGGGACGTTCGAAGGTTTTTAACTACGATGCGTGGCCTTATGAGTTAAGGCCGCCTCATGCAAGGAGTCTCAAATGACTGACGTAGTGATCGTATCGGCTGCTCGCACCGCGGTCGGCAAGTTCGGCGGTTCGCTCGCGAAGATCGCCGCGCCCGAACTGGGCGCGGCCGTTGTTCGCGCGGTGCTCGAGCGCGCGGGCGTCAAGCCCGAGCAAGTTAGCGAAGTCATCCTGGGGCAAGTGCTCGCGGCCGGCTCGGGCCAGAACCCGGCGCGTCAGGCGCTGATCAAGGCGGGCCTGCCGAGCGCGGTGCCCGCCATGACCATCAACAAGGTGTGCGGCTCGGGCCTGAAGGCCGTGATGCTGGCGGCGAACGCCGTCATTGCCGGCGATGCCGACATCGTCGTCGCGGGCGGCCAGGAAAACATGAGCGCGGCGCCGCACGTGCTGCCGGGCTCGCGCGACGGCTTCCGCATGGGCGACGCCAAGCTCGTCGACACGATGATCGTCGACGGCCTATGGGACGTCTACAACCAGTATCACATGGGCGTCACGGCGGAAAACGTGGCTAAGGAATACGGCATCACGCGCGAAGAGCAGGACAAGTTCGCGGCCCTGTCGCAGAACAAGGCCGAGGCGGCGCAGAAGGCGGGGCGGTTCGACGACGAAATCGTTTCGATCGAGATTCCGCAGCGTAAAGGCGAGCCGCTGCGCTTTGCCACGGACGAATTCGTGCGCCATGGGGTGACGGCGGAGTCGCTCGCGAGCTTGAAGCCGGCGTTTTCGAAGGAAGGCACGGTCACGGCGGCCAACGCATCGGGCCTGAACGACGGCGCCGCCGCCGTGCTCGTCATGTCCGCGAAGAAGGCGGAGGCGCTCGGCTTGACGCCGCTTGCGCGGATCAAGGCGTATGCAAGCGCCGGCGTGGACCCGAAAGTCATGGGCATGGGCCCGGTGCCGGCCTCGCGTCGTTGCCTCGAGCGCGCGGGGTGGTCCGTGGGCGACCTCGATCTAATGGAGGTCAACGAAGCGTTCGCGGCGCAGGCGCTCGCAGTCCACAAGCAAATGGGCTGGGACACGTCCAAGATCAACGTGAACGGCGGCGCGATCGCGATCGGTCATCCGATCGGCGCATCGGGTTGCCGTATTCTCGTGACGCTGCTGCATGAAATGCAAAAGCGCGATGCGAAGCGCGGCCTCGCCTCGCTTTGCATTGGCGGGGGGATGGGTGTAGCGCTGGCCGTCGAGCGCGTCTAAGAGCGCGCAAGCGTCGCCGCGGGGCCGCAAGGGCCACGGCGACAAACACAAGGGGCGCCGCGAGGCGCCCCGCGAAAAATCAGGAATGGAGCGTGATTCATGACACAGCGTATTGCGTACGTAACGGGCGGTATGGGCGGCATCGGCACCAGTATTTGCCAGCGCCTGCATAAGCAGGGCTTCAAGGTGGTCGCCGGCTGCGGGCCCAATTCGCCGCGGCGCGTCACTTGGCTCGAGCAGCAGAAGGCGCTCGGCTACGATTTCATCGCCTCCGAAGGCAACGTCGGCGATTGGGAGTCCACGAAGGACGCGTTCGACAAGGTCAAGGCCGAAGCCGGTGAAATCGACGTGCTCGTCAACAACGCCGGCATCACGCGCGATGTCGTGTTCCGCAAAATGACGCATGAGGATTGGACGGCCGTCATCGATACCAATTTGACGAGCTTGTTCAACGTCACCAAGCAAGTGATCGACGGCATGGTCGAGCGCGGTTTCGGCCGCGTCATCAACATCTCGTCGGTGAACGGCCAAAAGGGTCAGTTCGGTCAAACGAACTATTCCACGGCCAAGGCCGGGATCCACGGTTTCACCATGGCGCTGGCGCAGGAGGTGGCGACCAAGGGGGTGACGGTGAACACGGTGTCGCCCGGCTACATCGGCACGGACATGGTCAAATCGATCCGCGCGGACGTGCTCGAGAAGATCATCGCCACGATCCCCGTTCGGCGTCTTGGCTCGCCCGACGAAATTGCATCGATCGTCGCGTGGCTGGCTTCGGACGAATCGGGCTTCGCCACGGGCGCCGACTTCTCGCTGAACGGCGGTTTGCACATGGGCTAACGCGTTTGCGCCGGGGGCGATTCGGATGGCCGTCGGCGCAAAACGCGTTAGAGTGTATGGGTTTCAGGGGTCCGGTTCGCTGCGGGAGACGCGGTGGGCTTAAGGAGCGCCGTCATTGCGCTGCGTTGCGTTCATAAAAGGCATTACATGTCGACTACAAAGAAAACAGCCGAGCGACTCATTAAAAAGTACCCGAACCGTCGGCTTTACGATACGGAGACGAGCACCTACATCACGCTGAGCGACGTCAAGCAGCTCGTGCTCGATCAGGAGGAGTTCAAGGTCATCGATGCGAAGACCAACGACGACCTGACGCGCAGCATCTTGCTGCAAATCATTCTCGAAGAGGAGAGCGGCGGAATGCCGATGTTCTCCTCCTCCATGCTCTCGCAGATCATCCGTTTCTACGGTCACGCGATGCAAGGCATGATGGGCACCTACTTGGAGAAGAACATCCAAGCGTTCATCGAGATTCAAAACAAGTTGGCCGAACAATCGAAGAATCTCTACGAAGGCAATGCGCTCAACCCCGAGGTCTGGTCGCAGTTCATGAACATGCAAGCGCCGATGATGCAAGGCATGATGACGAGCTACATCGAGCAATCGAAAAACATGTTCGTGCAAATGCAAGAGCAGATGCAAAACCAAGCCAAGACGATGTTCAGTTCATTCCCGTTCAACAAACCTGGCGCGGGTCCCGAGCCGGAGAAGAAGTAGCGTCGTATCGCGGCGGTGCGAGTCGGCTCCCCACCGCGGGTCCGGGCCGCGGATCGATGCCGCAGCCGGGGCGAGCCGTCCTTGCACTGGCACAGGGCGGCTGTCGTTGGGGCTTTGTCGTAAAACGGATCGGGAATGCGCTTCCCGCTAAGGTCGGGCGGCGATCGTGCAGCCCGGCCGGGGCTCGCGGTACAATACGCGGCTATTTTGGGGCGTCGTGAGTCAGCATCGGTGTCGGTGCTGAGCGCGCGATCTGTCCCGTAGTCGTCGCCATTCGCCGGATCACCTCATGCCGCACACGCCCGCTTCCCCCGCCTCGACCTCGGCCGCACCTCAGCCGGCCACACCTAAGCCGGCCGCACCTAAGGTCGGCTTCGTATCCCTCGGCTGCCCGAAGGCGCTGGTCGATTCCGAGCAAATCATCACGCAACTGCGCGCCGAGGGCTACGCGATCTCGGGCACCTACGACGGCGCCGATCTCGTCGTCGTCAATACCTGCGGTTTCATCGACGAGGCGGTGCAGGAGAGCTTGGACGCCATCGGCGAGGCGCTCACCGAAAACGGCAAGGTCATCGTGACGGGCTGCCTTGGCGCCAAGAAGAGCGCGAGCGGCGAGGGGCTCATCGAGCAAGTGCATCCGAAGGTGCTCGCCGTGACGGGGCCGCACGCAGTTGGCGAAGTGATGCAGGCTGTGCACAGCCATTTGCCCAAACCTCACGATCCGTTCGTCGATCTCGTGCCGGCGGCCGGCATCAAGCTCACGCCGCGCCACTATGCGTACCTGAAGATTTCCGAAGGCTGCAACCATCGCTGCACGTTCTGCATCATTCCGTCGATGCGCGGGGATCTCGTTTCGCGGCCGGTAGCCGAAGTGATGCTCGAGGCCGAGAATTTGTTCAAGTCGGGCGTCAAGGAACTGCTCGTCATATCGCAAGACACGAGCGCCTACGGCGTCGACGTGAAGTTCCGCACGGGTTTCTGGAACGGGCGGCCGCTCAAGACGCGTATGACCGAACTCGTCGGCGCGCTGGGCGAGCTGGCTGCGCAGTACGATGCTTGGGTGCGGCTGCACTATGTCTATCCGTATCCGCATGTCGACGAAATCATTCCGATGATGGCCGAGGGTGCGCTCAAGGGGCATGTGCTGCCGTATCTGGACGTGCCGTTCCAGCACGCCGACCCCGAAGTGCTCAAGCGCATGAAGCGGCCGGCCAACGCGGAGCGAACGCTCGAGCGCGTCGCCGCCTGGCGCCGCATGTGCCCTGAGTTGACGATCCGCAGCACCTTCATCGCCGGATTCCCCGGTGAGACGGAAGCGCAATTCGAAACGTTGCTCGAGTTCATTCGCGCGGCGGAGCTCGATCGTGTCGGCTGCTTCGCCTACTCGCCCGTGGAAGGCGCGACGGCCAACGAACTCGACGGCGCATTGCCCGACGAGGTGCGCGAGGCTCGGCGCGCGCGCTTCATGGAAGTGGCCGAGGAAGTTTCGTCGCAGCGGATGAAACGCAAAGTCGGCAAAACGCTCAAAGTGCTCATCGACGAAGTCAATGCCGACGGCGGTATCGGCCGGACGGCGGCCGATGCGCCCGAGATCGACGGTGTCGTCTATGTCGCTCCCGCGACTAAGGCGTCCAAGCGCTACAAGGCGGGCGATTTCGTCTCCGTCAGAATCACGGGCGCCGACGGCCACGACCTTTGGGGCGAAGTCTGACGGCGTGCCATGGCCGCCTGAACACCGTGCCTGCCTTTTCAAGCGTCGCCGGTGCGAATTTCGAAACGAGGATGCGAGCGGATGATCGTGTGGTTCGATAGGCCATCTCGAGAGCGAAGCGCGGCGCGCAAGCGGGCAGGGCGCGCGATCGCGGCGTGGCTCGGGGTGGTGGCGCCGATCGTTCTCGCGTCCGCTGCCTCTTGGGCGCAAAAGCCGCCGACTCAGGCCGCGGGTGCCGTCGCGCAGCAGGCCCAGGGCGCAGCCGATTGGGTGGCGCAGCGGCGCGCCGACGCGGCCGCCTGGGTTGGGCAAGGCGCCTCGGATGCTGCCGAAGGAGTCTCGCAACAGTCGGCGGACGCCGCGGGGGCGATGGCGCGGCAATCCGCCGATGCCGCAGCCGAAACGGTGCCGCGCACGCCTGCTCCGCTTGCGCCGAATCCCGAATTCGCACGATTCCCGCGCTACGGTGGGACCCTGGGCTCGCGCCGCATCGTCTTGCGTCTTGGCAAGAAGACCGACGAACCTTCCGGCGTGCACGGCGAATATCAGTTCGCCGATACGGGCCAGGTCGTCCTCGTAGCCGGCGACCGTGAAGGCGATGTCCTAGAAATCGAAGAATCGACCGACGGCACATCGATCACCGGCAACTGGGCCGGACGCTTCGCCGCCGACGGCTCCCTCGCCGGAGAGCGCATGAACCTCGACGATTCCGATCCGCAGCCGTTCGATCTCCGCCCGCTAGCGGGCTCCTCATCGACACCGTGACCATGACCGACTCCGCTTCCTCTCGCGCACGCCAAACCCGTATCGTTCATCCCGACCTCGACCTTGCTCCCGGCTTCGAGTCGTTCTCTACGCCGGTGATGCGCGCATCGACCGTCGTTTTCCCCGATTTGGCCGCCGTGCGCGGCGCCGATTGGCGCAATGACGCGCAGTGGCGCTACGGGTTGCATGCCACGCCCACCTCGGCCGCGCTCACGCAGCGTCTGGCGCAGATCGAGGGCGGCAAGCATGCGCTGCTGCAGCCCTCGGGCCTGGCCGCGATTTCGAATGTGTACTTCGGCATCGTCAAAGCCGGCGACGATGTTTTGATTCCCGATAACGTCTATTCGCCCAATCGCGAACACGGCAATTGGCTTGCGCATGACTTCGGCCTATCCGTGCGCTACTACGATCCGATGATCGGCGCCGGCATCGCCGAAATGATTCGCCCGAATACGCGGCTCATCTGGATCGAGGCGCCGGGATCGGTGACGATGGAAGTGCCCGACGTACCGGCCATCGCGGCGGCTGCACGCGCGCGCAACGTCGTAACGGCGATCGACAACACGTACTCGGCCGGCCTTGCGTTCCGGCCGCTCGAGCATGGCGTCGACATCTCCGTGCAAGCGCTCACGAAGTACCAGTCGGGCGGCAGCGACGTGCTCATGGGCGCAACGATCACCGCTAGCGACGAACTTCATCACGAGCTCAAGCGCGCGCGCATGCGGATGGGCATCGGGGTGTCGGTGGACGATTGTTCGCTCGTCCTGCGCAGCCTGCCGAGCATGAAGGCACGGTTCGAGGCGCACGATCGCGGCGCGCTGGCGCTTGCCCATTGGCTCAAAACGAGGGCGGAAATTGCGGCGGTGTTGCACCCCGCGTTCGAGGATTGCCCCGGCCATGCCAGCTTCATGCGCGATTTCTCGGGGGCGGGAGGATTGTTTTCGGTCGTGTTCGACGAACGCTACAGCGCGACGCAGATCGATGCCTTCGTCGAGGCGCTCGAACTTTTCGCCATCGGCTGGAGTTGGGGCGGCGCGCATAGCTTGGCGATGCCCTACGACGTGGCATCGATGCGCTCGGCGTCGCAGTGGCCGCATCGCGGCACGCTGGTGCGTTTTTACGTCGGGCTCGAAGAAGAAGCCGATTTGCGCGCCGATATCGAACGCGCCATGGTGGCCGCGCTCGGCTAATATGCCTGCAGCGAGCGCGAGCCTCGTTCGGGCTCGCGCGTGGCGTGCATCACGCCATCGTCGGTCTAGGGGCGACTAGGAAACGTCGGCGCGCCGGCGCTCAAAACAAGCGCAGCAGCCCGTCCAGGCCGACGTGATTGAACGCCACATTGGCCGCCGCCCGTACTACAGGCTTCGCGCGAAAGGCCACCGAGAGGCCGACCTGCGCCATCATCTCCAAGTCGTTCGAGCCATCCCCGAGCGCGATCGCGCGAGAGGTCGGGATGCCGAGCGTCTCGCATGTTTCGCGCACGGTCCGCGCTTTGACGCTTGCATTGACGATCTCGCCTGTTACCTTGCCGGTCAGCTTGCCGTCGACGATCTCCAGCGTATTGGCGTGCGCGAAGTCGAGCCCGAGTTGCGCCTTGAGCCGCTCGGTGAAGAACGTGAACCCGCCCGAAACGAGCAATGTGCTCAAACCGGCCGCTTTGGCGCCCGCCAGCATCGCTCGCGCACCGGGCGACAAACGCAGCCGCTCGGTGAACACATGTTCGAGCGCGGACGCGTCGAGCCCCTTGAGCAGCGCGACTCGGGCGGTCAAGCTTTCGTTGAAGTTCTTGATCTCGCCGCGCATCGACGCTTCCGTGATGGCCGAGACCTCCGCCTTGAGCCCGCAGAAATCGGCTATCTCGTCGATGCATTCGATCGTGATCAGCGTGGAGTCCATATCCATCGCGATCAACCCAAAATCTTTGAGCGAGCGGTCTGGCGGCACATAGGCGTAATCGAGCGCGTGGGTCGCGCAGTACGATTCGACGTCGAGCCGTTGCTGCGGGTCTGCATCGTCGATGCGCACCGCATGGGCGTCGATCGAATGCACTTGGGCGCCGCGAGAGAGCGCGACGAGCGGCTTGACATGGGCGGCCGCGAGCGGCTCGGGGCTTTGTACGACGAGATTCATGGAAGATGACGATGCGCTGGAGGAAACCGGCCGCCGCCGCGGGCGGAAAATCTGGCTATTGTAGCCGGTCGAGCCGCGCTTTCTACTGAACGCCATAACGATGCCGGGCGCAAGCGGGGCAACCCCCGAGCAGCGAACGCAGTCTTTGGCGCGAGTTGGGATTAGACTGACGCAGCGTCGTTGACGAATCTACGCGCGCGGCCAAGGCCAGCGCGCGCCCAGCCAGGAGATGAGCATGAGGGTTCGTTTGAAGCCGGTAGCCGTTTTGGTTTCGATCGCCGCATTCGGGGCGGCGGGTTTTGCCGTGCCGGCGCAGGCGGCGCCGCCGATTACCGTGACATCCAAGACGCCGGCCGATGGGCCGATTCAGTACACCGTCAAAATCGCTTCGAAGACTTATGGCAACGCGCAGGAGACGCGCACCATCCGCTCGGGCCAAACGGACGATTACACCTGGATGACGGCGCCGCCCGGCGGCGCTGTCGCGGTGCCCGAGCGATGCCCGAACTACAGCTCGTTTTCACTCGATGGCAACGGTTCGGCGCAGCGAGCGGTGCGCATTCGGCTAGCGCCCATCGTGGCCGAGAACGGCACGGCGAATGTGCAGTTGAGTGTCCAAGCCAGCACGCCACGCGGCAAAGCGAATGCGAAAGTGGGCGGCAAGCCGATTCAATGCCCCGGTATCCAAACCTTGAGCCAGATCGTGCGCTTTACGATGTCGACGAACGGCAGCGCAAAGACCGTCACGCTCAGCGACGGGTCGCAGGTCACGGTTTCGGCGAAACGCTAGTGCCCGCTGACGCCTGCGCAGGCGCGATCATCGGGAGCGGGTGCGCTCGACAAGCTGCTCCGCGTTGAATCGATGGTCGGCGCTAAATAGCCGTCGGTACGTGAGCAGCACCGCGGCGACCGTGCCCATGGCGGACGCGGCGGCGATCAGGAACATGATGACGATCTGATAGCGCACGGCTTGCAGCGGCGGCTGCCCCGCGAGCACCTGGCCGGTCATCATGCCCGGCAAGCTGACCACGCCCACCACGGCCATCTGATTCAGCGTCGGTATCATGCCGGCGCGAGCCGCTTGGCGCGCGGGGCCGCGCGCGGCTTCCCAACGCGTGGCGCCCAACGCCAGCGCCATTTCGACGCGATCGCGCCGCGCCGTCAGTGCCTCGGTCATGCGCTCGATCGCAAGCGATACGCCGGTCAGCGTATTGCCGAGGATCATGCCCAGTATCGGGATTGCGTATTGCGGTTGGTACCACGGATGAATCCGCATGACGGCGAGAAGGCCGACGGCTGTCACGAGCCACGCGCTGATCCAGATCGATGCGAGGCTATCGAGCCGCTGGCCGCGGTAGGTATGAGCGCCGCGCGCCGCGCCCGCGAAACCGGCGATGACGGTCATGAGCGCCATCAACCCCAGGATCAGATACCAACGATCGACCGCGAACACCCAGCCCAGCACATAGCCGATCGCCAGCAATTGCACCACGGTCCGCACCGCGGCCAGTGCCAACTGACGCCCAAGGCCGAGCGAAAGCGCGAAGGAGAGCGCACCGTTCACGACGATGAGCAGCGACGCAATGCCGACGTCGACCAGACTCAGTGTGTGCAAGACCGGGTTCAAGCGAGATCCTCCTGACGCTCTGTGAGCCGGCCCGCGCACAGCGTGAGTTGGCGTCGGCCGACGCGGGCCGCTTGCGCCGGATCGTGCGAAACCCAGATGCACGCACGCGCGGCACGATCGGCGGCGAACCAATGGTCGATGAGCGTTTCGATTGCAAGCACGGTTTCGGGGTCGAGCGAGGCGGTAGGCTCGTCGAGCAGCAAGACTTCGGGATCGAGTTGAAGCGCGCGAACGAGCGCGGTCACTTGGGCTTCGCCGCCCGACAGTTCGCTCGCTCGCTTATCGAGAAAGTGAGCGCCTCGACCTGCTGCGCGGGTGAGCTGCAAGGCGCGTTCGCGGTCGAAGCGCACGTCTTGATAGGCGTTGAACGAGTAGGGGTAGCGCAGATTGTCTTCGACCGTGCCGTCGATCACGGCCGGGCGCTGCCGGACGTAGGCGACGCGGCGCCGAAAGCGCGGGATCTCGCGGCGCTCGACCCTGCGCCCGCGCCATAGCACCTCGCCACCGTCGAGCGGATCGAGCAAGGCCAGCGCGCGCAGGAATACGCTTTTGCCGGAGCCCGAAGGGCCCGAGATTACGACGCGCTCGCTGGCGGCGAGCGCAAAATCAGTGCGCGCAAGCAATGTGCTAGCCGTATGCGCTTCGCGGCGTGCGACGCCGCGGGCTTCTAGGAGGATTGGAGCGGTCATCGGTCAAGACTTGTCGACAAGACAATGTGGTGCGGGACGTTTTCTTGTTTGCCGCCGCCGAGCATAGCGCGAGAAACGTGATCGGCGATCGCTTACGCGCGCGGAGCCGGCGCAACGCGTGCCGACTGGCCAGCCTAGCACGGCGAGCGGCACGAGTATTGCTGCTCGATGAAGCCAGGAGGGCTCGGCACGCCGCGCAAGGCTGCCTGTCACGTTGCCGCTACACGAACACTCATCCAGAAGATCCGCATGGCGCACCCGTCTACCGTCGCTCGCACCACCGGCAAAATCCTCGCCTGGATCGTCGTCGCAGTGCTCGTGCTGTGCGCAGCGATCGTCGTGTTCGTGGTCACGTTCGACTGGAATCGAGCGCGCCCCTGGGTGGACGACAAGGTCTCGCAGGCGATCGGACGGCCCTTCGCCATCAACGGCGATTTGCGCCTGAACTGGCAGCGCCCCGTGAGCGAACACGGTTGGCGCGCCTGGGTGCCCTGGCCGAGACTTTCGGCCTATGACGTGACGGTCGGCAACCCTTCGTGGGCAGCCTCGCCGACATTCGCCAAGCTCGAAAAGATCAGCTTCGATGTCGAAGTGCTGCCGCTCTTGGGGCATGTTATCTCGGTCCCGTCGATCGATCTCGTCAACCCCTCGATCGATCTCGAGCGACTCGAGGACGGACGTGAGAACTGGTCGTTCGAGCTGCCCAAGTCGAAGGGGCCGTCGCGCTGGACATTGCGGCTGGCCGATCTCGGGTTCGCGCAAGCGCACATCACGTTGTCCGACCAGATCAAGCAAGTGGACGCGCATGTCGATGTCGACACGCTCGGCAAACCGCTGCCGATCGGCGATGTGTTGAAACAGCAGGAGAGCGCGTCGCACGGGGCGGCCGGCGCAGTGATCGGTCAAAGCGGCGCGCGCCGGTTAGCGGCGCAGACGCAGAGCGCAGCGGCCGCACAGCAAGCCTCGGCGCAGATCGCCGCATCGAGCCCGTCGGGTGCGGCGAGTTCGGCGAGCACGTCGAGTGCATCGAGCGCTGCCGCCCCCTCGGGCACGCTACCGGCTTCGAGCGCTGCGCAGGCACAAGGCGCTTCACCGACATCGCCCGCATCGGCCGCTTCCGGCGCGGCTGCCCCGCGCGGCGCACCGCTCATCTACACGCTTGCCTGGCAGGCCAAGGGCAGCTATCGCAAGACAGATATCTCCGGTTCGGGAAAATTGGGCAACGTGCTCGCGCTGCGCGACGCACAGCGGCCGTTTCCGCTGCAAGCGGATGTGAAAATCGGCGACACGCGTCTTGCGCTCGTCGGCACGTTGACCGACCCGGTGCATCTATCGGCGCTCGATCTGCGGTTGTGGCTGCAGGGCCAAAGTCTCTCGCATCTTTATTCGATTTTGGGCGTCACGCTGCCGCAAACCCCGCCCTATGCAACCGATGGGCATCTCGTCGGGCGCCTGCAAACGGGTGCGAACGTATTCACCTATAGCGGCTTCACGGGCCGCGTGGGCGGCAGCGACATCGAGGGAACGCTGACGTACCGATCGCATGCGCCACGCCCGTCGTTGACGGGACACGTCTCCTCGAAACTGCTGCAATTCTCGGATTTGGGGCCGATTATCGGGGCCGACTCCAATGCGAATAAGGCGCGGCGTGGCGAGGCCGTCAAACAACCGCCCGCTCGCGCGATTCCGGTGGAGCCGTTTCACACGGATCGCTGGAAGGCAATCGATGCCGACGTCGTTTTCAAGGGGCAACGCATCGTCAAAAGCCCCTCGTTGCCGGTCACGGACGTCGATGCGCACGTCGTGATGAAGGACGGCGTCCTGTCGTTCCATCCGCTGCGCTTCGGCGTCGCGGGCGGGACGTTGGCATCGGATTTCGATCTGGACGGTGCGAAGGAGCCGCTGCACGCGCGCATGCAGCTCTCGGCGCGGCATCTGAAGCTCAAGCAACTGTTCGCGACGCAAAAGCCGATGCAATCGGCGCTGGGCGAAGTTAACGGCGACGCGCAACTGTCGGCGACAGGCAACTCGCCGGCCGCCCTTGCCGGGACGCTGAACGGCGAGGCGAAAGCGCTAGTCACGCAAGGCAAGGTGAGCCTCTTGATCATGGAGGCGGCGGGCCTGAACGTCGCCAATGTCGTCTATGAAAAGCTGTTCGGCACGCGCGACATCGACATCAACTGCATGGCGGCGGACTTTGCCGCGACCGACGGCGTGCTCGATACGCGCACGTTTGCGCTCGATACGACCGACGCCGTGATCGGCATGAGCGGCAAGATCAATTTGCGCGACGAGACGATGGACCTGACGATTCATCCTCATACGAAAGGTTTTCGCGTCTTTACGCTGCGCTCGCCGCTGTATGTGAAAGGCACGTTCAAGCATCCCGATGTCGGTGTCAGCAAAACCGCGATCGCGCTGCGGGCCGGCGCGGCGGTTGGCCTCGGGCTGCTCAATCCGTTCGCGGCGTTGATTCCCTTGATCGCGCCGAGCCGCTCAGCGCCGACGCCGTGCGCCGCGCTGCTCGCGCAAATGCGCCAACCGCCGCACGCGCCGCCGCCGGGCGCGCGGCCGGGGCCGGCGCATTGACTCTGTCTCCGCGCACCCAGGCGAGCGCGTTTGACCGGCGTGTCGATGGCGCGAACCGGTGAAGTCGGCGAAAGCTTGGTAAAATACGCGGTTTTTCGCCGATCACCATTCAAAGGGACGCGCTGTGCTGTCTACCGCCAATATCACCATGCAATTCGGGCCGAAGCCCTTGTTCGAGAACATCTCGGTCAAGTTCGGCGAAGGTAACCGCTACGGTCTCATCGGCGCGAACGGCTGCGGCAAGTCGACGTTCATGAAGATTCTCGGCGGCGATTTGGAGTCGAGTTCCGGGACGGTCATGCTCGAGCCGAACGTTCGCCTCGGCAAGCTGCGCCAAGACCAATTCGCTTATGAAGACATGCGCGTGCTCGACGTCGTCATGATGGGCCACACGGAAATGTGGGCCGCGATGACCGAGCGCGATGCGATTTACGCCAACTTGGAGGCGACCGACGACGACTACATGCACGCGGCCGAGCTCGAGGCCAAGTTCGCCGAGTACGGCGGCTATACGGCCGAGGCGCGCGCGGGCGAGCTGTTGCTCGGCATCGGCATCGCCATCGAGGATCACAACGGCCCGATGAGCAATATCGCGCCGGGTTGGAAGCTGCGCGTGCTGCTTGCGCAGGCGCTGTTCTCGAACCCCGACGTGCTGTTGCTCGACGAGCCGACCAACAAACTCGACATCAATTCGATCCGCTGGCTGGAAGATATCCTCAACGAGTACAACTCGACGATGATCATCATCTCCCACGACCGGCACTTCCTGAACCAGGTCTGCACGCATATGGCGGACATGGATTACGGCACGCTCAAGATCTACCCGGGCAACTACGACGACTACATGCTTGCGTCGACGCAGGCGCGCGAGCGCCAAGCCGCGGCCAACGCGAAGGCCAAGGAGCGCATCTCCGATCTGCAGGATTTCGTGCGCCGCTTCTCGGCGAATAAATCGAAAGCCCGTCAGGCCACGAGCCGCTTGAAGCAGATCGACAAGATCAAGATCGAGGAATTCAAGCCGTCGTCGCGTCAGAACCCGTTCATTCGTTTCGAGTACGAAAAGAAGCTGCACAACATCGCCGTGGTGGCCGAGCGCATCACGAAGCGCTACGAGCGCACGATCTTCGAGAACTTCGATTTGAGCGTGCAGCCCGGCGAGCGCATTGCGATCATCGGCGAAAACGGAGCGGGCAAAACCACCTTGCTGCGCGCGCTTCACGGCAATTTGGCACTCGACGGCGGCTCGATCAAATGGGCCGAAAATGCGAATGTCGGGTACATGCCGCAGGACACCTATGAAGAGTTTCCGAACGACGTCACGTTGACGGACTGGATCGACGATTACCGCAAAGACGGCGACGACGAACAAATGGTGCGCGGCACGTTGGGGCGGTTGCTGTTCAACGCCGACGACATCAAGAAGTCCGTCAAGGTCCTCTCGGGCGGCGAGAAGGGGCGGATGATCTGGGGCAAGCTCATGCTGGGCCGCCACAACGTGCTGTTGATGGACGAGCCGACGAACCACATGGACATGGAGTCGATCGAGTCGCTGCAGATTGCGCTCGATAAATACGACGGCACGCTTATTTTCGTGTCGCATGACCGCGAATTCGTGAGCGGCCTGGCCCATCGGATCATCGAGGTGCGCACGGACGGCACGCTGTACGACTTCGGCGGCAATTACGAGGAGTTTCTCGCGAGCCAAGGGGTGCAGTAAAGGGGGCTCCGTCGGCAAGTGATCGTTTCCGAGGCGGGCGAACTGCACGTTAGAGTGCGAGCGCGAGCCGTTTCGCTGAATACCGGCGTGCGTGCTGCAGAGAAAGGTCTTTGATACGCGTGAAGTCGCGATGTGCCTGGCTTAACACTTCGCGCGCTTCATCGTCCTTCACTGGAACGAAAGGGTTGCGCGACTGGTGGAAGACGCATGCGCCCAGCCGTTCCTCCAGCGCTCCGCCGGGCCCTGTATTGGCGAAGTTGTATAGAGGATGGCGTTTTGCCGGTTCGCGGCCCACGTTTTTCGCGAGTTCGTGTTCCTGCGTGATATGTCCGAACGTTCCGCTGTTGCTGCGATAGTAGACGGTCGGTCTCTGGCCCTTTGCGCCGGTGCTGCCAATAATGTGGTGCGATTGATATAGCTTCGCCGCGTTTGCCTCCATTCGCTCCTTAAGCGCATGCCAGGCACTTTCAGCGTTATCGATCGCGCGTTTGCGCTCGGCGCTGAAACTGTTCCGAAAAAAGAACGTTTTAAAGCGCGCCCATCTTCCACGGGTGCGACCCATCGCGGTGTCGACCTCGTCTTTGAACTCTGCGTATCGTGCTCGGTACGATTTCATCTTGCGTTCCTCGGATATCGCTCAGATCAAATCCGACGCTTTGACGGAAGCCGCCTCCAATCTGGCATAGGCGCGGCTCGAGCGTCAACACGACGTTAAGCCGAACCAGCGCCCGTAGCCCAATCGATACCGGCAATGCGCGAATCGTGAGATCGCCGTCATTGAACGGCGGGGGCGAGCGCTTCGCCCTGCCGCGTAGAATAGGCGAGTCGAAAACCCAATTGGTGAGAGCGCGTATGAAGACCTACGATCACCTGTACATCGGCGGCAAATGGCTGGCGCCTTCGGGCACGGGCACGATAGATGTCATCGATTCCGGCACGGAAGCTGTCATGGGCCGCATTCCCGAGGGGCTGGCCGCAGACGCCGAAGCCGCCGTCGAAGCGGCGAAGCTCGCATTCGAGGGCTGGGCGGCGACGGGCGCGTCACGGCGCGCCGAGTATCTCGAAAAGATCGCGGCAAATCTGAAGGCGCGCACCGACGAGCTTGCCGCCACGATCAGCGGGGAAGTGGGCATGCCACTCAAGCTGTCGCGCGCGATTCAAGTGGGCAGCCCCATCTATAACTGGAACGCTTACGCCAAACTCGCGCGGCAGTTTCAATTCGAGGCGAAGGTCGGCAATTCGTTCGTCGTGCGCGAGCCGGTCGGCGTCGTGGCCGCGATCACGCCGTGGAATTATCCGCTCAACCAAATCACATTGAAGGTCGCAGCGGCGCTCGCGGCCGGCTGCACCGTCGTGCTCAAACCCTCGGAAGTCGCACCGCTGAACGCTTTCATGCTGGCGCAAGCGATCCACGAGGCGGGGCTGCCGGACGGCGTGTTCAATCTCGTCAGCGGCTACGGGCCTGTCGTCGGCGAAATCATCGCGAGTCATCCGTTCGTCGATATGGTCTCGTTCACGGGGTCCACGCGCGCGGGCAAGCGCGTGGCCGAACTCGCCGCGGCCAGCGTCAAGCGCGTGGCATTGGAGTTGGGCGGCAAGTCGGCGTCGGTCGTGCTCGACGATGCCGATTTCGAGGCCGCGGTGAAGGGCACCGTCGCGGCGTGCTATCTCAATTCGGGGCAAACCTGTTCGGCGCACACGCGGCTCGTCGTGCCCGCAGCGCGCTACGAACAAGCGCGCGATTTGGCGAAGGCGGCCGCCGAGCGCTACGTGGTTGGCGATCCGCGCGATGAGAACACGCGCTTGGGCCCGCTGGCCTCGGCCGCTCAATTGAATCGCGTGCGCGATTACATCGAACGCGGCATCGCGGAAGGGGCGGAGCTCGTGACGGGCGGCGCACAGATGCCCGACGGGCTCTCCAAGGGCTATTTCGTCAAGCCGACCGTGTTGGGTCGCGTGCATCCGAAGGCAACGGTCGCGCAAGAGGAAATTTTCGGGCCGGTGCTGTCGATCCTCACGTACACGGACGAGGAGGAAGCGATCCGCATCGCCAACGATACGCCGTATGGCTTGGGCGGCGCGGTATGGGCAGGCAGCGACGAGCGCGCCGAGCGCGTTGCGCGGGGCATTCGCACGGGGCAGGTCGACATCAACGGCGGGGCCTGGAACATGGAAGCGCCGTTCGGCGGTTTCAAACAGTCGGGATACGGGCGCGAGAATGGCGTTTACGGACTCGAAGAATATCTCGAATACAAGTCGATGCAATTTCCGGTGGACAAGCGGGCGAAGTAACGAATGCGTTGCGGATGCATTGCGCTTAGGCCGGGCCCGCCGGCCGATGTCCCTATAGGACGCCGTCGCCGCCGGGCTGCTTAGTGGAGCACGCTTGGAGGTGACTTGTCATGAACGAGAAGGGCCGCATGACCCTGCGTTCCGCTGCCACAGGCTAGCGTAAGCCCTGACTTGACTAGGGTCAAGTTCATCCAACGCCGGCAAGTCCGGCGTTTTCATTGGTGCAAGCCGCCCCTCAGGCCTTATCGTTGCGAAACCGCATCGCGGTGCCTTCGCGCTCGATACGCTCCCACACCGCGCGTTTTTCGACATCGCTCATGAAGACCCAATTGGAGACCTCCATGGCTGTGCGTCCGCATCCTTTGCAAATTTCGTCGAACAACGTGGAGCACACCCCGATGCAGGGGCTGTCGGGGAGGGCGTGAAGGTTGGAAGCCATCGAAAGCGGTCTCGAAAACGGAGCTGCCCGTATGGTATCCGAGGCCGTACGCGCTTGGACAATCTCCCTGCGCGCAGGGGGGACGCACGGCTGCAGGCTATCCGAAAGGCCGAGGAAGGTTTTATTCCGGTAGACATGGGGCGATAACCCGATAAAATTGCGCCCGATTTGTCGTTGCGCGAAAGTCCGCGGCGAGCGTGCGGGTGAGGTTCTCGGTATGGCTGTGCCGTTTGTGCGACAACCGGTCCGATCCGCTCGCATTTTTATGTCGCGCGCCAATGATTGATGGTAGCTTTCGGGTTTTTCACGGGAAGCCGCGCGCATAGCGTGGCGGCATGGCGGGGTTGAGGCCGGCGAACCGGTCCGCATCGGAGAACGGGATGAAAAAACAGGCAATGGGCGTGCTGGCTGCACTCTTTTTGTGCGCTGCGCCGTGGGCGGCGTCGGCCAAAGATACGCAACTGAACGTCTACAACTGGTCCGATTACATCGCCAAGGACACGATCCCCAACTTCGAGAAGCAGACAGGCGTCAAAGTCCGGTACGACAACTACGACAGCGACGATACGCTGCAAGCCAAGCTTCTGACCGGTAGTTCGGGCTACGACATCGTCGTCCCAACGCGCAATTACGCGGGCAAGCAAATCGCCGCGGGCATCTTCGCTCCGTTGGACAAATCGAAGCTGCCGAACCTCAAATACCTCGACCCGCAACTGATGGCCCTCGTCGCGGGTGCGGACCCGGGCAACAAGTACGCGGTGCCTTGGGCCTGGGGCACGACCGGCCTCGGCTACAACGTGACGAAGGCCCAGCAGCTGCTCGGCAAGAACGTCGCCCTGGACAACTGGGATGTGCTGTTCAAGCCCGAGAACATTTCGAAGCTCAAAGCCTGCGGCGTGTCGGTGCTCGATGCGCCCGATCAGGTCTTCGCCGCGGCGCTGCGCTACATCGGCAAGGATCCGGTGAGCACGAATCCAGCCGATTATCAGGCCGCACTCGCGATGCTGAAAAAAATCCGCCCGTACATCACGCAGTTCAACTCGTCGGGTTACATCAACGATATGGTCGGGGGCGACATTTGCTTCGCTTACGGCTGGTCGGGCGACGTCGTGATCGCCAAGCATCGCGCGCTCGAAGCAAAGAAACCGTACAAGATCGAGTACTACGTGCCGAAGGGCGGCGCGCCCATTTGGTTCGACGTGATGGCGATTCCGAAGGACGCCGCGCACAAAGAAGCGGCCCTCGAGTGGATCAACTATATCGAGACGCCGCAGGTTCATGCGGCGATCACGAACGCCGTGTTCTATCCGAGCGCGAACGCGGAAGCGAAGAAGTACGTCGATCCCAAGATCGCCAACGATCCGGCCGTCTATCCGCCGGCCGACGTCGTCAAGACGCTCTTTTTGCTCAAGCCGCTGCCGCCGGAAATTCAACGGCTGCAGACACGGCTTTGGACTGAATTCAAGTCGGGCCGATAACCTCATCGCCGGATGCGGCATGCAGTCATCAAGCCCCCGGAGACGTTGCCGGGGGCTTTGTACATCAAACGAGTGGAGTCAAGCAGGACATCATGAGCGATCAGTCGAGCTCACAGCCGCCCGCCGGCGCGCGACCCGCAACTGCAAAGCCGGCCGGCGATGCCTCGGTCGACAACTTCGTGCAGATCGTCGACGTCGTCAAGAAGTTCGGCGAAACGGTCGCGGTCAGGAATGTCGATCTATCGGTAGCGAAAGGCGAACTGTTCGCATTGCTCGGCAGCTCGGGTTGCGGCAAGTCCACGCTGCTGCGCATGCTCGCAGGGCTGGAATCGGTCACCGCGGGCAAGATTTTGATCGAGGGAGAGGACTTGGCGCTCATGCCGCCATATCGCCGGCCGGTCAACATGATGTTCCAGTCGTACGCGCTGTTTCCGCACATGAGCGTCGAGTCGAACGTCGCATTCGGGCTCAAGCAAGAAGGCGTGGCGAAGGCCGAATTGAAGGCGCGGGTGGCCGATGCGCTCGATCTCGTGCAGATGGGGCGGTTCGCCAAACGTAAGCCGCACCAACTCTCGGGCGGTCAGCAACAACGCGTGGCGCTCGCGCGCTCGCTCGTGAAGCGGCCGAAGCTGCTGCTGCTCGACGAGCCGATGTCGGCGCTCGATAAACAGATTCGCCAGCGCACGCAGATCGAGCTCGTGAACATTCTCGATCGGGTGGGCGTGACGTGCATCATGGTGACGCACGATCAGGAGGAGGCGATGACGATGGCCGACCGCCTCGCGGTGATGAGCGAAGGCCAGATCGTGCAGTTGGGCACGCCGCATGAAGTCTACGAATATCCGAACTCGCGTTTCTCGGCCGAGTTCATCGGCTCCACCAATTTGTTCGACGGGCACGTCGTAGAAGACGAGCCTGACCATGTCTTCGTCGAGACAGCGCAGTTGCCTTCCCGTCTATACGTCAATCACGGCATCACCGGGCCGCTCGGCATGCCCGTGACGATTTCGGTTCGCCCCGAGCGCATCGCGCTGACGCGAAAGCCACCCGAAGGCGCGTACAACTGGGGGCGCGGCACGGTTTCCAACATCGCCTACATGGGCGGGTACTCGCTTTATCACGTGGAACTCGACTCGGGCAAGACGGTCGTCGCCAACGTGTCGAGCCTTGCCTTGACGGAAATCGATTCGCCCACGTGGGGCGATGAGATCTATGTGCGCTGGAGCGCATCGGCCGGCGTGGTGCTGACGGCATGAAGACGTTTGTGCTCGCGCTCTCGACCTGGCCCGCTCGCAAGCTGAAATTGACGGGCGGCACAGCCGTCGTCGCGGGGCCGTTCCTCTGGTTGCTGATGTTCTTCTTCGTGCCGTTCGTGCTCGTCGTCAAGATCAGCTTCGCGCAGTTGCAGCTCGGTATCCCGCCGTACACCGAACTCGTCGCATTCAAAGATGGGGTCGTCCAGATTTCGCTGAACGTAGCGCATTATGCGTTCCTCTTCACCGATAGCCTGTACTTCGCCACTTACGTCAATTCGGTCGTCGTCGCAGCCGTCACGGCGCTGATCTGCCTGCTGCTCGGCTATCCGATGGCGTACTACATCGCGCGCTCGGACCCGCATTCGCGCAACCTGCTGATGATGGCGGTCATGCTGCCGTTCTGGACGTCGTTCTTGATTCGCGTCTATGCATGGATCGGCATCCTCAAGAATAACGGCTTGCTCAACAATTTCCTCATGACGATCGGGTTGATTCATACGCCCATCGAGCTGTATCGGACGAACGCGGCCGTTTATATCGGGATGGTCTATTCGTACCTGCCGTTTCTCGTGATGCCGCTGTACGCGCACCTCGTGAAGATGGATTTGACGCTGCTCGAAGCGGCCTACGATCTAGGCGCCAAGCCGTGGAAAGCCTTCCTGCAAATCACATTGCCGCTATCGAAGAACGGCATCATCGCCGGGTGCCTGCTCGTCTTCATTCCCGCGGTGGGCGAGTACGTGATCCCCGAACTGCTCGGGGGCGCGAATACGTTGATGATCGGCCGCGTCATGTGGAACGAGTTCTTCAACAATGCGGACTGGCCGATGGCGTCTGCCGTCACCTGTGCGATGGTCTTGCTGTTGCTCGTGCCGATGGCGATGTTCCAGCACTTTCAGGCCAAACAACTGGAAGCGCGGCGATGATCAAACCGAACCGCACTTTGCAACTGACCGCGCTCGGGATCGGTTTTGCGTTTCTGTATATCCCGATCCTGAGCTTGATCGTCTATTCGTTCAACGAATCGCAACTCGTGACGGTCTGGACGCATTTTTCGCTGCGCTGGTACGCGGCGCTCGCGCAGGATGGGGAACTCATCGCCGCATTCTGGCTTTCGCTGCGCATCGCGCTGTTGACCGCGTTCGCATCGGTCTTCATCGGCACGTGGGCCGGCTTCGTGCTCGCGCGGATGGGCCGGTTTCGCGGGTTCACGCTGTTTTCCGGGATGATCAACGCGCCGCTCGTCATTCCCGAAGTCATCCAAGGCATTTCGCTGCTGCTGCTATTCATCGAAATGGGTAAGTGGCTTGGATGGCCTCAAGGGCGAGGGCTCGTGACGATTTGGATCGGTCACGTGATGCTGTGCATGTCGTATGTCGCGATCGTCGTGCAGTCGCGCGTGCGCGAATTGAATCCGTCGCTCGAAGAGGCCGCGCTCGACCTGGGCGCGACGCCGTTCAAGGTGTTCTTCGCCATCACGCTGCCGTTGATTTCGCAGGCGCTGATGGCAGGGTGGTTGCTGTCCTTTACGCTGTCGATCGACGACCTCGTGCTCTCGGCGTTTTTGTCCGGACCGGGTTCGACCACGCTTCCCCTCGTTGTCTTCTCGCGCGTACGGTTGGGGCTCAATCCCGAGATGAATGCGCTGGCGACGTTGTTTATCGGGGTGGTCACCATTGGCGTCATCGCGATCAATTACTTCATGCTGAGGGCGGAGAAGAAGCGGTTGGCGGGCAGCGTATAAGGGCGCTTGCCATGGGTCCGGCTTTGGTGGGATCAAGCGTTATCAAAGCCGTGGGGCAGCGAACCGAAGAGGGCCAGTTGTTCCAACCCATCGAACCACGCGCGTTGTCGTTCGCCCTGCGGCTGCGAGTTCGCCCGTGGCTGCGTTTCCGTCCCCGCTCGCGGTGGCGGCCCCTCCATTGCTTGCAGCAACGCTTGCAGCGCTGCATCGGGCGGCGGCTGCCGCCCCTCCATCTCGCTCAGAGAGGCTTGCAGCGCTCGATCAGCGGCCTGTGCCTGCTCCCAGTTCGACCCCAGCAGCAATGCTTGCAGCGTTCCCCAATCCGCCGGTGTAGGCGGGCCCTGCGCCGCGTGCAGCGGGTCATACGCCCCCGGCGTTTGTTGCGCGTCCACCGCCTGCAGCATCGATTGCATCGTTTCATAGACAGCCTGCGCTCGGCTCTCTTCCTCTGTAGCGGCCGGATCGACGTAATATGTCACGATCGTCGACTGATCGGCAGGCGTCGGATACAAGCAGTGATGTAAGTAATCGTCCGTCCAGTACCAGTCGCTTGGCTTCTGATGCGCCCACATGGTGGTCTCGTAATCGGCGAACGCCAACCGCATGCTTTCGCGGAATCTCGCGTAGCGCGCTTGTTTGTCATTCGATATGGGAGCGCCGAGCGCCGGTTTGCTGCGACGCAGCGTCATGAAGTGGCGGTATCCCAAGTGGTGCCCGGCGAGAATGGGGTATGCCTTACGAGGCCAAGGGTCGATGACGATAAACTGGTCGTCTCGCCAATGCCGTTTGCCGACGCGGCAAAAGACATGACCCGGAACGCCGATCAACTGCACGAGATAGTCGCGGGGGAATCGTTCACGCGCGAGCATGAACGTGATCGCGGCCATTTGGTCACAGTTCCCCGCTTCGATCGTTAGGGAGGCGAGCGCGCGCAGCCTTGGTTTGCTGTTCATGACTTCGCTGCGCAGGTCGTCCATTGCCGATTTGACGGCTTCGTTCGAAGCCTGTGCCGCGCTCGCCTCGTTCGCCGCCGGTCCCAGCGCTGCTGTCAATGCGCGTTGAAACTCCCGTTTCAAGGAATCTGCTAGGGGTTCCTTTCTGTCTTCGAGCTGTTTGGCATAAGTCGCCAGCCGCGCGTCGATCCAGGCGGCTCGCTGCGCCGGCTCCCATCGAGCGATATAGCGCCGCAACTCGTCTTGCAGGTAGAAACTCGCGCGCTGATACAAAAACAGCACCCTTTTGGTCACCTCGTCACGCAGGCCTTCCGAACGGGCGAAGTTCCACGCTTGATTTGCGCTTCCGAAACGAAGCCGTGTTTGTACATACGTGATAATCTCCGCCGCGGTTTTTATTGCCCTGTCATGTTCGGCTGAGACGTTGTCCCACGTATTGATCGGCGGCACGTCCTGGTGCCGAATGGCGGGAGGCGGCGGGGGGATGGTCGTGGCCGTGGATGGTTGCCCTGATGCCGAGGTCGAAGCCGCCTCGGTGGCCGGCGCCTGCTGGCCGTCGGCGGCCGCGGCGCCATTCGTGGCTTGTTGTTCCGTTACCGTGGGCAGCGCAGATAGCGTTCGGTTCGGTGGCGTATTTCTTACATGCACATACTGGCCTTGCCGCGCTGCCTGCAGGGGCGGCACAGAGCCAGGTCGGTTCCCGTTGACACCGGGCGCACCAGGGCCTTGATGCTCCCCAGGCAGGGGTGCGGACGCGCGCCGCTTTCGTCCCCGCGCGCGGACCTCTGGCCGCGTAAAGCATGGCTGTGGCGCTGGCGTCTGTGGCCGTAGCATTCGCTACCTCGACTGAGGCCGCCGATGGCGTGGTGGGAGGGGGACACCGGTCGTATGCTGCCGTCTGCGGTCGGGTCCCGCACTCGATCAAAGCCTCGTGAGCCCGATTTTTCGCGCCAGGGATGTATTCGCGCATGAAGCCGATACATCGCCGTCACAAGACTCCGCGTCAGTTTAGCGTGCGATTCGCCAGCACGATCGAGCCAATGCGCCGAAGCACGCGTTCATTTCCTACTATTGAGGACTGCCTCGCTCAGGCGACTCTCCCATCGCCTGGAATAGCGCGGCCGTATCGATCAACCGTTGCCCCGTCGCGCGAATCGCGCCGAGTTCGGCATTGCGATATTGCAGCTCGCTCGCTTGCACGGCTGTCGGCGCCACTGCGCCCAAGCGTCCCCGCGCCGCCGTTTCGTCGAACGCTCGTCGCGCCGCTTGCGTTTGTTGTTCGGTGGCACTCGCCGCTTGCGCATCGTGCTCGAGCGCGGCCAACGTATCGGCCACATTCTGGAACGCCGATAACACCGTCGCTTTGTACTGATCGGCCGAAGCCTCGTAGAAGTCGATCGCCGCGCGCCGTTGCGCCAGCAGCGCTCCGCCATGAAACAGCGGCTGGCTCAGCGATCCGCCGATGCTCCATAACGCACCGGCGGCCGAAAGCGCCGTCGGCCAACTGAACCCGCCTTGCCCCATCGATGCCGTCAGCGACAGGCTCGGGAACAACTGCGCCGTCGCAACGCCGACTTCGGCCGCCGCCGCTTTGAGCGACGCTTCGGCCGCGGCAATGTCGGGGCGCGCATGCAAAAGCTGTGACGGCACGACGACCGGCACGCGCTCGGGCAATGCGATGCTCGAGAGCGAGGGAACGCTCGGCGCCGCGTCGGGCGTGCGGCCGATCAGCACCGCCAATGCGTGCAACGCGGCTTGGCGCTGTTGCTGCAGCGCGGGCAAGCCGGCCGCGAGTGCGGCCGCATTTTGCTCGGAGCTCAACGCTTGCACGTGGGGCGCCGCGCCCAAGGCGTAGCGCCGCGCATCCTCGCGCGCCGTTTGCTGTGCGAGCGCGATCAGCCGCTGCGTGGCCTCGATCTGGTCGCTCAGTACCGCCGCGGTGATCGCCGTGGTGACGATATTCGCCGCCAGCGCCCGCCGCGCGGCATCGAGCTCGAATGCTTGGACGTCGACGCGCGCATGAAGCGCCGCATTGGCGTAGCGAACGGCGCCGAACAGATCGAACGTGTAGTGCGCTTGGATCTGACCGACGAAGACGTTGTAGCGCACCGTCGGCGGGCCGGCTTCGGGAATGCCGAGTGCGCGTTCGCGCGTTGCTTGCGCACCCGCATCGATGGTGGGCAGCAGCGACGAGCCGATTTGCGCGCGCAACTGCTCGTGCGCGCCCGCAAGGGTTCGCTCGGTTGCCGCCAGCGTCGGGCTGTTCTTCAAGCCTTCATCGACGAGGGCATCCAATTGCGGCGAGCGGTACAGGCGCCACCACTGCGGCACGGGTTGCGCGCCCGCGTCGAACTGCTGCGCGACGCCACCGGCAACGGTCGTTTGCTCGGGCAGCGCGGTTTGCCCGTAGTGCGCCGGGGAGGGCATGGCGGGCGGCTCGCCGTTCGGTCCGAGGGTGCAGGCGGCCAAAGCGAGGGCTGCCGCGAGCGCAAGCCCGGGCCCGAGCGCTTGGCGTTCATGAACGATGCGCAAGATGCTCATAGTCAATTTCCCGTATGCGCTTGCGCGTCCGGCGATGGATCGCGTTCGTCGAGCCGCACTTTGAACCACATGGCGTAGAGCGCGGGCAAATAAAAGAGCGTCAGCACGGTGGCGCTCGTGATGCCGCCCATGAGGGCGGTGGCCATCGGCCCGAAGAAGTTCGAGCGCAACAGCGGAATGAGCGCGAGCACCGCCGCGGCCGCGGTGAGCGTGATCGGCCGGAACCGGCGTACGGTGGCGCCGACGATGGCATCGAAGCGCTTGTGTCCGGCCCCGATGTCCTGCTCGATTTGATCGACGAGAATCACCGAGTTGCGCATGATGATGCCCAACATGGCGATCACCCCGAGCATCGCCACGAAGCCGAACGGCTTGCCGAAGACGAGCAGCGTCGCGACGACGCCGATCAGCCCGAGCGGCGCGGTCAGCACCACCATCAGGACGCGCGCGAAGCTTTGCAGTTGAATCATCAACAGCACCAAGACGGCGATCGCCATCAGCGGCATTTGCGCGTTGATCGAGTTCTGCCCCTTGGCGCTTTCTTCCACGGACCCGCCCACGTCGATTCGATAGCCGAGCGGCAGCGAGGCACGGATCGGCGCGAGCGCACGATCCACGTCATGCGTGACGTCGATGCCTTGCGCGTTGCCGCGCACATCGGCCTGGACCGTGATCGTCGGTTGGCGATCGCGTTCCCAGATGACGCCGTATTCGAGCGTGTTGCGCATATGTCCGAGCGAGGCGAGCGGCACGGGGCCGTTGGGCGTGGGCATTGCCAGACCCAGCAAACGGGCGGGATCGACGCGCTCGCGCTTGGGCGCGCGCAGGTCCACGCTGATCAGTTTGTCGCGCTCGCGAAGCTGCGTGACCGTATAGCCCGAGAGCGTCATGGCGAGGAAGTTCGACACGTCTTGCGAAGTCACGCCGAGTTGACGCGCTTTGTTCTGGTCGACTTCGAACGTCATCGAGCGCTCGGCCGGCTCGTCCCAATCGAATTGCACGCCGCGCGTACGCGTGTCGGCGCGCATCGTCGAGGCCACTTTTTCGGAGATGGCGCGCACCTTCGCGATGTCGTCGCCGCTCACGCGGAACTGGACCGGATAGCCGACGGGCGGCCCGTTTTCGAGGCGCGATAGGCGCGTGCGCACGCCCGAGAAGTCGTTTTCGAGCCGCGTATCGAGCCAGCGCGCGAGCTGCTCGCGCGCTTCGACCGATTTGGCCGTGACCACGAACTGCGCGAAGTTCGGTTGTTGCAGTTGTTGATCGAGCGGCAGGTAGAAGCGCGGCGCACCCGTGCCGACGAAATCGACGAAATGATCGATCTCGGGGCGGCCGTCGAGCGTTTTCTCGAGCCGCTCGGCTTGTCTGAGCGTCGCGTCGAACGATGCGCCTTCGGGCAGGCGCATGTCGACCAGCAATTCGGGGCGGTCCGAGCTCGGGAAGAACTGCTGCGGCACGAGCGAGAAAGCCGCGAGCGAGAGCACGAAGAGCACGACGGTGATACCGAGCACGACGTAGCGCCGTTTGACGCACCATTCGATCCACGTGCCCAGCCGCCGATAAAAGCGCGTGTCGTAGATCTCGTGCTCGTGGTCGTGCGCTTCGCCATGGGCGCGTTTGCGCTCGGGCAGCAGGTGGTAGCCGAGCAGGGGGATCAGCACCACCGCGGCGAACCACGATGCGATGAGGGCGATGGCCGACACTTCGAAGATCGAGCGCGTGTACTCGCCGGTGCTCGATTTGGCGAGCGCGATCGGCAAGAAACCCGATACGGTGACAAGCGTGCCGGTCAGCATGGGAAAGGCCGTGCTCGTGTAGGCGAAGGCCGCGGCGCGCGTGCGCTTCCAACCTTGCTCGAGCTTCACGGCCATCATTTCGACGGCGATGATGGCGTCGTCGACGAGTAGGCCGAGGGCGAGCACGAGTGTGCCCAGCGATACCTTGTGCAGGCCGATGTCGAACATCGACATGACGAGCGCGGTGACGGCCAGCACGATCGGGATCGAAATCACGACGACCATTCCCGTGCGAAATCCGAGCGACACCAGACTGACGATGAGCACGATCGCCACGGCTTCGCCGACCGCTTCGAGGAAGTCGTCGACCGAATGCGCGACGGCTTTGGGCATGCTCGACACTTGCTCGAGCGTCAAGCCGGCGGGTAGATGCGCGCGCAGTTGCCTGCTCGTGGCATCGAGCGCTTTGCCTAGGCGAATCACGTCGCCGCCCGGCTGCATCGTCACGCCGATGCCGAGCACGGCATGCCCGTGATTGCGCATCTGCGTGACGGGCGGATCGTCGTAGCCGCGCTCGATCGTGGCGATGTCGCCTAGTCGAACGTTGCGATGGCCGATCGCGATCAAGGTGTCGGCTAGCGCCCGCACGTCGTTGAACTGACCGTCCGGCCGCACGAACACACGGTCGTCGGCGGTCGTGACGGTGCCGGGCGAGGCGACGGCATTTTGCGACGCGATCGCTTGCGCGAGTTGCTGCGGCGATATGTTCAGACGCGTGAGTTCGGCGTTGGCGATCTCGACGTAGATGTGCTGATCGGGATCGCCGAAGTAATCGACCTTCGCGACGCCGGGCACGCGCAGCAGCACCGTGCGCAACTCGTCGGCGTAGTCGTGAAGCTGCGCCGCGGAGAAGCCGTCGCCTTCGAGCGTGTAGACGTTGGTGTAGACGTCGCCGAACTCATCGTTGAAGAACGGGCCGACGACGCCGGGCGGCAACGTCGCCGCGATGTCGCCGATCTTCTTGCGCACTTGATACCAAGTCGGCTGCACCTCCTTCACGGGCGCCGAGTCCTTCATCGAGAAGAAGATCATCGATTCGCCGGGGCGCGAGTAGCTGCGCTGAAAGTCGATGTACGGCGTTTCTTGGAGCTTGCGCGCGATTCGGTCGGTCACCTGTTCTTGAACTTGGCGCGCCGTCGCGCCCGGCCATAGCGTTCGGACCACCATCACGCGGAACGTGAACGGGGGGTCTTCCGATTGTGCGAGGCGCGTATAGGCGAGGATGCCCGCGAGCGTCGCGAGCGCGATCAGAAAGATGACGAGCGCTTGATGTCGCAGCGCCCACGCCGAAAGGTTGAAGCGGCCTTCGTCGTGGACGCTCGTTTGCGGATCCGCATGCACGGCCGGCGCGCCGGCGGTAGAGGACGATGCGGAGGAAGCGGGCGGAGCGGCCGAGTCACGGCGATCGGAACCGCTCATGATGCGAAGTCCTCGGGATGCAGCGGCGCGACGACGCGCACGTGTTCGCCCGCGCTCACGGTGTGAACGCCCTGATAGACGACGCGGTCGCCATCGTTCAAACCTTGCGTCACCGAGAACGTGCGCTCGTCGTAGCGCCCCACGGCGACACGCCGCAACTCGAGCGTGTCGGCGCCCGAGCGAACGACCCAGACGGCTGGATCGGAGCCCTGGTGGAACAATGCGGTGACGGGCAGCGTAAACGGATGCGCACCGGGCTGCGCTTGCGCTTGAGCGAAGGCGATTTGCGCGGTCATGCCGAGCCGCACGCGCGCGTCGGGCGCGGCCAGCGTGAGCTTGACGCGATAAGTGCGGCTTTGCGGATCGGCGGCGGGGGCGACTTCGCGCACGTGCGCGACGAAGCGCTGACCGGGGAGGGCCGGCAGGCTCACCTGAGCCGCGCTGCCCACGCGCAGGTACGACAGCGCGCTTTCGGGCGCGTCGCACACCACGTCGACTTCGCCCGCCCACGCGAGGCCGTAGACGGCTTGGCCCGCGGTGACGTTTTGTCCGGTATCGGCCTGCTCGGCCGTGATCACGCCGGCGTGATCGGCGATCAGCGCCGCGTAGGCGAGCTGATTGCGCGCGAGCGACAGCTGTGCTTGGGCGGCGTCGCGTTGCGCCGCGGCCGCGGCGTAGGCGTCCTGCGTCTGCTCCAATTGAGCCGGCGCGATCAGGTTTTCATGCGCTTGGGCGTTATCGCGCTCGAGTTGCTGCTTGGCGTAGACGAATCGATGCTGGGCCGCGTCCGACTGCGCTTGCGCGTTTGCCAAATTCTTTTGTAGATCGGCGGAGTCCAGCCGTGCGACGACTTGGCCCGCTTTGACGGTATCGCCTAGCCGCACGTTTCGCTCGATGATCTTGCCGGCCACTCGGAACGAGAGCGGCGTGTTGTAGCGCGCTTGCACGTCGCCGGGCAGCGTGGCCTCGGGCGGCGCGCCATCGGGATGGACGGCGACCGCGACGACGGGCCGCGGCGGTATCGCCACGCTGGCGCGCTCGTGGCAGGCGGTCAGAACGAGCGCGCCGCCGATGGCCAGGGTGGCCCCGCAGCGGCGCATCGCGGCGTGCCAGCGGGTGAAGGGAGAATCGTCGAATTGCACCCGCGCCGTGCTAGGCGCGTCAACACCGGGACGTGTCACGATGACCCCAGAGAGAAGATCTACATCGAATTGGGACAAGCTGCATCGCTTGCAAGAGGAGGCGCCGCCGCACGGTTCGCCACTGCCGGGCCGCGCCCAGCGCAACACCGCTATCGAACTACAGGATCGCATTCTAATGCAACAGTGTATTTGAATGCAAAGATGAATTAAACGGACCGGTGGTGCTAAACTTCGCTCCATGAAACGAAAACGCTTGACCCGCGAAGAAAGCAAGGAGCAGACGCGCTTGCGTCTGCTCGATGCTGCGCAGACCATTTTCATGAAGAAAGGCTACGTCGCGGCGAGCGTCGAAGACATCGCCGACGCGGCCGGCTACACGCGCGGCGCCTTCTATTCGAACTTTCGGGGAAAGGGCGAAATCCTGATGGAGTTGTTGCTGCGCGATCACGAGCGCATGCAGTCGGATCTGCATTCGATCATCGACGACATGGCCACGCGCGAGGAGATGGAAGCGCGCGCGCTCACGCTGTACAGTCAGTTTTTTCGCGAAGACGATTGTTTTTTGCTCTGGGCCGAAGCGAAGCTGCTGGCCACGCGCGACGCGAAGTTTCGTGCGCGCTTCAACGCGTTTTCTCACGAGAAGCGCGAGTTTCTGACCGGCTATATCCGCATGTTTTCCGAGCGCGTCGGCACGCCTTTGCCGTTGCCTGCCGAGGTCCTCGCGCTCGGGTTGATCGGCTTGTGCGAAGGCGTGCACGCGTTTCGCATGTGCGATCCCCAGCACGTGACGGACGATCTCACGGAAGCCGTGCTGGCCGGATTTTTTTCGAAGGTCATGTTCGGCGGCGATGGCGGGCCGCAGCGCGCGTGAGCCGCGACGCGGCAGCTCGCATCCGAAGCGAGCTTTATGGGCAAGCCGTCAAGCCCCGAGGCCCGGCCCGTAGTTGCTGGTGATCAGCCGCGCGACCGCGTCCACATCGGCGTAATCTTGCTCAGGCAGACCGTCGAGGATCGCCAGCAACTCGTTGCTCGCGCCGGCTTGCCGCGCCGCATCGACGATATGGTCCTTGTTGGCCGGGTACGGCACCGCGTGAAGCACATCGGCGATCTGCAATTCGATCGACTCGGTGGGCACGGACGCGGTGCTCCATTCGGCTTGCTTCGCGGGGCGCGTTGGACTGCCATCGGGCGTGCCGGACGCCGGTTGCGAGGGTTTTTCGCGAGCGCTCATGTGCGGGCCTGCCGCTCGTGGGCGGCGAAATGATTTGCGAGTTCGTGGGGCTTCGGTAGCGTAATGCGCGTCCAATGCCCGCGCTTGTTCGCCAAGTCCGGTTTGACATCGGGGGCGGGCGGCGCGACGGGTGCGGCGTTCGCCCGCGCCGCCGCCAGCGCCGCGCGCGCAGTGACGCTGTCGAGCGCCGTGGTATGTATCGGTGCCGCGAAGCACGAAGCCGAGAGCAATGCCATTGTTGCCAGCGTCGAGACTTTCATGGCTCGACCTCCTTCCTCGAAAGAGCGTGCATACCGCCGATGCGGCCGGACCGTCAGTCCGAGCGATATCGGCTTGCACCGACACCCGATGCAGCACGCCTCGTGCCTAACCCCTATCTGCCCAGATAGGGGGTTACCGCAGCACCTCGAAGCGCGTCCACGGCCAGGAAGGCCGGTCGCGCATGTAACCGTTGAGCCAATTCCATTGCGGATGGCGCTTCATGAACGCTTGCGCGTCGAACGCCCTGCCGCACGGGTGCCCCCAGCGCGCCCAAAATGCCAGGTCGCGCGCCATTTCGCTGTCCGCCACTTTGCCGTCGTTCGCGCCCCATGGGTTGAACGGGCCGTGATCGGATGCGCCAAAGCGGGCATCGTCGAGTTCCAGATGACCGCAGATGGTGCGCGAGCAGGGGTTGTCGTCCCGGTTCAGATAGACATCATGGTGGTCCGCGAGCATTTGCTTGGCGAGTTCGAGGTCGATCTTGCCATGGTGCAACTCGGCCAACTGCATGAACCGCAGCCGGCGCGCGCCGTTCTTGCGCACGTCGGTGTACTCCTCGCCTTCGCCGATGCATTCCTGGTTGCGAATCTTCAAATCCGTGGCGGTGTTGTCGCCGCTGTAAAACCCGTCCTTCGTGCTCTCGAAGCCGGAATAGCGCAAGCCGAGTTCGTAACGGGCGATCTCACCTGTTTTCGTGTCGCCGAGCAACCAACTGTTCGCGTAGCCGCCGTTGTTCGACAACGAGAACATTTCGCACCAATCGCCGATGCTGTTGGCGTATTGGGTGGCGCGGCGCGATCGATAGAACTCGGGGGCGCCCGCGCTGTTGTAGCCGGCGAAGTTCGAAATCGTGGTTTCCGTGATCATGAGCCCGGCCGAGGTGACCCAAAAATCGGTCAAGCTCGAAATGCAACCCGGCAGCCCTTGCATGAGCATGCGATGACCGGAGTCGGGCACGATGTCGAACACCACGTTGAACGCATCGCCGGCCGCATAGCGGTCCCACGAGTTGTGCGCCATGACGATGCGACCGTCACGCGTCGCGCTGCCGGTGGCGATGAAAGCGCTGCAGTGATGCCCGCGCCGCCCGCGCCAGGGCTTGGTGCCCAAGTGCGGGTCGCGCGCGGCCACTTGCGCCGGCCACCAGCTCTGCAGCAGGTCCATGTAGCCGTTCCACGCCAACACTTCCTCGAACGGCAGTTTCGCACCGTCGGCGATGCCCTGGATCTCGTCCGCGAATTCGGTGTCGAGCTTCGACGAAAACTGCGCGAGCGCCGCTTTGGTGAAAGTCTCGAATTCTTCTCCCGTGTCCCAGCGAGCCAAATACTTGGCCGTGCGGATCGCGTTCTTGATCTCGGCCGCCAGCAATTGGCCGTGCTGCTCGCCCCGATCGTAGGGCTCGCCTTCGATATGCACGAAAATCCAGCCCGCTTGGTCGCGACGCACGGCATCGAGGGACGGTTCGCTCATCTTCGCTCCGAATCGACTAATCGATCGAAAGGGCTGCGCTCAGGCGCCATGGGGGGCGGCGCGCGGCAGGCTCGGCGGCCTGCTTTCATTGTAGAAAATATGTGGCGCTTTGCCATCGGCGCGTGCGCGAGTTGCGCGGCGGGAGCAGGGGGCGTCGGTCAGATAGAGGGATTCATCCGACGGTAGGCATCGAGCAGCGACGTTTTGTAGACGGCGCCGATGAGCGTGGGCTCCTGCGTGCTAGCGACGACGGGCAAGCGCTCTCCCTGGAACACGAGGAAGCGTTGCAACGCCATCGCGATCGGCATATCGGGCGTGAGGACGGAAAATTCGGGTTGCAGGTAATCGGCGGCGGTGCGCGCGGATGTGTCGCGCTTCTCGAGCAGATCGGAGGTGATGTCCTTCAGGGCCACGACACCGCGGAAATGCCCGGCGTCGTCGGTGACGTAAAGGTACTTCACGGGGTATTCGAGGAACACGCGCGTCATGTCCTGCACGCTTGCGCCCAGCGGCACCACGGTATCGGCCGGTTTGACGAGTTCGCGCACCTGAGCCGCGCGCAGCCGCATCCGTTCCTGCTCGTCGGCATGGCGGCGCAGCGTGATTTCGTACATCGACGTCTTGTTGATCGCGCGTGCGACGAAATACGCGACGACGCATGACAGCATCAGCGGCAGCACCACCTGATAGCTGAGCGTCATCTCGAAGATCATGAGGATCGCCATCAACGGGGCTTGCGTCGCGCCCGCCAGGAACGCGCCCATGCCCACCATCGCATAGGCGAACGCGCCCGAGGTGCCATGCGGCCAAAAGCCGTGGATCAGCAAGCCGAACAAAGAGCCGAGCGTCGCGCCGACGAACAGCGTGGGCGTGAAGACGCCGCCCACGGCGCCCGAGCCCACCGTGGCCGCCGTCGCAACGATCTTGCAGACGAGCACGACGACGAGCGCGGTCCAGGTCCACGGCGAATGCAGGATCGAATTGACGACGCTGTAACCGTTGCCCCACACCTCCGGTGTCCAGACCGAGATGATGCCCACGACGAGACCGCCGAGCGCCAGGCGCAGCGGCAAGGGCAGGGGCAGGCGCCGAAAGCGCGCTCGCGATGCTTCGATCAAATGCAGGAACTGAGGCGCGACGAAACCGCACAGAAAACCGAGCGCGACGAAAAGCATGACTTCGGGGCCGGCGACCGCGGGGAACTCGGGCATCTCGTACGGCGGCTTATAGCCCGAGAACTCGCGCATGACGATGTTCGCCACGACGGACGAAACGACGACGGGGCCGAAGTTTTCCATCGCGATGGAGCCGAGCACGATTTCCGTGACGAAGAACGCTCCGGCGATGGGGGCGCTGTAGGCGGAAGTAATCCCCGCGGCGGCGCCGCAGGCCACGAGCAAACGCAGACGCGGCGGATCGAAATGGACCCAGCGGCCGACGACCGAGCCGGCCAGCGCGGCCAACTGCACCATGGGCCCCTCGCGCCCGATCGAGCCGCCGCAACCGATCGTGAACAGCGACGAAACGCTGCGCCAGACGCTTTGCCAGACGGGCACGACGCCATCGCCGATCGAGATTGCTTCCATGTAATCGGAGTTCGCGTGTTTCTCCGCGCTGCGGCGGGCGACGACGAGAAAGCCGCCCGCGAGGAGCCCGCCGGCCGCGGGCAACCAGATTCGAACCGTCCAGGGCAGCGCGCGCGCCATCGCGACGAAGCTGCCCGTGCGGCGCGTGAAGGCCCACTGGAAGGCGTCGATCCCATGCCGGAACGCGACCGTCGCAAAGGCGCCGAGCACGCCGACGACCACGGCCCACACGAGCATGGTGTGAGCCTCCGAGAGGCGAAACAGCGATTGGGCGCGGGTGCGCAGGCGAAGCAGGAATGAAAGCACGGAAAAAGCGGAGGCTTGCGGTTCGAGGGCGTCGGGACGAGCGCAAGGATAGCATCGGCTCGACTCGCTCGATGCACCTGCTGCACCTGCCGCGCCCTGGGCCGATGGGCTGACACCGGGTTCGCTCTGCTGCGTCATGCATTAGTGCGCCGGGGCGTCCAGTTCGGGGTAATGCCGGAAGATGCCGGTTTCGTTGAACGGCAGCCGGCGCTCGGAAGCCAAATAGGCAGCGATGTTCGGGCGTGCCGCGACCGCCTTGCGCAGTGCGGCCAGCCGCGGATAGCGCGAGGCGAAGCGGGCGGTCGCGCGCGGAAACGCGTAACGGAGCCCCTCTATCACTTGAAACATCGACAAGTCGGCGTACGTGAGCGCGGCGCCGACGAGGTGGCGATCGCCCTCTGGGTTTTGCGCGAGCGTGCGCTCGAAATAGCGCATGAACTTCGGTAGGCGATGGGCCAGAAAATCGGCGGCGCGCGCTTTGGCTGGCGTTTTTTGCTCCTCGTAGTACTGGCCGCTCGCGATTGGATGATGGGTGTCATGAACCTCGGTGACGAGATCGGCGATCGTCAACTGCAGTCCATGCACCGCGTAGCGCAAGTCGTTTTCCGGCGAAAGGCCTAGCTTCGGGCCTAGGTAGAGCAAGATGTTGGCCGTCTGCGAGACGATGAAATCGCCGTCCCTCAAGAACGGCGGCGCGAACGGCACGTAGGGTTCGGTCTTGCTGTTCAACGCAGCGAGGATCGCGGACTCGCCTCGCCCTGGCGCATCGGCGCCGCGCGCGATGTCGACGTAAGGCGCTTGCGCCTCTTCCAGCGCAAGCCGAACGAATTCGCCGCGACCTTGCAATCCGTCCCAGTAGTAGAGTTCGTAAGACATTTTCGTCCTTTCGAAAAGGCGGCGGCGCGTCGAGCGCCCATGGCCGCTCGACGCGCTCGTAGTCCGCTCGCTAGATCCAAAACGTTACGCGAATAGGCGCTCGACGCCCCACGTGAGGCCGAGGCCGCCGACCATGAGCCAAAGATAAAGGATAAAGCCCGTCGCCAATGCGCGGGGGCCGGCTTTGCGCACTTGCGCCACTTGCGTCTCGATCCCGAGCGCGGTCATTGCCATCGTCAAGGCGAACGTGTCGAGCGTATTGACCGCTTGCGTCGCGGCTTGCGGCAGCACCTGCAGCGAATTGACGAGCACGCAGGCGAGAAAGCCCAGCGCGAACCAGGGCACGGCGAGCTTACGCGCCGCCGGCGTGCGGCCGTGCTTGCCGCTCGCCGCGGCGCTACGCGGTACCCGGGCGAGCCACACGCCGAGCACGAGCAAAACGGGCACGAGCAACATCACGCGGGTCATTTTGACGATCGTGGCGATGTGCGTCGCTTCGGGGCTGACGTTGCTCGCGGCGCCGACCACTTGCGCCACCTCATGGATGGTGCCGCCGAAAAAGAGCCCCACGCCGAGCGTGTCGAGATGCAGCCAACCGGCGCGGTACATCAGCGGGTAAAGGAACATGGACAGCGTGCCGAACAATACGACGCTGCCCACTGCGACGGCGCTTTTTTCCGGCTTCGATTGCAGCGTCGATTCGAACGCCAGTACGGCCGCCGCGCCGCAGATGGCGCTGCCTGCTGCGTTGAGGATGGCCGTGTCGCGGTCGAGCTTCATCAGTTTCATGCCGAGCCAGGTGCCGAAGATCAGCGTGCTCACGACCACACCGACCGACACGGTCAGCCCGGCAAGCCCCACTTGCGCGATTTCCTGCAAGCTCACGCGAAGGCCGAAGAAAGCGACGGCGATGCGCAGCAGCTTGCGCGCGGAGAAGTTGACGCCGGCCGCCCAATGGGCGGGCATGCCGGCGCGCAGCGTGTTGCCGTAGACCGCGCCGGCGACGATGCCGACGATGAGCGGGCTGATGCCGAGCGCGGCGATGGCGGGCAGCGCCGCGAGCCGTGTGACCGCCGCGGCGAACAGCGCGACGAACAAAATGCCGTTGAGTTGGCCGTGCGGTTCGATCCGCGCCGGCGCCGCTAGCGTGGGAGAGCTGGACATCGTCTGGTCTCTTTGGGGCGTTTTTGATGGGCTTATCCTATCTGGGAGATAAGCTTATGAAAAATCGTCATTTGTGACGTAACATATCGGCCAAGCCGATACATTTCACGCCATGACCCCCGATCAACTGATAACGTTCGCCGCCGTCGCCGAGCAACTGAACATCAGCCGCGCCGCGCTCGCCTTGCATCTGTCGCAACCGGCCGTCTCGGGCCAGCTTCGACAACTGCAGGACGAATTCGGCGAGCCGCTGTATCGGCGCGACGGCCGGGGCGTGCAGCTCACGCCGAGCGGGGCGCAGCTCGCCGACTACGCCGCGAAGCTGCGCGACACATTCCGCCAAGCTCAGGCCTATCGCGATGCGCTTCGCGGCGTGGCGAAAGGCACCTTGCGCATCGCCGCGAGCACGACCATCGCGAGCTATGTGTTGCCGTATTTGATCGCCGAATTTCAGCGCCGCTTTCCGCAGGTGGAGGTTCAGACGGCAGGGGGCAACACCGGTGAGATCGTGGCCTCGCTTGCGTCGCTGGACGTGGCGATGATCGAGGGGCCGGTGGGCTCGGGCTTGCCCGAAGGAACCGGAGTGCGTAGCTGGCGCGAGGATGAAATCGTCGCGATCGTGCCGCGGGGCCATGCGCTGGAAGTCGAAGCGGCGCAGCGCGGGACGGCTCCGACGCTCGCCCAGGTGGGCGCCTATCCGCTCGTCATGCGCGAGGAAGGCTCGGGCGTGCGGCAGTTCGTCGAGCAATCGTTCGAGGCGGCGGGCGTCGCGCCGCGCGTGGCGCTCGCGGTAGCGGGCGTGGAAGGGGTGAAGGAAGCCGTGCGCGCCGGGATGGGGGTGGGCTTCATCTCGGCGATGGCGATGCGGCACGAGGATGGCGCGCTCGCCGCGCTTTCGCTCGGACCTGCTCCGCTTACCCGCCATTTTTCCATCTTGGTTCCGCATGAAGGCGCTCCTTCGCGGGTCGCGACCGGTTTCCTCGCCTTGTGCGAAAGCGAGCCGGCGGTCGGAGCGCGGTAAGAGGCCCTTGAGGGTCACGAGACCAGCACGACGTCCCCGCCAAAGCCGGGACAGACCACGCGTAGGGATTTCCATGATGGCGCGGTCACGGACCGGCAGTGCAAGATCAAGGTTGATCGAGCGGTTCGCTCGTTTTTTTTGAATTTGATTTGGAACCGGTTCCATTTGTTGGACAGCTTGTTTTACACCTTTTCATGCGGACGACACGCGGACTATGACTGAAGTGGCAATCGTCGCGAACGCGTTTGGCGCGCAGGCTGTGCGTCTTCGGGGCCACGAGGCGTGGCTCGAGGTCGCCGCGCGGGCGGGGGCGACAGGCTTCGAGGTGCGGCGCGAGCTGTTCGCACGTGAAGCCGATGCGTCGCCGGAGGCGTTGCGCGCGCTGGGGGCAGCCATTGCCGCCCATGGGTTGTGGGCGGTTTATTCGACGCCCTGCGAGCTGTATGGTGTCGACGGGGCGCTCGACGCGGCCGCGTTGTCCGAGGCGCATGAGCAGGCGGATGCGCTTGGTGCACGCTGGGTGAAGCTGCAGTTGGGCGCCTTTCGCGGCCAAGCGCATGCGGGCGCGATCGCTGGCGTGACTGCTGGGCGCGGGGCGCGGCTCATCGTCGAGAACGGACAAAGCGAGGGCAGCGGCGCGATTGCTCGGTTCGTCGATTTGTTCGCGGCGCTCGAGCGCGAGGGCGCCCCTCGGCTGCTCGGGATGACGTTCGACATCGGCAATTGGTCGTGGGCCGGTCAGGCGCCGCTCGATGCGGCCCGCGCGCTGGCGAGCCGCGTCGAGTACGTTCATTGCAAATCGTCGCAAGGCGAGGGCGCGAGGCGGTTTCCGATCGCTCCGGCGATGGACGATCCGCTGTTCGCTGCCGTCTTCGGGATGTTGCCGCGCACCGTCCCGCGTGCGATCGAGTTCCCGCTCGACCCGGACGGTCCTGCCGGCGAGGCGCGAAACTGGGTCGCATGGCTCGCGGCGGCGTGAGACACGGCACGCATGGTTACTTGGCAAGCGGCCGGTTGAGCCGCTTTATCGACACTTGGAGGCATCGATGTCTATTTCGCTCGACGTATTGACCTACGGGGAGGCCATGGCGCTTTTCGTCGCCGACGAAACCGGGCCGCTCGAGTCCGTTGGGCATTTTACGAGGCGGATCGCGGGCGCCGATCTGAACGTCGCCATCGGCTTGTCGCGGCTCGGCTTTGGCGTGGGCTACGTGAGCCGCGTCGGCGCCGACGCATTCGGGCGTTATGTGCTCGCCACGCTCGCGAGCGAGGGCATCGACGCCAGTCACGTGAGCGTCGACCCGCGCTATCCGACCGGGTTCCAGATGAAGGGCAAGCAGACCGATGGGCGCGACCCGGCCGTCGAGTACTTCCGCAAGGGGTCCGCCGCGAGTCATCTGTCGCTCGACGATTTCGACGCCGCTTACGCGGGCGCCGCACGCCATCTGCATCTGACCGGCGTCGCGCCCGCCATCTCCGCCACGTCGCGCGAATTGGCGTTTCGCCTCGCCGAATCGATGCGCGCGCAGGGCAAGACGATCTCGTTCGATCCCAATTTGCGCCCCACGCTGTGGCCGTCGCGCGAGACGATGGCCGCCACGCTCAACGCGCTCGCCGCGCTCTCCGACTGGGTGTTGCCGGGGCTTGGCGAAGGCGTTGCGCTCACCGGCTACGACACGCCCGAGGACATCGCGCGGTTCTACCTCGACCAGGGATCGCGCGGCGTGATCGTCAAGCTCGGCGCACAGGGCGCGTATTTCCGCACGGCGGACGAGTCCGGCTACGTCGCGGCGCAGCCCGTCGGCAACGTCGTCGATACGGTCGGCGCCGGCGACGGTTTCGCCGTGGGCGTCGTCAGCGCCTTGCTGGAAGGCCGCGATTTGCTGACGGCCGTGACCCGCGGCAATCGAATCGGCGCACTCGCAATCCAGGTGATCGGCGATTCCGAGGGCCTGCCTACGCGCGCCGAACTCGAGCGCATCGAAACTTCCGCTGCATCGGTCTAACCCTTTCCAACGCGGCCCATGGAGGAGACAACCATGCCCACGACCACGACGCTTTCACCGCGACGCTGGTGGACGATCATGCCGATCGTTTTCATCACTTACAGTCTTGCCTATCTCGACCGCGCGAATTACGGATTCGCATCGGCGGCCGGCATCAACAAAGATCTCGGCATCAGCCCCGCTTTATCGTCGCTGATCGGTGCGCTGTTCTTTCTCGGCTACTTCTTCTTTCAGATCCCGGGCGCCATCTACGCGGAGCGGCGCAGCGTGCGCCGGCTCGTCTTCGTCAGCCTCGTGCTCTGGGGCGGCTGCGCCGCGCTCACCGGGATCGTCAGCAATGTCGCCTCGCTGATCGTCATCCGCTTTATGCTCGGAGTGGTCGAAGCCGCCGTCATGCCGGCCATGCTGATCTTCATCAGCAACTGGTTCACCAAGCGGGAACGCTCGCGCGCCAATACGTTCTTGATCCTCGGCAATCCCGTCACGGTGCTGTGGATGTCGGTCGTCTCGGGCTACCTCGTGCATTCGTTCGGCTGGCGCCAAATGTTCATCGCGGAAGGCGTGCCGGCGATCATCTGGGCCGTTTGCTGGTGGTTCGTCGCGCGCGACAAGCCGCGTGACGTCGCCTGGCTCGACCAAGCCGAGAAGCAAGCGCTCGCGGATACGCTCGCCGCCGAGCAGGCGGCGATCAAACCCGTGCGCAACTATGCCGAAGCGTTTCGCTCGCCGGCCGTCGTCATGCTGTGCGCGCAATATTTCTGCTGGAGCATCGGCGTCTACGGCTTCGTGCTCTGGCTGCCCTCGATCCTCAAAAACGGCTCGACGCTCGGCATGGTCGCAACCGGGTGGTTGTCGGCGTTGCCTTATCTCATGGCGACCATCGCGATGCTCGCCGCTTCGTGGGCTTCCGATAAGCTCAGCGCGCGCAAAGCGTTCGTGTGGCCTTTCCTGCTCGTCGGGGCCGTCGCATTCGCCGTGTCGTACGCGCTCGGCTCGACCCATTTCTGGTGGTCCTACGCGTTGCTCGTCGTGGCAGGCGCCGCGATGTATGCGCCTTACGGACCGTTTTTCGCCATCGTGCCGGAGTTGCTGCCGAAGAACGTCGCGGGCGGCGCGATGGCGCTCATCAACAGCATGGGCGCGCTCGGCTCGTTCGTCGGCTCTTACGTCGTCGGCTATCTGAACGGCACGACCGGCTCCCCGGCCGCCTCGTACGCCTTCATGAGCGCGGCGCTCGTGGCCGCCGTCTTGCTGACCCTCGCGGTCAAGGCGCAGAGCGCGAGCGACGTGCTGCTCGCGGGCACGCGAGCCCATGCGCACGGAAAGTGAATTCGATGACGCCTAAAATCGTCGTTTATAAAACGTTGCCCGAGGATGTGCTCGATTATCTGCGCGAGCACGCGCGGGTCTTTCTCGTGGACAGTACGCGCGGCGCTTCCCATCCAGCGCTGGCCGACGCGCTCGGCGAAGCGCTCGTCGATGCGGACGGCGCAATTGGCGCGAGCGTCAAGGTCACCCCGGCCATGGTCGCGCGCGCAACGCGGCTCAAGGCGATTTCGACGATTTCGGTGGGGGTCGACAATTTCGATCTCGACGATCTGACGCGCCGCGGCGTCGTGCTTGCCCACACGCCGGACGTGCTGACGGAATCGACCGCCGATACCGTGTTCGCGCTGGTGCTATCGACGGCGCGGCGCGTGGTCGAGCTGGCCGAGTGGATGCGGGCGGGACACTGGCATGGAATCATCGGGCCCGCTCAATATGGCGTCGATGTCCACGGCAAGACGATCGGGATCGTCGGGCTCGGACGCATCGGCGGCGCACTTGCCCGCCGGGCTGCCCTGGGCTTCGGCATGCGCGTCATCTATACGAATCGGCATATCAACGAGGCGGCCGAGCGCGCATACGGCGCGCGGCGGGTCGAATTGGACGAACTGCTCGCGCAAGCGGATTTCGTTTGCCTGCAAACGCCGCTCACGCCGCAAACGCGCCATCTGATCGGTGCATCGCAGTTGAGCGCGATGAAACGCAGCGCGATTCTGATCAATGCGTCGCGCGGGGCCATCGTCGACGAAGCGGCGCTGATCGAAGCGCTCGCGCACGGCACGATCGCCGGTGCCGGCCTTGACGTCTTCGAGCGCGAACCGCTTGCCGCCGATTCGCCGCTGCTCGCGATGCGCAACGTCGTGGCGCTACCGCACATCGGTTCGGCCACTCACGAGACGCGTCATGCCATGGCGCGCTGCGCAGCCGAAAACCTCGTAGCCGCTTTGGCTGGAACGCTTCGTCGAAACGTTGCCAACTCCGAAGTTTTGGCGCGCTAGGGCCGGCCCCACGAAAGTATCGTTTTAGTCACGGGAACGTGCCTTGCTAGCCGCATTGCGGCGTGGTTCGTCGTTGCAATAGCGACGGCTATTGCGCTTCCTCTCTCCTTGCCCTGCGGCCGGCAAGGCACGTTCGCAAACCCGTTATTAGCGTGAACAGGCCCTAGGGCCCGCGGCGCCGCGTAAAATCGAGCGCACGCAGCCTTGGTACCGGCCGGCAAAGTCGAAGCCAGTAGCTCGGCTCATCGCCGTGCGCTATGATGCCGCCACTGGAAGTCTCGTAAAGCGCGCCGCGGCGCGCTTTTGTCTATGCGCCCGCGTGCGGCGCGGGGCACGGCCCTTCGCCTTCGAACAGGAGATCGTTCTTGATTCACGCCATTGATGGCGCGTGCTCGTCGCGCGCCGCCACCCGATGAGTATCGGCCCTCAGGGCGCGGTGCGCCGCGCGACGATCAGCGATGTCGCGCGCGAGGCCGGTACCGGCAAGACGAGCGTGTCGCGCTATCTGAATGGGGAAACGAACGTTCTCTCTGCGGATTTGCGCGCGCGCATCGAAGCGGCGATCAAACGGCTCGACTATCGCCCGAACCAGATGGCCCGCGGGCTGAAGCGAGGCCGCAACCGGCTCATCGGATTGCTCGTGGCCGATCTGACGAACCCGTACACCGTTGGCGTGGCGCGCGGCGTCGAGGCCGCTTGTCATGCGCTCGGGCTGATGCCGCTCGTGTGCAATGCCGCCAACGAAGTCGAGATGGAGCGGCGCTATTTGCAGTTGATGACGACCTATCGCGTCGAAGGCGTGATCGTCAATGCGCTTGGCGTCAAGGAAGAAGGCCTGCGCCCGCTCGGCGAGGGCGGCACCCCGGCGGTGCTCGTGGACCGCACGATCGACGGGCTCACCGCGGATATGGTGGGACTGGACAACGGCGAAGCCGTTCGGATCGGGATGCATCATTTGCTCGAGCAGGGCTTCGACGACATCCGCTTCGTCGTGCAGCCTTTCGAGCATGTGAGTTCGCGGCGCTTGCGCGAGGCCGCGTTTAGAGCGGCGCTCGAACAAGCGCGAGGCGAGGCCTCGCTGCGCGGCGAGACGATCGTGCTCGATTTGAACGATGAGCATGCGCTTGCGCTCACACACGAGGCGCTCGATCGGCACTTGGAGGACGCGTCCAAGGCGGGCGGCCGCCGCGTGGCGTACTTCGCCGCCAACGCCCCGGTCGCACTTTCGCTGGCGTTGCATCTGCATACCCGCTATGGTTCGCATTGGCAGGAACGCGTGGCCCTCTTGTCGATCGACGACTCCGAATGGGCCGAGCTCATCGGTGTGAGCGCCATTCGACAACCCACCTACGACATCGGTTATCGCGCCGTGGAGTTTTTGCACGAACGCATCGAGGGCGCGGCGCTACCCGCCCGCGAAGCAATGTTGCAGGGGGAACTCGTCGCGCGCCGCTCGACTGTGTGGCGCGACGACGATTGACGGCACATGTTCGTGCCTGAGCTGCACTCCCTTGCTGCCGGCACGCCATGGAACCGGCCCGCTCGACTTACGCATTGATCTCAAGATGGAACCTTACCGATTCGAATGCACTAGCGGAGACGTGGAGACGCTCGCCCGAGTGGTCAGCGATCTGTTTCCCGAGCAGACGGTATTCGCCGAACGCGTGGACGATGCCGGCACGCCTTCTTTGGCGATCCAGTGGGTGGCGATGCGCTTTGGGGCAACGGCGCGTCGCATGACGCTGGCGATCACCTTCGCCGCCGCGGCGTTCGCGCGTTACCGTGCGTTGCCGCCGCGCGCGCAAGCGCGCAGTTATGCCGTGTTGCGTGCCTACGTGGAAGCGGCGCTCGGTTCGCTCGAGGAGCAATACGCCGCCGGCGAGTCCGTTGCACGCGAAGTGACGATCGAGCTAGGCGACGAGTTCGCGTAAGGGCGCGGGCTGTATCGAATGCAGGATGCCCCCGCGCGCGGCTGTCAATTTGGCTCGGCGGCGCGATAGACCTGCGCGAACCGATCGGCGCGTACGACGCCGTAATCGCCGGGCGCATACTGCAAGACCCAATCGCCGGCACCGCCGCTCAGCACGTCTCCGGCGGCACGGCGAGGGATCGAGAACGGCGCGTCCATGCGCTTGGCGAGCACGACGGCGGGGCGATTGCGGTACCGCCCCGGCGCCCCGTGGGTTAAAGCGGAGTCGGCCGGGACGTATTTCGCGTCGAAGCGGCTGCGTTCGACGACCCATCGCGCACCGCCCGTGCCAGTGATCAGCGCGTCGCCGGGCTCGTATCGGTTCGCACCTTCGAGGCTCATCAGTTCGCCGCGCGCGGGCGCGAATTCCACCGTAACGACTTCGTCTTTCAGATATCGCCCTGCGGCGGGATCGTCGCGCAAGTCGATGTCATTCAATTCGATCATAGGAAGTAAGGCAAATGCCGAGAAGGCGTGAGCGTAGCGGGAAACCGCGTAGCGCGCACGCCTTTCGTTCGGCTAACAGCCGTTCGGCCTAGTTGGGCCCGGTTGGCTCCGATTCCGCCTTGCGAACTTGCCGTGGGCTCGTTCGCCAGCATCGCACGCTTGCGCGTGCTCCCCGATCAGGGCTTGGCGGGCGCGCCCGACTTGCTGCCACGCGCCTCGCGGTTGCTGCCGCGCTCGTGCTCGTGCTGGCGGAAGGTCGTATCGGCAAGCTTCTTCTGCTCGGGCGACATGCTGTTGTAAAGCGGCTCGAAGGCGTCGACGAGCTGCTTCATGTCGTCCGCGTGCGCTTGAGCGAGCAGGGCGTACTGCTTCATGTTGTCGAGCGCGGATTGGCTCGCCTCGGCCTGCATGCGCTGACGGTACAGCCGGCCCATGTTTTGGCCGTTCGCGCGCATCACGTCGGCGAAGGCCTTCCACTGCGTCTCTTGCGCCGGGGTGATCTTGAGCTGGGTGTGCAAAGACGCGATGCGTTCTTCGACACGGGCCTCGCGTTTGGCCGAATGGGCATCGGCTGCCGGGCCGCTGGATGCGCTCGGCTGCGCGGCGGAAGCGGCGGCCGGCATCGAAGCTTGAGCAAAAACGCTGCTCGATCCGAGCCCTAGGCCGGTGACGAGGGCGCAAGTGAGAATGGCGATCGTTGTTCGTTTCATCGAACCTCCTGCTGTCGTGTGGATGTAGCGGGAACCGGCCATGCTTGCCGCATGTGCACGGTTCTGGCGGCAGTTGTACCACCGCTAGAACCGTCTCATCGAACCATGAGACATACGCTTACATTTGAAACGTATTAGCCCTATAGAAGAGCCGGTGCGCGAAAACATCAAGTCGATACTCGCCGGCCATTGCGGGTGTGCACTCTTGCCGCGCCCCTGCGCGTGCAGCGAGGCTGTATTACAGTGGCGCTCGTGCCTGTCCGGCAGTGACGGTGATGGGCGATGATCGAGGAGCGATGATGCGGATTCTGGTCGTGGGTGCCGGTGCAGTGGGTGGGTATTTCGGCGGGCGCATGGCGTTGGCCGGTCAAGACGTGACCTTTCTCGTGCGTGAAGCGCGAGGCAAGGAACTCGCGGCGAACGGGCTCGTCATCAAGAGCCCGCGCGGCGAGACCAAGCTTGACGACGTGAAGACGGTGCTAAGTTCGGACATCGACGCACCTTACGATCTCGTGTTGCTCAGTTGCAAAGCTTACGACCTCGCCGGCGCGATCGCTTCGTTCGCGCCGGCCGTCGGCCCCGCGACGGCGATTTTGCCGCTGCTCAACGGCATGCGGCACATCGACGTGCTGGCCGAGCGCTTCGGCGCCGCGAGCGTCTTGGGCGGCGTCTGCTTGATTGCGGCGACGCTCGATGCCTCGCGGGCGATCGTACAGATGACCGACATGCACGCGATCGTCTTCGGCGAGTTGGACGGCGCACAGCGCGCACGCACCGCGGCCATCGCGGCAGCGCTGAGCGCCGGCGGTTTCGACGTCGAGCTGACCGATGCGATCGTGCAGCAGATGTGGGAGAAGTGGGTTTTCCTCGCGACGCTCGCGGCCAGCACATGTTTGTTCCGAGCGAGCGTCGGCACGATCTGGAATGCGCCCGGCGGGGAAGCGGCGATGCGGGCGCTTTTCGACGAATGCGGCGGCATTGCCGCCGCCTATGGGCATGCGATGCGGGCGCCGTTCGCCGAACGCTCGCGCGCCATGTTGTTCGCGCCGGGCTCGTCGTTGACCGCATCGATGCTGCGCGATATCGAAAACGGCTCGCGCACGGAGGGCGATCATGTTCTAGGCGATATGCTGGCCCGACGCAAAGCGCCGGCAACGAACACGAACGACGGGCGGCCTTCGCTGCTCGAGCTGGCTTACACGCATGTGAAAGCCTATGAAGCGCGGCATGGGCGATAATTCGACCCTTCTTGTGCCACTAGCCGCCGCCCGATGAGACCTCCGCGCTTGGACCAGCTCGATGAGCTCGACCGCAATCTCGTGACCCTGTTGCAGGCCAACGCGCGCGAGAGCGTGGCCAACTTGGCGCGGCAACTTGGCGTGGCGCGCACGACCGTCCTGGCGCGCATCGAGCGCCTCGAGCGCATGCAGGTGATCGCCGGTTACGGCGTGCGCCTGGGTCAGGACGTGCTCGACGCGAGCATCAACGCTTACGTCGGCATCATCCTCGCGCCGAAGTTCGGCCCGAGCACGCTCAAGCGGCTCGAAAAAATCCCCGAAGTCCAACTGTTGTGCGCGGTGAGCGGCGAATACGACTACGTCGCTTGGCTGCGCGCCCCCTCGCCGGACCGTCTCAACGAACTGCTCGATCAGATCGGCGCGCTCGAGGGTGTCGAACGTACGACGACCTCGATCATCCTCGCACGCAAGATCGACCGCACTTCGTTCGGCGGCTGACCGGCGCGCGTCCCGCACGGGCGCTGCGACATGCCTTTGCGCTCGTTCGCAGTCAAAACGGACGAAATGTCGTGCGCCTTCGACTTTTCGTCGAAAACTCGCACGCGCGCGCAGCACTTTGCACCTATTTTCCGTGTCCGCGGCTCTCTACACTGTTTCGAACGCAGCAGCGTCTGTACGGCGCGCCGGCCGCAAGGCCTTTGCCACGACAACTCGAAACGTCAAACGAAGGAGAACCGCATGAAAGTCGCTATCGTCGGTGCCGGGCTGATCGGCCACACCATCGCCCATATGCTGCGTGAAACCGGCGACTACGAGGTCGTGGCGTTCGATCGCGATCCGCAGGCGCTCGAGAAGCTGGCGCGCGAGGGGATCGCGACCGAACGCGTCGATTCCGCCGATTCGAACGCGATCCGAGCCGCCGCCCAAGGCTTCGACGCGTTGGTCAATGCGCTGCCGTATTACCTGGCCGTGAACGTCGCGGCCGCGGCGAAGGCGGCAGGCGTGCACTATTTCGATCTGACCGAGGACGTGCGCGCCACGCATGCGATTCGCTCGCTCGCCGAGGGCGCACCACAGGCCTTCATGCCGCAATGCGGTCTCGCGCCGGGCTTTATCGGCATTGCCGCGCACGAATTGGCCAAGCGGTTTTCCGAAGTGCGCGAGGTCAAGATGCGCGTCGGCGCGTTGCCCGAGTTTCCGACGAACGCGCTCAAGTACAACCTGACGTGGAGCGTGGACGGCCTCATCAACGAGTACTGCCAGCCATGCGAGGCGATTCGCGACGCACGCACGCAATGGGTTCAGCCGCTCGAAGGACTCGAGCACTTCTCGCTCGACGGCACCGAGTACGAGGCGTTCAACACCTCCGGCGGCCTCGGCACGCTGTGCGAAACGCTGGCGGGCCGAGTCGAATCGCTCGATTACAAATCGGTGCGCTACCCGGGGCATCGCGACCTCGTGAAGTTCTTGCTCGAGGATCTGCGTCTCTCGAGCGACCGCGACACGCTCAAGACCATCATGCGTCGAGCTGTGCCGTCGACGTCGCAGGACGTCGTGCTGATCTTCGTCACGGTGACGGGCATGCGCGACGGTCAGCTCATTCAAGACGTGTTCACGCGCAAGATCTTCGCGAAGACCGTGTGCGGCATGCCGATGAGCGCAATCCAAATCACCACGGCCGGCGCGATGTGCGCGGTGCTCGATTTGTTCCGCGAAGGCAAGCTGCCGCAATGCGGGTTCGTGCGGCAGGAGCAGGTTTCGCTGCGTGATTTCCTCGCGAATCGGTTCGGCCGCCTGTACGAAGGCGCACCGCTGGAGGCGATGGCGACTGCCTGACCGCGCTGGTCAACAACGTGCATCCACGAACATCCTCGCCGCGGGCGATCGCGGCGAGGGCGCGCATGTGCCCTCCGGCGCAACGCCGGCACGAGGGCAGCCTGAGAGAAGCGGCGCAGCCGTGTGCGCCGCACCGAGAAAGCGGCACGGAGCAGGGCCTCGAGAGAGCCGCTTCAGAAGAGGCAGCCACGCATGCATCGGTGCATGCGTGGCGAGCCTCCCGCCCCGGCAGTGCGTGAACCCCCGGTGGCTCCCGTAGCCTTTTATTCCCCCGAATCCGCGACGATCTGGCGCAGCAACGCGTCGAACTCGGCTGCCGTCGGCGCCGTGTTGTCGAACATGACGAGACCTTCGCGCGCCGCGCCGCTCGGCACGAAGCGCCGCTGCCTGTATTCGTCCCAGTGCGCGAGCTTGTAGGCGTCGTTGGGATTGTGGCGCGCGATGATGCGCGCGTGCGCCGTCTCCTCCGAGGTGCAGACCCAAACGATGCGCAGCGTCACGTCCTCGCCGACGCCGAGCCAACTGCGATCGAACAGCTTACGCTCGCGCACCTCACGCGAGAGCGGGCCGACGACGAGCGCACTCACGCCCAATTCGAGGTTTTCGCGCGCGGTGTCGAGCAACCCCTGATATTCGGGCTCGCGCAAATGTTGCAAGTAGAGCGGGCTGTCGCGATCGTTGGGGTCACCCGTCAGTGCACCCATCGCCGCGGCGCTGTAGCGGCCATAGAGCGTGTCCTTGTCGAGCAGGCAAAAGGCTTCGCCGGTTTCCCGCATGAGCGGGCCGACCAGACGCTTGGCGAGCGTCGTTTTGCCTGTGCCGGCATGGCCGCAGAAGAATACGAGGTGAGTCACGAAACGGGTTCCTTGCTCAGAGTGCCGCGAACGCGTGCCGTGAAGCGCGCGGCCGTCGCGGTGGGGCCGATAGCGCATTCGATAACGAGCGGGGGCGCAATCGACGTGCATATCGGTTTCACGCATCTTAGCAGTCCGGCCACGGGGCGCTGCGCTCGATCGGCGCGGATGGAACGGTATCTACGGTGCGCTTGCAGGGGGGACGGTGCGCGTAGCGCAAGGGCAGGGCGGGTCCAACGGGGGCGGGCTGCGCCGTGCCTCACGCCGCTGGCATGGGCCATGCTGAAGCGATGGCGCTGCGCCGCCGCGAATCGACCGCGGCGGCGTATTCGTCATATCGTGAGGCCGCCCATGCGCATCGCCCAAGTCGCCCCGTTGTACGAATCCGTTCCGCCGCACGGCTATGGCGCGACGGAGCGAATCGTTCACTATTTGACCGACGCGCTCGTCGCTCTGGGCCACGACGTCACCTTGTTCGCGAGCGGCGATTCGACGACGTCGGCCGAGCTCGTGCCGATTTGCGAGCGCGGCCTGTGGCGCGACGAGCGCGTTTGGGACACGCTTACGCACCACGTACGAGAAGTCGAAGCCGTCCTGCAACGCGCGGACCGCTTCGACGTCGTTCACTTCCACATCGATCCGCTGTACTTTCCCGCCGCGCGCCGCTTGCCGTGCGCGCACGTCACGACGGTTCACGGGCGGCTGTTGCCGGCCGATCACGGACCGCTGTTTCGCACGTTTCCAGAGGCGCCGCTGGTATCGATCTCCGAGAGTCAAAGGCAGCCGATTCCGTCGGCGAACTGGCAAGCGACGATTCACCACGGCTTGCCGCTCGACGCGTTTTCCTGCAACGAAGAGAGCGACGACTATCTGCTCTTCATCGGCCGGATGATGCCCGAGAAGCGGCCCGATCTCGCCGTCGAAATTGCGCGGCGGGCCGGCCTGCGATTGAAGATGGCGGCGAAAGTGCACCAGGGGGAGCAACGCTACTTCAACGAAGAGATCGCGCCGATGCTCGCGGCCAATCGCGATGTCGTCGATTATTTGGGCGAAGTGGGCGGCGCTGCGCGGATCGAACTGCTGTCGCGGGCCCGTGCGCTCGTCTTTCCGGTCCAATGGCCGGAGCCGTTCGGGCTCGTGATGATCGAGGCGATGGCCTGCGGCACGCCGACGATCGCGTTCGGATGCGGCGCGGTGCCCGAAGTGATCGAGGATGGCGTGTCGGGGTACATCGTCGATGGGGTCGATGCGGCTGTCGCTGCGCTTTCGCGGCTCGATGCCATCGACAGGCGCCGCTGCCGGCGTGCGTTCGAGGCGCGCTTTACGAGCGTGCGCATGGCCCGCGAATATCTGAGCGTCTACGACGCCTTGCTGAGCGCGCGCGAGGCAAGCAACGACTCCGTGGACACCGTCGCGCGGCGAGGGTGAGCGCCGCGGGCAACCCGCGGCGCACGTGCGTCACGGTTCGCGGGCTTTGCTCGAAGGCGCTTCGACCAGCGTGTGCGCCGGCGACAACACGAGCAGATGAGCGCGAGGCCCCGGCAGCAACGGCGTGGCTTGCCCGAGCACCCACGCTCGGTGACCGGCGAGAAAGTGTCCACTGAGGACATGACCGCTTTGCCCCCCAGGCATGTTGAAAATGCCATGCGCCTCGTGCCCCGGCGAGACGACCATTCGTTCCGATTGCCCGAACGTCGGGGTCGCGACCCGCGGCATGTTGCCGTCGCCCGGCAGCGCGTCCGCGGGCGCTGCGAGCCAGCGCGACAGAAGCGGGAAGGCGGCGGCGAACGGATGGGCGATGCGCGCCATGTTTCTTCGCCCCCAGGTGGCGTCCTTCAAGCGGGCCGAATTCGCCGTCAACGAGGCGATCGAGTGGTCGATCGCGGCAAGTTGCAGTTCTCGCCAGGTGGTTCGCGTGCGCGGAAGCCATCCAGCGGGCTGCCGGTCGACTAGCTGCGCCACGACGGCCGGCCATCGTGGCGTTGCTTGCGCGAAGCTCGCATGCGGATCGAGCTTCCGCATGGCGGCGTCGGCTTGCCCGAACAACTCGCCGTACACGCTGTACAAGTAAGCTCGGCTCAAGCGGTATGCCACCGAATCGACGCAAGCGCAGCCGTCCCACCCTTCGCGCAGCAATCGCCGGTATTCGGCTCGCTGAGGATGGCCGTCCACGGCCCGCGCATCGAGGACGCGCAATGCACGGTCGCGCCATGGGGCCATGAACAGCGCGCGATCGTCGAGGCTTGGCGCGTAAGCGGCGGCTTCATCGAACGTCGGTCGTGCGGCGAGATCGTCGCGAATCTGGCGCGCCCGCGCCCCGAGGTCGGCCCCGCCATCGCCGATTGCGTCATAACCGAGGCCGGCCAGTTGCCGGGAATTGGCCGACCACAATTGCCCGGATGCCGGGTCGAGGATCGACGGATGCCGGCTCGCGGCCAACAGCGAGCGCCATCCTCTCGCGCGAGCCTGCCCGGCGTAGGGGAACGTATCGTCGAAACTCGCATGCCGATCGGGCATCGCCCCGGCGATCGTCCAGCCGATATGGCCGGCCACATCCCCGGCGACGAGGTTTTGGGCCGGGATGCCCGCGGCTTGGCCGGCCGCCAATGCTTGTGCGACATTCTCGGCCCCTTCCATCCGCAGCAAATCCGAGTTCACGGCACCATCGTCTTGCGCCACCCATCGAACCGCATAACGTTGCCCGCCTGCGGTCCAGACAGGTCCAAGATCCGTCTCTGCAACGCGCAGCGTTTCGGCGCGTCCGCCGTTGACACGCAGCACTTCGTCGCGGAACCGAAGCGGGACCCAACCGGTCGGTGTACGGTATGCATCGGGATGGTCCGAGTCGAACGTGAGTTCGACGAGATCGAGGTAATCGCCGTAGCTGTTCGTGAAGCCCCACGCCACCGTGCCATTACTGCCGGCCACGACGGCGGGCGTGCCGGGCAACGTCACGCCGACGATGCGCCGCGGTCGGCCCGACGGCGCAGGGTATTGCAGCACGGCTCGGTACCAGATGTTCGGTAGCCGCAAGCTCAGATGCATATCGTTGGAGACGATGGCGCTCCCCGTGGTCGAGCGTTTGCTCGATAGCGCCCAGGCGTTGCTGCCGATTTGCGTCCCGAAGGGAAGGTCGGCCAGGCTTAGCGACGCCGAACCGCCGAGCCAGTCGGGTGCCGTGCCGTCGATTGCTTGTGCGCCGCAGTTGACGGACGGCGCATCGAGCGGCGCATCCCATTCGCTGCACTCGGGCAACAACGTTTTCAACGCTTGCGGATCGGTATGCTCGCGCAACCACCCGCGTGCGAACTCGCGGTGCAGCAAGTTGCCTTGCAACTCGAAGTACATCGACCAGATGACGAGCAAGCTGTCTTGCGCACGCCAGGGCAGGGGCGTCGTTCGCAGCACGAGGTACTCGAACGGGCGCACGCGAAGGGCGGCGAGCCCGGCGTTGACGCCCTCGGCATAGCGTTCGAGGAGCGCGCGATCGGAGGGCGCCAGTCTCGCCAGCGCTTTGGCGGCAAGCCGATCGAATCCGTAGAGGCGGCGCTCGCGATCGATCTCGAGCGCGGGTGGGCCGATCAGCGCCGCCAGGGTTCCCTGTGCCGATCGTCGCAGCAAGTCCATCTGAAAGAAGCGTTCCTGAGCATGGACGAATCCCGTTGCGTAGGCCACGTCCTCGCGTGTGGCACCGGCGATGATCGGTACGCCCTGCGCGTCGCGCGCTATCGTGACGGGCGCACGCAAGCGATTCTCATGCTGTGTGCCGTCGAGCATTGGCAGGCTCAGCGCCAGCATGGCGACACCGCCGAGCAATAGCACCGCGGCCAACCCGACGATTGCAACGATGCAACGCACGGCGATGCGGGCACGGCGCTTTCCACGCGCGACTGTCATGGTTCGGTGTCCTTCGTTTCGATCGTGCGGCACGCATCTTCGCACGTGCGCCGGTGCAGCCGGTGTCGGTCCGCAATGCTTCGATACGCGTCGAAACAAGCTGCACTCGCTCGCGGCTATAGTCTGCGTTCCTGTCGTGCGGCCCCGAATGGAGCCTGGCGACGCCCCGGAGATCCTCGATGAATCACACCGCCGACGCCAAATTGATGCTGCACATTTTCGAGACTTGGCACGATACGGTTCGCAAACGCGATCTGAAGTCTACCGCCGCGCTGTACGCGGAGGATGCGATTCTCGAAACGCCGTTGGCGCTCGCGGTCTACCCGGAGCGGCACTCGGGCGTCCTCATCGGCCGCTCGACGATCCTCACGTTCTTCGAAGACAGCATCCGCAAGTTCCCGAGCGATCTTTCGCAGTGGTATCGCACCGGCGTCTTTTTCGTCAACGGCAGGCAACTGACCTGGGAGTACCCGCGCGTTGCACCGGCCGGCGATCAGGTCGATCTCATGGAGATGATGGACATCGGCGAGCACGGCTTCATTGCGCAACATCGTGTGTACTGGGGCTGGAACGGCGTGAAGCTACTGGCTCGCGCGCTGAACGCCGTCGGCGAGCGCGCAGCGCGCTAACGGCCGAGCCGGTTCGGATACGGCCAGCGTGCGCGGCGGCGATGCAAGTCGAGACGGGCAGCGCGACGGTGGCTTTGAATCGCACTTCGATTCTCAGGAGCGTTATGGCAGCAAGGCGAGGTGAGCGCCGGCTGGTGATCGTGGGCGGCGGCGCGAGCGGCGTCGCCGCGTTCGTCGCGGCAGTGCGATACGGCGTTGCGCGGTCGATCGAGCTCGTCGATCCGAGAGGCGTCGGGCGCGGCACCGCGTTCGCGGCAAAGCATCCGGCGCTGCTTTGCAATACATCGGTCGAGACGATGTCGATCGTCGACGACGATCCCGATGACTTCCTCGCGTACTTGCAATCGATCGGCGTGACGGCGACGCGCGACGGGTTCGTTCCGCGTGCGTACGTGTCCGGATACCTCGCGTCGCGATATGACCGATACGCTGCGCTCGCGCGCGCTTCCGGCATCGAACATCGACTCGTGACCGCCGCCGCGCTTCGCATCGAACGCATCTCGGCCTGCGAGTACCGGGTCGGGCTCGAGAACGGCATGACATTGCCTGCGACCGATGTCCTCATCTGCACGGGGCATGGGGCGCCGTATGTTCCCGACGCCGTCAGGCCGCATCTGGGAAAGCCGCTGTTGTTCGAGAGTCTCTACCCGGAAGCACGCGTTCTGGCTGAACTCGGGGCGCGCTCGCGCGTGCTGGTTCTGGGCAGCCGGTTGTCTGCGCTCGATTCCGCGTTACTGCTGTGCGCGGCGGGGCATTCGATCGACATCGTCTCGCCATCCGGGCGATTGCCCGCGGTCCGCACGGCGACGCCGCGTGCGTGCTCGGTGCCGGTCGATGCGGCAGCGCTCGCACGGGTGGACTTGGATTCGACCGCCGCCACGCTGTCGTGGCGGCTCTTGCGGATCGTCGCACGCGCGGCGCGCGCGGTGCGGAAACGTCCGTTGAGCGCTCAGGTCGAGCGCGCCCGCGAGCCGATCGAGCGCATGCGGCGCGAGGCCGAGCTCGCGCGGCGCGGTGCAACCGATTGGCAGGAGATTCTCGTCGCGCATATGGACGCTGCGCAGATGCGCTTGCGCGATGAGCCCGTCGAACGCCAGCGTCATGCGCTGGCCGAATGTTCGCGCGTCGTCGGGCGCTATTTGTTCGCCTGTCCGCTGCAAAGCGCCGACAGGCTGATCGACTACGCGCAGGCGCAGCGCTTGACGGTAAGACAGGCGATGCCGGCGGCACTCGATCGCGGCGCTCGGTGGACCGTGCGCTGGGACGACGGCGGACTGGACGAGTACGATGCGATCGTCTGCGCGACCGGTTTTTGCAAAGCGCCGCTCTATGCAAGCGCACACGCGGTCATGCTAGGCGAGCAAGCGGCGGTTGCCGGCGTGAGCTTGCGCGTGGGCCCCGACTTGCGCGTGTCGCTGCCAGGGATCGATTACCCGGAACGCATATGGGCGCTCGGTCTTGCGTCGCAACCGGGCGCACCGATCGTCAACGCGGTCTACCAAGCCGTGCGCCAGGCGCACGACCTGTGCCGGTCGTGGCACGCGGCCGACGCCGCGGACGCATTGCCGAGATTCGCAGCCGAGGAGGCGGAATGAAACTTTACGGAGATCGCGGATCGAGCAATACGCGCCGCGTACTGACGGTGATCTCTCACCTGAATTTGCACGTCGACTTCGAATTCGTGAACCTGTTCGTCGGAGAAAATCGCAAGCCCGCGTATCTTGCGCTCAGTCCGAGCGGTACGATTCCGGCCTTCGTCGACGGCGACATCGCGTTGTTCGAAGCGTCCGCCATCATGATCTACTTGGCGGAGCGCGCCGACTCGACGCTTTGGCCGGCGGGGGTTGCGCGCTTCGAGGTGCTCAAATGGATGTTCTGGGCCGCCGAGCATTTCCGGCGCGGCCCGGCGGTGCTCATCGACGAGCGCTTCATTCATCGGTTAAGGGGGCAAATCGAGAGCCCGGCATTGGTCGCCGACGCGTTGAAATCGATTCATCGCTACGCGGCCGTGCTCGACCGGCATTTGCGCGATCGCGCATTCGTGGCCGGCGAGATGCCGACGCTGGCCGATATCGATCTCGCTTCGCCGTTCAGCCACGTGCCGCGCACCCGCGCGCCGTTCGATGCGTATCCCAACCTGTGCGCATGGCACGCGAGGCTGGCCGATGCGATACCGGCCTGGCGCGCGACCGGAGACGATTTGGAGCGGCGGATCGCCGAGATCGAAGCGTCGTTCGCATGCGGCGACGCCTCGCGCCTTGGCTTGCCTGCCGCCGCCGTCACACCCGGTTGAGAGGAGACAGAGCGAGAGCGCGGGTCAAGCGCTTTCCCGATACTCGTTGAAGCCTGTTCCCGCATTTCTCAGCGCATCGAGTTCGATGCCGAAATGTTCGCGCAGCGCTTCGGAGCCGACAGGCGTAATCGCGACCGCACGCGTTTCCTGTCCGCGCTTGAGCCACGCCCAGGCACAGAAAGCGTTCATCAGATGGGCGCCGAGCGGCCCGGCGATATGGTATTGCCGCTCGGTCCAATCGAGGCAGCGGTGCGCGTGGCCGGTTTGGTTCGGGAACGGGCCGCCGACATCCAGCCCGAGGCGTTGCAGCAGCGCATGTCCGACCGGCGTGAGTTCGTATTCGTAGTCGCTGCGCTCGGCCAGATACCCGCGGCCGATCATCGCTTGTGTGACGGCCACGCCGACCTGGCCCGCCAGATGGTCGTAGCAGCAGCGCGCAAAGCGCAATTCTCGTGCGCAGCGATTGGGCGTCGAACGCCATTCGGGCGTGACCGGGCCGACCGAGGCCAGGCTTTCGAGCACCCGGGGCACATGCGGGCCCGCCAGGCTGTAATAGCGGTGCCGCCCCTTGCTCTCGACGCGCAGCAAGCCGCCATCCAGCAGCTTCGACAAGTGCGAGCTCGCCGTTTGCGCGGTCACGCCGGCTGCGTCGGCGAGCGCACCCGCTGACCGGGCGAAGCCGTCCGCGAGCGTAATGAGAATGATCGCGCGCACCGGCTCTGCGATCAAATGCGCGACGGTGGAAATATTGTGCTGACTCACTGTTGCCCTCAGGTTCGAACAATCTATTTATCGTTTTTTGTAGTTTTTTAAAACGTAACGAAATACTTCGATACGCTTCGAAGCATTCTCGATGAGTACGCGATTATAGTCAACAGACCATTTCGAACCGGACTCATTGCCGTGAATGAAACAAACGAATATAAGAAAAGCGTATTATTGGCGACGAGTTTGAGCTACGTCGTAGTAATTCTCGATACGACAATTGTCAATATCGCGCTCGCCAAGATCGCCGCCTCGCTGGGCGCCGACGTGGCCGGGCTGCAGTGGGTCGTCAATGCCTACACGCTGACCTTCGCAAGCCTGTTGTTGACAGGCGGGCTGCTCGGCGACCGGCTCGGCGCCCGCAACGTCTACTTGACGGGACTGCTCGTCTTCGCGGCGGCGTCCGCCCTGTGCGGATTCGCACCGAATCTGCCGGTTCTTGTGCTCGCGCGCGTGATGCAAGGGGTCGGCGCCGCGCTGCTCGTGCCGTGTTCGCTGACGCCGATCAGCGCGGCTTATACCGACGCGCAGCAACGTGCGGGAGCCATCAGCGTTTGGGCAGGGTGCGGCGGCATTGCGATGGCGGCCGGTCCGCTCGTCGGCGGCTTGCTCGTTCACTGGCTCGGATGGCGCAGCATTTTCGTCGTCAACGTGCCGATCGCGGCGTGCGGCGCTTGGCTTACGCTGCGCATCCCGGCCACGCGCCGCGCTCGCGTCGAACACATGGACCTCGCGGGCCAAGCCGCGGCCATCGTCGCACTTGCATGTTCGGTGGCTGTGTTGATCGAGGGAGTGAAGCTGGGGTGGCGTTCCGCGCCCATCGTGACCGGCATCGTGGCGGCCGTCGCGGGCTGGATCGCATTCGTCTTGATCGAACGCAGGCGCGCGCGGCCGATGCTTCCGCTCGCGCTCTTTCGTCATCCCGTGTTCTCGGCATCCGTGTTCGTCTCGCTGATCTCAGCGCTCGTCTTTTACGGCCTGCTGTTTTTGTTGAGTTTGTACTTTCAGGAAGGCCGAGGCTGGCAATCGTTGCAGACCGGTCTCGCGTTTCTGCCGTTGACGGTGATGGTGACGGCGGGCAGCTTCTCGGCCGGTCGGCTCGGCGCCGCTTACGGCACCGGTCGCGTCGTGATCGGCGGCTTCTTGCTCTACGCAATCGGATTCGCGGGGCTGCTCGCGCTTGCGCACGATGCGCCGTATTGGCGCATCGCATTGTGCTTCCCGGCCGTCGGCTTCGGCTCCGGAGTCATCACGCCAGCCGCCACGGCGACGCTGCTCGGCGCCGTCGACAAGACGCGCGCCGGTGTCGCCGCCGGTGTGCTCAATGCGAGCCGGCAGACCGGCTCCGCATTCGGCGTCGCGATCTTCGGCTTACTGCTCGGCGCGGGCCAACCGGCAGGCGGTGTGCACGCCGCCGTGTGCCTAGCGATCGCGCTGTCGCTACTCGCGGCCTTCTCTTGGCGCATCACGTTGTTGCTTGCCGCACGAGCGCCCGGCGCCGTCGCCTGATTCTCGCTGCGCTTTATCGCGTCCGGGCGCGCCGCGCTCGGACATCCGCATGTCCGCTGTTTCACTGTCGCTTCGCCCCTACAAGGACTTGAAATGCGCTATTCGTCAACCAACGGCCCGATCGACCTGGTGGGAATCGGGATCGGGCCGGCCAACTTGAGTCTTGCCGCACTGCTCAAGCGCCATCCCCGCGTGCGCGCCCGCTTCTTCGAGCGCCGTGCGGAATTTCAATGGCACGCAGGTTTAATGCTGCCCAACGCGTCGTTGCAAGTCCCGTTTTTGAAGGATTTGGTCAGTCTCGTCGATCCGACGAGCGAGCTGTCGTTTCTGCAATTCTTGGCCACGCATAAGCGCCTGCTGTGCTTCATCAACGCCAATTTCCCGCAAGTGCTCCGGCGCGAATTCAACCAATACTACCGGTGGGCGTGCGAGCAATTGGACACCCTCGAGTTCGGTCGCGAAGTCGATGCGGTCGAACTCGAGGGCGAGACCTTGCTCGTACGCGGCAACGGTTGGAGCCAGCCGACCCGCAGCGTCGTGCTCGGCACCGGGCTGCAAGCGGCCGTCCCTGACTGCGCGAAGCCGTGGCTCAGCACCACCTTGCTACATGCGTCGCAATACTTGATCAACAACAATCCGGTGGAAGGCAAGCGCGTCGTCGTGATCGGCGGCGGGCAAACCGGCGCCGAAGTGTTTCATCATCTGCTGTCCGATTCGGGCGCGATGCCGGCCAGCGTGACGTGGGTGTCGCGTCGATGGAATTTCGCGCCGCTCGACGAATCGTCATTTACCAACGAGCTCTACACGCCCGGCTATAGCAATTACTTCTACGACTTGCCGGAGACGTTGCGCGCCACGCTGTTGGCCGAACAAAAGCTTGCGAGCGACGGCGTGTCCCCCGCGCTGCTCGAAGCGATTTATCGCCGGGTCTACGAACTGCGTTACGTCACCGGCATGTCCTGCAATTTGCAATTGCGGCCGGCGCGCGAATTGATCGCCGTCGCGCGCCGAGGCGACGGCTGGTCGATCACGTTCAGGCACTTGCAGCGTCAAACGCACGAGACCATCGACGCCGACATCGTCGTGCTTTGCACGGGCTACGCGTACGGGATGCCCGCCTGCCTGGACGCCATTGCCGATCGGATCGAGCGCAGCGGCGACGGCTATGTCGTCAACCCGGACTACTCGGTTCGCTGGGATGGCCCTAAGGGCTGCCGGATCTATGTGCAGAACGCGGCGAAGCATCAACGCGGCATCGCCGATCCCAACCTGGGCTTGATCCCGTGGCGGTGTGCGCAAATCATCAACAGCGTGGCGGGATGTCAACTGTACGACGTCGACGAAGCGGCGCCGTTCGTCCATTGGGAGGCGCAGCCGATGGCCGTGCAAAGCGGGACCCCGGACTTGGAGATGATGTCGTGAGCGCCGCATCGAATGACGTGACGGCCGCGGTGAGCAAGCGCCAATTGCCGGTCGGGCGCGGCGAGGGACGTGCGCCATCGGTCTTGGCTGTGCCGAGGGCGCCTGCGATCGAGGAGGCCGAGGAAGCCGTCGACCTGCCGGGCGTGCGGCTGTTCATGCATGCATTCGAAGATCGGCTAGGCAATGCGCCGCTGCGCAGCTCGCGCTTCACGATCGAGCCGGGCTGCGGCACAGGGGAAGACCGGCACGCCGTGCATGAGATTTGGTTCGTGTCCAAAGGCCAGCTCGATGTCTGTTACGACGGCGAGTGGTATCGCGTCGAAGCCGGACAGGCACTGTTCTTCGAGCCGTGGCGTCCGCACTTCACGCGCAACGCCGGCCACGAAAGCGCGCAGATCTTTTCGGTATGGTGGGCTTGACATGAAGCGCGATTACGATCTGGTGATCGTCGGCGGCGGCATCGTCGGTGCGTGGACCTTGTGGCTGGCGCAGCGGCGTTTTCCGCAATGGCGAATTTTGCTCGTCGAGCGCTTTCGCAATAGCGAGGGTGCGACGGCGCATTCGGCGGGGGTGCTGCTCGCCACGGGGCGTACGCCGCGTGAACGGCAACTCGCCGCGCTAGGTGCGCAACTGTACGGTGAAATCCGCGCCTCGTTGGACTTGCGCACGAGCGCGGCCGACGTGTTTTGGGTCACGGCGGCCGCGAACGCACCGGCGTTGCGCGAGGTCGCGGTCGATTTCACGATTCACGAGACCCCGGTATCGCCGCGAGCATTGCAGGGCCGCTTGCCGGCGCCGCTCGAGCTAGGCGCGAACGAAGTGTTGCTGCGCGGCGGCCAAGCCGTGAGCCACGATCCGCCGTCGATCGCGCGCGCGCTGATCGAGGCGAGCTTGCGCGCGCCGCAAGTGTATTGCGTCGAGGGCGCGGGCGTGCGTGCGCTCGCGCGTCACAAAGTAGGCGTCGAAGTTCGGCTCGAGGACGGTTGCGCCGTCTATGCGGCGCGAGCGGTGGTGGCCGTGGGGCCGTGGCTCGTCGGCGAGCCGTTCGCCCAAACGTTCGGCGCGCTTTCGTCGGTGCGCGCGGTGCGGATCAAGAAGGTCGTCGCGCTGCACGTCGACCGTGTGCCGCCGCCCGATGCCGCCGCCGTGTTCCTGCCGCAGGCCGACGCGTACTTGATGCCGTTGCCGCTGCGCAAACAGTGGTTGTTCAGTTTCCGCGCGGACGAATGGGACTGCCGGCCGCTGAAGCACGCGCTCGAAATCTCCGCTCAGGACCGTGAAGCCGCACTGCGTATCGTCGATCGCTATGGGCTCGGCCCGCACGACGCGTACCGCGGTGGCCGTGTGTTCTGCGACGCCTATACCCCTACGGGCGAGCCGCTCGTCGAGCGAGTGCCGGAAGCCCCGATCGTCCTCGCGGGCGCCGGTAGCGGTGCGGGGTTTCGGTTGTCGCCGGGGCTTGCGCACGAAGCGTTGCGTCTGCTGACCGATTGACGTTTCTACGATTCTACGGTTCTACGATTCGGCGGCGCGCCGGCGTCACGTGTGCGCCGCCATTTCAGCCGGCTTTTTTTCTTCTTCTAGATCGCTATGGATGCCACATCCCGCAGATTCTTCTTGATGCCGATTCCGCCGACGCCGAACGGGCGCTTGCATCTCGGCCATATCGCTGGTCCTTATTTGCGTATGGACATGCTCGGTCGTCATTTGCGCGCGCTCGGCCATCGCGTCGATGTCGTCTCGGCCGTCGACGGCTTCGACTCGTACGTACTATGGAAGGCGCTGCAGGAAAACCGCACGCCGCAGGAGGTGTGCCGTGACTATCACGCTCGCATTGCACGCGATCTCTCGGCGCTCGATATCGTCGTCGACGATTTTCTCGATCTGGTGCAAGGCCCTTACGCGAACCGGCATGCCGAGAATGCGCGGCGTGCGGTTGCAAGTTTGGTGGAGCGGGGACTGACCGAGACCATCGTCGAAAAAGTCCTGTACAGCCGTGCGACGGGCCGTTATCTCGCGGGCGCGTGGCTGGTCGGACGCTGCCCGCAGTGCGATGCGGACGCGGCGGGTTACTTTTGCGAAGCGTGCGGCGCCCATTTCCGTCCCGAGTCGATGGTCGAGCCGCGCGCGCGCGTCGGCGACGAGGCGCTCGAATGGCGCGAAGTCGAGAGCCTGTTTCTGCGTATCGACGATCAAGCGGCTCTGCTGCGTACGATCGCGGCAAGCGGTGCGCCGCCGCGGTTCGTCGACGTGGTTCGCCGCTTTCTCGAGCAGGAGGCGGGGCATGTGCGGCTGACCGCGCCGGGGGAATGGGGTGTCGCGTGGAGCGCGGACCGGTTCGGCAATCCGCGCGTGTTGTTCGAAGCCGGTTGGGAATATGCGCTGACGTGCGGCGATCGCTGCGCGCAGCGGGTGAACGATGTCGACGACGTGGACGGCACGCACCCGATGGCGCGCGGCAGTGAGACGACTACGCTCGTGAGCTTCGGCATCGACAACGCCGTCCTTCTGCTAGCGGGCAGCGTGGCGGTGATGGGGGCGTTGCCGGAGTGCAAGCCGTTCGACTATGCGCTGACCAATTACTTCTACAACCTGCAAGGTGCGAAGTTTTCGACGAGCCGGTTGCACGTCGTATGGGCGGCCGATATCGTCGAGACCACGCCTGCGACCAGCGATGCGGTTCGCTATTTTCTCGCGCGAGAAAGCCCGGAAGAGGGGACGGCGAACTTCGACGTCGATGCATTTATCGCGTTTGTGAACGACGAACTGGCCGGCACCCTGCAGGCGCGCATTCATGAGGCCGGGGCGGCGCTCGAGCGCGTGATCGGGCACTCGATGCGCGTCGGCGTCGCTTGGCAAGGGCAGATCGCCGCCGCGCTCGAAACGCTGGACGCATCGTTCCGGCTCCATGCCGTCACTGTCCGCGGTGCATGTGCGGTGCTACGGGCGTGGACCGTGAGGCAGGGGGTAGATCTCAGCGATCCTGAGCAAGCGTATGGTTGGCTCGCTGGGCTCGCCTGTGTCGCGTCCCCTGTGATGCCTCGCCTTGCTTTCGACATATGGCATGCCCTCGGCCACGAGGGCGCACCGATGCGAGCGGACCTGACAAGCACGACGCAGCCTCGCGGTGGATTGTCCGGGCGCGAGTGGTTCGCGCCGCTTATGCGCGATTCGCTCGATGCGTGCCTGCCGCCCGCGCTGGTCGCGGACAGAAGTGCAGCACATGCGTGAGACCGCCGACATCGTCGTGATCGGCGGCGGGACGACCGGCTGCGCGATCGCATGGCACCTTGCGCACGGCGGGCTGCGTGTGCGGCTCGTGGAGCGCACGCGGATCGGCGCGGGATCGTCGGGTGCCTCGCCCGGTATCGTTCGGCAGTATTACGCGGACTTGGCGCTCGCAACGCTCGCTTGCGAAGGGCTCGATGTCTACCGGCATTGGCGCGAGGCGGTCGGCGGAGACTGCGGTTATCGACGCACTGGGTTTTTGACGGCTGTGCCGGTTTCCGAGGAGCAAGCAGCACGGGCTCATGTGCACTCGCTGCAAGCGAAGGGTATCGAACTGCAATGGATGCCCGCCGAGATGTTGCGAAGCCGGTATCTGGATCTTGCACTCGACGATCTCGCAGGCGCTGTGTTCGAGCCCGATGCCGGGTACTGCGACGCGCGCGAGACAGCGGCGAGCTACGCCGCCGGCGCGCGCTCGCACGGTGCGGTTATCGACATCGGCCGCGCCGTCCGTCGCATCGTCACGGAAGGCGGACGTGTCGCCGGGGTGGAGACCGATCTCGGGCGAATCGATTGCGGCATCGTCGTCAACGCGGCTGGGCCTTGGGCTGCGGCGCTAGGCAAGGGATGCGGGGCGGCGTTGCCAATCACCGCATCGCGCCAATGCGTGGCGATCGTGCAGGTGGAAGACCATGCGGGGGAGGCGTTGCCCGGCGTGTCGGACCGGCGCGCAGGCTTTTATTTGCGTCCGGACGTGCCTGGCCGTTACTTCATCGGCTCGCTGCAGGCGGACGACTCGGGGCCGGCGGACCCGGACCGATTGGATTGCTCGATGAGCGATGCACAGGCTGCGCGCTACCGAAATCGTGCCGCGCGAAGGTTCTCGCGGCTGACCGACGCCGTCCCTGTCGGCAGCCGCGTGTCGTTCTTCGACGATACCCCCGACGGAAATCCGTTGTTTGGGCCAGATCCGCGCGTGCAGGGCTTGTTCGTAGCGGCGGGTCTTTCGGGACACGGCTTTAAATTCGCCCCGCTGTTTGGTCGTGCGGTGGCCGACTGGGTCTCGACGGGCACGGTGTGTCAGCGCATGTCCGCCTTTGAAATGAAGCGTGTGTTGGCGTGAGGGATTTCGGGCCTCGGTCTAAATGAAGTGCTCGATGAAATCGGCGCCACCGTTGGCGTCGCAACCGCGGGCTAGGCCGATCTCGGACGGCCGGGGAAAGGCGCACGCGCCTGCGGAATGGGCAGGTGGAGAGCAAATAGATCGACCGCAAAGTTAACTTGTATCAATGTCGACATCGACGTAGCATCATCGACATGAGCTTGTTATCGACTTGGTCGCTGCTCGTGCTGACGCTGCCCACTGAGAATGCGACCGCGCGCATGCGGTTTTATCGGGCACTGAAGGCCAAGGGCTGTGCGGTCCTACGCGACGGCGTCTATCTTTTGCCGTACGGCGAGGCGCGCGAAGAGGCGCTGCGCGAGCTCGCCCGTGCGATCGCGGAAAGCGGCGGCGCGGCGCATCTATTGCGAGCGCCGAGCCTCGACGCGTCGCAGGAGGAAGCGTTCCGAGCCTCGTTCGACCGGGGAGGTGACTACGACGCCTTCATCGGCTCGCTGGCGGAGGCACGAAAAACGATTTCGGGGCAATCGGCCGCCGAGTTGACCCGGTTGCTCCGCCGCCTGCGCAAGGATTACGAGGTCATTCAGGCAATCGACTATTTTCCTGACGATGCCGCGACCCGGGCAGAGGTCGCTTGGCAAGATTTCGTCGCGCTTGTCGATACCGTGCTTTCGCCCGGCGAGCCGCATCCTGCGGAACGCACCATTCGGCTGCTTTCACGCGATGACTACCGGGGCCGCACTTGGGCCACGCGTCAACGGATGTGGGTCGATCGCGTAGCGAGTGCCTGGCTCATTCGGCGCTTCATCGATCCGGATGCGCATTTTCTCTGGCTGCCGTCGCCGGATGCCTGCCCGGCAGATGCCGTCGGTTTCGACTTCGACGGCGCGGCGTTCACCCATGTAGGCGAGCGCGTGACCTTCGAGGTGCTGATTGCCAGCTTCGGTCTCGACACGGACCCGGCGCTGCTGAGACTGGGCGAAATCGTCCATGCGCTCGACGTTGGCGGGCCGGCTGCTCCCGAGACAGCCGGCTTCGAAGCGGTGATGGCAGGCACACGCCGACGTGTCGACAACGACGATCAATTGCTCGAGCGGATGAGTCCGGTATTGGACGCGCTTTATACGCATTTTGCCGCGAACGCAAAGGAAGCATCAGGGAGAGGTTCTTGAGCATGGTCACCGCTGCCGCCCCCGCTTATTCATTGGGGCAACTCGTTCGATACATGTTGCGTCTCGGCACATTCGGCTTTGGTGGGCCGGTTGCCCTTGCAGGTTATATGCGGCGCGATCTCGTCGAACGTCTGGGCTGGATATCCGAATCGGACTACAAGGAAGGACTCGCGCTGGCGCAGCTTGCGCCCGGTCCGATGGCCGCGCAACTCGCGATCTATCTCGGCTTCGTCCACTACCGGATTTTGGGCGCGACGCTCGTAGGTTTCGCCTTCGTCTTACCCTCGTTCGTGATGGTCGTGGCGCTCGGTTGGGCCTATGCCCATTTCGGCGGCCTATCGTGGATGCAGGCGGTGTTCTACGGCGTGGGCGCAGCCGTCGTTGGCATCATCGCCATGAGCGCATATAAGCTCACGACGAAGACCGTCGGCAAAGACAAGCTACTTTGGGCGATCTTTCTCACGCTCGCAATCGTCACCTTTATGACGGAATCGGAGGTTGCTTGGCTATTCATTGCCGGCGGGCTGGTCGGCTGGCTCTGGCGCGCACCGCCGAAGTGGCTGCATAAGGGGGGCGTGAATGCTCTCGCCGCCGCGAACCTAGCTGGGGCAAGCGGCATTGCCGCTGGACTCGACTGGCCGCTCCTTGCACAGATCGGCGCGTTCTTCATGAAGGCGGGCGCGTTTGTGTTCGGCTCGGGGCTCGCCATTGTCCCATTCCTTTACGGTGGCGTCGTGACCGAGCATCACTGGCTCAACGATAAGCAGTTCGTCGACGCTGTCGCCGTTGCAATGATCACACCGGGACCGGTCGTCATCACGGTGGGCTTTATCGGCTACCTCGTCGCGGGGCTGCCGGGTGCCGCGGTCGCGGCGCTCGGCACATTCTTGCCGTGCTACCTTTTCACGGTGATTCCCGCGCCGTACTTCAAGAAGTATGGTCACTTACCCAGCGTCAAAGCATTCGTCGACGGCATTACCGCGGCGGCAGTCGGCGCCATTGCGGGTTCGGTGATCGTGATCGCCAAGCGTTCGATCGTCGACGTCCCGACGCTCGCCATCGCCCTTGTGACAATCGCCCTGCTGTGGCGTTTCAAGCGGCTTCAGGAACCGGTCATCGTCACGGCGGCAGCACTCCTGGGGCTCGTTATTTATCCGCTTATCCATTCTCACGCAATCTGACGGAGCAGGCGGACCTGGCGAGGGCTGCAAAGCGCGCCCTCGATACGCAAAGTTCGATTGCCCGGTGATGTAGAGCATCTGTCGGTGGCCTATCGGCCCTGGGCCGCGTCAGGTATGCGCGGCGATGACTGTCGTTGCCGGAGGCAATCGTGAGAACGTTCCGAAACTGGCACCTGCCGTTGCTCCTTGGCGGATGCATGATCCTCGGGGCCGCAGGGCTGCTCGCGGGGACGATGTCGACCGCGGTAGACGATCCGTCGTTGGGAAATCTGCCGCTAAAGCATGTGGCAGACGTGCCACTTCCCGGCCATACCACCCGCCTCGATTACGAAAGCTATGATCGGAACCGGCGCTTGCTTTTTATCGCTCATCTCGGGGATGACGAAGTCATCGCTTTCGACGTCGGCTCATCGCGCGTAGTCGCACGCATCGGCGATGTCTCATCGGTACACGGCGTGCTCGTCATTCCCGAACTGTCACGCGTCTACGCTTCGGCCACGGGCACCGACGAGATTGTTGCAATCGACGAAGCCACGCTCAAGATCGTCGCCCGCATGCCGGGAGGGCGCTACCCGGACGGAATGGCCTACGCCCCCGAAGTCAGCAAGCTTTACGTGTCGGACGAGACCGGCGACACAGAAACAGTCATCGACGTTCGAACCAACCAGCGCGTGGCGACGATCCCGCTAGGCGGGGAGGTTGGCAATAGCGAGTACGACCCGGCATCGCGGCACATCTTCGTCAATGTGCAGACGCGCAATGAGCTTGTTGAAATCGATCCGACGGCGGACCGCGTGGTGGGCCGTTTTTCGCTAGCCGGCGCAAGGCGCAATCATGGGCTGTTGATCGATGCTCAGGATGAGATCGCCTTCATCGCATGTGAGGGGAACGCCAAGCTTCTAGTGTTCGATATAAGTTCGAAGCGCGTTGTCCAATCCTTCGATGTCGGCCGGGACCCGGATGTGCTGGCCTTCGACACGGCGTCGCGAACACTGTACGTTGCGGCGGAAGCCGGCGTTGTTTCGATGTTCAGCGTGAAAGACGCGGAAGCCAAGAAAATCGGCGAAGGTCGGCTCGGACCGAATGCACATGTCGTCGCTGTCGATCCGCTTACTCACCGCACCTATTTCCCGCTGAAGAACGTCGATGGCCGGCCGGTATTGCGTGTAATGGAGGCACGGTGATCGAACCGCGAACGGTCTTGCGCCTCTAGTGCCGATGGCGGTGATGGATATCCGGAAAATGCGCATGCGAGTGCGTAATAGGCAAATGCACGTGCGGATGGGTATGCGGTTCGTCGCCCTCGTACGGGAAGTCGTGCGTATGCCGATGATGCGCGTCGTGGCGATGCCGGTGCGTGTGCTCGAGCCACTCGTGCGTATGTGCGTGCTCGTGGCGTTCGCGCACATGCAACCATACGCCGAACGCCATCAATGCCGCAGCGATCCAAAACGTGATCGAAGGCAGCTCGGGCCAAAGGACGAACGACAGGGCCACGCCGAATAGCGGTGCAACGGAAAAGTAGGCGCCCGTGCGCGCGGTCCCTAGATGCCGGAGCGCGACGACGAAAAGAACGAGGCTGATGCCATAGCCGGCGAGGCCGGTGAGCATGGCGGCGCCCACCGCGCCGAGAGCCGGAAATGTCGACCCCGTTGCGAAAGCAATCGCGAGATTGACGGGACCGGCGATCACGCCTTTCAGGCAAGCGATCACCATGGCGTCGTTGGCGGAGACCTTTCGGGTTAGGTTGTTGTCGATCGCCCAGCACAGACATGCGCCGAAGATCATGAGCGCGCCGATGGGAATGGCCATCTGACCGGGCCGCCACGATAGCAGGACGCCGCCCGCGACAATGGCGAGCATGCCGAGAAGTATCTGGCTGTCCACGTTCTCGCGGAAGACGACCCAAGCGATCACCGCGGTCATCACGGCTTCCAGGTTCAAGAGCAAGGCACTGGTGGCTGCGGGCGTGCTCGTCAAGCCGAGCATGAGCAATGCGGGACCGGCGACGCCCCCGGCAAGGATCGCGCCGAGCAGCCACGGCCATTCGGCTTTTTGAATACGATGCTCGTTCGAGCGTTGTGCGCGGGGGCGCCGCATTCTCCGCGCAACGATGCCGAGACCCAACCCGAGCCCGCTGCCAAGATAGAAGAGGCCAGCCACGAGGAAGGGCGACATCGAACCCAACAACGCTTTGGCAAGCGGCGTTGCGGCGCCGAACAGGGCGGCTGCGGCTAGTGCGGTAAGGATCGCGGCGTGGCGTGAATTCATGGGGGCGGCAATGAGCGGGCCGAAAGCAACCGAGTGGTGAGCGATGCGCCAATGATCGCATAGCCGATCATGCCTGCCGCATTGCGTGGGGGGGAGATCCGAGAAGCAAATAAAAAAAGCCGCGAATCACGGCTTTTTCATTTTGATTGGGATGACTGGTTTTCGTTACGCAATGTCAAGTCTAAGTTGCAAGGTGAATTGCTGTTCGTTTGCTGCGGGTCGGCGCTTGATGACTGGTTGCGACTGTTTGCGGTGCTGCTCGTGCTCGATGGCGGTTAGGCCCATTTGATCTTTCATCAGTTCTTGCTCTAGCGTTCGCAGGCGGAGTACTGCAACTGCCCACGGCGGTATGACCGCTTTTCCAGTTATCCATGTTTTGACTGTTCGTTCGTGTCGCTGCAAAACGCGGCAAAGGTGCAGCATAGGGATGCCACAAGCGGCTGATCTGCCGTTCACTGAGCGCGAGCCGTTCGGCCGCCTGAAAACAGCGCAGCCGTCCTTCACTAAAAAGCCCTAACACCAAATGTCAAAAACGTTGATAATTCATGTTATGTCAAATCACAAATATCCCATATAGCGCCCGGCAATCCGCGCCGAGTCTGACCTGTACCGCCCGTGCCTCCACACCGCACCGGTCGCGGCGCCTACTCGCAGCTGCACCGCGCACCGATCAACCTGCACCGATCAACCTGGAATCCGATAGCGACGGTACATGCCTGCTTCGTAATGGCCCGGCACGTAGCATGCAAACACGATCGTTCGCGTGCGCAGCCGGCCGAATCGCCAGATCAAAGTTTTGGTTTGCCCCGGCTTCAGGCTCACGACATTCGGATCATCGTGCTCCATACCGGCCATCGCCGACATGGATTGCGCCATCTCTCGCTGATGCTCACGCTGGAACGCGGAATCCCCGATCGCAAACTCGTGCGGCGCCTGTCCGACGTTTTCCACCACGAACTTCACCACGTCGCCGCGCCGGATATCGGTGGAGTCGAAAGTGAGCCGCATCCGATCCGAAGCCTGAACGTGGATGGTCTTGGTCACATCCGCCTCGTTCGCCGGCCGGCCAAAAGCGAAAGTGTGTTCCATGGTCATCGCCGGCATCCCAGCCCATGCCGTGACCGTAGGCAATGCGCTGGCTAGGCTCGCGCCCAAAATCGCGACAAAAAACGCCCTGATATTCATTTCCCGGATTCCCCGTAGTCAACACCGCAAAGCCGTCTTCGGCCGAACTGATAAAAACGTCTGGAGCCGCTCAGAGCAGCACGGGCGCAGCAGGTGGCGGATCCCCGCTTGCTTTCGTGGCGGGATAGTGGCTCCTGAGGTGTCGTGCGACCGCACGAATACCCGAGAGCGCGCCCTCGCGATACGCGCGCCGGCCGAACGCCGCCTCCATGGTGCGGCAAATGGCCTGCCATTCCTGCGTCCCGACCTTCGCGTGCACGCCGCGATCGGCGACGATTTCCACCGCGCGATCGGCCAACAGCATGTAGATCAGCACACCGTTGTTGTGTTCGGTGTCCCAGATCCGCAACTGCGAGAACACCTCGAGCGCCCGCTCGCGCGAAGACTGTCCGCGAAATAGCGCGTCACCGTGCAACGCGCTCTCGACGGCGAAGCGAACTTCGCCGACGTGTTCGGCGTTGCACGCCGCGATCGCGGTTTCGATCTCGACCAAGGTGGCACGACCGAACGCTCGCCCGAGCGCCCAGTGCGTGGTACACAAATGCCGAATAACGCGTGAAGCGCTCATCGTCACCATCTGCCCGAGGCGCCGCCGCCCCCAAAAGTCCCGCCGCCGCCACCGAACCCGCCGCGCCCTGCTCCGTCCGGTCCGCCGCGCCTTCCAGCGCCATAGCTACCGACGTAGCCGCCCATGCCCGCTCCAACCAGCGTAAACAAAAAAACGATCGCGCCGGCAACCACGGCCGCAACTATCCCGGCGGCCGTCAACCAAGCAATCAGCGCGGCGCTGCCGCCGGCGATCAACGCACCGGGCAACCGCCCGAACGCGGCTCGCAGCACGCGGCCGAACACGACCGAGAGCATCAGAAGCAGCGGTGCGAGCCGCCAGATACCCGCCGCCCCCTTCCCTGCGCTCGTGCCAGGCGGCGGCAAGGCCTCGCCGTCCGCGACGCGGATCATCCGGTCCACACCCGCTGCGATGCCCCCGTAAAAATCGCCCTGCTGAAACCGCGGCACGATGATCTCGCGAATAATGCGGCTGCTCACGGCATCGTTGAGCGCACCTTCCAGGCCATAGCCAACCTCGATACGTAGCGCGCGGTCGTCCTTGGCGACGATGAGCAGCGCCCCGTCGTCGACGGCCTTGCGTCCGAGCTTCCACGCTTGAACGACGCGCAGCGAATATTGCTCGATGGCCTCCGGCTGGGTCGTCGGCACGATCAGTACGGCGATTTGCGTGCCCTTGCGTTGTTCGAACGCTTGCAGCATCTGTTCCAACGCATTCTTCTGTTCAGCGGTGAGCGTGCCCGTTTCGTCGGTTACGCGGGCCGTCAAAGCCGGAACGGCAACGAGCGCATGCGCCGAGAACGCGCCGAAAAGCACCGCGCACGCGAGCAACGCAATCAATTGTTGCCGTAGCGCTTTCACGTTCGCCTTCATCTTCGGTTTCAGTTCGACGCCGCCGCCGAAGCTGGCTGCGCCCCCGGCGTCGTGCCGAACTCCACGCGCGGCGGCTTGGCGATTTCCGTTTCGTTGGCGACCGAGAAGCTCGGCTTCTCCCTGAACCCGAATGCTCGCGCAGTGAGATTGGAGGGGAACGAGCGCACGGTCGTGTTGTAAGCCTGGACGGCCTGGATATAGCGATTGCGCGCAACGGTGATCCGGTTTTCGGTGCCCTCGAGCTGAGCTTGCAAGTCCCGGAAGTTGGCGTCCGATTTCAGTTGCGGATAGTTCTCCGAGACAATCAGCAGCCGCGACAGCGACGAAGTCAGCTGACCTTGCGCGTCCTGGAATCGACTGAAGGCTTGGGGATTCTCGAGCACGTCGGGGGTGACCTGCACCGAGCCTGCGCGGGCGCGCGCCTCGGTCACTTGCGTCAGCACCTCGCGCTCCTGCTGCGCATAGCCCTTTACCGTACTCACCAGATTCGGGACCAGGTCGGCGCGCCGCTGGTACTGATTGACGACCTCGGCCCAACTCGCCTTGACCTGTTCGTCTTCGACTTGCAGCCTGTTGTAGCCGCATCCGGCCAATAGCAACGGCGCGAGCATCGTTAGGGCAAGCCATATTCCGCGCATCCCGACTCTCCCTGATCGCATTGATGCCGTTGGACCACTCGCGCCCGCGCTGGCCGGCAGGTCCGATGCTACTGCGCCGCCGTGCATTCCCTTTGACGTACCTCAACGATTCGTTTCACCAGGGCACCCGGCCACGTCCGCTCCGCCAGGTTCGATATCCGCGCAGCAGACCGAGACGAAGCGCGCCGATACCAAACGAAAACCGATCGAGCTGGGCGCTCTACAAGCGCGCGAGTCGCGATATGCTGCGGTATGGCATTACCGCTGCACGCACCTAACGTGCTAACAGATCGATAGCCGCCATTCGTCTATCGACCACTTCCTCGATCGAGCATGGCCCACCGCGATTCGCCCAAGCCGCCGGCTCGCCCCAGCTTGGAGCGCTGGCTACCGCTATGGCCGCTGCTGCGCAGCTATCAACGCAAGTGGCTTCTGAAGGATTTCTTCGCGGGGCTGGCGCTTTCCGCGGTTCTCGTTCCGGTAGGGTTGAGCTATGCCGAAGCGGCCCGCTTGCCTATCATGGTCGGCCTCTATGCGACGATCGGCGCGCTGGTCGGCTACGCACTCTTCGGCCCGAGTCGCATCCTCGTATTAGGCCCCGATTCCGCGCTGGCCGCACTGATTGCGGCTACGATCGTCCCATTGGCGCACGGCGACGCGGTGCAAACGATCGCGCTCGCGTCGACGCTTGCAGTGATGGCGGGTGTCATCTGTGTGATGTTCGGCCTTGCGAAGCTCGGCTTCGTCACCGATCTGCTGTCCCAGCCTATTCGCTACGGCTATCTGAACGGCATCGCCGCGACGCTAATCGCAAGCGAGCTGCCTCGGCTGCTCGGGCTCCCGAATTCCGGCAGCACGGCCGTCGATAGTGTCTCGCACATGGCGCGGGGTATCGCCGAACACAAGATCAACTTCGTGTCGGCGGCCATTGGGCTCGCCTGCATCGCCGTAGTAGTGTCGCTGCGCCGATACGCGCCACGCGTGCCCGGCGTCTTGATCGCGCTGGTGGGCGCCGGGTTCGCCGGTTGGTGGCTGCATCGTCAACAGATCGCGTTGGGTCCCGCGGTCGAGTCCTTGGCGCCAGAGTGGATTGCTCCTCACTTGCCGCATCTGTCGCTCGCGAGCATTCGAAGCCTCGCGAGCGGCGCCGTCGCAATTGCGCTGATTTCGTTCGCCGACACCAGCATATTGGCGCGCGTTTTCGCACGCACGCCAAACGAGCAGACCGATCGAAACCAAGAGCTCGTCGCGCTCGGCGCGGCGAACTTGTTCTCCGGGTTCCTAAGCGGCTGCCCGGTGAGCAGCAGCGCCTCGCGCACGCCCGTCGCGCAAGCGGCCGGAGCCCAGACGCAAGTCGCCAACCTAGTGGCCGCGGCGACGACCGGCTTGCTTTTGTTCGTTGCGCCATCGCTGACCACTCACCTGCCCGATGCCGCGTTGGCCGCGGTCGTGATCTGCGCAGCGCTCGCGATCGCGGAGATCCGTCACGTCGCAGGGTTGTATCGCATGCATCGCAGCGAGTTCTCGGTCTCTCTGCTATGCGTCGCGGGCGTCGTGCTGCTGGGCGTGCTGCCCGGTATCTTCGTCGCGGTCGGGCTTGCGCTGGCCTCGTTCGTCTGGCGTGCGTGGCATCCGTATGACGCGGTGCTAGGCCGCGTGCCGGGCAGGCGCGGTTATCACGACGTCAGCCGGCACCCGGAAGCGCAGCGGTTCGACGGCTTGCTGCTGTATCGCTGGGATGCACCGCTCTTCTTCGCCAATGCGGAAATCTTCGCCGATCATCTGCGCCGCGCCATGGCTCGAGCGTCGGCGCCCGTGAAATCCATCATCATTGCCGCCGAACCGGTGACCGACATCGACGTCACCGCAGCCGGCGTGCTGGCCAATCTGCACGACGAACTGCGGGCGGCCGGCGTTCGGCTGTGCTTCGCCGAGATGAAGGGGCCGGTGAAGGACCGCTTGCGCCGGTACGGCCTGTTCGAATCGTTCGGTGGCGACGGCTGCTTCTTCGCAACCGTGGGCGAGGCAGTCGACGGCTTTCTCGAGCGGCAGGACCGGCCTCGTTCGACACCGCGCAAGCGCCGCACCGTGCGCTACCGGACGCGCCGCGGACTGCATCGGCCACCGCCAACAGAGCACTGACTCGAATTGCCTCGGTAACTGCCATCGACTTGATATCGGTCAATGAGGCACGCGCTGCACAGTGCCAATATCGATCGAACGATGCGACATTCGAGGAGACGTCTGTGGCCGCAGGTAGTCGAACGTTCGCCGCGGCGTGCGTTGAGCGACGTCATTTGGTGATGGCCGCGAAGCCGCTCGCCTACCCGAGCATCGAGGCACTGAACCCATGAAAGCCCGTGCCGACTCCGAAACCGAGGCCGACGCCCGCGAGCGCGTGAAGCGGCTCGTCGCGAGCCCCAGTTACCTGCAAGCCGATCAGGACAGGGATTTTCTGCGGCGCCCGGAAATGTGCGGCGTGCGCTTGCAACTGGACTTCTGGAAGACGGAAGAGATCCTGCTGCTGCATGGCATCAAGCATACCGTCGTGGTCTACGGCAGCACGCGCATCGTCGAGCCGCAAGCCGCGCGAGAACGGTTGCGCGAAGCCGATCGGCTACTCGCAAGCGATCCGTGCAACCGCGATTACGCTCACGAAGTCGATATCGCGAAGCGGTTGCTAGACAAGAGCCGGTACTACGATGTCGCGCGCGAGTTCGGCTACCTCGTCGGTACGTGGCGCGCGACGAACATGCTGCCGCGGCTCGCCATCGTGACGGGCGGCGGCCCTGGCATCATGGAAGCGGCCAATCGCGGCGCGTTCGAATCGGGTGCGCCGAGCATCGGCTTGAACATCTCGCTGCCACGCGAGCAACTGCCCAATCCGTACATTAGCCCCGACCTGTGCTTCAAGTTGCACTACTTCGCCATTCGCAAGATGCATCTGCTCGAACGTGCGAAAGCGGCCGTGTTCTTTCCCGGCGGCTACGGCACGTGCGACGAATTGTTCGAAGTATTGATGCTGCTGCAGACGGGCAAGATTGCATCGCTGCCTGTCGTGCTCGTCGGTAAGCAATACTGGCGGCGCGCCATCGATCTCGACTTCCTCGTCGACGAAGGAATGATTGCGCCGCACGATGCGCGCTTGATTACATTCGCCGAATCGGCTGACGAAATCTGGGACGCGATTTCCGGTTGGTACGGCCGAGAACCGCCCCTACGCGACGATCATGCGGCGGCGCCCTCCACGACCGCGGGAGACCCGCTATGAAGCTCACATTCCTTGGCGCCACCGAAACCGTCACCGGATCGAAATACCTGCTCGAAGGCGCGGGCATTCGCGTGTTGATCGATTGCGGTTTGTTCGAGGGCACGAAGAACCTGCGCCTGCGCAATTGGGCGTCGCTACCGGTGCCCCTCGATACGCTCGACGCCGTCATCTTGACGCACGCACACATCGATCACTCGGGCTATTTGCCCGTGCTCGCGCGCATGGGCTATCGCGGCCCCGTCTATGCGACCTCGGGCACGGCCGATCTGTGTGGGATCATGCTGCGCGATAGCGCCAAGCTGCAAGAGGAAGAAGCCGAGTTCGCGAATCGGCATGGCTATTCCAAGCACCACCCCGCTTTGCCGCTTTATACGCTGGATGATGCCGAGCATGTGCTCGAGCAACTGGTGCCCTGCGATTTCAACGAACCGGTGAAGCTAGCCGAGCATGCGTCGTTTCGCCTCCTGCCGGCGGGACACATCCTTGGCGCCGCGAGCGCCGTCTTGTACATGAACGGAAAGCTGATCGTCTTTTCCGGCGACCTCGGCCGCTACGCCGATCCGATCATGCGCGAGCCGATGCCCCCCATGCATGCCGATTACTTGGTCGTCGAATCGACTTACGGCGATCGCCTGCACCCCGCCAGCGACCCTTTAGCCGAATTGGAAGCGATCTTCGCGCGCACGTTCAAGCACGGCGGGGTCGTCGTCATTCCCTCGTTCGCGGTCGGCCGCACGCAAGAGATTCTTCATTACATTGCCGTGCTAAAAGAAACGGGCCGTATGGCGAACGTCCCTGTGTTTCTCGACAGCCCGATGGCGATAGCCGTGACCGACCTTTACCGGCGTCATCTTCGCGAACACCGGTTGACGATGAGTCAGGCCAACGCCATCGCCAAAGCCGCCACGATGGTCGGCACCGTCGATCAATCGAAGGAAGTGTCGGCACGGCGAGGGCCGATGGTCGTGATTGCCGGCAGCGGCATGGTGACAGGCGGGCGCGTCCTGCATCATCTCAAAGCGTTCGCGCCGGATGCGCGCAATACGATCGCGCTGGTGGGTTATCAAGCTGCGGGAACGCGCGGTGCCGCGCTGGAAGCCCATGCACCTACCATCAAGATTCACGGGGAGTATGTGCCAGTGCGCGCGAAGATCGAATCGATCTCGTCGCTATCGGCTCACGCCGACTACGACGAAATCCTGCGGTGGCTATCGTCGATGACGATGCCGCCTACACGAACATTCGTGACACATGGCGAACCGGCAGCGGCCGACGCGCTGCGGCGACGCATCGAAGAGAAATTCCATTGGCAATGCGAAGTGCCGACCTATCTCGAAGCGGTGGAGCTCGCCGCGGGCCCGGTGCAAGAGCCGACGCTTTCCAAGCCCGCGCTTCCCTAATCTGACTGACCCGACGCGGCGTGCGAACAACGGTGCAACGCCGCGCTCGCACCCCGCGCAACGGCGGTTCGCTATCGGCAGAACGATTTGGCCAACTTGTGCCGGATCCACGTCGTGCCTTCGTGCAAACCGTCCAACACCGCTTCTTGTTCGGTCCGGAAGAGCTTGAAGTGCTTGAACTGATGTTGAAACTTGCCCTTTTCCTCCCGATGGATCACATGAATGGTGCAAGCGTATCCCTCATCGGTTGGATAAGCCTGTACCGAAACCGACCAATCGCGGTCACTGATTTTTCCTGACATCGCCATGATGCATCCTTCTATAAGACCGGACGGCGCGGCGCGCTACCCACTGATTGGGTCAACGGCGCGACGCGTCGCCGCAAGCGGTCGCACGCCGCGGAGTTCGACTGTTCACAGTCCCGCAGACGCGTGTAGCCATAGGATCGTCACTGCATGTGCATTCCGCCGTTGACGGCCACGTTCTCCTCATAAGAGCGAAGACGGGATTCCAGAGGCGGCGCGATACGCTTTTCACAGCGCTGCGTCACGTTCGCTACCAAACAATGTAGACAGTCGCCGCGGCCACCCTTTGACCTCAGTCAAGCCGCGGCGCATGCGTTCCGCCGGCCTTGGGCGGCGTCGCGGCCTCGGTATTGCGGCAAAGCGCGATTTCGCTTGACTTGCGTCAATCGATAAAACGGCCCGGCTCCTAGACTGAGAATCACGATTAAGTGCTGCGATTCGTTCATGGGAGCTATCGCAATGAGTTACAAAAGCATCCTGGTTCACCTCGATACGAGTCAAGCCGTGCATAGCAGGCTCGACCTCGCCCTATCGCTCGCCACGCAATTCGAGGCGCACGTCACCGGTTTCTTTACGGTTTTCACCCCGGAGCCGGGGTCGTTCTACGTGATGGCGGGCAACGCCGAGTTTTACGTCGAGCAACGCCAGCGCCGAGCCGAGCAGCAAGGCGCGCTGGAGCGCTTGTTCCGCGCCGAGTTGTTACGCGCGAAGGTGCAAGGCGACTGGCAATCGTCTGCCGAATACGCCAATGAGGTCGTGCCGCAGGCGGCGCGAATAGCCGATCTCGCCATCGTCGGTCAATACAATCGCGACGATCCCGATTCTTTCGTCGCCGAGCAATTCATCGAGAGCACGGTGCTTTCCACCGGGCGCCCGGTGCTCGTCGTGCCCTACGCCGGTCAATTCGACGCAATCGCCTCCCACGTGATGATCGCATGGGACGGGAGCCGCGAGGCTACGCGCGCCTTGCACGACGCGCTGCCATTTCTGACCCGCGCGAAACGCGTCACGGTGCTGACCGTCGATGCGCTGCGTCACGACCCCGCCGCGAGCCGCATACCCGGCGCCGACATCGCGGCGATCGTCTCGCGCTACGGCGCGAACGTCGCGACAGAGGAAGTCGAAGGCGTCAAGGGCCAGTCCATCGGAGAAATACTGCTTTCTCGGGCCGCCGATCTCGGGGTCGATCTAATCGTCATGGGCTGCTATGGCCATTCGCGCTGGCGCGAGCTGGTCTTGGGCGGCGCAACGCGCTCGATCCTCAAATCGATGACGGTGCCGGTGTTGATGTCGCATTGATAGCTGCGCCCCGACCCTGCCCCAAACATTCGATCAACGCGAACCTAACGAGAGGTCTCATCATGTATCAACGAATCCTCGTGCCGATCGACGGTAGCGAGACTGCGCAACGCGCGTTCGATCATGCGGTCGCACTCGCGCGCGAGACCCACGCGGAATTGATTCCGCTTTACGTCGTCGACATTCCGATGGTGGCGTACGAAGCGCCGGGCTTCGATCCGTCGATCGTGCGCGACGCGCTGTTGCAAACGGGCGAGGAGTTGAAAACGGAAGCGATCGCCGTGATGCAGCGCGAGAACATCAAGGGCGCACCGCGCGTGGTCGAAATCAAGTCGGCGGGGGGCGACATCGCCGAGTGCATTCTCGAAGAAGCCCGTGCCACGCAATGCGACCTCGTCATCATGGGCACGCATGGGCGGCGCGGCGTGCGGCGCCTCCTGCTCGGCAGCGTCGCCGAGCGCTTCGCGCGTATGTCCTGTTGCCCGGTCTTGTTGATTCCCGGCAGGGTTGAAAACGCTGCGGCAACGCCGCCCTCCGCCACCCACCGCACTGAAAAGGTCCTGTTATGACTTACAAGACTTTGCTCGTCCATATCGACGACAGCCGTCGAAGCGAAGCGCGCATCGCGTTCGCACTCGATCTCGCGCTCAAGCACAACGCGCATCTGATCGGCTTGTACGTGATCTGCCAAGACCTCCTGCGCCCGCTCGTCAAACGCGATGACAGTCTCAATCTCGGCAAGCTCGAGGCTCAGGGCGTGGAACGCATGAACCGTGCTCGTGAACACTTCACGGCGGCGGCGCAGCGCGCCGGATGTCCGTTCGAATGGCGCGCCCCGACAGGCCCCTCGATCGATGTGGCGGTGCTGCATGCGCGTCACGCAGACCTGCTAGTGATGGGCCAGGAAGACCCCGGCGACCAAGCGTCGTACGTCGCCCGCAATTTCGTCGAAGAAGTCGTGATGAGCGGCGGGCGCCCGGTGGTGGTTTTGCCCTATGCGGGTCACGTTGCCACGTTCGGCGAAAACGTCGTCGTCGCTTGGGACGGTGGCCGGGAGGCCGCTCGCGCGCTCGCCGACGCTTTGCCGATTCTGAAACGCGCGCACTTCGTCACCGTCTCGACAGTCCAGAAACACCCGGAGGGCGAGCCTGGCGCCGGCTTCGACGTGTCGGGCTATCTGGAGCGCCATGGCGTGCGCGCCAGCTTCGTATCGGTCCCGCGTGCTCCCGGCATGACAACCGCCGCGACGCTGCTCAATCAGATCAGCGATTTGCATGCCGACTTGCTCGTGATGGGAGCATACGGGCATGCGCGCGCGAGAGAGCATGTGCTCGGCGGCGTCACCTACACGATGCTGCAAACCATGACGGCGCCGGCGCTCATGTCGTGCTGATTGCATGCAGCCTCCGCCCCGGCGCGCGGCTCGCGCGCCGGGGCGAATCGGGCGGCCTGCTTTTGCCGCACTTTTACCGGGTTCGCTCTTCTTTCTCATTCGCAGAAGCGAAAATACCCGCTGTGCAATCTGATGGGCGTGCGGCCTAGCTCACGCAAGAGCTTGCGCGCCGCATGCTCGATCTTGTCTCGATGGTGCTTGAACGCGCGCAGCGTATCCTCCTCGCGCGAGGAGGCCGCGCCGAAATGATCTTCGAGGGCCTCGGCCGTAATCGAACAGGTCACACGCTCGCCGTCGACGATCGCAGGAAACGTCAGCACCAACTCCGGTCCGCAATACTGCGGTGAATCGTGCGGAAAGTGGATATGCATGATCTTCACCTTGACGTGTATCAATCTGACATGAGGGCGTGTCCCTACACTGATGTAACGTCCTTATCGGAGTCAGGCATTGAATACGCGACCCCACCCGTTCATGATCGGCGCGGCATGCATTTTCGCTGTTGTCTCGAGCCGGCCGGTATTTGCACAACCGGAGCCCACCGATCTGGTCAATCGGCAGCACTGCATGTTTTGTCATACGGTCGATGCGCCTTTCCTCGCGCCGTCGTTCCGTCAGATCGCCGAACGCTATCGGCGCGAGCCCCACGCGGCCGATCGCCTTGCCGAGAAGTTGCGCGTCGGCGGCAAGGCGCATTGGGGCGATACGCCCATGCCCCCTGCCGCCGATCGCGGCGGCCCGCTCTCGCCGGACGAGGCCGATACGCTCGTCGATTGGGTGCTGCGTCAATGACGGTCGACGCAGCGCTTATTTTCGCGATTCGACGTGCTCGTCGGCGTCGAATCCCGAAGCCGGATTGAGCAGCATCACGAAGGTCGCGACGCCGGCAAATACCGCCGCTACGCCGTAGCGCACTGCGCTGTCTTGATCGAACAATAGCCCGCGAATCGAGGCGACGATGCCTACGATTGAAACGAAGATCGCGAGCGTGGCGAACGCGACCCGGTACTTGCCTTGCATCATCGAACTCCTTTGGCCGGAAGCATCCGCACGGGCGTGCATGCTCCATTACGCTGGCGATCATCGGGCGGCTCGATCGCGCCCATGTTCGAACCGATAGGTTCTATCTTCTTGCGTTGTGCGAATTCGTACTTGATATGGGTCAACCGCAAGCGGTACGCCCGTTCCGGCTGTGGCTTTTGTTACGGTCAACGCTGCTTGCGGTCGCACGATTGACGTAAATCAGGGTCAAGCGCGCCTGCGTGTGCAAGAGTGGATCTCAGATCCGTGGCGCGATCGAATGAAACCGCAAGACACGGTGTGCAACGATGCCGCGATCGGCGCAAGATAGGCGGCGTACTTCACACCGACTGCGCCGAATCGATCTTGAGTCCTCTTCTCCAATCCTCCCGCGCAACGACCATCGACGATGGCTCGCTCGATGCCTCCTTCGCGCCTGCCGCCCATGTAGTGGACAACGTGAAAGCGCTCGACTGGGCCGCAATCGAAGCATCCCTGGATGCGTACGGCTACGCCGTGATTCCCGCCCTGCTCGCCGCCGACTTATGCCATGCGCTCGCGCAGCAATACGATTGCGATCGGCTTTATCGCAGTCGCGTCGTCATGGGCCGCCACGGTTTCGGCCGCGGCGAATACAAGTACTTCGCGTACCCGCTGCCGAAGCTGGTCGCGCGGCTACGCACGACGATCTATCCGCATCTCGTTCCCCTCGCGAACCGCTGGAACGAGGCGATGGGCATCGACGTTCGCTACCCCAAGACGCATGCTACGTTCATCGAACGCTGCCATGCCGCGGGCCAGCAACGTCCGACGCCGCTCATCCTGCAATACAGCGAAGGCGACTACAACTGCCTGCACCAGGATCTCTACGGCGAACATGTCTTCCCGATCCAAGTGGCCATTTTGCTGTCGCAGCCGGGACGCGACTTCACCGGCGGCGAATTCGTGCTGACCGAGCAGCGTCCGCGCATGCAGTCTCGCGCCGAAGTGGTTGCGCTCGGCCAAGGCGACGCGGTCGTCTTCGCGGTCAGTCAGCGTCCCGTGCAGGGCACGCGTGGCCCTTACCGTGTCAATCTGCGCCACGGCGTTAGCCGGTTGCGCTCGGGACGGCGGCACACGGTTGGGATCATTTTTCACGATGCGCTGTAGGCTCCGGTTCCTATCAGGCGCACCGCATCGCTCTGGCCACCGCCGCGCGCGCGGTGACTAGAATGGAACGCAGGCCGACGAGCGAGCCGCTGTCACGGGCGGGCGCATCGTCGCCCGCTTCTCATGGGGGCGCATATGAATGCCGTCTTCAAAAACCGCACCGAGGCGGGCCGCATGCTGGCGGAGCGCTTGCAAGGGCAAGCCGGCCCGGGTGCCGTCGTACTTGCGTTGCCGCGCGGCGGCGTGCCGGTAGCGTTCGAAATCGCCCAGGCCCTTGCGGCTGAGCTCGATGTGTTGCCCGTGCGGAAAATCGGCGTGCCCGGCCATAGGGAATTGGCCATGGGCGCGATCGCGTCGGGCAATGCCCTTCATATCGAGCGCGACACGATGCATGCCATGCAAGTTTCGCAAGCGCAGTTCGACGCCGTGCTGGCGCAAGAGCGCGTCGAACTTGCTCGGCGGGACACCCTATATCGGGGAGATCGTCTCCCCGCGCAAATCGAGGGACGCACCGTCGTGCTGGTCGACGACGGCATTGCCACGGGGGCCACGATGAAAGCGGCGGTGCTCGCCCTGCGCGGCCGGAAACCGGCCCGGCTCATCGCCGCGCTGCCCGTTGCCCCGCCGCACATCGAAGACGAGTTCTCCGGGCTCGTCGATGCGTTCGTTTGCATTGCCCAACCGTTCCCGTTCTTCAGCGTCGGGTTGCATTACGCGGATTTCGAAGAAACGAGCGATGACGACGTGCGCGCGCTGCTGCATCGCGGCTGGGACCGCAATCGAAGCGGGCCGCATTGAGCGGCCCGGCGGCTAAAGCAGAAAAACGGTGTACGAACCGGCCCACCAACGAAAGGCTTTGGCTGCGCTCAGCCCGTTAGCCCCGGCCTCGGTTCACAAGCGCACGGCCGGCGGTACGTAGCGGCAGTCGTAACGTTTCCTGACCGTGCCGTTCTCATCGACGCTCTCGAGATACACGTCGAACTGCCACAGCCGCGCCATATGCTTGAGCACTTCCTCGCTATCGCCCGCGAGATGGCGGTTGTCGCTCATGAAGTGCCGCAACGTCAGACTACGGTCGCCGCGCGTATTGACCGACCACACTTGGATATTCGGTTCCCGGTGATGCATGTCGTACTGGCGCGACAGCGATTGCCGCACATGCTGGTAACCGCTGTCGTCGTGGATCGCCGACACTTCCAGCGCGTCGCGCGTATCGTCGTCGAGCACCGAAAACAAACGCATGTCGCGAATCAGTTGCGGCGAGAGATACTGTGCGATGAAGCTCTCGTCCTTGAAGTTGCGCATCGCGTAGTGCAGCGTTTGCAGCCACGGCGTGCCGGCGATGTCGGGGAACCAGCGGCGATCCTCTTCCGTCGGCGTTTCGCAGATCCGGCGAATGTCGCTCATCATCGAAAAACCGAGCGCGTACGGATTGATACCGTTGTAATACGGCTTGGTCACCGGCGGCTGATAGATGACGTTGCTGTGCGAGTGCAAGAACTCCATCATGAAGCCGTCTTCGAGCAGGCCCTGGGTGTAGAGCGTGTTGAGCAGCGTGTAGTGCCAGAACGTAGCCCATCCTTCGTTCATGACCTGGGTCTGCCGCTGCGGGTAGAAGTACTGCCCGATTTTGCGCACGATCCGGATCACCTCGCGCTCCCATGGCTCGAGCAGCGGCGCGTTCTTTTCGGCGAAATAAAGCAGGTTTTCCTGCGGCTCGGGCGGATAGCGCTCTTCCTCTTCCTCGGCGAGCGGCGCATTGTGCGACGGCAGCGTGCGCCACAGTTCGTTCACCTGCGATTGCAGATAGGCTTCGCGTTCGCGGCGCAGCGCCGCTTCCTTGGCGAGCGAAAGCTTTTGCGGGCGCTTATAACGATCCACGCCGTAATTCATCAAAGCGTGACACGAATCGAGCAATTCCTCGACGCGATCCATGCCGTAGCGCTCTTCGCATTCGGCGATGTAGTTCTTACCGTAGACGAGATAGTCGATGATCGCGTGCGCGTCGGTCCAAAGGCGGAACAGATAGTTGCCTTTGAAGAACGAGTTGTGACCGTAGGCCGCATGCGCGATCACGAGCGCCTGCATCGTCATCGTGTTCTCTTCCATCAGATACGCGATGCAGGGGTTCGAATTGATGACGATTTCGTAGGCGAGCCCCATCTGGCCGCGCCGGTAGCTCTTTTCCGTCGCCAGAAAATGCTTGCCGAACGACCAATGCCGGTAGTTGACCGGCATGCCGACGGACGCATAGGCGTCCATCATCTGCTCGGCGCTGATGAGTTCGAGCTGGATCGGATAGACGTCCAACTCGTATTGCTCGGCGGCTGCCGCGATGTGGGTGTCGTACTCTTCGATCAACTCGAAGGTCCAATCGGACGGCCACGGCAACGGTCTGCGGTCGGCGACGTTCATACGGGGTTCCCTTTGCGCCACAACGGGTGCAGGTGCTTCGGTCGAGCCTGGCGCGTCGCTCTCGGCCGACGCTTGCTGCGCAGGCTGCTCGCCCGGTGTGTGTGGCTCTTGCGCGCGCTTACGGCCCCGCTCCGGCTGATAACCGCGCGATTCGTTATGCAAATGCTTAGTCGTCATGAAGTCGCCACCTGCTTCTCGAACAGCTCCCGGAAAACCGGGTAGATATCGGCCGCGGCGTCGACCTTCTTCATCGCCAGATGAGGCTCCGTCAGCGCAAGCTGCGCATACTCCAGCCACAGATTTTGCTCTTCGGGCGCGACTTGAATATAGACGAAGTACCGGGCTTTCGTCAGGATGTCCTCCTGCAAGATCCGCCGGCACTTGGGCGAATCGTCGGTCCAATTGTCCCCGTCTGACGCCTGCGCTCCGTAAATGTTCCATTCAGTCGGGGAATAACGCTCGTTCTGGATCTTGCGCATGAGCTCGAGCGCGCTCGATACGACCGTCCCGCCGCTTTCCGTCGAATGAAAGAACGTTTCTTCGTCCACTTCCTCAGCCCGCGTATGGTGGCGGATGAATACGACCTCGATCTTCTCGTAGTTACGTTTGAGGAAGAGATACAGCAGGATGAAGAACCGCTTGGCCAAGTCCTTGCGCTGCTCGTCCATGGACCCGGATACGTCCATCAGGCAAAACATCACTGCTTGGCTCGACGGCTGCGGCTGCTTCACGCGATTGACGTAGCGCAGGTCGAACGGATCGATGAACGGAATGCGCCAGATGCGCCCGCGCAAATGATGCAGCTCTTCTTCCAGGCGCTTGAGCTCTTCACCGTGATCGCCGGGTTCATTCGAGAGGACCTCGTACTGGCGTTCGAGCTCGTGCAATTGATTGACGAGCGGCGCGCCGAGCGCGATGCGCCGGCCCAATGCGCTGCGCAGCGAGCGCACGACGTCGATGTTGTTCGGCGTGCCTTCCGCCGCCCAGCCCGCGCGAATGTTCTTCCACGTGGGCACGGCGAGCAGATGCGTCTTCACGAGCCGAGGCAGTTCGAGATCGTCGAAGAAGTACTGCATGAATTCGTCGCGGCTCAATTCGAAGACGAAATCATCCTCGCCTTCCCCCTCGTTGCTCGCTTGACTGCCGCCACCGCCCGCCCCGCCGTTGGGCCGCGGAATCTTGTCGCCGCGCACGTAATCGGAATTGCCGGGGTGGACGAGATCGCGCTTGCCGCCCGGGCCGTGTCGAAACTGGGGCTCGGCGATATCCTTGCGCGGAATGGTGATGCTCTGTGTGCTTTGAATGTCCTTGATGCTGCGATCGCGCACCGCCTCCGAGACAGCGCGCCGAATATAGCCCTTCACACGGCGCAAAAAGCGCTCGCGATTCGCAATGCTCTTGTTCTTACCTGCCAACCTGCGGTCGATGATTTGATGAAGCACATCCAGTCTCCCGCTTCCAATTGCCGAAAGCGACACGACGAGCCCTGGTGCGGGCGATGTGCCCACACTTCGCGCGCCGCTTGCGCATGAAGCGCTTGGTTGGCGCTCGCGGGCGGCGAACCCGCGAGCGCGTCGCGCCCGCTACTCCTGCTACTACCGTTACTGCCTAAATCATCGCTAGCGTTACGACGACTTGCGCACGCGCAGATACCAGTCGCACAGCAGACGCACCTGTTTCGGTGTGTAGCCCTTGGCGACCATGCGATTGACGAAATCTTCGTGCTTGCGTTGCTCTTCGGCAGAACCCTTCGCGTTGAACGAAATGACGGGCAGCAATTCCTCCGTGTTGGAGAACATCTTCTTCTCGATCACGACACGCAGCTTCTCGTAGCTGATCCAAGCCGGATTCTTGCCGCCGTTGGCGGCACGGGCGCGCAACACGAAGTTCACGATTTCGTTGCGGAAATCCTTCGGATTGCTGATGCCGGCCGGCTTCTCGATCTTTTCGAGCTCGGCGTTCAACGCGGCACGGTCGAAGCTTTCGCCCGTGTCGTGATCGCGGAACTCTTGATCTTGGATCCAGAAATCGGCATACGTGACGTAGCGATCGAATATGTTCTGGCCGTACTCCGAATACGATTCGAGGTACGCGGTTTGGATCTCCTTGCCGATGAATTCGGCGTAGCGCGAGGCGAGCAGATCCTTCACGAAGGACAGATACTTCTGCTCGGTTTCCGGTGGGAACTGCTCGCGTTCGATCTGCTGCTCGAGCACGTACATCAGATGCACGGGGTTGGCCGCCACTTCGGCCGTATCGAAGTTGAACACGCGCGACATGATCTTGAACGCGAAGCGCGTCGATACGCCCGTCATGCCTTCGTCGACGCCGGCGTAATCGCGGTACTCCTGGTACGACTTCGCTTTCGGATCGGTGTCCTTCAGATTTTCGCCGTCGTACACCTGCATCTTCGAGAACAAATTCGAGTTCTCCGGCTCTTGCAGGCGCGTGAGCACCGAAAATTGCGCCATCATCTTCAACGTTCCGGGGGCGCACACGGCGTTGCCGAGCGAAGAGTTGCGAATCAGTTTTTCGTAGATCCGGATCTCTTCCGACACCCGCAGGCAATACGGCACCTTGACCACGAAAATACGGTCGAGCAATGCTTCGTTATTGCGGTTGTTGCGGAACGCCTTCCATTCCGATTCGTTCGAGTGCGCGAGGATGACACCTTCGAACGGAATCGCGCCGAACCCTTCGGTACCCTTGAAGTTGCCCTCCTGCGTGGCGGTCAAGAGTGGGTGCAGCACTTTGATCGGCGCCTTGAACATCTCGACGAATTCGAGCAGACCCTGATTGGCGAGACACAGCCCACCCGAATAGCTGTACGCGTCGGCATCGTCTTGCGCGTACTGCTCGAGCTTGCGGATATCGACCTTGCCGACGAGCGAGGAGATGTCTTGATTGTTCTCGTCGCCCGGCTCGGTTTTGGCGATGCCGATCTGCCGCAGAATCGACGGATAGCGTCGCACGACGCGGAACTTGCGGATATCGCCGTTGAACTCGTGCAAGCGCTTGACGGCCCACGGGCTCAGGATGCTCTTCAGATAGCGGCGAGGGATGCCGTATTGCTCTTCGAGAATGGGACCGTCTTCGTCGTAGTCGAACAGCCCGAGCGGCGATTCGTTGACGGGCGAGCCCTTGATCGCGTAGAACGGCACGCGCTCCATGAGTTGCTTGAGCCGTTCCGCTATCGACGATTTGCCGCCGCCCACGGGGCCCAGCAGATAAAGGATTTGTTTCTTTTCCTCGAGCCCCTGCGCCGCGTGCCTGAAATACGCGACCACCTGCTCGATCACGTCTTCCATGCCATAGAATTCGCGGAACGCGGGATACACCTTGATCACCTTGTTCGCGAAGATCCGCGACAAACGTGGATCGTGGCGTGTGTCGACTTGCTCTGGTTCCCCGATCGCGGTCAACATGCGTTCGCCGGCCGTCGCGTATGCGGCGGGATTGTTCTTGCAGAGCGCGAGATACTCTTCGAGCGAGAATTCCTCCTCCCGGGTTTTCTCGAAGCGTTCCGCGAAGCTGCTGTATATATCCATGCTACCTCCTCGCCCAAGTCTGCGGACGATGTCGTCTACTGGGTGGCAATACCGAAACGACCTCGCTCGAATTCATCCTAAACCCTTTTAAATTATTTTTCACTGCCTCCGTTGCCCTAGGTCATCCACGTGTGCCCTAACTTGGAGATGTGCGGACCGTCGCCTACAATCTTTGTCCTGCTTCTCGCAACTTTTGCACGCTCGTGCATCGCATCTCACATGCATCGCCCCGCGCGCTTCACTTCGTCGATCGTCACATTCGGACTTACATCGAGCGAGCGCACGACGCGCGTTTTGCGCTCATCGCTACGTGAGCAAGCATCGCAACCTCCGGTCTTTTCTCACATAACGGCATTCTGGTCGTAAGTCTGAAATTGCGTCCGCGGGTCGCCCGTTTCGCGATGACGATACCGCTGCGCCGCACAGTCCCATCGCCCCATTGCACACGCAGTGCCTGCTCGGAGCCCAACCCTTCGCAAGCACCGAAATCGATCGCTTCAACGGCTTACCGCTGGCGTCGTTCGCGCGTTGCGTTCTTTCCGCGCTCTTTCTCCGTATACGCGCCAGGCGGCATTTCGGACGACACGCGTGCGCATCCGTTACAACTTTCGCGACGGTCGGGTCGTAGAAAAACGGAAGCGCTTGTAACGTGCATCGGCACGCGTCCACTTGCTCGCGCATAGGAGCGCGGCCGACACCCACGACGCACGAAGGTTTGCGCCGCTATGCCGGTAGCGCCGAGGCAGCGCGCGGCGCGGGCGAATATCTTTTGGGGGCAGATGAAGCGGATGCTCGCTCTTCAGCAAAGCAACCGTAACAACAACGCGCTGCGTGGGAGGCGGGGGGTACGGACAGGTGGTAGACGTCGGAGCGCGGCGCGAGCGGGTCCGCGCCGACATCGCCGCCCCAGCCGCCAGTGCGGTTAGAAGGTTTCCCAATCGTCGTCGGACGAGGCCGACTTCGGCGCGGCCGTCGAAGCGAGCGCCTTGGGCGCGGGGGCCGGTGCCGCCGCTACCGCGCGCTTGGGGTTGCTCGCCGGCGCGGGCGCCGATGCCGGGATCGACGGCGTAGAAGGCGGGCTCGCCTGAACTCGTGCGGCCGCGGCGGGCTTGGGCTGCGGCGCCGCGAGCGAGGCGACGGCGCGCTTGGGAACGTGCGGCCGTGAAGACGTTTGGGCCGCCGAGCCGTTACGGCCGCCCGCGCCCGATGCCGGTTTCGCTATCGGTTTGCGGGCGGCTTGGCCTGCAGCGGGCGACGGCGCTCGATGCGCCGGGGGCGCGCGCCAACCGCTGCCGTCGTCGGCCAGTTGGAAAACGCTGACCGCCGTGCGCAGCCGGTCGGCTTGCTCTTGCAACGATTGCGCGGCGGCCGACGCCTGCTCGACCAGCGCGGCGTTCTGCTGCGTGACCTCGTCCATCTGAGAGACGGCTCGCGCCACCTCTCCGATCCCGCCGCTCTGCTCTTCCGAGGCCGCGGCGATTTCGCCCATGATGTCCGTCACGCGTTGCACGGCCGCAATGATCTCTTCCATCGTGCGGCCGGCCTCGCCCACGAGCGCCGATCCCGAGCGCACCCGTTCGACCGAGGTGTCGATGAGGGTCTTGATTTCCTTGGCCGCGCCCGACGAGCGCTGCGCCAATGCCCGCACTTCGCCTGCCACGACCGCGAACCCGCGCCCCTGCTCGCCCGCGCGCGCCGCTTCCACGGCGGCATTGAGCGCGAGGATGTTCGTCTGGAACGCGATCCCTTCGATGATCGTGATGATGTCGGCGATCTTGGCCGAACTCTCGTTGATTTCGCCCATCGTCCCGACGACTTGGCCGACCACTTCGCTTCCCTTGTTGGCGATCTCGGAGGCATTGGCGGCGAGTGCGCTGGCCTGCCGGGCATTGTCGGCGTTCTGCCGCACCGTGCCCGTCAGCTGGTCCATGCTCGACGTGGTCTCCTGCAGCGACGTCGCTTGCTGCTCGGTGCGCGCCGACAAATCGAGATTGCCGGCGGCGATTTCCTTAGTGGCCGAGGCGATCGACTCGCTGCCGCTGCGCACCGTGCGCACCGTCTCGGTCAGGCTGCGCTGCATTTTGGCGAGCCCTTCGAGCATGAGACCCATCTCGTCATGGGTGCTGACGACGATGGGTGTGCGCAGATCGCCCGCGGCGATTGCGTCGAAATTGGACAGCGCATCGGCGAGCGGCCGCGCAATCGCCCGCCGCAGGTTCAAATACGCCACGAGCGCTGCCGCGAGCGCCACCGCAAGCAGCACGATCGTGACGGTTCGCAATGTGTCGCTGCCCGACTGCGCGGCGTCGAACTCGGCCTTCGACTGCGAAAACTGGTATTTACTCAGTGCGTCGTCGCTTTTGGACAGCGCGACGAACGCGCCTTGCAGGTCGTCCGCGCTGGTGAGTATCTTGTCGTGGTCGTTTGCTTTGATCGCATCCCGGTAAGCGGAGATCACGCCTTGCAGCGCCTCGCGCTTGGCCGTGGCCTCTCGGGCGAGCGCGTCCCCTTCGGCGTCGCGCGGAAACGCGAGATATTTTTTCCACCACTCTTCCGACACACCGTGCAGCACGGCAGCGCGGTCGAAGTTCTTTTGCGCGCTATCCGCTTCTGCGGCATGCATCGCCGCCCGATCCAGCGCGAGGCGTTCCCGCGCCGCGTAGCTCTCGGCCATGCCGATCGCGACGGCGCTCGGCATCTGGCTTTCGTAAATGTCGCGCGTGGCATGGCTCGCGCGGCCCATGCCCGATAAACCCAACGCCCCGAGGGCCAACACCAGCGCGGACAGGAAGGCCATTGTCAAGCCGAGCCGCGTTTTGATCGTCAGACCTTTCGTCAACATGCAAAATCCCTCGCTTCCGAACCGAAATGGGCACGCGGCTGCCGGTGCTTGCCCGAATGCAAACGTTTGCTCTGAACGTTGTTTACGGCGCGCCGATAGAAGGACTTGAGAAAAGCGATAGATACGATAAATGGGGCGCGCCGCGGCGAAGCCGTCGAGCGGCGCCGCGCCGCTCTTTCACCGAATCGTGTCGAGCTCGGCCAGGGTGGGAATGGAGGGCTGCGCGCCCGCGCGCGTGACCGAGAGCGCGGCCGCGCGCTGAGCGAAGCGCACGGCAGCCTCCACGGGAGTCGCACGCGCGAGCTGCGCCGCGAATGCACCGATGAACGTATCGCCCGCGGCCGTCGTATCGACGGCGACGACGCGCGGCGCTTCGAAGTGCGTCGTGCCCGTCTCGAACGCAGCCAACACTCCCGATGCGCCGAGCGTAATCAAGACGTTGCGTGCGCCGCGACCGCGCAGTGCGAGAGCGGCCTCGCCCGCTTGCTGCGGTGAGCCGACCGGCATGCCGGTCAGCGCGGCCGCCTCCACTTCGTTCGGGATCAGATAATCGATGAGCGGCAGCCAGGCATCGGGCAACGGGCCGACGGCGGGCGCGGGATTGAGGATCACGGTTTTACCGAGCCGGCGGCCCGTCTCGAGCGCTGCTTGCACGGTGGCGGGCGGCGTTTCGAGCTGGCAGATGAGCACGTTGGCCTGACCGAGCGCCGCCTCATGGTGCGCGATATCGCCCGGCGTGAGTTCGCCATTGCTGCCGGCGACGATCACGATCGTATTGCGCCCGGCTTCGTCGACGGAAATCAGCGCTACGCCGGTTGGGGCGTGCTCGCAAGTCGCAAGCGCGCTGCAGTCGATCGCTTCGGCTTCGAGCCCGGCTCTGAGCGCCGCGCCGTTGCCGTCAGCGCCGACGCGCCCGATCATCGCCACGCGCGCGCCGAGCCGCGCCGCCGCAACGGCCTGGTTGCCGCCTTTGCCGCCCGGCACTTGCGCGAACGTGTGACCGGCCAGCGTCTCGCCGGCCACAGGCAACCGCGGCACGCGCACGACCAGATCCATGTTCAGGCTGCCGACGACCGCCACGGTCCCTTCTCCGCCGGTTCGCCGCGTATTCGTGTCCGTCATCGTGTGCAATTTCTCCGTCTTGCGTGGATCCGAGCCGGCCACTAGGCGCTTACGCGCACAAGGCGGCATCCATAGGGCCGGCGAATACGGCCGTCGACTCGCGCAAGATCAGGCGCGGCGTGATCACACGGCGCCGCGGCGGGCCGCTCACGGCGCCGCCGATCCGCTCGATCAACATATGGGCGGCCGCTTCGCCGAGCGCACGCACCGATTGGCCGACGGTCGACAGCGCCGGATAGGTATAGCTGCCGAGCTCGATGTCGTCGAATCCGATGATCGAGCAGTGCTGAGGGACGCGGATGCCGCGTTCGGCGGCCACACGCAACGCGCCGATGCCCATCATGTCGTTGCAGGCGAAGATCGCCGTGGGCCGCACGGTATCGAACAACCGTCCGGCCGCTTCCTGGCCGCCCGCGCCCGTAAAATCGCCTTCTGCGATGGCGCTCGGCTCGATTTCGATGCCGCGTTCGGCCATCGCGCGAATGAAGCCGTGCACGCGCATGGCGCTCACGGCCGTCTCCACGGACCCCGCGATGCAGCCGATGCGCACGTGGCCGAGCTCGAGCAGATGCTTCGTGGCGAGATACGCACCGCGCTCGTGGTCGATCTGAACCAGATCGGCCGACAGCCCTTCGATGTTGCGATCGACGATGACGAGCGGCTCGCGCATATCGGCCAAGCTCGCGGCCAGCACCGCATCCTCGCCGGCGGACGCCACGATGAGCCCGTCGGTGCGCTTTTCCTGCAAGGTGCGCAGATAGTTTCGTTGTTTGCCCGGGTCGTCGTCGGAGTTGCAAAAGAACATGCAATAGCCTTCCCGGGCGCAGCCATCCTCGACGCCGCGCGCGAGTTCGGCGAAATACGGATTCGTGCTGTTGGGCACGACGAGTCCGATCGTTGCCGTCGAGCGCGCCTTGAGCGATCGCGCGACCGCCGACGGCACATAGTTGAGCTGATTGATCGCGCGCTCGACCTTCGCGCGCACGTCGGCCGATACCGGCCGAGTGTTGTTGACCACGTGCGACACGGTGGTGAACGACACGCCGGCCATGGCCGCCACATCCTTGATCGTCGCCATTACCGATACTCTCTCGCTTGTTTTTTTCTCGCCGGCTCGCCGAGCCGGGCATTTGCCCCGTTGATGCTACTCCGACGCCGTTGTGCCGCGTTTCCCCGCGCGACGAAACGGCCCAGTCTGCGAACCGGACGCTCAATTTCGTCTACGCCGGCTCCGATAGGTGTCCAGCACCACGGCAACGACGATGACCGCGCCCGTGATGATTCGTTTGGTCGGCTCGTTCGCCCCGATTTGCGCAAGGCCCGCGGCCAACACCGAAATGATCAAGACGCCGAAGAACGTGCTGATGACCGAACCGCGCCCGCCCATCAGGCTCGTGCCGCCGATGACGACGGCTGCGATGACCTGCAGCTCCAGGCCGACGCCCGCGTTCGGATCCGCCGCTTCGAGACGCGAGATCTGAAAGAGCGCGGCAAGGCCCGAGAGCGCGCCCATCAGCGCGAACACGGCGACCTTGTAGGGCCGCGGATCGACGCCCGCCAGCCGCACGGCTTCCTCGTTCGTCCCGATGCCGACCAAATGCCGCCCGAACACGGTGCGCGTGAGCACGAGTTGCGCGGCGATCATCACCACGACCGCAATCACGAACGACGGCGAAATGCCGACCGCAATCGGATTCGACAGGAAATCGAACGCGTCGCCGATGTACGACGTGCGCGAATTCGTCAATTGGTAGGCCACGCCCCTCGCCGCTTCGAGCACCCCGAGCGAAACGATGAACGAGGGAATGCGCCAGCCCACGGTGACGGCGCCTGTCACGGTGCCCGTCACGGCGGCGGCCGCCATGCCGACGAGCGCCGCCGGCACCGGACCCCAGCCCCACTTGAGCGACGCCACGCTGACGACGGACGCCGCCAACGCGAGCACGGAGCCCACCGACAGATCGATGCCGGCGATGATCAGCACGAAGGTCATGCCGACCGACATCACGACGAGGTCCGGAATCTGATTGGCGATCGTGCTGAACGTTTCGTACGTCAGAAAATGCGAGCTGAGCGCGGAAAACAGGCCCACCATCGCAGCCAGCGCTCCGGCCAGGCCGAGGTAATTCGAAAAACCGAGCCGGGTACCGACGGCTCGAGCGCTCGGCGCATCGCTGATGATGGCGGGTCCGCCATCGGGGCGCGCGGTCGGATCGGTCATGACAGACTCCGTGCGTCTTGAGAGTGAGGGAGCGCGGCCGAGCGCGAACCGTTCATGTGGCCCGCGAACGCCGCGGCGAGCAGCGCGTCTTGCGTCCACTCGTCCCGATTGAAAACGCCCGTCATCCGTCCGGCCGACATGACGCCGATGCGGTCGCAAATGAGCATCAATTCGCGCAGATCGCTCGATACGACGACGAGCGCGCGACCTTCCCTGGCCAGCGCGCCAAGCAACATGTAGATATCGAATTTGGCGCCGACGTCGATCCCGCGCGTCGGTTCGTCAAAGAGCAGCACGTCGGCATCGCGCGCCAACCAACGGCCGATGACGACCTTCTGCTGGTTGCCGCCCGAGAGCTCGCCCACGCTCTGGGCGCTGCTATGCGCCCGCACGCGCAGCGCTTGCATTTGCTTGTGCGCCAGCGCTTGCTCGCGCTGGTTCTGCACGAGCCCCCAGCGGGACACGCTGTCCATATTGCCGAGCGAGACATTGGCGGCGATCGAGTGCGGCAGCAAGAGCCCTTCGCCTTTGCGATCTTCGGTGATCAACGCGATGCCGTGGCGCACGGCGTCGGCAGGCGAGCCGATTCGCACGGGCGCAGGCGGCCGCCCGATCGAGACTGCCCCATGCTCGGCCCTGTCCGCGCCGTAGATGAGCCGCATCAACTCGGTCCGCCCCGCGCCGATCAAGCCGCTTACACCGAAGATCTCGCCCTCGCGCACCTCGAACGATACGTCGCGCACCGCTGTGCCGCGCGTCAGGCCCTCGACTTTGAGCAACGGCGCGCCGATGCGGCGCTCCCCGAGATCGATGCGCTCGCCGATCTCGCGCCCCACCATCAGCGTAACGAGGCGCTCGCTCGTCACGTTCGCCATGCGATCGACGGTCACGAGGCGTCCGTCACGCAGCACGGCCACGCGCTCGGCGACGCGTGCGAGTTCCTCGAGCCGATGCGAGATGTAGACGATCGCGACGCCGCTCGCTTTGAGGCGATCGATCTGCGCGAACAGCAAGTCCACTTCGCGCGCCGTGAGCATGGCCGTCGGTTCGTCGAAGATCAGCACGCGCGTGTCGTCGATCAAATTGCGCGCGATTTCGACCATCTGCTGATGGCCGATGCCGAGCGCGCCGACGGGCGTATCGGGATCGATCGCATCGAGGCCGACGCGCGCCATGGCCGCGCGGGCATCCTCGCGCAAGCGCGCACGGTCGATCCAACCGAGGGCGCGCGGGCCGCGCCGCGGCAACCGCTCGAAGAAGAGATTTTCGGCGACGGTCAGCGTCGGCAGCAGGTTCAATTCCTGCATGACCATGCGCACGCCGAGCGCCTCGGCCTCGTGCCGGCTCTTGGGCGAGTAGTCCGCGCCCATGAGCCGCATCGTGCCGCCGCTCGGTGCGACGAGCCCGCCGACGATCTTGGACAGCGTACTCTTGCCGGCGCCGTTTTCGCCGGTCAACGCGAGCACCTCGCCCGGATAGAGCGAGAGCGTGACGTCGGCGAGCACAGGTTCGCTATAGACCTTGCCGATGCCGGTCACGCTGAGCACTGCGTTCGATTCGTCGTGGTCGGTCAAATCCATCGGGTTTCCGTTCTCGGGCCGCCCGCCGCGACGGCCCTCTCGCGCCGGCCAGCCGCCATGACGCTTATGTCGGAGGATAACGGCAGATTCCCGCCCTTTCTTGAGCGGGCCGCAACCGCCCGCGCGCGGCCGTGCATGCGGCGCCGCGCCGGGCGCGCCGCACGCCGCACGCCGCATGGCCCTCGACCGGTGCGTACGTTACCGGCCGTTACTTTCCGGCCTTGGTGACCAGGTCGACGGGCGTCTCGACCACTTCAGACAACTCCGATTGCTTTTTGTGCTCGCTGATGGCTTTGAGCGCCGTGTCGATCCCGAACACCGCTTGCTTCGCGGCGTATTGGTCGGCGGTGGCGAGCACGCGGCCATCCTTGAGCATCGGCTTGATTGCGCCGATGTTGTCGTAGCCCACGACATAGACCTTGCCTTGCTTGCCGGCGGCGCGCACGGCCGACACGGCGCCGATGGCCATGTTGTCGTTGCCGCACAGCAGCGCCTTCAGGTTCGGATACTGGTTCAGCATGGCCGAAGCAATGGCGTTGCCCTTGTCGATTTCCCACTCGCCCGACTGGACCGAATCGACCTTCGCGCCGACCTTTTGCATCGCATCCTTGAACCCGGCCGTGCGCTGCTGTGCATTGGTCGTCGTCGAGACGCCCTCGACGATGCCCACCTCGTCGCCCGACTTCAGTTTCTTCGCCAAATAATCGCCCACCTTCTCCGCACCTTTCCGGTTGTCGGGGCCGACGAACGGCACGTTCAGGTCTTTCGACTTGAGCACGTCCGGATCGAGCCGGTTGTCGATGTTGACGACGATGATGCCTGCGTCGACGGCCTTCTTTACGACGGGAACGAGCGCCTTCGAATCGGCCGGTGCGAGCACGATGGCATCGACATGGCTGTTGATCATCTGCTCGACGATATTGATTTGCGCCGCCGTGTCCGTTTCGTTCTTGATCCCATTGGTGATGAGGTCGAACTTGTTGGCGTTGTGCTTCTGATAATCCTTCGCACCGTTTTCCATCGTCAGGAAGAACTCGTTCGCGAGCGACTTCATGACTAGGGCGACTCGGGGTTTCTTAGCGGTTTGCGCGAGCGCATCGGTTGCACCGAGGGGCGCTAGAGCGCCGCAAGCAAGGGCGGCGACGGCAACGAGCAAACGGCGGCGGGTGCGGTGAAGCATACGGTTCTCCTTTCTTATTCGGCTCGCAGCGAGCCCTGATTTTTCGATTGGAACACTCAGAATTGCCGCATCGCATCATCGCTTGGCACGCCGACGCGAAGCGCTCCCCTGCACACGCCGGGGAGCGCCTATGCTGGACTCTTCTGCGGGAGCGCGCAAGGATGGCGCGCGCGAACTTCGGGTTTGTGCTGATACGAAACGAGGCAAAAGCGCGCACAGCCGCATGCCGTGTGGGTTTGCGCGGACTTGCGGATTCTCTCGCTGCTACAGATGCTCGACGGAAGAGCCGTCGATCTTGCCGTCGATGATGTCCCGCGCGTATTGCACCCCGATCTTGTGCGCCTCGATCTGATCGTCTAGCGGCGCCTGCTCCGGCACGCCGAACATCTCCGCTTTGCCGCGTTCGCCGCTCGCCTTGCGCGAGATCGTCACGACGATATCGAAGTGGCGAGGCGCATCTTCGCCCTGGTGAGGTTCCTTTGCCCGCCGCAATGCCTGCACACCGATCGCAAACCCTTTGTACTGCTCGGAAAACGGTACGGACATGACTGACGCTCCGTCGGAATGAAAGCCGCACAGGCAGTGCGGCGGCAGATTCGGGCACACTCGCTCGCGACCGGCTTGCCGCGCGAAAAGCCGCCCGCACGCGAAAGCGTTCTACGACACCTTGCATGCGATGACATGCAAGAGCCGTTCCGACAAGGCATCGAGAGGCCGAGCCGGTTGCGACTGGCTCATTGCGCAACGAAAGAGCTGAAATGCCGGAAGAATTGAAGAAATTACCGGACTCGCCTGGCGAGTCGGAAACACCGAACGCTCGGCTACGTGATCGGGGCGCGACGATTCGTCGCATTTCTTCTATGATGAGCGCCAGGACGGCCCGCAGACATAAGACATCAAGCCATCGGGCCGCCGTCTCATCGTAGATGCGCAATGCATTGCGGAGGCATTCAATGGCATGGAGACACAACCGCTGGGTAAGACGCTGGCTCGTGCTCGTGGTCTTCTGGGCGGTTCCCGTGGCGATCGTCGCTGTGCGCGAGATCCAGGAAGAGATGTCCTACAACGTCGTCGACCTCGATCGAGCGCTCACGACCTGGCAGTTCACCGACGCTCAACGCGCCGCGGGTGACGCCGCGCGCTGCCGCGGCAAGCCGGACGAGGCGCACGCGCTGGGGTGCCCGGCAGATGTGCTCGCCGCCAATGCGCCGCGCCAGCAGGAGGCGATCGCCGAATACGCATTGCGGCGCCGCACGCTGTTTCTCTATCTCTGGCATGCGTTCGTCGGCTATTGGATCGTGCCGGCCGCTTTCGTCTTCGCGGTTGGGCTCGTCGTGGCTGGCATCCGGCGGGCGCTGCGGCGTCCGCCCGTCGTCAAGCGCACCGTCCAGCACTGAAAGCCCTCCTGCGTCTTGCGTCCTGTGGCGCGCCGGCCCGGCAAATTCGGGCCGGGTCCTGGCATGGGCCGTGCTCACCTTCTCTTGCGTTGTGTGAGATCACGCTTCGTCCGAACCTGCCGTCGAGCGGTTTGACCGACGGAAACATAACGGAGAAAGTCCATGCAAAAACAGACCTTGATGCTCAAAGCCGCAGCCGCCGTCGTCGTCGGAGCGGTCGCGCTGGCCGGCTGCACCACGACCACCAATAATGGCAACCCCGTCGGCTCCACGCCGGGCAGCAACGTGTCCAAGCGTCAGGAAATCAACTCGAGCGTCGATGCAACGCTGTCGCGCCTCTACGCGCAGGTCCCCGGCTCGCGCGAACTGGTGCAGAAGGCTCATGGCGTGCTCGTGTTCCCGAAGGTCCTGCAAGCGGGCTTCGTCGTGGGCGGCCAATATGGGGAAGGCGCGTTGCGCGTGGGCGGCCAGACGGTCGGGTACTACAACACCGTGTCGGGCTCGTTCGGTCTGCAAGCAGGCGCGCAATCGAAGGCGGTGGTCTTTCTTTTCATGACGGACGACGCGCTCAATTCGTTCCGCGCGCGTGATGGTTGGTCGGTCGGCGGCGATGCGTCGGTGGCCGTGCTGAAGATGGGGGCGAACGGCGCCATCGATACGACGACAGCGACCAAGCCGGTTGAAGTCATCGTCATGACGAACGCGGGCCTCATGGGCGACCTCTCCCTCGAAGGCACGAAGATCACCCGGCTCAAGATCTAGCTGGCGGCAAGCGCACAAAACCGGCCTGCGGGCCGGTTTTGCGTTGCCGTCGCGCGCGAGACGCGGGGTTCGAAGCCGGGGGTTCGAAGCCGCCGTCGAGGCGACGGTCGAGAAAGCGATCAGGGGCGGCGGCGTTCCAGCGCCGCCCGCGTGTTTTGAACATCCTTCGCTCGCGGCGAGAGATGCCGAGCCCCGTTCAGCCCTGCGAGGCGCCTTCTCCCGAAATCGAATCGATTACCTTGAAGCGCGAGCGCTTTTGCGCGCGAATCACGGCTTGATAAGCCTGCACGTATTGCCGCGCCATGTGGTGAGACGTAAACCGTTCCTCGAAGCGCTGCCGCACGCGCGCACGCGGCAACGTGTGCAGCCGGTTGACGGCCGCGACCGCACTGATTTCGTCTTCCACGATGAAACCGGAGAAACCTTCGTCGATCACCTCCGGCACCGAGCCCCGGTTGAAGGCGATCACCGGCGTGCCGCACGCCATCGCTTCGATCATGACGAGCCCGAACGGCTCCGGCCAGTCGACCGGGAACAGCAACGCATGGGCGCCCGACAAGAACTCGGCCTTTTGGTCGTCGGCGATTTCTCCGATGAATTCGACATGCGGTAGATCGAAGAGCGGTTTGATCTCGCGCTCGAAATACTCGCGGTCGGCCGCATCGATCTTGGCGGCGACGCGAATCGGCAGGCCGCAATGCGCGGCGATGCGAATGGCCGTGTCGACACGCTTCTCGGGGGAGATACGGCCGAGAAAAGCGAGATACTTCTGCTCCACCGGCTGGGGCGTATACAGCGCCTCCGGCAGGCCGTGATAGACGGTGGAAAGCCATTTGGCCTGCGGCATCGGGTGGCGCTGCGCGTTCGATATCGAAATGACGGGCGCCGTATTGAACGTGTCGAATACCGGCTGTTGCTCGGGCAAATCCAACCGGCCGTGGAGCGTCGTGACGAACGGCGTCTCTTGGCGCTTGAACAGCGAGAACGAGTAATAGTCCATATGAAAATGCAGGACGTCGAACTCCTCGGCGCGCCGGCGCACGAGTTCCATCAGCAACATATGCGGCGCGATGCGATCGCGAATGGCCGGGTCGAGCCGTAGCGCGCGGGGCCAAACGGCCTCGAGCTTTGCACTCGTTTTCGAGTCGCCGCTCGCGAACAGCGTCACGTCGTGACCCAGATCGACGAGCGCTTCGGTGATGTACGAGACGACGCGCTCCGTGCCGCCGTACAGCTTGGGCGGCACCGATTCGGTCAGCGGCGCGATTTGGGCAATTCTCATTCGGTCGACTCCATGCAGAAGGACCTGGGCTCGCTCTCAGCGCGAGCGGGTCCGGCCGGTTGCTCGGCCGCGCTAGGTCGTCGTTCCATGCGGAACCCACCGGGCGCGGCATCCTTGGCTTCAATTATTTGGTACGGCGGGGCCATCGTCCCGCCTCTTTTCATTTACTGCGAGCTGTTACAGTCGCGAAACAGGCGCCGGGCGGGCGTCGAGCATGTCCCGAGCGGCCGCTGAGCCGCCGCGCTGCCCAGCCGCACGGGGCGCGCGAGCGGTACGGTCCCGCGCGTCATGCGCCCGTGCCTGGCTCAAGACCCCTTCAAATCGGCCAGGAACGTGTCGCGCCAAACGCCGAGATCGTTTCGGCGCAGCACGGCCATATTGACTTCGTGGCGATGCTTACGTTCCGCAAGAGGCATCGAGAGCGCGCGCTCGAGCGCCTCGGACATGCCTGCGATGTCGTGCGGATTGACGATGAGCGCCGCGCATAACTCGGCGGCGGCGCCCGCAAACTCGGACAACACCAGCACACCGGGATCGTCGGGGTTCTGCGCGGCGATGTACTCTTTTGCGACCAGATTCATCCCGTCGCGAAGCGGCGTGACGAAGCCGACCTGCGACTCGCGGCACATGGACATCAAATGCGAGCGCGCGAAGCGCTGGTTCAGATAGCGGATCGGCGTGTAGTTTAACCCGGAGTAGCGGCCATTGATGCGTCCGGCCTCGTATTCGAGGTTCTGACGGATGCGCTGATAGCTTTCCACGTCTGCCCGCGTGGGCGGGGCCACCTGCACGAAGGTGACGTTCTCGCGCCACTGCGGCGCGCGCTCGAGCAGTTGCTCGAAGGCGCGGAATCGTTCGATCAATCCCTTCGAATAATCGAGGCGATCGACGCTCATCACGAGCTTTCGGCCTTCGAGGCTGTGCTTCAATTCGAGCACTTGCTGACGGCTCTCGTTGCGGGCGGCTTCCTGCTGAATCTCGTCGGGAAACACGCCGATCCGGTACACGCCGCTGCGCAGACGGCGCCCGTAGGCTTGCACCACGCCATCGTCGTCGACGGTGCCGCCGGCATAACGGACGATGTAGTCGTGGAACGCCACGCGATCGGTGTCGGTTTGAAAGCCCACCAAGTCGTAACAGCAGAGCGACTTGACGAGTTCCTGGTGGGGCGGCACATTCAGCAGGATCTGGGGAGACGGAAACGGCGTATGCAGGAAAAAGCCGATGCGGTTGCGCAGTCCTTCGCGCCGCAACGCCTCGGCAAACGGGATCAAGTGGTAATCGTGGACCCAGACGATATCGTCGGGCTCGACGAGCTTGGCGAGCTTGTGCGCCAGCCAGGCATTGACGCGCCGGTAGCCCGCGTATTCCTCGCGTTCATAAGCGGCCAGGTCGTTGCGATAATGGAACACGGGCCACAGCGTCGCATTCGAAAAGCCCCGGTAATACTGATCGTAATCGCGCCGCGTCAGCCCGACGGTGGCGAACGTCACGGGGCCTTCGGCCTTGAGCGTGGGCCCTGCGTTGGCGACGGCTTCGCTGACCACGTCGCCGCTCCAGCCGAACCATACGCCGCCCATGTCCTTGAGCGCGCTGAAGATGCCGACGGCGAGCCCCCCCGCCGACCCCTTGGTCTCGGTGGGCGTTGCCACGCGGTTCGATACGACGATCAATCGGCCCATGGTTCGCTGGCTGGCGAGGCGCCTAGTCGCCCTTGCACGGGAAGCTTTTCTCGAGCCCGAGCGAGACGGCCGTGCTTGCGTTATAGCCGGCGGCATCGGGGTTGTCGGCGACATACCGGCGAACCGCGTCCACCAGCCGTTGCGGTTCGATCCGATCCGGCAGGCAGAAATACTGGCCCACGCGGGGGCCGGTCGTGCCGCCGATGGCGTCGATCGTATTGAATACGCCGTCGGCAGCCCCCTTGATATAGGACACGCAAGCGGCCCGCGAGATCGCGTCGGTTTGGCTGCACAGCTTATGCAAATCGCCGGCCGTGAACTTGCCCCCCCCGAGCGTGGCCGTCGTCGGCGCCCCCATCGCGGCAAGCGGCAGCGCCAACGTGCCCACGCATATCAAAGCCCGCAACATAATCTTCCTTTTCTCCGAGCGGTGAACGGGTACTGCGAATTGCTCCGGCAAAGCGCGCCGAAGCGAAAAGTATTTATTTTGCACCGTTTTGAGCCGGAATAGATGCCCCAGATGCAGCGGAAGCGGCGGCCGCCTCGCGCGCGTACATATCCCGCAGCCCCTCGGCCACGTCTTTGGCGTGGTAGCGCGTGGCAAAATCGAGCGCCGTCAAGCCGAGTTGGTTCTTCACGCGCGAATCGGCGCCCGCATCGAGCAGCACTTTGACTGTCGAAAGATGATTGCCGCGCGCCGCCATCATCAAGGGCGTCGTGCCGTTCGGCGAGCCGGCGTCAATGTAGGCCGAGTTGTCTAGCAGCAGTTGCACGACGTCGTCATGACCGTTTGCGGCCGCGTAATGCAGCGGCGCCCAGCCCTTCTTGTTCACCTCCGCCCCCTTGTCGATCAGGGCCTTCACCAGATCGAGATCGCCGTTGAGCGCCGCGAGCATCATCGCGTTTTCGCCCGCGGCGTCGAGCTTCTCGACGTCCGTCTTCGCATCGGCCATGAGCGCCTTGGCGACTTTATCCGATTTTTCGCGCGCGGCCAGCACGATGAGCGGCATGCCCTGCTTGTCGGTCACGTTCGGATCGGCGCCATGCGCGAGCGCCTTTTGCACCGCATGCGCGTCGTCGAATTTGACGGCTTTGACGAGCGAATCGACGTCCGATGCGTGCGCTGCAACGGCGAGCGAAGCAAGCGCGCCCGCACAGGCGAGTGCTGCCGAGCGGTGCAGCATGCGGCGGAAGATGAGCGGCAGCGACGAGTGCGTGAACATAGTCAAGTTCTGTTTACCTTTATTTTGTCGTATCGGGGGTTCGGTTTCGCTTGAACTCCGCTCAAACGCCATGCGGCGCAGGAATGCGGAACAAGCGAAAGAAGTTTTGCGTCGTCGCGGCGCCAAGCTCCGAGTCGAGCATGCCGCGCGCCTGCGCGATGTAACGTCCGACATAACTGACGTACGCAGGTTCATTGGGCTTGCCGCGATACGGCACGGGCGCCAAATACGGGGAATCCGTTTCGATCAGAAGCCGCTCGATGGGCACTCGGCGGGCGACGTCTTGCACGTCGGTCGCGCTCTTGAAGGTCACGATGCCGGAAAGCGAAATGTAAAAATTCTGGGCCAAGGCGCGTTCGGCCACCGCCCACGGCTCCGTGAAGCAATGCATGACGCCGCCGGGCACGTGCGCCTGTTCTTCCTCCATGATGCGCAGTGTGTCGTCCGCCGATGCGCGCGTATGGACGATAAGCGGCTTCATCGTCGTCTTCGCCGCGCGGATATGCGTGCGAAACCGCTCGCGCTGCCACTCGAGATCGGCTATCGATCTTCCTTCTAGGCGGTAATAGTCCAAGCCGGTCTCGCCGATGGCGACGACCTTCGGATGAGCGGCAAGCTCGATCAGTTCGGCAAGCGTCGGCTCCCGCGCGTCCTCGTGATCGGGGTGCACGCCTACGGATGCATACACGTTTTCATACGCCTGCGCGACTTCCAACACGCTTGGCAGCGTTTCGAAATCGACGCTGACGCATAGCGCGTGCGTCACATCATGCGTGCGCATGTTCTCGAGCACCTGCGGCAGGCGCTCGACCAGCCCTTCGAAATTGATATGGCAATGCGAATCGACGAACATCGTTGAATCCTATCGAACCTCAAACGAACAAATCGCGGTAGCCCAGAAACAGCGACTCGAACACGAGCCGCGCATTGAGCGGATGATTTTCCACCGCGCGCTCGCGCGTGACCGTCTTCATGAATCGCGCGAAGGCATTGGCGTCGATGCGCGCGGCGCACTGCGCCAGTTCCCGTTGGGCCGCCGGAAAGTAACGAGGCCGCTGCGCCGCTCGCTCGGCCACGAGATCGTAGAGCCAACGCTGCAGCCAGCCGAGCACCACGGCAACCGGCAGCTTTTGTAGTGCTTCGCCGCAGGCGAATGCATCGCAAGCGGGCCCCGCGGCCAATTGCTTGAGCGTGAAGTCGCGCAGCCCGCGGTTCTCGTCGGCGGCCAACGCGAGCGCCGCGAGTGGCGCGCCGCCGGCCTCGGCCAGCAGCGCGGGCGCGTCGGCCACCCCTTGTTCGGCGAGCCAGGCGCGCGCTTGCTGCGCCGAAGGCGTCGACATCGGCCATTGCCGGCAGCGGCTGACGATGGTCGGCAGCAAACGGTCCACGCGCGCCGACACGAGCAGGAACACGACACCGGCCGGCGGTTCCTCGAGTGTCTTGAGCAATGCGTTGGCCGAGGCGGCGTTGAGCGCGTCCGCCGGATAGACGAGCACGACACGCGCGCCGCCGCGATGCGCGCCGATACCGCAAAAATCGAGCAAAGCACGCACTTGCTCGATCTTGATCTCCTTGCTGAGCGTGCGCGTTTTCTTGCCCTCTTCGCCCTCGGCCTTGTCATCGGCGCCGCCGGACACCGCGCCTATCGCCTCGCCGGCCAGCGCCTCGGGCAGTAACGCCCGATAGTCGGGATGGTTGCCCTGCACGAACCAATTGCACGCGACGCATTGGCCGCAAGGCTCACCGCCGGCGGTCGGCGCTTCGCAGAGCATGCCTTGGGCCAGATGTTGCGCGAAGCGCAACTTGCCGATGCCCGCCTGACCGTAAAGAAGCAAGGCGTGCGGCCATTGAGCGCGCAAGCGCTGCAGGCGGTTCCAATCGTCGTGCTGCCACGGGTAGATCATCGTCGAACCTTCATGCGGTTGGATGCGGTCGCTTCACGTCGAAGCGTTGAAAGCGTTCAAAGCGCGTCGATGAGTTCGCCGAGCGCCGCCCGGATGCGTTCGATGCTTTGGGCGGCATCGACGATCGCGAAGCGGTATGGCGCCTCTTGTGCACGGCGCAGATATTCGGCGCGCGTGCGGGCGAAAAACGCCTCCGTTTCGCTTTCGAACTTGTCGGGCGAGCGTGCCGCGCCGCGGCGGGCGCTAGCCGTGTCGGGCGGTAAGTCGAACAGAACGGTCAGATCTGGCCCGAATCCGCCCTGCACCCAGCGCTCGAGCGTCTCAAGCTTGTCGCGGGGCAAGCCCCGGCCGCCGCCTTGGTAAGCGAAGGTGGCGTCGGTGAAACGGTCGGACAGCACCCAATCGCCGCGCGCGAGCGCGGGTTCGATGACCTGGGCCAAATGCTCGCGTCGCGCGGCGAACATGAGCAGCGCCTCGGTCTCCAGATCCATTCGCTCGTGCAGCAACAGGTCGCGCAGCGACTCGCCAAGGGGCGTGCCGCCCGGTTCGCGCGTCGTGACGACGGCGCGGCCGAGGGCCGACACCTTGCGTTCGAGCCGCTCGCGAAACCAGGAAAGGTGCGTCGTCTTCCCCGCTCCGTCGATGCCCTCGAACGTGATGAATTTGCCACGCGCCATTTATTGCTGTCCTCGAATGTATTTGTCGACCGCTCGGTTGTGATCGCCGAGCGTTTCGGAAAAGACGCTGCTGCCGTCGCCGCGCGACACGAAATAAAGCGCGCTCGTCTGCGCGGGGTTCATCGCCGCCTGCAGCGACGCGATGCCCGGCAGCGCAATCGGCGTGGGCGGCAGGCCGCGGCGCATGTAGGTGTTGTATGGCGTGTCGTTTTGCAAGTCGCGCTTGCGCAAATGGCCGTCGTAGCTGGCGCCTAGGCCGTAAATCACGGCCGGGTCGGTCTGCAGCGGCATGCCGATGCGCAGCCGGTTCGCGAAGACGGCCGACACGAGCGGCCGATCGCCCGCCTTGCCCGTCTCCTTCTCGATCAACGACGCCATGGTGAGCGCCTCGTACGGCGAACGATACGGCAAGCCGGGCGCACGTGCCGCCCATGCGGCGTTCAGCCGTTGCTGCATCAGCCGGTACGCCCGCCGATAGATGTTCAAATCGCTCGTTCCCTTGTCGAACAAGTAGGTATCGGGGAAGAACAATCCTTCCGCGTTGGCGTTGGCGTTGGCGGCCAGCGGGTTGCCGACTCCGGCGGATACGCCGGCTTCGGTGGTGCCGGGAGACCCGGGAGCCCCTCCTGGCCCGCCAGCGCCGATCGCCGCGAGCAAAGCCGCGTCGCTCATGCCGGCCGTATCATGCTTGAGCGCCGGGTTGGCGTCGAACTCCGCCCGCATGCGCTTGAACGTCCAGCCTTCGATCACTGTCACGACCGACTCGTTGACGTCGCCGAGCGCGAGCTTTTGCAGCACCTCGTAGGGGGTCACCCCGGTTTTGAACTCATAGTTGCCCGATTTCAGCCGGCTTTCCATGCCCAACAAGCGCGTCATGAGGACGAACGGATCGGCCTGGACCGCCACGCCGCCGCGCCGCAGTTGCGCCGCGACGCCGCGCACGGTGCTGCGCGGTTGGATGGTCACGTCGAGCGTGGCGGCGGCTAACGCGAGCGGGCGCGTGGCCCAAAAGTAGCCGCCCGCGGCGGCCAACGCGGCGAGCAGGACGGCAAACGCCACCCCGAAAACGAGGCATTTCTTCAGCAGGGTCATGCGCAACAAGGCTGGGATGGACCCCATATAATACTTGTTCGCCTAAGCCCAAGTCAGGATTGACTCGACACGAATTCCATGAACCAACCAAACGCTGCCGTTTCCCCCTCCCCTGCGCCGTCGCGCCCCGCTTCCGCCGAGTTCGATGCGGCGCTCTCGCGCGGCGCATTCGCGGCGCTCGACCAGTTCGGCGTCATCGAGGCGCTCGGCGACGACGCGGCGACATTCCTGCACGGACAACTCACGAACGACATCGAGCATTTGGACGCCGCCAGCGCCCGCTTGACCGGTTACTGCTCCCCCAAGGGCCGCCTGCTCGCGTCGATGTTGGCTTGGCGCGCGCAAGGCGCGGTGCGCCTGCTCGTATCGAAGGAGCTGACCGCGTCGGTGCAAAAGCGGCTGTCGATGTTCGTGCTGCGGGCCAAGGCGAAGTTGGCCGACGTGACCGATTCGGTCGGCGTCGTCGGCTTCGCGGGTGACGTGCGTGCGGCGCTCTCGGGTCTGTTCGATGCCCTGCCCGACGGGGTGCATGTGCATGTGGCGGGGCCGGCCGGATCGCTGATCCGCGTGCCCGATGCGCAGGGGCGCGCCCGCTATCTGTGGATCGGACCGAAAGCGCTCGTCGATGCGCGCCTGGCCGGGCTCGAAGGCGAACTGGCGCGCGTCTCGCCGGCCGTATGGGACTGGCTCGATATCCGTGCGGGCGAGCCGCGCATCACCGTGGGCGTGCTCGAGCAGTTCGTGCCTCAGATGGTCAACTTCGACGTGATCGGCGCCGTCAATTTCCGCAAAGGTTGCTATCCGGGGCAAGAGGTCGTCGCGCGCAGCCAGTATCGCGGGACGATCAAGCGGCGCACGGCGCTAGCCCATGTCGAGCGCGCCGCGGCGCTCGACGCGGGCGCACTCGAGCAGCCCGTCGCGCCCGGCGTCGAATTGTTTCACGCAGCGGACCCGGGGCAGCCATGCGGCATGGTGGTGAATGCGGCTGCCGCGCCGAACGGCGGCTTCGATTTGCTGGCGGAGATCAAACTGGCGGCGCTCGAGGGCGGGAGCGTTCATCTCGGCGCCGCCGAAGGGCCGCAACTCGTGTTTCAGCCGCTGCCTTATGCGCTGCCGAGCGAGATTTGAAGGGCCGTTTTCCAGACCTTCCCGCCCCCTGATATGTGTCTGATCGTATTCGACTGGCGGCCGGACGCCGATGAGGGCGCGCTACTCACGCTCGCCGCCAACCGCGATGAATATTTTTCCCGGCTGAGCGCGCCGCTCGATTGGTGGCCAGACGCCGCCGGCGTGCTCGCGGGACGCGATCTCGTCGGCGGCGGCACCTGGCTCGGTGTCTCGCGCGACGGACGCTTCGCGGCGTTGACGAACTACCGCGCCCCGCACGCATGGCGCGCCGATGCCCCGACGCGAGGCACGCTCGTCGCCGGTTATTTGAGCGGGCCGGCAGTCGCGCCGCTCGAATATTTGAATGCCTTGACTGGTCACGCAGGGCGCTATAACGGCTTCAATTTGATCGTCGGCGATTTGTTCCGGCGCGAACTCGCCTGGTATTGCAACCGCGCGGATCGCGCACCGGCGTTGCTACCTTCGGGCGCCCATGGCATCTCGAACGCCGTCCTCGATACGCCCTGGCCCAAACTCGTGCGCAAACGGGCGGAACTGAGCGCGCTCGTCGAAGGCGCTCGAGCCCCGTCTCTCGATGCGCTGGTCGAATTGATGCGCGACCCCCGCGTAGCCGCCGACGAGGCGCTGCCCTCCACAGGCATTGCACTCGAGCGCGAGCGTGCGCTGTCGGCCGCATTCATCGAGACCCCCGGCTACGGCACGCGGGGCACGACGGCGCTACGCGCAGCCATCCGCGGCCCGACGCTAGCGTTCGACATCGTCGAGCGCAGCGACGACGACGGTTCGCACCGGCTGACGCGCCCCGGCAGCCATGAACGCCGCTACGCGTTCGTCGCCTAGCCGTCGCCGTGCTGAAGCGGTGAGCGATGAATCGCCGCAGGTAGTCTCGAGTTCGCCTGCTAACCGCGCCCCTCGCTGAGGGCAAGCGGCCGTACCATTTCGATATGTTCGACGCCGCCCTCGTAGAACGACTCGCCGACGGTTGCAAATCCATGCCGTAGATAGAACGACACGGCTCCACCTTGCGCGTAAAGCCTGACACAGGGATCGCCTCGTCGCGCCGCATGCTCGATCAGCGTGCGCAATAGCCGTGAGCCGATCCCCTCGCGCCTCGAGCAAGGCAGCACGGCGAGCCGGCCGATCGCGCCATCCGGGAGCAGCCGCGCGGCTGCGATCGCTTCGCCCTGCCGATACGCAACCACATGCACTGCCCCGGTATCGGCTTCGTCCGACACGAGCGGCGCATCGACTCCGAGCTCGCGAATGAACACGGCCTCGCGCACGCGCGAGGCGTCCACTCCGATGCGGCTCCAACTTTCGGATGCAATCGTGACTTCGTGCATCGGTCTCTCCAAGTCGAATTGGCCAAGTGCGACCCGCGATGGTCCGACCCGCCGATCGGTTCAACTCTGATCGGGGAACGGCGGCAACGGATCGGTGGGGGCACGCATTTGCTCGATATCCTCGTGGCGCGCACGCACGCTGGCCATGATGGCCGGATGCGTGACGACATAGAAGCGATCGGCGCGCACCGCGTCGTAGGCCGCCGTTGCAATGTCGGATGCGGTGAGCTTGCCGGAGCGCACCGCCCGGCGCAGCTCTCGACCGGCCAACAACTGCGACGCGGTTGGCCGCGATTCGTTGCGCCAGTGCGCGGGGCGCGAGCGTTCGGCTTCGGCGATACCGGTTGGAACGAACGCTGGGCACAGCACCGAGCAGCCGATAGGCGCGCCCACACGACGCAGGTCGTGGTAAAGCGTCTCGGTGAGCGAGACGACGGCATGCTTGGACGCGTTGTAGATGCCCATCGAAGGCGGCGAAATCAGCCCTGCCACCGACGCCGTGTTGACGATGTGCGCCGGTTCGTTTTGCCTAAGCATGATCGGCGTGAATACGCGCACGCCGTGCGCCACGCCCATCACGTTGACGCCGAGTACCCACGACCAATCGTTCGCGCTCATTTCCCACAGCAGCCCGCTCGCGCCCACGCCTGCGTTGTTGAACAGCAGGTGTACTTTGCCGTATGCGTCCAACGCGCGACGCGCCAGCGCTTCGACCTGCGTCGCGTCCGATACGTCCGTCGGCAAACCGATTACATCGGCGCCCGTCGCGGCCAGCGATTCGACGACATCGCTCATGGCGTCGCCGTCGATATCGGCGAGCACGAGTTTCATGCCGAGTTGTGCGCCCTTTTGCGCGAAGGCGCGGCCCAAACCGCTGGCAGCGCCCGTGATGACGGCGACTTTGTCTCGGAAATCTTCCATTGAGTCTCCCTTTTGGCGCTCGCTTAGGACCGGCTACCGCCGTTCCTCCCGGTTGGCCCGGGTCGTCGCAAGTTATCCCCGTCCGGCGCGGGGGTGTTTGCCCGCCGCACAGGGAGGGGACGGGCCGCGGACGCGCCTGGGCGCGGCCCACCTCCCCGGCGTACGCTCATCGAGCGATTTTGACGAGCTGCTTGCCGAAGTTCTTACCGTGAAGCAGGCCGATCAATGCCTCGGGCGCGCGTTCGAGCCCCTCGACGATGCTTTCCCGATAGCGCAGCTTCTTCTGCGCCACGAGTGAGACGAGCGTCGTTAGCGCCTCGGGCCACACGTCCAGATGTTCGGTGACGATGAAGCCCTGCACCAGCAGGCGCATCGTCAAAATGATCGACGGCTGCTTGAGCGGCACCGGCTGGCCGTCGTATCCCGCGATCATGCCGCAGACCGCGATGCGGCCGAACGGATTCATTCTCGCGAGCGTGGCATCGAGGACTTCCCCACCGACGTTTTCGAAGTAACCGTCGACACCGTCGGGCGTAGCGGCTTTCAAATCGCGGTGGAGGTTGCCGGCCTTGTAATCGACGCAGGCGTCGAACCCGAGTTCTTCGACGACGTAGCGGCACTTGTCGGCGCCGCCGGCTATGCCGACTGCGCGGCAACCCGCTAGCTTGGCCAATTGGCCCACCACGCTGCCCACGGCCCCGCTCGCCGCGCTCACGACGATCGTCCGCCCCTCTCGCGGCGCAATGATTTTGTTCAGACCATACCAAGCGGTCACGCCGGGCATCCCCGCGACGCCGAGATGGGCCGTGAGCGGTACCTGCGCCCCCTCGAGTTTGCGCACGCCGGTGCCATCGGTATCGCAGTATTGCTGCCACCCGAACATGCCGGTGACCTTGTCGCCGACGGCGAACCCGCCGTGCTTCGTCTCGACCACTTCACCCACGGCGCCGCCTGCCATCACTTCATCGAGGGGCTGCGGTTCGACATACGATTTCGCTTCGTTCATGCGTCCGCGCATGTACGGATCGATCGACAGATACAGGTTGCGTACGCGAAAGTGCCCTTGCGCCAACTCGGCGAGCGGAGCCTCTTCCAGCCGAAAATGGTCGGTGCGAACCTTGCCTTGGGGACGCGAAGCTAGGACGATGCGGCGATTCATCTGCTGAGTCATGGCAATTCCTCTTTCCGATTCGCTGGTGTAAGGGAATACGCGGCGACCGCGCGCGCTGAGCGGTGAGATCAGCCGTCGCTTGGGCCGGGGTGGGCTCCGGGCGGAGGCCGCCGCTTTTGATCGGCGATATCGCGCCCGACCGCGAGCCGCCGCATGTATTTGAACGTCCCGAGCGCCTTGGCGACGAAGTGGCCGCTGTCGTCGCGCACCTCTCCTTCGCAGTAGGCCATCGTGCTGGAGCGATGCAGGACCCGGCCGAACGCACGCAGCTCGCCACGCCCCGGCTGCATGAAGTTGACTTTCATCTCGACCGTTACGACGCCGACACCGTCGTCGGCCAGACTGCGCGCCGCGGTGGCGAGTGCGACATCGGCCAGCGTCATCGTCACACCGCCATGGGCGACATGCCATGTATTCATCTGCTCGTCGGTCAATGTCAGCGCGACTTCGCTCTCTCCGTTCGCCGCGCCGATCAGGCGCAAGCCCAGATGATCGACGAATGGGCTCTCTATCGTGCGCTCACGCGCCATCGCCGGTGAAACCGACGGAGCCGAGGTGGGTTGGCGTTCGGATGTCATACGCGGGCACGCGTCAAACTTCGTAATCGACGCACTGGCGCGATTCGCGCACGGCCGTGACGAACTGCTTCAATGCTTCATGCTTCGGATGGACTTGATAGGCGTCGAGCGCGGCTTTATCGGCAAAATCGGAAACGAGCACGACGTCGTAAGTCGATTCGAGCCCCGGCGCGGCGATGCCGACTTCGAGGTGCAAGATGCCCGGCACGACGTCGCGACAATCTTCGAGGCGCGCCTTCAAAGCGGCAGCGTTCTCTGCCCGGCCCGCGCCTTCCGCCGTCTCTTTCAATTTCCACATGACGATGTGACGAATCACGATTTCAGCTCCTTCACGCTGCTGTTGCCGCAAGTTCGGCGGTAGCGACGGATGATACTCGCTTCGCTGGGCGCGGGCAGCCTGTCGAACGGCCAACGGCGGTCGTGAGCCGCCTTCGTTTTGTCCTGCCGACGATCGCTAATCACCGCCGAAGGCAAGGAACAGGCCCATCCGATTCTCGAGGCGAGCCAGGCGATTGCGCGCCTGCTCCCGCGCGGCCGCCCGTTCGATGCGCTGCGCATCGAGCAACGGCGCAACGTCGGTCGCCCCAGCTTCGAAACGTGTGCGAGCCAGCGTCGCAGCTAGCCTCGCCTCGCTCAGCGCGCTATCGCGCTGGGCCGCTTGCGCTGCGAGTTGCGCGTGGCCCGACAACGCATCTTCAACCTCGGCTAGCGCGCGGTACAGTGCCTGCCGGAATTGGAGCGTCGTGCGCTCGAGGTCGCTTTGCGCGATGGCTGCATTCAGTCGAACCGTGTTCCATTGAATGAACGGCAGCGCCAATGCGACGCCGAGCGAGGCGACGGGGTTTTGAAGCGTGCGCACGAGCATATCGCTGCTCGTGCCCAATTCGCCCGTCAGCGCAAAGCTCGGATAAAAGCTGGCGCGAGCGAAGTCGACGTGCGCCATCTGCGCGCGCACACGCAATTCAGCCGCGCGCACATCCGGCCGGCGGGCGAGCACCGCGGCCGGCACGCGCCCCGGCACTTGGGGCACGACCGTGGAGCGCAGATCGGCAGGCTCCGCGCCGCGCGCCTCGGGCACCCCGCCGAGCAGAAGCGCCAGCGCATTGCGCGTGGACTCGCGCTGCTGGATCGTTTCGGTCAACTCGGCCTGCAGTTGCGCCAACTGCTGTCGAGCTTGCGCGACGTCGAGCGCCATGGCGGCTCCGGCCGCCAGCTTCGTCTGTGCCCGCGCCAATGTGAGCTGGGCGTCGGCGATCTCGGTTCGCTCCAATGCGACCGCCTCGTTCAAATAGCCGATTTGCCAATATAGTTTCGCCGTCGTGCTGATCAGCGCAAGCGCCGCCGCCGCGCGGTCGGCTTCGCTCGCTTGCGCGCGCCAACTCGCTTCGTCGCGTCGCGCGGCCAGCTTGCCCCATAGGTCGAGCTCATACGACACGGTTGCGTTGACACCCGCAAACGTCTGAACGCGATTCGCCCCGAATTCGCGTGAGGCATTCGCATTGCCCGAAGCCGAGGGTTGGAGCCCCGTTTCGGCGCCCACGAGCCCCGCTAGCAGTTGCGCGCGATGGACGGCGATGGCGGCAAGCGCGAGGTCGGCGTTGTTCGCCAACACCGCTTCGATGAGGGTCCCGAGCGTGTCGTCGCCGAAGGCTCGCCACCACCGATTCGGCTGCGCGGTGACTGCGGAGGGGGGCGACGCCGCTGCGTCGATCGAAGGCGGATCAGATACCGCGGCCACGCCTTCCGGCTGACCTATCCAGGCCGCTGGCAACGCCGGACGCGGCACCGCATCGTGACGCCCTTGGGCGATGCACCCCGTCAGCAACGGCGCGCTGACGACGAAGGCCCACACGAGAGATTTCATGAAAGCGCTCCCATCAATCGCGTGACAACGCTTCGACAGGGTCCAGCCGCGCGGCATTGCGGGCCGGCATGAAGCCGAAAGCGACGCCGATCGCCGTCGAACAGGCAACCGCGGCGACGAGCGACTTCGCCGAAAAGATCATGTTCCATTGATCGACGAAAGCGGAAAAAACGAAACTGGCGGCGAACGATAGCGCGATGCCGATCACGCCGCCGAGCACGCACACGAGCACGGCTTCGACGAGAAACTGCAGCATCACGTCGCTGCGCCGGGCGCCCACAGCCATGCGTATCCCGATTTCACGCGTCCGCTCCGTGACCGAGACGAGCATGATGTTCATCACGCCGATCCCGCCGACGATCAGCGAAACCACGGCAATGAGCGAGAGCAGCAGCGTCAGCGTGCGGCCGGTGGATTCGACCGTCTTGACGACGCTGTCCATGTTGTAGGTGAAGAAGTCCTTGCGGCCATGACGGCGTGCCAGCAGTTCCGTGATTTTGCGTTCAGCCGCTTCGCCGGGCTGCCCCGCTTTGATCCTCACCGTGATGCCGTCCAGTTGCCGTCCGCCGAACAACCTCGCGCTCGCCGTCGTATAGGGCACCCATACGGCCAGGTCGCGCGTGCCGCCACCGAAGCTCGCGCGCCGCTCGGCTGCCACGCCGATCACCGTGCACGGCACGTTGCCGATCAGAATCGTGCGTCCGATCGGATCCGTGTGTTCGCCGAACAGCGTGCGGCGCGCGTTGGAATCGATGACGGCCACCTGAGCGTGGCGGCGTACGGCGTCTTCGCCGAACGAGATGCCGGAGGCCAACGCTCTTGCACGCACTTGAAAGAAGCGCTCCCCCACGCCGTTGACCATCGCTTGGACATCGACGTTGCCGTGCCGTACGGTGGCGTTTCGATAGACGCCCGGCGTCACGCTGTCGACGTACGGTTCAGCCGCCAGCGCTTGCGCGTCGCCCGGCACGAGCGTCTTGATGAGCGCCGCATCGCTGTCGCCCCAGTCTCTTCCCGGGTAGACGTCGATCGTATTCGATCCCATCGAACTGATCTCGTCGAGCATGTAACGTTTGGCGCCTTCGCCGATGGCCACGATGGAGACGACCGACATGATGCCGATGACGATTCCGAGCATGGTCAGCAACGTGCGCAGCCTGTGAGCCGTGAGCGCGGCCCAGGCCATGGACAGCGCTTGGAGCAAACGCGCCGCGCTCCCGGCAACACCGGCCTTGCGCGGCTGTGGCGCGGGCGGCGCGGCGCGCGCATAGTCCCCTGTCATCTCCCCGCCGCGTCGGGCCGCTTGCGCGCGATCGCTGACGATGGCGCCATCGCTCATCTGGACGACGCGGTGCGCGTAGGCGGCGACCTGCTCGTCGTGGGTGACGACCACCACGGTCCGCCCCGCGGCGTGCAGTTCGCCGAGAATGCGCATGACTTCGCGTCCGCTCTTGCTGTCGAGCGCGCCGGTCGGCTCGTCGGCGAGCACGACTTCGGCCCCGTTCATCAGCGCGCGCGCCACGCTGACGCGTTGTTGCTGACCGCCCGAGCGTTGGTTCGGGCGATGCCCGCTGCGCTCCGCCAGGCCGAGCTGAGCGAGCAACGCATGTGCGCGCGACACGCGCGTGCGCCTGGCCGCCCCGGTATAGATGGACGGCACTTGGACGTTGTCGACGGCGCTCAGGTGGGCCAGCAAGTGATAGCGCTGGAAGATGAAGCCGAAGCGCTCCCGGCGCAAGCGCGCGAGCTCGTCAGGCGGCAGCGCGCCGACGTCGACGCCTGCCACCCGGTAGCGGCCGGATGTAGGCCGATCCAAACAGCCGAGCAGGTTCATGAGTGTCGACTTCCCCGAACCGGATGGACCCATGATCGCGACGAATTCGCCGGCTTCGATCGTCAGGTCGATGTTGCGCAACACGGCCGTGTGTTTCTCGCCCGTTTGATAGCAACGCGTGACACCGGCCAGTTCAAGCAATGGTTCGGCCATCGTTACCCCTGCGTCCCGGCATGGCCCGCCTCGTCTTCGGGCTGCGATTGACCGACGACGACACGCTCCCCTTCGCGCAGGCCGTCCAGTACTTGAGCCTTGACTTGGTTATTCAAACCCACACGGACCTGGCGCGCCACCACCCGGCCGTCCTCGGTCAACACGCGGACCGCGAACGAACCGTCCGCCGACTTTTCCCCGAGCGCCGACGCAGGCACGACCAGGGCTTGCTTGGCCGTGCCTTGCACGATGGAAACTTGCGCAGTCATCGAAATGCGCAATCGGTGCCCGGGGTTGGGCACCTCGAACAAGGCGTTGTAGAAGACCGCCGCCCCGCCCCGCGATGCACCGCCGCTCGAGCCGCCGCCGGACGATGTCGAAGGCTCGGCGAACTCCTGCGGCGCCGGCTCGATCGCGCGCACGATGCCGTCGTAGCGCGTTTGTTGATCGCCCAGCACCGTGAAATGCACGGGCTGACCCGGCGCGACGCGCAGCACGTCGGCCTCGGACACTTGCGCTTTCACCGTCATCGTGTCCAGGTCGGCCAGTTTGAGAATGACCGGCGCTTGTTGCTCTGCGATCACCGTTTGACCTTGGCGCGTGACGATGGCGACGACTTCGCCTGGCATCGGCGCGACGATGCGTGTGTAGCCGGCATTCGCCTTGGCTTTGTCCACTTCGACACGCGCCTGCTGCCAGCGCGCGTCCAGTTCGCTCAGGTTGGCTCGTTCGACCTGCAGCGCCGCTTGCGCTCGCTCGAGCGCATCGCGCGACGTGGCTTGTCCGTCCCAGAGCCGTTGCTCGCGCTCGGCGGCGAGCGCGCTCTGCCGCAAGCGTGCTTGCACGGCCCGGCGCTGCGCCTGCAGCGCCAATTCATTGGCCTGCGCTTGACGCAACGCGTGGTCGAGCAAGGTCGGATCGATTTCGGCAAGCGTCTGCCCGGCTTTCACTTGATCGCCGAGCTCGACCGCGAGCGTCTTGAGTTGGCCCGACACCTGCGCGCCGACATCCACCTGACGATGCGCGTGCAACGTTCCCGCCGCGAGCACGGCATCCTCGAGGTCCGCACGTTCCACCTGCGCCGTCAGATAGGCCGGCGTGTCGCTGGCCGCGAAGTGCCGATAGCCGAAGATGCCGAAAACGAGCGCGACGAGCACGCTGGTGCCGGCCACTAGCCGGCGAGATCGTGTGTTGTTCATCGTTGGACGAAGAGCGCCGCGTGCGCGGCAAAGCATGCGCCGCCCCCCGCCCCGTCATGCGGCGGCGGGCGAGCGCGAGGCGCGCGGCGCTACGCGGTGGCGCTTGCGCGAAAAGTCAGGGGAGGCAATGTAATCGTCTCGAAATCGGTTCGGACGATGCGGTTGTTACCGAATGTTAATGAGATGAGGGCGCACGAGCGGGTGCGCTCGTTTCTACGAGGAGCGGAGGAACGGGACCACGTCATCGGCGGTTTGGCCGAGGGCTGGGAGCGCCGATGCGAGGCTTGCACAGGCCGCCGCCACACGCTAGGCGGCGATATGGTCTTCGGCGAACTTGAAGAAGAACCACTTGCGCTGCGCATTGCCGTTGGCGTCTTTGCCGTAGACGGCGAGCGCGCCGTCTTGGCGGGTGCGCGTGACGTTCAAGTGCGTCTCGTGGATGCCTTTGCCGTTCGGGCCGCCGTCGTCGAAGACCAAGCCGTAGATGGCGACGAACACCGATTGCGCGAATGCGGCCTCGAGTTGTTGCTGGATGCGCACGTCGCTGACGGGACCGAACATCGCGTCGGCCAGCCCGATGGCGGCGTAGCTCAGCGCCGCGGCGGGAAACACGCCGTACTGCGGCGCGCCGAATGGCTCGTCGGGTGTGACACCGACAAGATCGAGATTTTCCGCGCCGATATACATCTCGATCGGCCGGCCGTCGCTCGATCGAATGTTGACGTCGGCCTGATAGCGCACTCCGTTGCCGATGTCAACGTAGAACTGCAGATGCTCGCCGTTGCGGCCGACGATCTCATGTTCCGTCGACGTCACGATGGTGCCGACGATGGCGGCGAAGCGTTCGGGCGTCGCGGCCGGCGTCAGTCGGCGCGGTTCGGTGTAGGTGTGCTCGGTGAAGTAATTCATGCAAACCGTTCCTGTCGTTGCGATCCAAGCCCGCACCGCCCAGAGCGGTGCGTCGCTATGCCGGCGCCATCGCCTGCTCCGCGTTCATGCGCACCACGCCGGCCTCGCTCAACTGCCGCAATGCGCGTTCCAGCGATCCGTCCAGATCGATCGCGCGGCAGGCATCTTCGATCAACACGACGTCGAAGCCCGCCTCGCGCGCATCGAGCGCCGACCATGCGACGCAGTAGTCGGTCGCGAGCCCGCAACACCACACACGTTTGACGCCGACATCTCGTAGATAGCCCGCCAGCCCCGTCGGCGTGCGCCGATCGGCTTCGACGAACGCCGAATAGCTGTCGATCGCGCGCCGGTACCCCTTGCGAATCACGAGCCGAGCATGCGCGGCGTCGAGCCCCGCGTGAAACGCCGCGCCCGGCGTGCCCTGCACGCAGTGAACGGGCCACAGCACTTGTTCGCCGTAGGCGAGCGCGATCGTCTCGAACGGCCGGCGGCCGTCGTGATTGGCCGCAAACGAGACGTGATCGCGCGGGTGCCAATCCTGCGTCAATACGACATGCTCGAAGCCGGTCGCAAGGCGATTGGCGATCGGCACGATGTCGTCGCCCCGCGGCACCGCCAATGCGCCGCCCGGCATGAAATCGTTTTGCACATCGACGATCAGCAATAGGTCTTCCTGTCCCTTCATGGGTGCCTGCCTCGCTTGGATACGCAGCCTCGCAGCCGCCCGTCAATCATCGCACGCTCGATCAATGGGCCGCTCCTTCCCCCGCGCTCGGCAGCACGTGCTCGCGGAACATCTCGCGAAGCTTGAGCTTCAACAGCTTGCCCGTGGCGGTATGCGGCAGTTGATCGACGAAGACGACGTCGTCCGGGATCCACCACTTCGCGACCTTGCCCTCGTAGAACGCCAGCAGCGCCTCCCGTGTGAGCGCCGCCCCAGGCCGTTTGACGACGACGAGCAAGGGCCGTTCATCCCATTTCGGATGGCGGCAAGCGATACAGGCCGCTTCCGCCACGTCGGGGTGCGCGACGGCGATGTTCTCGAGCGCACTCGAACTGATCCACTCGCCCCCCGACTTGATGACATCCTTGCTGCGGTCGGTGATTTCGAGGAAGCCGTCCGGGTCGATCGTCGCAACGTCCCCGGTGGGGAACCAGCCGTCGACGAGCGGCGATTCCTCGGTCGAAAAATATCGGTCGATCACCCATGGGCCGCGCACGTGCAGATCGCCGAACGCTACGCCGTCGCGCGGCAATTCGCGTCCGTCCTGGCCCACGATCTTCATGTCGATGCCGCATATGACCGTGCCTTGCTTTTGCAGCAGGCGGCGGCGTTCGGCGAGCGGACGCTGCGATTGCTCCCAGTTGAGCCGCGCGAGCGTGCCGAGCGGCGACATCTCCGTCATTCCCCAGGCGTGGATCACGCGTACGCCGTACTCATCCTCGAACGATTCGAGCATCGACGGCGGACAGCACGAGCCGCCGATGACCGTACGCTCGAGCGATGAAAATTTCGCCCCGATCGATTTCACGTGCGACAGCAAGCTCATCCAAACCGTCGGCACCCCGGCGGAAAAGGTCACGCGTTCGGCCTCCATCAACTCGAACAACGATTTGCCGTCGAGATCCTTGCCCGGCAGGACGAGCTTTGCACCGGCAAGCGGTGCGGCGTGTGGGATGCCCCACGCATTCACATGGAACATCGGCACGACCGGCAGCACCGAGTCGTGTGCGGAAAACCCCATGGCGTCGGGCAACGCGGCGCCCAGGGCGTGCAAGTAGACCGAGCGATGCGAGTAGAGCGCGCCTTTCGGATGGCCGGTCGTGCCCGACGTATAGCAAAGGTACGACGCAAGCCGTTCGTCGAGCACGGGCCACTCGAAGTCGCCGTCTTGCGCCTGAACGAGCGTCTCGTAGCCGAGCACCGGTACGTCCAGCGCCGGGATGTCCGCATCGGCCGCCAGCGCGATCCATACTTTCACGTTCGGGCAGCGCGGCGCGAGCGTGGCCACGAGCGGAGCGAAGGTCGTGTCGAACAACACGTAGCGGTCGTCGGCGTGGTTGACGATGTAGGCGATCTGCTCGGGAAAAAGCCGCGGGTTGATGGTGTGGCACACCGCGCCGAAACCGGTCGTGCCGTAATATGCTTCGAGATGGCGGTAGCCGTTCCACGCGAGCGTGCCGATGCGATCGCCCTCTTCGACGCCAAGCCGCATCAACGCTTGAGCGAGCTGCTTCGCGCGCCGTTCGCAATCGCGGTAGGTGTACCGATGGATGTCGCCCTCGATGCGGCGCGACACGATTTCGGTCGTGGCGGCGTACCGGGCGGCGTGCGTGAGCAGCGTCGATACGTTCAGCGGTACGTCCATCATCTGGCCCAGCAACGGCGTTGGCATATCGGCGGTCTCCTTGCTCGGGTGGACGGTCCTGTATTCCTGTCTGTATGTGTCAATGCGTTGCAACCTACGACCGCCGGCGCAACGGCCGGTCGCGCGACTCGAGCCGCGCTCAGCGCGCCGCGGGGCGGCGACTTACAATATCGGGTAACACCGAGGCCCTCAATATGTCGTTTTCCCCAAGCATTGCCGAGTCGTCCACGAACCTCTCGGCGCTCATCGAAGCCCTATTTGCCCACCGCCAAGACGCTTTTGCGAGCTTGGGCAGCGCGTTTTACACGCGCCTGCCCGCCGCGCCGCTGCCCGCACCGTACGTCGTCGGCTTTTCCGCCGAAGCGGCTCGCATGCTGGGCCTCGATCCGGCGATCGCCGCCGATCCCGCCTTCGCCGAACTCTTCACGGGCAACGCCACACGCGAATGGCAGCACGAGGCCTTGCCCTATGCTTCCGTGTATTCGGGGCACCAGTTCGGCGTATGGGCGGGGCAACTCGGCGACGGCCGCGCGCTCTCGCTCGGCGAGCTCGAGCACGCGGGCAAACGTTACGAGCTGCAACTGAAAGGCAGCGGCCGCACGCCGTACTCACGCATGGGAGACGGGCGCGCCGTGCTGCGCTCGTCGATTCGCGAGTTCTTGTGCTCCGAGGCGATGCACCATCTCGGTATTCCGACGACGCGGGCGCTCTGCGTGATCGGCTCCGATCAACCCGTGCGCCGGGAAGAGGTCGAAACGGCTGCGGTCGTCACGCGCGTCTCGCCGAGCTTCGTGCGTTTCGGCCACTTCGAGCACTTTTACGCCGCCGACCGCGCGAACGACCTGCGCGCGCTGGCCGACCACGTGATCGAGCGTTTCTACCCCGCCTGCCGCGAGGCCGAGGATCCCTACCTCGCGCTGCTCGATCGCGTCGTCGCGGCCACGGCGGAACTCGTTGCGCAATGGCAAGCCGTGGGCTTTTGCCACGGCGTCATGAACACCGACAACATGTCGATCTTGGGGTTGACGATCGATTACGGCCCCTTCGGCTTCGTCGACGGCTTCGACGCCGGCTACATCTGCAATCATTCCGATACGCAAGGCCGCTATGCCTACCGCATGCAGCCGCAAATCGCCTATTGGAACTGCTTTTGCCTCGCGCAATCGCTGATGCCGCTGATCGGCGAGCGCTACGATGAAGCCGTGCGTTCGGACCGCTCGGTCGCAGACGCACAAGCGACGCTCGACGGCTTCAAGGGTCATTTCGGCCC
>Ga0157369_10000059_pt1 | contig 154283 bp, 142 predicted proteins | sample C25metaG_FD_113461 | JGI IMG/M metagenome (GOLD analysis project Ga0157369, IMG submission 113461) | Corn rhizosphere microbial communities from Kellogg Biological Station, Michigan, USA - C2-5 metaG | ecosystem: Host-associated > Plants > Roots > Rhizosphere > Soil | place: USA: Michigan... | reverse complement strand
TTGCTGTCGCTCGCCGGATGGGCGGCGCTCGTCTTCGTCGCCTTCGCGGCCGTCGATTACGCCTACCAGCAGTACGAATTCCTCAAGCGCAACCGCATGTCGATGGACGAAGTGCGCCGCGAGTACCGGGAGATGGAGGGCGATCCGCATTTGAATTCGCGCCGGCGCAGCATGGCGCACGAGATGGTTTTCAATCCGCTGCAAGATCGCGTGAAGATGGCGTCGGCTGTGATCCATTCGGCCAATGCCGCGGTCGCGCTCTGTTATGCGGGCAAGGGCAAGCTGCCGTGGGTCGCGGCGCGCGGCGAAGGGGAGACGGCGCGGCGCATCGTCGAATGGGCCGGCGAATTTCTGGTCCCGACTGTGGCGGATGGGCCGCTGGCCGATGCGCTTTACGAGACCGCGCGGGAATACAAATACATCGAGCAATCGTTGTATGGCCGCGTGGCCAAGGTGTTGCGCTGGGCCGAAGGCGAGGACGAAGTCGCGTCGTAAAGCTCACTAAGCTCACCCAGCTTATCGAGCGAAGGGCCCACAAGGGGCGCTTCGCTTGACAGTCAAACCGCTTGCGTTCTGCCGGCGAGATAAGCGAGCTGGCTGCGATTGCGCGCGCCGAATTTCTCCCGCAGCTGACGCAGGTGATAGTCGACGTTGTGAACAGTCGTATTGAGCCGTGCTGCGATCGCCTTATCCGACATGCCCACCACGACCGCGCCCAAAATGCGCTGCTGCAGTTGCGAAAGGGCGTTCGTGGTCTCCTGCCGGCAGATCGCTTGCACATAGGCGGCGCAGCGTTGATGCAGCGAGAGCCCAAGCCCGATCGCTTGTGCGATGACGCTATCGGTGATCCATTCGCAATGCTCGGGCGGCCCGGCAAAGAGAATGAGCGCGCGCATCGACGTGCGCGGAATCGGCAGGCTGAACGCTAGCCCGCTGGCTAGCCCGTTTTCGCGCATGCCGTCGAAAAAGTGCCGCAGCGGCGGATCGATGCCGTCCTTGCGCGAGGCGTTCACGAGCGAGCGCATATCCCACACATGCGGCCGGCTCGATTCGAAGGCGCGCTGCATATGCGGATCGCGCAGCAAATAGCCCCCTTCGAGCGAGCGCGGCAGCAAATCCGTCGAGAGGTAATTGCGCAGTAAATAAGCGTATTCCGGCTGCTTGCGCTCATCGAGCTTCAAGGCCGCGTAACCGAGGCCGGAGAAGCCGATGATGTTCAAGATGCCGCGGATCATGCGGATGCGTTCGTCGGCGGTGCGCGCCGCGCCGAGCTCTGCGGCGATGAAGGTCGCGTCGCCGGTCTCCTCGGCGCGCGGGCTCACGTCCATTTCGTCGATATAGCGAATCTCGCAGCGCGCACGCGGCTTGGAGGGAAGCGCCGAGTACAGGATCGGCGCTTGAGCGCATTGCAGATCTTCGCGTTCTTCGACCACGTCAATGTAAGACATGGAGTTTCCTATCTATCTTTCGTTGTTTTCGGAAGACGTTCACGGCGCCGCATGGCTTGCGAGAGGCGCGATTGGATACGAATCGAATGACGGGTTGCACCTCGTGGGTAGCACCTTTCGTATCTGAGAGGATTTTATTGAGGCCCATAGACCCGTGCCGCTTGGCATTTCGTAGTGAAGGGGCGCGCCGTGCTACGAGAATGAGGGGAATTTACGAAGTGTCGGGGCGGATAGGAAAAGGGACGGAGCTCGACAAGGGGCATAAAAAGTTCCAGTTCCTATCTGCGCATTTGCGTGTAAGATCCTGTATGGATATACAGTGTTTATGTCGCCATGCTTGCCGCTTCCGTTCGTGCCGAAGAGATTCACCCCTCGCTATGGCGGGCCTCGCAGCTGGTGCGCGGCCGCGCTCGCGTATTGGAAACGGGCTATCCGGCGTTGTCGGCGGAGTTGCCCGGCGGCGGCTGGCCGCTCGGTGCGCTGGTCGATTTGCTGGTTCCGCAGGCGGGCATCGGCGAGATGCGCCTATTGCAGCCTGCTTTGAGCGCGCTGGGCGAACGGCCGATCGCGCTGCTGCAGCCGCCGCAAGTGCCCAATGGCTTGGGGCTCGGCTATATCGGGTTGCAACTCGATCGGCTGCTGCATATCAAGGCGCCGAAAACGGGCGATGCCTTATGGTCCGCCGAGCAAATCTTGCGGGCCGGCAGTTGCGGCGCGTTGATTTTTTGGGCCTCGCATGCGCAGTCGTCCTCGTTGCGGCGCTTGCATTTGGCGGCGCAGTCGGGCGAAACGCTGTTCGTGATGGTGCGGCCTTTAACCGTTGCGCAAGAGGCCTCGCCGGCGTTGCTGCGGTTGGCCTTGAGGCCATCGGCTGAGGGATTGATGGTCGATCTCGTGAAGCGACGAGGGCCCTCGCGCTCGGAGCCTTTATCGATCCCCCTTCAACCCACGCCTGTTTTGATGTCTCGCCATGCGCGTCTTTCTCGCCGTCCATTTGCCGAAACTGCCGCTCGAAGTATTCCGGCCGAAGTGGCTGCTTGATTCAGCGGGGCGGCCATCCGCGGGGCGGCCCTCCGCGGCGGGCGTTGTCGTACTCGAGAAGGAGAAGGTCGTCATCGCCGATACGGCGGCGCGTGCGGCCGGCATTCGTCTTGGCATGAAGCGCGGCGGCGTGCTGACGTTATCGGCCGAGGTAGCGATGATCGAGCGCGATCCGGCGCGCGAGGCCGCGGCCGCGCGCGAGGTCGGCGTGGCGTTGATGCGTTTTTCACCCGACGTCACGCTTGCCGAAGAGGCCACGGTGATCGTCGAAGTCGGCGCGAGCTTGCGGTTGTTCGGCGGGCTGCGGGCCTTGTGCCGGCAGGCGCGCGCGATTTTCGATGCGCTCGGTTTTACGGCGCGCATCGGCGTGGCGCCTACGGGGCAGGGCGCTTGGTTGCTGGCGCGCTACGGCAATCGCCGCGTGATGCGGCTTGCTTCGCTCGATCGCGTTTTATCGCCGCTGCCGATGATCGCGGTACCCGAGGTGCGGCCGTTCGCCGATTGGCTCGCCGGTTTAGGCTGCGCGACGATCGCCGATGTGCGCCGCTTGCCGCGCCCCGGGTTGCGGCGCCGTTGCGGCGAGCACGTGCTCGATTCGCTCGATCGCGCCTTCGGCACGGCGCCCGAACTGTTCGATTGGCTCACGCTGCCGCCCACGTTTTCCGCGCGAATGGAATTGCCCGATCGCATCGAGCATGCCGATGGCGCCTTGCATGCCGCGCATCGCTTGATCGTGCAGTTGTGCGGCTGGCTGTGCGCCAAACAATTAGCCGTGACGGCCATCACGTTTTCGCTCGAACACGAGCGCGGCCGGCAAGCGGTGGTCCCTACCGTGATCGAAGTCGCGCTCGGCGAGCCCGCGTGGGAGGACGTGCATCTGCTGCGCTTGCTGAAGGAGCGGCTGCACCGCATCGAGTTGGCGGCGCCGATGATCGCCGTGCGGCTCGATGCCACGAAGGTGGAAGCGGCCGAGCCCCCGGCCGAGCAGCTTTTTCCCGAGCCCGGCGGCTCGGCGCAAAGCCATGCGCGCTTGCTCGAACTGTTGGTGGCGCGGCTCGGCGAAGAGAATGTGTTGCGTCCTGCGCCTCTCGCCGATTATCGGCCGGAAGTCGCCAATCGCTGGGCGCCTTTGACGCTGGCTCAATCGAATACAAAGAGCGCGTTGCCCGAAGGGCTGCCGCGTCCCACCTGGATGCTCGCCGAGCCCGTGCGATTGCTCACGCGCGCACATCGTCCGTTTTACGGATCGCCGCTGCGTGTCGTGTCGCCGGCCGAACGCATCGAGGCAGGATGGTTCGACGGCGAACTCGTGACGCGCGATTACTTCGTCGCCGAGGCCGACGACAAAAGCCATTACTGGATTTACCGCGAGCGAGTCAGTAGCCGCGACGCCGAGGAGGGGCCGCGCTGGTTTCTTCATGGCTTATTTGGATAACGTGCGATGGTTCCCGGTCTCAATGGGCCGCCGGCGTACGCCGAGCTTTTTTGTTTTTCCAACTTCACGTTCCTGCATGGCGCATCGCATGCGCAAGAGCTGGTCGAGCGTGCGGCGCAGCTCGGCTACGCAGGCATCGCCATCACTGACGAATGTTCGCTCGCGGGCGTCGTGCGCGCGCATGACGCCGCGAAGGAGGTCGGGCTGCCGCTCGTCATCGGCTCGTATTTTCGCTTGCGCCATGCCGACGGTTCACCGTCGTTCGGCCTCATCTTGCTTGCCCAAAATCGCGAGGGATACGGCAATCTGTCGGAGCTCATCACGCTGGCGCGCACGCGTTCGCCGAAGGGCGAATACCGGCTGACGCCTTACGATCTTTCCCGTCCCGAGCCTGAATTCGCGCATCTGCGCGGGATGCCCGATTGCTTGGCGATCCTCGTGCCCGATTTCCCGGCCAAGGAAGAGGCGCTCGCCGCGCAGCTCGAATGGCTCGACCAAACCTTTTCCGGGCGCGCCTGGGCGGGCCTCGTGCTGCATCAGCGGGCGATGGACGACATTCATCGCGGCGCGGTCGAATATGTCGCGCACCGCCAGGGCGTACCGGTCGTCGCGCTCGGCCATGTCGTCATGCATGTGCGCTCGCGCAAGCCGTTGCAAGATACGATGACGGCCATTCGGGTGGGTAAGCCGATTCACGAATGCGGCTACGAGCTTGCGCCCAATGCCGAGCAGCATATGCGTTCGCGCTTGCGTCTCGTCAATCTTTATCCCGAAGAGGCCTTGCGCGAAACGGTCAATATTTTGTCGCGCTGCGAATTCTCGCTCGACGAGTTGCGCTACGAGTATCCCGACGAGCTCGTGCCGGAAGGCGATACGCCTACCGCGTATCTGCGAAAAGAAACGTACGAAGGCGCGCGTCGGCGCTTTCCAGCCGGTATTCCCCATGCCGTTCAAAAGCAGCTCGAACATGAGCTCGGCTTGATTGCCGAGTTGCGCTACGAGCCATACTTTCTGACCGTCTTCGACATCGTGCGCTATGCACGCAGTCAAAACATTCTGTGCCAAGGGCGCGGATCGGCCGCCAATTCCGCCGTCTGCTATTGCCTCGGCATCACCGAGGTGGATCCGGCGCGCGGCAACATGTTGTTCGAGCGGTTTATCAGCAAAGAGCGAGGCGAGCCGCCCGACATCGACGTCGATTTCGAGCATCAACGGCGCGAGATCGTCATGCAGTACATCTATCGCAAATACGGCCGGCACCGTGCGGCGATCGCCGCGGCCGTCTCCACCTACCGTCCGCGCGGTGCGCTGCGCGAAACGGGTAAAGCGCTCGGCGTCGATCCGCAAATCGTCGACGCCGTCGCGAAATCGCACCATTGGTTCGATACCAGCCGCGATTTGCTCGCGCGTTTCGAAGAGTCGGGCCTCGATCCCACTCAACCCTTGATTCAGGCGTGGGCGCGGCTGGCCGCGCAACTGCTCAATTTTCCGCGTCATCTCTCGCAGCATTCCGGCGGGTTCGTGATCAGCCGCGGCAAGCTGACGCGGCTCGTGCCGGTGGAGAATGCGGCCATGCCCGATCGTTCCGTCATCCAATGGGACAAAGACGATCTCGAATCGTTAGGATTGCTAAAGATCGATGTGCTGGCGCTCGGCATGCTGTCGGTGATACGGCGTGCGCTCGATCTCGTTTCCGAGCGGCGCGGCGAGCGATTCGATATGCAGGACGTACCGGCCGAAGACGAAGCCACCTACGCCATGATTTCGCGCGCCGATACGGTTGGCGTCTTCCAGATCGAATCGCGTGCGCAGATGAGCATGCTGCCGCGGTTGCGGCCGCAGACGTTCTACGATCTCGTGATCGAAGTGGCGATCGTGCGTCCCGGGCCGATTCAAGGTGGCGCCGTGCATCCGTATTTGCGTCGGCGGCAAGGGCTCGAATCGGTCAGCTATCCGAGCCAGGCTTTGGAAGCGGCCTTGGGGCGTACGCTCGGCGTGCCGATTTTTCAGGAGCAGGTGATGCAGGTCGCGATTATCGCGGCCGGTTTTAGTCCAGGCGAAGCCGATCAATTGCGGCGCGCCATGGCGGCGTGGAAGCGCAAAGGCGATCTACAACGCTATTACGATCGCATCGTCAACGGCATGCTGGAGCGCGGCTACGAACGCAGTTTCGCCGATGCGATCTTCGAGCAGATCAAGGGCTTCGGCGAGTACGGCTTTCCCGAGAGCCATGCGGCGAGCTTCGCGCTGCTCGTGTATACGAGCAGTTGGCTCAAGCGCCATGAGCCCGAAGCGTTCTTGGCGGCGCTCTTGAACAGCCAGCCGATGGGGTTCTATTCGCCGTCGCAACTCGTGCAGGATGCGCGACGACATGGCGTGAAGGTGCTGCCGGCCGATGTGACCGTCAGCGGATGGAACGCCGTGCTCGAGGCGATCGAAGGCGCGGCGCGTCCGGCCGTGCGCCTTGGCTTGTCGATTCTGCGCGGCATGAAAGAGGAGGTCGCCGAACGCATCGAAAACGCGCGCGCCGTCAGAGCGTTCGAGGACGTGCATGATCTCGCGCACCGGGCGCAGCTCGATCGACATGATCTGCACGTACTCGCCGATTCCAATGCGTTGTCGTCGCTCGTCGGCAATCGGCGCGAGGCGCTATGGCACTCGGTTGCGGCGGCGCCCGAGAAGGACATGCTGGCCGCGGCGGCAGGGCTCGACGATACCCCTTCGCTCGGCGCTCCGACAGAAGGGCAAAACATCGTGGCCGATTATCGCTCGGCGGGCCTGACGCTGCGGCGCCATCCGCTCGCGCTGCTGCGCGCCCGCTTGCTCGAACAGCGGCTGATGCCGGCGGTGAAATTGAACGGTTACCGCAACGGTCAGCCGGCTCGCGGCTGCGGCATCGTGACGGTTCGTCAGCGGCCGGGCACGGCCAAAGGCGTGATTTTCATGACGCTCGAAGACGAAACGGGCAACGTCAACGTCATCATCTGGCCGAGCCTGCTCGAGAAGCAGCGCAAGGAAGTGCTCGGCGCTTCGCTGCTCGCCGTGTACGGCGTTTGGCAATGCGAGGGAGAAGTGCGGCATCTTGTGGCCAAACGGCTCGTGGATCTGTCGCATCTTCTCGGCGGGCTGCAGTCGGATAGCCGGAATTTCCATTGAGCCTGCTTTTGGGCGGGCTATTCCGCCGGGCCACCGCTGAGCTTTTTAGACACCGCTTCGGCGAGCACTTCGGCGAGCGCAACATCGAACAGCGTGCGGCGACCGATCCCGAGCGCTTCGAGGCGGCTAGCGTCGAGATGGCAATCCCGAGGGCGCGGCGTGGCTTCCTGGCTCACGGATTGGGGCATCAGGCGGGCGTCGAGACGCAGCGCGCATGCAATGCGGGCGGCCATCTCAAACTTCGTCATCGGCTCCGCGCCGGACCATTGAGCGATCCCGCAAATCGGCTCGCCTTGTGCGTGGCGCTCGAGCATGCTGGCAATGACAAAGGCGACATCGGGGGTATAGGTCGGATAGCGCGTCGCCCAAGCGTCCATGGGGGCGGGCGGCACGTCGGGCTTTGACGCGGCGACGATCGCCGGCACGAGGCTCGTCACGGCCGATTCGGACCAATCGACGACGGGGCCGAACAACAGCGGGAGCCTGAGCACACATCCGAAATCGGTCGATTCGGCGAGCGCCTGCTCGCCCTCGAGCTTGCTGCGCCCGTAGGCGTTGAGCGGCGCCGGTCGATCGTCGATGCGATAGGGCGGGGCGCTCCCGTCGAACACATAGTCGGTGGAAATCGACAACACCCATGCGCCGCATCGCTGCGCGGCCGAGGCGATCGTGCGCACGGCGTCCACATTCAATGCTCGGGCGGCGGCCGGATCGCGCTCGCAGATATCGGGCCGACGCTCGGCAGCCGCCACGACGATCGCATCGGGGCGGACCCGATCGACGAACGCGGCGACGGCGCCGGCGTCTCGGATGTCGAGCGCGACGGCGTTCCCGTCCACACGCCGATGCGCCGTCGGAACGACGCGCCAACCGGCGCGCGTACCGAGCTCGCGCGAGACTGCTCGGCCGAGCAGTCCCGACGCGCCGATCACGGCGACGGTATACATCGCCTCGTTCGACCCGTTAGGCATCGACGATCGTGCGGTTGCCCTTCACTTCGTAGCCCGCATCGACGATGGCTTGACTGAGCCGATCGGCGTTCTCGGGCGACTGCACGCGCACGCGGCCGTCATCGAGATGGATTTCCACCAAGGCTTGCGCATCGAGCGCGCGAATCGCTTTCGTCACGGCGCCGACGCAGTGCTGGCAGCTCATGCCTTCGACTTGAAATTCGATCATTGCCATTTCCTTTTCCAAGAGGGTGGGATAACGCCGCACGGATAGACGACGGCGACGGGCCATCGTTCCGCTAGAGCTTCCGTGAAGCGTATACCTTCCCGCCGTGGGAAGGTATACGCTTCGAGCATTCAACGGGAGATTGCCATGAACATCGGGGAAGCGGCGCGCGAGTCGGGCGTCACGGCCAAAATGATCCGATATTACGAGAGCATCGACTTGCTCGCGCCGAGAGGGCGCACCGATGCCGGCTATCGAGTGTATGGCGCGCCCGAGATTCACACGCTGCGCTTCATTCGCCAGGCGCGCCATCTGGGTTTCTCGCTGGACGACATCCGCAAGCTGCTCGCGCTCTGGCAGGACCGCACGCGCGCCAGCGCCGAAGTAAAGGCGATTGCGCTCCATCATGTGGCCGATCTAGAGCGGCGCATCGCGCAACTGTCGGAGATGCGCGACACGCTGACTCACCTCGCGGACCATTGTCACGGCGACACGCGCCCCGACTGCCCGATTCTCGATGGTCTGGCGAGCGATGCCGATTGCGCCACATCCCATCAAAGCCAGTGCCGGCGCGGCTGAGCGGCTTCTTAATCTTCATTGCACCAAATCAGGGCATTTCGTCGCCCGCTGGCCGTTTCGCTGCACCATTCCAAAGCGGAATGCATTGTATTCGAGCAATTCACTGGCAATCGACACGGACTTCTCTATAATCCGGGTTAACCCTTTTACGGGAAATCCCTGATGCGCGATCCGCCGGGGACCTAGCCCGACCCTTGGAGAAACATCATGTTTGCCTACATCCTCGAAAAGCTGAGCAACTGGTTTGAATCGGCTGAGCGTAGCCGCCGCGAGGCCTACCTTGCATCGTCGTCGGACGTTGTCGATCTGGAGCGCCGCCTGCGCTCGCTCGAAACCGACGGCTATTCGTTGTAAGCGCAAGCCGGGTTCGGCCCGGGGCCGGGTCCGGCAGCCCGGCGGCGCCGTGCTATAAAAGTAGTCAACTGCAAGCCTCGCTCGTTCGGCGGGGCTTTGTCGTTTTTAGCGCATCCGATGTGGGTGCGCTCAGTCTGGGAATGCGCTTCGCTGGCTGGGCGTGGGCGACTAACTAGGTTTGGGCGGCCCCCTTTGAGCGCCGTCTACGCTCGACGTTGAGCCAGGGAGGATCGATGCGACTGGCGCGGCCTTCGGTCCCGCGCTAAGGTACGACCATTCGCCTGCGCCATTGCGCTCATTCCCGGACGATTCTCATGGGCTTTTTCTCTTCGCCTCGTTTTTGCGTTGCCGTCCAAGCGGCAACCTGCCTCGCTTTCGCGGGAATCGCCTCTTACGCGATGGCCGACGGGCCGCCCGTGGTGCTCGACACGCAGACAGGCATCCACGACGGTCAAAGTGGTCTGGTCCTGCAAAACGCGCCGCTTTCCCGAGAACCGATGGTGCCGATGCAGCAGTTGGCAGCGCCCGCGCAACTGGATCCGGCCGCCGCGAACGGCCAGCCGCCTATCGTCGTGGCGCCGTACATCGCCCTCCCTGGGCCGGGCGGCGCCGCGCCCGCTACTGTCAACGGCTACCGGCTGCGGCCCGCGAATTCGCAGTGAGGGCTTGCCGCACTCACGCCATGCGCGACTCGACGCTAAACTGCGCGTTATCGTCCTGACCTAGCGCCTCGACGAGAAACGGCAGCGTCTCTTTCATCGCGGCCGCCAGCGTATAAGGCGGATTCAAAATGAACATCCCGCTCCCATAGAGCCCGTAGCCGTCGGAGGGCGGGCGACTGACCGTCAGCGTGAGATGGAGCCAATTCGTGGGCTGCAGCCGCTTCAACTGCTCGGGGAAGCGCTGAGATTCCGCTCGCGTGACCTGCGGATACCAAATGGCGTACATGCCGGTGGCGAACCGCTTGAGGCTCTCCTCGATGCAATCGAGCGTGCGCGCATAGTCGCGTTTATCCTCGAAGGAAGGATCCACGAGCACCAATGCGCGCCGAGGCGGTGGCGGCAACAGCGCTTTGATGCCGTCGAAACCGTCGCCGGCGTAAAGTATCGCGCGTCGTCCCGCATCGCGAAAGTTTTGGCGTAGCACCTCGATCTCGGTCGTATGCAGTTCGAACAGCCGCATGCGGTCCTGCGGCCGCATCAAACGCCATGCGAGGTACGGGGAGCCGGGGTAATAGCGCAGCGCCCCATCCGCATTGAGCGCACTGATTTGCTCGACGTAGTCTTGGAGGACTTCGGGCAGATCGTCGCGCCGCCATAGTTTCGCGATCCCGGTTTCAAATTCGGCCGTTTTCGTCGCGTAGCCTTCGACGAGCGAATACACGCCGGCGCCGGCGTGCGTGTCGATGTACCAGTAGGCCTTATCCTTCTGGCCGAGGTAGCGCAGCAATTGCACGACGACGGCGTGCTTCAGGACATCGGCGTGGTTACCTGCGTGAAAGGCGTGACGATAGCTCAGCATACGGGCGAAAGATTTAAAACTTCAGGGCGGCTGCGGGGCGGCGCTGCGCACGCGCTAGCGTTGCGCAGGCCACGGGCCGAACGCGTCGATGATGCGCAGGCGAACCGGGCGCGTATTGTACGGTACCGCTCAGACCGCAGACCGCAGACCGCAGACCGCAGACCGCAGACCGCAGACCGCAGACCGCAGACCGCAGACCGCAGACCGCAGACCGCAGACCGCCCTCATGTCAGCATAGTTACTGTTCGGCTACTGCTCGACGTCGGCGACGATCTCCTCGATGCGTTGCTGGACCTCAGGCGTGATGCGAGCGGCCACTTCGGTCGCCAACATGTTCTGCCCGATTTGCTCGACCTTGGACGCGCCCGTAATCACGGTGCTCACCTGCGGGTTTTTGAGCACCCACGCGATCGCCAACTGCCCGACGGTGCAGTCGAGCTCCTTCGCGACGGCCTCCAGCTGGCCGACGATATCGTTTTTAGTGGCGTCCGTGACGCGCGTACGCAACCAATCGTAGCCTTCGAGCTCGGCCCGGCTGCCGGCCGGCACGCCTGCCCGGTACTTTCCGGTGAGCAGCCCCGAGGCGAGCGGGCTCCATGTCGTCAAGCCGAGCCCGATGTCTTCGTACAGCCGTTTGTATTCTTGCTCGACGCGCTTGCGGCAAAACAAGTTGTACTGCGGCTGCTCCATCACCGGCTTGTGCAGATGGTGGCGTTCGGCGATTTCGTAAGCGGCGCGGATTTCGTCGGCGCTCCATTCCGAGGTGCCCCAATAGAGCGCTTTGCCGCGTGTAATCATGTCGCTCATCGCCCACACCGTTTCTTCGAGCGGCGTATTCGGATCGGCTCGATGGCAAAACACAAGATCGACGTAATCGAGCTGTAGGCGAGCGAGCGATCCGTCGATCGCGTTATGCAGATACTTGCGATTGAGGGTGTGATATTGATTCGGGGCCTCGCGCAAGCCCCAGTAGAACTTCGTGGAGACGATGTAGCTCACACGTGGCCAGGCAAGCTCTTTGAGCGCCTGGCCCATGATTTCCTCAGCCTTGCCGCCCGCATACACTTCGGCATTGTCGAAGAAGTTGACGCCTGCGTCGCGGGCCGCGGCGAGCGATTCGCGCGCGGCGCTGCGATCCACTTGATTGCCGTAGGTGACCCACGAGCCCAAGGAAAGTTCGCTCACTTGCAGGCCGGAACGGCCGAGTCGCCGGTAATTCATCGTCTATAACCTCCTAGGTAGTGGACACGCGAAGCTTAATCCGATTCGCGGCGGGTCGCGTTGGTACCGGCCGATGGGGCACAATAGCGAAGTCGGTCGTGGGGCAACATTCGGCCGAAGGTTATATGACGTTCGGCTAGGTTGTCGCGCGCCGCACGCCATGGTGTCATTGTCCATGCATGCTCATGAGTGAAGAGGTGACGAATGTCGTCGTTGAATACGAGTCTGAACGGGAAGGCTGCGGTCGTGACGGGCGCCGCGAGCGGGATCGGCAAGGAAATCGCGCTCACGTTGGCGGCGCAGGGCGCGGCCGTGGCGATCGCCGATTTGAACTTGGACGGGGCCCAGGCAGTCGCCGAGCAGATCCGCGCCTCGGGCGGCAAGGCCATGGGCGTCGCGATGGACGTGACGAACGAAGAGGCCGTCAATCGCGGCATCGATGAAGTCGCGGCGCAATTCGGCTCGGTCGATATCCTCGTATCGAACGCCGGCATCCAGATCGTCAACCCGATCGAAAGCTACAGCTTCTCCGATTGGAAGAAGATGCAGGCGATCCACGTCGACGGCGCGTTCCTCACCACCAAGGCCGCGCTCAAGCACATGTACAAGGGCGAGCGGGGCGGCGTGGTCATCTATATGGGCTCGGTGCATTCGCACGAAGCCTCGCCGCTCAAATCGGCCTACGTCGCAGCCAAGCATGCGTTGCTGGGCCTCTCGCGCGTATTGGCGAAGGAAGGCGCCGCGCATAACGTGCGCTCGCACGTCGTGTGCCCCGGCTTCGTGCGCACGCCGCTCGTCGATAAGCAAATTCCCGAGCAAGCCAAAGAACTCGGTATCAGCGAAGAGGAAGTCGTCAAACGCGTGATGCTCGGCCAGACGGTCGACGGCGTGTTCACCACCGTGGAAGACGTCGCACAAACTGTCTTGTTCCTTTGCACGTTCCCGAGCGCCGCGCTGACAGGGCAGTCGTTCCTCGTGTCCCACGGCTGGTGCATGCTCTAAGGAGAGGATATGGGGGAGCGCAAGACCACGCGCGTTCGCGCGAGCGTGCCGGCCACGGCGGATACCGGCGGGCAATCCAAGGCGAGCCAAGCGGCGGGCCGGGCGGAGAACCGGACGGCCCGTCGAGCGGCAAGCGTCGCGCCGTTCGTCAGCTTGCCTCCCTATCAAACAGTCGCGCTTGTTTTGCAAGGCGGCGGGGCGCTTGGGGCTTATCAGGCCGGCGTCTACGAAGGGTTGCATGAAGCTGGCGTCGTGCCCAATTGGATCGCCGGGATTTCGATCGGGGCGATCAATACGGCGATCATCGCCGGCAATGCGCCCGAGCACCGCGTAGCAAAGCTGAGGGCGTTCTGGGATACGGTGTGCCAGCCAGCCTACGGCTTGCCGCTGCCCCCGGCGGTCGAACACGCGTTCTTCGATTCCTCCACGCCGGTCCGCACCGCATTCACGGCAATGCAAGCGTTAGGCGCGATAGTCGACGGGCAGAAGGGCTTTTTTGTGCCGCGGATGCCGCCGCCGCTACCGTTCATCTCGGGTACGCCCGGCACGGCCAGTTGGTACGACACGGCGCCCCTGAAGTCGACGCTCGAGCGTTTATGCGACTTCGATCGGATCAATTCGGGGGAAACGCGTGTTTCCGTTGCGGCGGTCAACGTCGGCACCGGCAATTTCGAGTACTTCGACAACCAGCATACGAAGCTGCGGGCCGAGCATTTCATGGCGTCGGGTTCGCTGCCGCCGGGCTTCGCCGCAACGGAGATCGAAGGCGAGTACTACTGGGACGGCGGCTTGATGTCCAATACGCCGCTATCCGAGGTGATTCAAGCCACTCCGCGGCGCGATACGCTCGCGTTTCAGGTCGATTTGTGGAGCGCACGAGGGCCGGTGCCGACGAACCTGACCGACGTGCAAGGGCGGATGAAGGACATCCAGTATTCGAGCCGTACCCGGATGGTGACGGACATGATGCAGCACTCGCAGCGATTCAGGCATGTCCTGCGCGAAGTGCTCACGCGCGTCGCGCCTGAGCATCGGTCCGATCCATGGTGCAAGCTAGCCGAGGAGCTGTCGTCGTCGCATCGCTACAACGTCTTTCAATTGATCTACCGCGACAAGGAGTTCGACGGTAATTACAAGGACTACCAGTTCGGCGCCTCGTCAATGAACATGCACTGGGGCGCGGGCTTGAACGACATTCGCGAAAGCTTGTCGCAGCCTGGCTGGTTGGATATGCCGGAGAACGATGCGGGATTCGTCACGCACGACATTCATCGCGATTTGCGCTGAATCCCTCGCCCACGCGTCACGGGTGGTTTGTACTGAGCGCCGCGACGCAAATGCGGCCGGACGACGGAGAATGCGCGCGAGCAGGAGATATTGTTGCTGCGGGCGGGGACGATGAGTGGCGAAAGAGGCGGGCCGTCACGGCATTCACGGTCGCTTGACGCGCTTTGGCTTCCGAACGTGATATTTCCCAAAGCTTATGTTTTTCTTTGAAACCGGGCTTTGGGCCACCTGGGGGAATATCAAAAGGGAGGCTAGGCGACGATCTGAGATTAACCTCACTCTGAACGGTGGCGAGTAATTCCAGGATGAAGACAGACGTAGCCATTAGCATCACGCGCGGATAATAGTTGCGCGGCTGATACGCTGCGTTGAAATGCCGCTCGAGCCGAGGACTTTCAAGCATCAAGGCCGTACTACTAGCGTTTCTTTCCAGTTGATTCTTTATCTCTGCGGTTTTGTCTTTTTTTTGAACGATTTTGGGTCGATTGTATTTCCTCCGCGCGACCCCCTGACTGTGTTCGTTTGCCATATCGCGACATCTCGCGGAATGAATGTGCGACAGCGCATTCCAGATGGAAAGAAGGAGATCTGGAGGCCTATATCGAACACCAACTGGCGCCTACGTTACCACCCGAGTAGCCGCTCTTCAATGGACGGCGAAGGTTCAACATTTGACCGGCATATCGTCAGCTCAAATATTGAATAAGCCCGTGAAATGCGTGCGGCCCGGCCGGTCGGCGCTGTGGCGCGCTCTGCTTGACAAGGGCTGAAAAAAAGAGGCGTCCTTAAAGCAAAGGACGCCTCTTCATTCTCGATTTATCCGGCCGCGTATCATGCGGCCGCCGGATCGTTATTTAAGGACTTGCGCAATGGCGTTCGCCACCGTATCGATGTTGCGCGTATTGAGCGCGGCCACGCAGATGCGGCCCGTGCCGACGGCATAGATGCCGAATTCTTCGCGAAGGCGATCCACTTGCGCCGTGTTCAAGCCCGAGTACGAGAACATACCGCGCTGCGCATTGACGAAGCTGAAATCGCGCGCCACGCCGGCGGCCTTCAGGCGTTCCACCAGGCCGCCGCGCATGGAGCGAATGCGATCGCGCATTTCGCCGAGTTCTTCTTCCCACATGGCGCGCAGCGTCGGCGTGCCGAGCACCGTCGCCACGATCGCGCCGCCGTGCGTCGGCGGGTTCGAGTAGTTCGTACGGATGACGCGTTTGACCTGCGACAGCACGCGCGCGGCTTCGTCCTTGCTATCGGTGATGATCGAGAGGGCGCCGATCCGTTCGCCGTACAGTGAGAACGACTTCGAGAACGACGACGATACGAACACGTTGAGTTCGGCTGCAGCAAACAGGCGCACGGCTGCGGCGTCGGCGTCGATGCCGTCGCCGAAGCCTTGATAGGCGATGTCGAGGAACGGCACGAGATTGCGCGCCTTGACCACCTCGACGATTTGCTTCCATTGCGCTTCGCTCAGATCCACGCCCGTCGGGTTATGGCAGCACGCGTGCAGCACGACCACGGTGCCGGCCGCATAGCTGTTCAACGCGGCGAGCATGCCTTCGAAATTGACCCCGTGCGTTTGCGCATCGTAGTAGGGGTACGCGAGCACTTCGAAGCCGGCGCTTTCGAACAACGCACGGTGGTTTTCCCAGCTCGGATCGCTGATCGCCACTTTGGCGTTCGGGTTCACGCGCTTCAAGAAATCGGCGCCGATCTTCAGCGCGCCCGTGCCGCCCAATGCTTGCGCCGTCACGACCCGGCCCGCGGCGATCAGCGGCGATGCGTCGCCGAGCAGCAGCTTTTGCACGGCTGCGTCGTAAGCCGCGATCCCTTCGATCGGCAAATAGCCGCGCGGCAGCGCTGCTTCGATGCGTGCTTTTTCGGCTTCGCGAACGGCGCGCAACAGCGGAATCTTGCCTTCCTCGTTCGTATAGACGCCGACGCCAAGGTTGACCTTGGTCGGCCGCGCATCGGCGTTGAAGGCCTCGTTCAGGCCAAGGATGGGGTCGCGGGGGGCGAGTTCGACAGCGGAGAACAGGGACATGGTGTCTATCGACGGTAGTAGGAAACTGGCAGGCTCACGCGTGCGCCGTTCAAATCCCTTCGCCGCTGCAACTGGGCGAAGGGGCGACGACGATCGTCGGCGGCATTGCGCGCGCTAAATATGCGATTGTAACGAATCCGCCGCCGCTTTCGCGCGCTTTTGGTGCGAGTTTGCTTAATTGGCCAGCACGATCGTGCGCTTTTTCCATGAATGCCTAGTACGGTCGCCGTCACGATCGGGCCGCCCATTCGCTATCCAAGGCGCCGGAGCGAAAATGGCACAGCCGCTGCTTGCCTGCCCACGAAACGCTAAAATGATTGTTTTGTCGGCGAAGGAAGCGCCCTTTCCATGTCCGAAGCTCAGCCGCATGCCGCCGAGGCCCTCGACGAATCGAAATTCGTGGAATTCGAAGGTTCTCCGTTTCACCTGTATCAGCCGTATCCGCCGGCCGGCGACCAGCCGAGCGCCATCGCTCAGCTTGTCGAAGGCATCGAAGACGGCCTCTCGTATCAGACGCTGCTCGGCGTGACGGGCTCGGGCAAGACGTTCACGATGGCGAATCTGATTGCTCGGCTCGGCCGTCCGGCGATCGTATTCGCGCCGAACAAAACGCTCGCGGCGCAGCTTTACTCGGAGTTTCGCGAGTTCTTTCCGCGCAATGCGGTCGAGTACTTCGTTTCGTACTACGACTATTACCAGCCGGAAGCATACGTGCCGCAGCGCGATTTGTTCATCGAGAAGGATTCGTCGATCAACGAGCACATCGAACAGATGCGCTTATCGGCCACCAAAAGCTTGATGGAGCGGCGCGACGTGGTGATCGTGGCGACCGTCTCGGCGATCTACGGCATCGGCAATCCGAGCGAGTATCACCAGATGATCTTGACGCTGCGCACGGGCGACAAGATCGGCCAGCGCGACGTCATCGCCCGCTTGATCGCGATGCAGTACAACCGCAACGAGGCCGATTTTCAGCGCGGCGCGTTTCGCGTGCGCGGCGATACGATCGATGTGTTTCCGGCCGAGCATGCCGAAATGGCGCTCCGCATCGAGCTGTTCGACGATGAAGTCGAATCTCTGCAGTTGTTCGACCCACTAACGGGGCGCGTGCGGCAAAAAATCCCGCGCTTCACGGTGTACCCGTCGTCGCACTACGTCACGCCGCGCGAAACGGTGATGCGCGCGGTGGAGACGATCAAGGCCGAGCTGCGAGAGCGCCTCGAGTTGTTTCATCGCGAGGGCAAGCTCGTCGAGGCGCAGCGGCTCGAGCAACGTACGCGCTTCGATCTCGAAATGCTGCAGGAGCTCGGCTTTTGCAAAGGCATTGAAAACTACTCGCGCCATTTTTCCGGCGCGGCGCCGGGCGAACCGCCCCCGACGCTCGTCGATTACCTCCCTCCCGACGCACTGATGCTGCTCGACGAATCGCATGTGCTCATCGGGCAACTGAACGCGATGTATAACGGCGATCGTTCGCGTAAAGAGAATCTCGTGCAGTACGGCTTCCGGCTGCCGTCGGCGTTGGACAATCGGCCGCTGAAGTTCCCCGAGTTCGAGCGCAAGATGCGCCAGGCTGTGTTCGTCTCGGCCACACCGGCCGATTATGAGAAGCAGAAGACGGGTCAAGTCGTCGAACAAGTGGTGCGCCCGACCGGCCTCGTCGATCCGATTGTGCAGGTGCGCCCGGCAACTTCCCAAGTCGACGATGTCCTCAGCGAGATCAATGCGCGGGTAGCGGTCAACGAGCGCGTGCTTGTCACGGTGCTGACCAAGCGGATGGCGGAGCAGCTCACGGAGTTTCTCGCCGATCATGGCGTCAAGGTACGTTATCTGCACAGTGACATCGATACGGTCGAGCGCGTCGAAATCATCCGTGATCTTCGGCTCGGCGCGTTCGACGTGCTGGTCGGCATCAACTTGTTGCGCGAAGGGCTGGACATCCCCGAGGTGTCGCTCGTGGCCATTCTCGATGCAGACAAGGAAGGTTTTTTGCGTGCGGAACGGTCGCTGATTCAGACCATTGGCCGGGCGGCGCGCAACGTACATGGCACCGCGATTCTCTACGGCGATCGCATTACCGATTCGATGCGTCGCGCAATCGATGAAACCGAGCGACGGCGCGCGAAGCAAATGGCCCATAACGAACGCATGGGCATTACGCCGCGCGGCGTCGTCAAGCGCATCAAGGACATCATCGACGGTGTCTATAACGCCGACGACGCGCGGGCCGAATTGAAGGAGATGCAGCAACGCGCCAAGTTCGAGGATATGTCGGAGCGCGATCTGGCCAAGGAGATCAAGCGCCTCGAGAAGCAGATGATGGAACTCGCCAAGAACCTCGAATTCGAAAAGGCGGCGGCGGCGCGCGACCAATTGGCCGTGCTGCGCGAGCGCGTCTTCGGGGCGAACGTGGGCGACTCGGTGACGGGAGCGGACTGAATCGGATGGAGGAAGGGCGGAGGCGACCCTGTGCGCGCAAGGGTCGCTTGGTCTGATCGATAGCCTTCGTGTACACTTATGCTTGATTGATAATCGTTCGCATTTGCGTTTGTGTTCTCTATTCGCTTCGGCTAGGTTAAAGAAAAAGGAGTTTTCGATGCAGCGTTCCACCTGGATGTTGAGCGGCGTAGCGGCCGTGGCGGCGATGGCCGCGATGACAGCCTCGGCGGCCGAATACCCGATCGGAAAGCCTCAAGTTCAGGGCGGGATGGAAATCGGTGCGGTTTATCTGCAGCCCGTGACGATGGATCCGGAAGGCATGATGCGCAAGGCGTCGGATTCCGACATCCACCTGGAGGCCGATATCCACGCGGTAAAAGGCAACCCCACCGGTTTCGCTGAAGGCGATTGGATGCCCTACCTGCAGGTCCATTACGAGCTGAAAAAGGTCGGCGGTGCTCAGTCGATCAAGGGCGATCTGATGCCGATGGTGGCTGACGACGGCCCGCACTACGGCGATAACGTCAAGCTCTCGGGCCCCGGCAAATACCATCTGACGGTCGTGGTCGAGCCGCCGATGCAAACCGGCCACATGGCGTTCGGCCGCCATGTCGATAAGGAAACGGGTGTGGGCCCGTGGTTCAAGCCCATTACGCTGCAATACGATTTCACGTTCGCCGGTATCGGCAAGAAGGGCGGCTACTAAGCCGCGCGGCGCGGCGGGTTTTTGCCCGCCGTGGATAACGGAGCGAAGTATGAAATTGAGTTTGAAAACGGCGTTGGCTTGTTCGCTTGCGCTCGCTTGTATGGCTGCGCGGGCGGACGATGCTGTTACCGCCAAGCTGGAAATGACGGACGGCAAATTGAACCCGGCGCGCATCGAGGTGCCGGCCGGTAAGCGTATCCGCATTGAAGTGAGCAACACGGGCAAGGGCGCGGCCGAATTCGAAAGCGTCGAATTGCGCAAGGAGAAGGTGCTTGCGCCAGGCGCCAGTTCGGTAGTCGTCATCGCGCCGCAGCAACCGGGCGAATATAAGTTCTTCGACGATTTCCATCAGTCGGCGCGAGGCGTCCTTGTTGTGAAGTGAAGCAATGATTTTTGCGGGCGGTGGTCGAGCGAACGCCGCGCGCGCGGAGAGTATGGGATGGGCCAGGTATTGTTCGTCGTATGGCGCGAAAGCGTCGAGGCGCTGCTCGTCGTGGGCATTCTTTACGCGTGGCTGAAAAACGGCGACGACGAGGCGCAGCGCGGTTTGCCGTATCTGTGGGCCGGCGTGGGCGCGGGCTTGCTGGCGGCGGTTGCGCTGGGCGCGGCGCTCGTCGGCTTTACCGAATTCCTTTCGGGCGATGCGGCGGACTACTTCCAAATCGGCATGGTGCTGATCGCGTGCGTCCTGATCGTGCAAATGGTGCTCTGGATGAAGCGGCATGGCCGCACGCTCAAGCGCGATATGGAGCGATCCTTGCAAGAGAGCACACGTAACGGCAACGCCTGGGGCGTCGCCGTGCTCGTCGCCCTGGCGATCGCGCGCGAGGGTAGCGAAACGGTCATCTTCCTGTATGGGCTCGGGTTCGGGCAGTCGGGGCACGTCAGCCATGGCGATATCCTCGCCATCGTGCTCGGGCTCGGGCTCGCATTCCTGACCTTCTACATTCTTCAGCTCGGCGGGCGCATTTTCTCGTGGCGCCAGTTCTTCCGCGTCACCGAGATCATGTTGCTGCTGCTCGGCGCGGGCTTGCTGCAAACGGGCGTCGACAAGCTCATCGACAAAGAAATTTTGCCGCTCGGGATTTCGCAGGTGTGGAATAGCTCGGCCATTCTCGACGATTCGAGCACGGTCGGCTCGCTGGTCGCGGCCCTGACAGGCTATCGCGCCCATCCGGCGCTGACGAACCTCATCGCGTACGCGTTGTATTGGCTCGTCGTCGGTTGGCTTGCGCGGCGCGCGAGCCGCACGCCGGTCGCAACCGCCGGGCGCGCGGCATGAGTACACCGGCGTATGTCGCGGCTGGCTCGGGGCGGCTGGCGCGCGTCGGTGCGTGGATGCAACGCAACGGCGCGACGATTCGCGCCGTCCAATGGGTGGTGGTGGCGGTTTACGCCTTCCTCATCATCGTTCCCGCCTGTATGCCGTTGCCCGATCAAAGCGCGCATCTGTGGAGCAACCTAACGCTGGCTGCCCAATTTGTCTTTTGGGGCATTTGGTGGCCGTTCGTCTTGCTTTCGATGGTCCTGCTCGGACGGGTGTGGTGCGGCGTGCTGTGTCCCGAGGGTGCGCTTGCCGAATTCGCAAGCCGTCATGGCCGCGGCCGCGCGATCCCGCGCTGGATGCGCTGGGGCGGGTGGCCCTTCGTGGCGTTCGGGCTGACGACGATCTACGGTCAGATGGTCAGCGTCTATCAGTATCCGCGCGCCGTGCTGCTCGTATTGGGCGGCTCGACGGTGGCGGCGATGGTGATTGGGTTCTTGTACGGGCGCGAAAAGCGGGTTTGGTGTCGTTACCTTTGCCCGGTGAATGGCGTATTCGCGCTACTCGCGCGGCTGGCGCCGTTTCACTTTCGCGTGGATGAAGCCGCGTGGCGGCGTTCCTATACCGGCGGCGAGCGCGGCCATCGCGTGATTCCGATCAACTGTGCGCCGCTCGTGCCGCTCAGAAGCATGAAGGGCGCGGCGCCGTGCCATATGTGCGGCCGCTGTAACGGCCATCGCGATGCGATTTCGTTGTCGTTGCGTTCGCCTTCGCAGGAGGTCGTCGAGCTCGGTCGCGATGCGGCTAGCGGTTGGGACACGGCGCTGATCCTTTACGGCCTGCTCGGTATCGCGATCGGTGCGTTCCACTGGACGGTCAGCCCCTGGTTCATCGATCTGAAGCAATTCCTCGCCACGTGGCTCATCGATCACGATATGACGTGGATGCTCGACACCAACGCCCCGTGGTTCCTCTTTACGCATTACCCCGATCAGAACGATGTGTTTTCCTGGCTCGACGGGACACTGCTGATCGGCTACATCTTGGCGACAGCGGTGGTGTACGGCACCGGGTTGCTGGTCCTTCTCGCGGCAGTCACGCGAGTGTTGGGTCGATTCGATCGCGCGCGTTTGCATCATCTCGCTCAAGCGCTCATTCCTGTCGCTGGCACGGGTGTCTTCTTGGGGCTGTCGGCGACGACCTTGTCGTTGCTGCGTGCGGAGCACGTTCCGCTCGACTGGGCTTCGACGGTGCGCATAGGCGTGCTTGCGATCGCCAACATATGGAGCGCATGGCTCGCGTGGCGCGTCACGGGCCGGTACACCTCGCGCTTCGCCGTGCGAGTCGGCGCCATGACGTTCTTCGTCGCGGCGCTCGCCGTTGCCGATAGCGCGTGGTGGCTGATGTTCTGGGGCTTTGCGCGTTAGAAAAGAAAAAGCGAAGAGAAGCAACTCAAGCTCGGACAGAACCGAGCCGCGAGAAGGAGCGAGCGGCAAGGTGTGAGCGAATCGCGAGAAAGAGCGAGCGCCAAGAAAGAGCGGCTCCAAGACAGGTGGGTCCCACGAATGGGCGAGGCCCAAGAACGAGGCCCAAGAAGAAGTGGGCCGCGACAACAAGCGCAGGAAGATGTTCGGGGAGCGCGCTGCAAAAAGAAGACGTTCGGGAAGGGCGCTGCAAGGAGAAACGAACCGCGATGGGCAAAACCCCAAAGTGGGTGGCCCGAGGCGTCGCCAAAAAGACGGCATGGCTGGCTGCAACGTTACTAAGAGGGCGCACGAAGGGGTCTAGACTCGCGTGCTTACCGTTGCGCTGGCTACTGCCCAACACCTCTCCTAGGAGGTGGTCCCCACAATACTCGGTACTTACTTCGTCAGGATGAGCTTTCCGAGGCGCGTCGCTCTCAGCTGGTACCGCTCGCCGTTGTGTGCAATGAAGACGTGGCTGCGGCCCTGCAAGAGGTGATCGCTCGATAGCGTGCGCTCGGAAGCTGAATCTGGATGGTCACGCGAGGTGCCGACTCGAGCCGGAACCGGCGCCGCGCCCGATGCAGGCGTAGACCGCGGACGGCCCGCACTGCTGGATGAAGCTTTCAACGTTAGCGTAGGCTGGCGTGTCGGTTCGTTCATGCTCGTAGCATCTAACCTGTAACTCAATGCAATCGAGTATAAATGAGAATCATTATCGATTGTAAAAAACATATTCATTGAGATAGGGCACTGATAGGGCGCGACCATCGGCGTCGAGGCCGATGGCCGTCCGCCAACTCAGTGGAGGCCTTCCGGCTGCTGGGGATTGCGTGCGTATTCGCGGATGAGCCGCACGGTGTCGATATCAGCTTCGCGATAGGCGGACTTCACGATCTCGCTGGTTTGCCGATCGTCTTCGGTATCGGGCGTGGGCAGCGTCGTTTCGTATTCGAAGCGCAGAAAGAGCTGCAAAGCGTCGGGTTGCTCGATGGTCATCGTCAGCGAGCCGCCCACGTACGCATCGGTGGCGAGAATGTCGTAGCGGACGCTTTCGTTCGACGTCAGCGTGACGCGATCGCGCACCGTCGCGTGCCCATAATGCAATTCGCGTTCGAGCGTATCGGCGGTGCGAGAGAGGATCGTGCAACTGTCGAGGCCGAGCACGAAAAGCTGCGGTTGCTCGGCGCGCAAAACGAGGCCTTCCCACAGCTGATCGCGCGTGAGCGTTTCGGCGAGCGGGTTCAGCGGATCGTTGACTTGGACGAGGTGTTCGAAATTCAAGTGCGTTTCCTTCAGCGTTCAGGTGCGGCGGCCGGGCGGTCTATGCCTCGTCCGGCATCGCGGGCAAGATGGCGACGAGCCCGGTGTTGATCGCGATCGGACGCGTCAGGATTTTGTGGACGGGGCATGCGTTCGCGATTTGCAGCAGGCGCTCCCGCTGCTCGTCGGTCAGGTCGCCATGCAAGACGATCTTGCGATCGATCGTCGAACCTTGGTCGCCGGCATTCATCGATAGCGACACTTGTACCTCCTCAAGCGGCCAGCCCTTGTGCTGTGCATACATCTTCAGCGTAACGGAGGTGCAAGCGCCTAGGCCTGAGAGCAAGAGCGATACCGGCGTGGGCGCGCGATCGCCGCCGCCGAGCGATTCGGGTTCGTCGGCGTGCCATAGATGATGTGCGCCGTCGTCGAATGTCACTTGATAGTTGGTTGCGCCGATGCTTGCGGTGACAACGCGCTCGCTCATACTTGTCCTCCTGGTTAGGGGCGTGAACGAGTATTGTGACGCAATTCGACGATGTCCGCGCCAGTCGGCCAGCGCCTCGAAGCGCCGCTTAGATCAGTGCGCGATCTCGCCCATCCGTCCCGCTTGATAGTCGACGATCGCCTGGCGGATCTCGTCCTCGGTATTCATCACGAACGGCCCGTGCCGCACGATCGGCTCATTGAGCGGGGCCCCGCCAATGAGCAGAACTTCGAGCCGCTCGCTCCCGGCGGTCATCGTCACGGCGTCGCCGTCGTCGCCGAAAATCACCATGCGACGCGCGCCGATTTCGCGCTGCTCATCGCCGTACCGTCCCGAGCCGCTCAGTGCGTAGGCGAACACACGGTAGGCGCGCGGCGCCGGTTGAACGATCGATGCGCCTGGCTCGAGCGTGAAATGTTGATAGAGGATCGGCGTGTGGGTTTCGATCGCGGCTTTGACACCGAGCGCTTCCCCCGCGATGACTTTGACGCGCACGTTGCCGTCGGCGGTCGCGGCCGTGGGAATCCGTTGCGACGGGATCTCTTGATAGCGCGGCGCCACCATCTTGTCTCGTCGCGGCAAGTTGACCCACAACTGCAGCCCGTGGACACGGCCGCCGGCGCGCGCGAGCGCGGGATCGGGCATCTCGCTATGGACCACCCCCGCGCCCGCCGTCATCCACTGCACATCGCCCGGGCCGATGATGCCGGAATGGCCGGCCGAATCTTTGTGCGCGAAGCTGCCTTCGAGCATATAGGTGACGGTTTCGAACCCGCGATGCGGGTGATCGGGCGCCCCCTTCGCTTGACCGGGCGCGTAGTCGACGGGGCCCATCTCATCGAGCAGCAAAAAAGGATCGAAGTCCATTAACATGCGGGTCGGGAACGGCCGATGGACGACGAAGCCGCCCCCTTCAACCGTGCGCTGTGCTGCAACTGTGTGGCGAATCGTGCGAGACGTGATCATGAAAAGTACCTCAGAGGGACGCGCGAGCGTCGCGTAAGCATGTGAGGTCTATTATATGGAGCGGTCCGCGCCCGTTTTAGCCCTGCTAAAAGCAATGGATTGTCCTACCGTTGGAACGATGTCATGCAACTCGATTCACAGAATCTCAATGACCTGATGTATTTCGCGCAGGTCGTCGAATACGGCGGGTTTTCGGCGGCGGAGCGGGTTCTCGGCATCTCCAAGTCGCGGCTGTCGCGGCGCGTGGCCGAACTCGAGATGTCGCTCGGCGTGCGGCTCTTGCAGCGCTCGACGCGCAAACTCGCCTTGACCGAAGCGGGCGAGCGATTCTTCGCGCATTGCAAAGGGATGCTCGCGGAAGCGCAGGCGGCGATGAACGCCGTTCAAGAACTGCGTTCATCGCCGCGAGGCACCGTGCGCGTGAGCGTGCCGGTGACGGTCTCGCAAACGATGCTCTCCCACATCCTCCCCGAATTTCTGCTGCGCTATCCCGAAGTGCGGGTGGCGATTCGCGTGACCAATCGCGTCATCGATCTATACGACGATTCCGTCGATATCGCGTTGCGTGTGCGTTCCGATCCCCCCGACAGCGCGAATATCGTGGTGCGTCCGCTTTGGCGGACCCAGCAAATGCTCGTCGGTGCGCCGAGCCTGCTCGGCCAGAATGCGCCGCCCGTCTCGCCGGTCGATCTCTCGCGGTTCGAGACGCTCGATACCCCAAGCGCCGATGGCCGGCACGCCTTTACGCTCATCGCGCCGGACGGCCACAAGCACATTCATGAACATGAGCCGCGTCTTGTGACGGCGGATTTATCGGCGATCCTCGAAGCGGTGCTTGAGGGCGTCGGCATCGCCGCATTGCCGGAGATGATGTACGGCGCCGCGTTGCGCACGGGTCAGCTTTCGCCGGTGATGCCGGGTTGGACGCTGCCCGCGCCGCAACTATTCGCCGTTTTCGTATCGCGGCAGGGGATGGCGCCGGCGGTGCGTGCATTCGTCGATTATTTGGTCGAGAAGCTCGACGAGGGCACGCACCAAATGGTCGAGTGCCCGACGCGCGAGCAGGTCCGGGCCGCCCAGTTGGCCAATCTCGCCGCGTCCGCTGCGCTTGACGATCCGGCACGTTAACGCCGGGTCGGCCAGATGAATCGCTTTTGCCATTTAAGTCCCGTCTGTGATCGGTAGTTTCAATGGCCGATGTCTTGAAGCGTCGCAAGCATCGATCTATAGTGAAGTGCCTTTCGCGCTGGGGCGTCCAGTGCGAAACCAGACGGCTGCTCTTATAGCAAGCCGGATAGGGCCGACCGCGTGGTCCGTGCGAGTGCATGGCGATCGCATGCGGTGCTCGAGCCAGTCCGATGGCCAACGAGCCCGCCGCCCGAAGGCGCCGCGTGCGCAGCAAAAAAGGCCCTCATCGCCCGATGGGGGCCTTTTACTTGGGCGGTCGTTTTTTGCTATGACGTTGCGCCGTCGTTGAATGCACGGATTGAATTCCATCGCTCGATCGATGGTTCATGCGGCGATGAACGATTACCCCGCGAATCGGCAGTGCGGGGTACTAATTGCGCGGAATCAATCGTCGTCGAGCCCGAACGTGAAGGCCTGGACGTAGGACCCGCTTACCGGCGAGCCGTTCTGGATCTGCGGCCGGCACGTGCTTTGGCGCAGCGCCCCGATGGCGGCTTCGTCAAGGCGCGAAAAACCGCTGCTCTTGGCGAGCGTGATGTCGTCGATGGCGCCCCCCATCCCGACGACGAACCGCACCGTGGCTGTCCCCGTTTCGCCCCGTCGCCTGGACAACTCGGGATAGGACGGTTTGGCGATGCGGCAGTCAGGATGGTCGTGTGTCGCGGCCGGGGCCTGCGCGACCGTTTCTCGGGTGGCTGAGGACGACGCGCTGGACGGTGCGACGGGCGCTGCCGCCTCGGCCTGCGCCGAAGCAGGCCCGGGATCGGCCTTCGCTTGCTTTGGCGGCTGGCGCGGCTGATCTGGCGATACGGCGCCAGCCGGCCCAATCGCATCTTTCGCCTTGGCGGCGGGTAGCCGCGCATCGACAGCCACGCGTGGCGAAGTTCGCCGTGGCGGCGCACCGGCAGCGATGTCTGACGAAGACTGCAAAGCGGTGTGAGTTGTCTGCGCGTGAGGGGGCTTGACCGGCGTTTGCACGGCGGCGGGTGAACGAGTGGTAACGGGCTCGCTTTGCAGCAGTTGGGCCATTACCGCTTCGGACCGGACTTGACGGAAGGGCGGCGGCGCACTCACGGTCGTGACGAAGCCCGCGATCACCATCACATGGATGAGCGCGACCAGGAGGAAAGCGGGGACGATACGGAAATCCGACATGCCGGCGCGACGCCGGCGTGGCGCCGGCTCAGCAGAAAACCAAGCCTGCATGGTAGCGCGAACGGCGCGCCACGCGGTGGGCAAATCGCAGAAGGCGCCGCTCCGTCAAGCGTGCCGGCAGATGAGCAGGGAGATGCAGAGAGTCGCCACGAAACCGATAAGCAATTCCATCTCGAACTCCTTGAGGGAAACGGGCGGCTGCTGGCTGTAGTGGACTGGCGTGCCGTTGAAAGCGGAAATACGGCGGGCGAAAAGGCGCCGCGCGAGTAGCGCGTTGCGCTTACGCGGCCTTACGTTCGTAGAAGGTCACATGAACCGGCTGCGAAACGGGGCGCCGCTCGACGCCGCACGCAGTCTCGCAGATACCGCATTGAGCCATGACTTCGCGCACCGATTCCTCGCACTTCCCGCAGCACGTCGCCACGCCGAGCTCGAACTGCAACTCGTCGAACGTATCCGCCCCTTCGGCGATGGCCGCGCGGATTTTGCGATCGGAAACAGACTTGCAGACGCAGACGATCATGACTCAGACACACAGCAAAACGTTAATGCGAACTATTATCATTACGTTTTCGTTGCTTGGCAAGCGCGGTGTCCGATTTTTTGTAACAAGCGAATAGGGGCGGGGCGCGATTGCGCCCTAAATAAAACAGCAGGGTAGGGGGCGGTGCGGCTGCCGAGCCGTCGAGAGCCCGAGAGCCCCAAGGGCTAAGCTGCTAGGCCGCGTGCGAGCGCCCCGACTCCCGGGCTCGCGAGTCGATAACGACCCGCTGGACGGGCGCGTCGAGCCCCAGCAGCGTCGACGCCAGCCGGTGCAAATGCGAGCCTTCATCGGTCGAATAAAGCCGCGGGAGTGGGGCCGGTTCGTTCGTCTCGGCCAGCAGCCCTTTAGCCTCGAGCACGCGCTCGAGCTGCTTCGCGATTGCGACGCTGGTATCGATGACTGTCACCTGCTCGCCCGTGATATCTCGGATCGCAGCATCGAAGAACGGGTAGTGGGTGCAGCCGAGCACGAGCGTGTCGGCGCCGGCCGCCAACATCGGCTCGATGTAGCTCGCGAGCAGGGCGCGCACCTCGGGCGTACCGGTCTCGCAGCGCTCGATGGCTTCGACCAGACCATGGCCGGGCTGACAGATGAACTGGCAATCGGCGGCGTAGCGCTCGATCAACGAGCGAAACCGTTCGCTGCGAAGCGTCACCTGCGTGGCGAGCACGCCGGCGATACGCGACGCCGATTGATTTGCCGCCGGCTTGATGCCAGGCTCCACGCCAATGATCGGAATCGACAACTGCCCGCGCGCGAAGGCGATCGCCTCGGCCGTGGCGGTGTTGCAGGCAACGACGAGCGCCTTGGCGCCCTGGGAGACGAGCCATTCGCCGATCGCAACCGTGCGTTCTGTGATGAATTCGTTGTCGCGCAAGCCATACGGGGCGTGCAATGAATCGGCGACGTACAGCAAGGCCTCGTGCGGCAGCTGCGCTCGTACTGCGCGCAGTACCGACAACCCTCCGAGCCCCGAATCGAAAATTCCGATGGGCGAAGACGCCTCGCGCCGCTGGGGCGCTCTCGAGGAATCAGAGAAGGGGGCGGCGATCGTCATGGCGGCTAAAACGGGCGGCGTTGGTGGGTTGGCGTTGAAGTTGGCGTTGACCTTAGTCGATCAAGAAGTCGCTCAAGGAGTCGATCAAGACTCGGAAGGCGTACCCATCGCCGATTGCTGGTAGTTCTGGATCCCCACTTTGTCGATCAGATCGAGTTGCGTTTCAAGCCAATCGATATGCTCTTCGGTGTCGTCGAGGATCGTCGAGAAAATGCCGCGCGAGACGAAATCACGGACCGATTCGCAATAGGCGATCGCTTCTTTGCAGGTTGCCTGCGAACCTTGCTCGAGCTTCAGATCGCATTCGAGGATCTCTTTCGTCTCCTCGCCGATCAAGAGTTTGTGCAGATCTTGCAAATTCGGCAGGCCATCGAGCATGAAGATGCGCTCGATCAACAGATCGGCGTGCTTCATTTCGCCGATCGACTCGTCGTACTCGTGCTTGCCGAGCTTATCGAGCCCCCAATGCTTATACATGCGGGCATGCAGGAAGTATTGATTGATCGCCGTCAGCTCGTTCTTGAGCTGCTGGTTCAGATATTCGATGACTTTCTTATCGCCTTGCATGTGTGTTCCTTCGTGTCGGGCTCGTGCGCTGGAACGCCAACGATAAACGCTGAGCCGCCAAAAGCCAAGGCTTGACGCCAAGCGTTGGCGGTCCAGCAAAGCGTTTCCGCAAAAAAGCCGGGCATGCACCCGGCTTTCGTCGATGGCGTCACACGTTGTGGGACCGGGCGCTTACGCCGTGACGACGGGCAGCTTGCCGATCTTGGCTTGCCATTCCTTCGGCCCCGTTTGGTGAACCGAGGTGCCGTTCGAATCGACGGCGACCGTCACCGGCATATCCGAGACATCGAATTCGTAAATGGCTTCCATGCCGAGATCTTCGAACGCAAGCACCTTCGCACCGCGGATCGCCTTCGAAACGAGATACGCCGCGCCGCCGACGGCCATCAAGTAAGCCGCCTTGTGCTTTTTGATGGCCTCGATCGCCACGGGGCCGCGCTCGGCTTTGCCGACCATCGAAATAAGCCCCGTTTGCGCGAGCATCGTTTCGGTGAATTTGTCCATCCGCGTGGCGGTAGTCGGGCCCGCCGGGCCGACCACTTCGTCGCGCACCGGATCGACCGGACCCACGTAGTAGATCACGCGATTCTTGAAATCGACGGGCAGCGGTTCGCCCTTGGCCAGCATATCGGCGATGCGCTTGTGGGCGGCGTCGCGGCCCGTCAGCATCTTGCCCGAGAGCAGCAGCGTTTGGCCCGGCTTCCAGCTGGCGACTTCCTCGGGCGTGAGCGTGTTCAGATCGACGCGCTTGCTCGTTTCCGTGTTCGGCTCCCACTGCACCTTCGGCCAAGCATCGAGCGAAGGCGCTTCGAGATGGGCTGCACCCGTGCCGTCGAGCGTGAAGTGCGCGTGACGCGTAGCCGCGCAGTTCGGGATGATGGCGATCGGCTTGGACGCGGCGTGCGTCGGCGCCGCCATGATCTTGACGTCGAGCACGGTGGCCAGGCCGCCGAGCCCTTGCGCGCCGATCCCGAGCGCGTTCACTTTCTCATGCAGCTCGACGCGCAGCTCTTCGATCCAATCGCGCGGGCCGCGGGCGATGATGTCCTGGATATCGATCGGATCCATCAGCGATTCCTTCGCCATCAGCATCGCCTTCTCGGCCGTGCCGCCGATACCTATCCCGAGCATCCCGGGCGGACACCAGCCGGCGCCCATCGTCGGCACCGTCTTCAGGACCCAATCGACGATCGAATCGGACGGGTTGAGCATCGCGAACTTCGATTTGTTCTCCGAGCCGCCGCCTTTGGCCGCCACTTGGACGTCGACCGTATTGCCAGGGACGATCTCGTAATGGATCACGGCAGGCGTGTTGTCCTTCGTGTTCTTGCGAGCGCCTTCGGGCGGATTCACGATCGACGCGCGCAAGACGTTGTCGGGATTCAGATAGCCGCGGCGGACGCCTTCGTTGACCATGTCGGTCACGCTCATCGTCGCCGCGCCGCTGGCGCTGCCCCACTGCACGTCCATGCCGATCTTCAGGAAGATCGTGACGATGCCCGTGTCCTGGCAGATCGGCCGGCGCCCTTCGGCGCACATGCGGCTGTTCGTGAGGATCTGCGCGATGGCGTCCTTCGCGGCCGGGCTCTCCTCGAGCTCGTACGCACGGCCGAGCGCCTGGATGTAATCGAGCGGATGGTAGTAGCTGATGTACTGCAGCGCGTCGGCGACGCTCTGGATGAGGTCTTCCTGTTTGATGACTGTCATGGCTGGATGCTGTGGGGACGGAGCGGCGAGTCAAGATCCCGCGCGAAAAACCGCGCGCAAAAAACACGCTATTGTACCGCGCCGGCATCGCGGCCGCCGTGTGGCGGCCTACTCGGCCAGCCAGCTACCCCGCGCCGCTATGAGGCGACGTGCGATGAACGCTTCAGATTGACGCTGGCGATCGCGATACCGGTTACGACGCAGGCGAGCGCGATCCCGTGCGCGAGCGTCGGCCGCTCGCCAAGGAACACGATGCCGTAGGCAGCCGCCGCGATGGGCAGCACGGCGCTGAATACGCCTGCCAGCGAACCATGGACGTGCCGGATTCCCTTCATCCAGAGCCAGAACGAAAAAATACTCGCGGACAACCCATACCAGAGCGTGAGCGCCCAGATGCCGGCCGGCACCGCCGCGTAATCGAAGGTGGACAAGGCTTTGAGCCCGAGCGGCAGCATCAGCAGGAAGCCGAATAAGTGCGTATAGGCGCAGATGTCGATGGCGGCGAGCGTCTGCGTGAGCCGCCGCGACAAAATGACATAGAGCGATTCACAGCAAACGGCGCCGAGCACCATCGAATTGCCGACGAACGAGCCTGCAGCCGGCAGGGCGGACGAGGCCGCGGGCGGATGCGACAGATTCACGACAACGATCCCCAGCATGGCCAGCGCGATCGAGGCCAGCGCGCGACCGTTTGGCCGCTCGCCGAGGAACAGCCAGGCGAATAGGGCGACGACGGCCGGAATCGTCGATGTGATGACGCCGGCCGCGACGGCGCTCGTCCGCGCCACCCCACCTAGCATGAGCAGCGTAAACCCGAATGTGCCGAATAGCGCCTGCAGAAATAGATTGAGCCACTCGCCGCGTTTGACCTGGCGCATCTTCGAAGGCCGCAAAAGCGGCCACAGTACTGCCAGCGCGATCACGAAGCGCAGCAACGCGAAGACGAGCACGGGGACGAAAGCGACGATCGACTTACCGACACCGACGTTGCTGCCGACGAGCAGCATCGCGGCAATGAGGAACCAAGCGTACCGATTCAAGCTGTAATCCGGGGAGAAAGTTCGGCTAGCATTGTAGGAGGCGCCCCCGGCCGCGTAAACCGCGGGCGCGCTGTAAGTAGCGGGTAAGTTGTCGGCTTTACTGTGCGATGACTGCCATCCGAGCCCGATCCCCGGTGTGCGCGCGCTTTTATTGCGTCGCAGCGCCCGAATCGTCCTAGCGCGGCATGACGGCACGCGGTATGTTGCCGCTGCTGCCGTCGCCCGCCGGCGCCGGATTCGAGTTTCATTTTGTCCATAGGGGAGTTGTCGATGTCTGCGATTGAATCGGTTCTTCACGAAAGCCGGGTGTTTGCACCGTCCGCGCAAGCGGCGGCGGGAGCGGCGATTTCGGGAATGGACGCATACCGGGCGCTCATGGCCGAGGCCGAGCGGGATTACGACGGCTTTTGGGCGAGGCTCGCTCGAGAGACGCTCACGTGGCGCAAGCCGTTTACGAAGGTGCTCGACGAAACGAACGCCCCGTTTTACACCTGGTTCGAAGACGGCGATCTGAACGCCTCGCACAACTGTTTGGATCGTCACGTCGAAGCGGGGAACGGCGATCGCACCGCGATCATTTTCGAAGCCGACGGCGGCGAAGTTACGCGCATCACCTACCAAGAGCTGCTGCACCGCGTCTGCCGCTTTGCGAATGCGCTCAAGCGCCGTGGCGTGAAGAAGGGCGATCGCGTCGTCATCTATATGCCGATGTCGGTCGAAGGTGTCGTCGCCATGCAGGCGTGCGCGCGTATCGGCGCACCGCATTCGGTCGTGTTCGGCGGCTTCTCGTCGAAATCGCTGAACGAGCGGCTCGTCGATGTGGGCGCCGTGGCGCTCGTGACGGCCGACGAGCAAATGCGCGGCGGCAAGGCGTTGCCGCTGAAGCGCATTGCCGACGAAGCGCTGGCGATGGGCGGATGCGAAGCCGTGAAGAGCGTATTCGTTTATCGACGCACCGGCGGCAACATCGAATGGAACGAGTCGCGTGACGTTTGGATGCACGAGGCCGTCGCCCAAGAGGCCGATACGTGCGAGCCCGAGTGGGTCAGCGCCGAGCATCCGTTGTTCGTGCTCTACACCTCGGGATCGACGGGCAAACCGAAGGGCGTCCAGCACAGCACGGGTGGATATTTGCTATGGGCCGCGCAGACGATCAAATGGACGTTCGATTGGAAGCCGTCGGACGTCTTCTGGTGTACTGCTGATATCGGCTGGGTTACGGGGCATACCTACATTACCTATGGCCCCCTCGCGCTTGGCGCGACGCAGGTCGTGTTCGAAGGCGTGCCGACCTACCCGGACGGTGGCCGCTTCTGGAACATGATCGAGAAGCACAAGGTCAGCGTCTTCTATACGGCGCCCACGGCGATCCGCTCGCTGATCAAAATCGCCGAAGCCGACGCCAAAGTGCATCCGAAGAGCTATGACTTGTCGAGCTTGCGGATTCTCGGCACGGTGGGCGAGCCGATCAACCCCGAGGCGTGGGTCTGGTACTACGAGCAGGTGGGCGGCTCGCGTTGCCCTGTGGTCGATACATGGTGGCAGACCGAAACGGGCGGCCATATGATCGCGCCGATGCCGGGCGCGACGCCGCTCGTGCCGGGCTCATGCACGTTGCCGCTGCCAGGCATCATGGCCGCGATCGTCGATGAAACCGGGCAAGACGTGCCGAACGGGCAGGGCGGCATTCTCGTCGTCAAACGTCCCTGGCCGGCCATGCTGCGCACCGTGTGGGGCGATCCCGAGCGGTTCAAGAAGAGTTACTTCCCGGCGGAGCTCGGCGGCAAGCTGTACTTGGCCGGCGACGGCTCCGTGCGTGACAAGGAGACGGGCTACTTCACGATCATGGGCCGCATCGACGACGTGTTGAACGTCTCTGGCCACCGACTGGGCACGATGGAGATCGAATCGGCGCTCGTCTCGAATCCGATCGTTGCCGAAGCGGCCGTGGTGGGCCGGCCCGACGATACGACCGGCGAAGCCGTGGTCGCATTCGTCGTGCTCAAGCGGCCGCGGCCCGAAGGCGAGGAGGCTGCCAAGCTCGCCAACGAATTGCGTGCGTGGGTTGGAAAGGAGATCGGCCCGATCGCCAAGCCGAAGGACGTGCGATTCGGCGACAACCTGCCGAAGACGCGTTCGGGCAAGATCATGCGACGCTTGCTGCGCTCGCTGGCGAAGGGCGAAGAGATCACGCAAGACGTCTCGACACTCGAGAACCCGGCGATTTTGGAGCAACTGGCCGAGGTGCGGTGAGCTAGCGGCTTTCGCTTCGAAGGGCACGGCTGCGCAGATCGAGCAGGACATAACTCCCATTACTGGGAGTGTGCCCTTCGGCCCGGCCAGGGCGCGGTGGCGCCACCGAGGCGCGGGGCGGACAATCCCAATTGCCCGTGCCGCGCCTTTTTGATACATAGGCGCATGGCCGCGCCACGCTCCCTCGATCCCATCGCCCAAACATCGCTCGAACCGCCTCCGGTATCGAGCCGGATGGCGCTCGCCCATCGCCGCTACTGGCGGTTCAATGTCGCGTTGATCAGCGTCTTGATGCTGATCGGTTTTATCGTCTCGTTCGTCGTGCCGCTTTATGCGCGCGCGTTGTCGAACGTGCGCGTGGCCGGCTTTCGATTGCCGTTTTATCTCGGGGCTCAAGGCGCGATCATCATCTACTTGCTCCTCATCGCCGTCTATATCGTGGCGATGTCGCGGGCCGATCGTCGTTTGCAGCAGGCTTCGGCGGCAGACGCAGCGTTAGCGCATGTCGACCATGCCACTCACGCCGCGACGGCGAACGACGCCGCACGGGAAGCCGCGCGATGACACTCGTGAGCCGGTTGGTTCGCGCTTACGCGCTTTATACGCTCGGCTTCTTTGCGTTCATCTATGTGATGTGGCGGATCGAACAGGCCTCGGGGCCGGGCGTGTGGGTCGGCTATGTGTTTCTGTTCGTGCCGATCGCCGTCTATGCGGTGATCGGCTTGCTCTCGCGTACTTCCGATCTCGTCGAGTATTACGTCGCCGGGCGGCGCGTGCCCGCCGCGTTCAACGGCATGGCGACGGCCGCCGATTGGCTATCGGCGGCATCGTTCATCGGCTTGGCCGGCTCGATTTACGCCACGGGCTACGACGGGCTCGCCTACTTGATGGGGTGGACGGGCGGCTATTGCCTCGTCGCCTTCTTGCTCGCTCCGTACGTACGCAAACTGGCGCGCTACACGATTCCGGATTTTTTGGGCACACGCTATTCGAGCAACATCGTTCGCGGCATCGCGGCGATGGCCGCGATTCTGTGTTCGTTCGTTTATCTCGTCGCGCAGATTCAAGGCGTGGGGCTGATTGCGACGCGATTCATCGGCGTCGACTTCGCGATCGGCATTGCGTGTGGCCTCGCGGGCATCCTCGTCTGTTCTTTCCTCGGCGGCATGCGAGCGGTGACATGGACGCAAGTGGCGCAGTACGTCATCCTGATCAGCGCGTTTCTGATACCCGTCTCGATGATCGCGCATAAGGATGGATTGGGCTGGGCGCCGCAATTGACCTACGGCAGACTGATGGCGCGCATGGAGAAGCTCGATCGTCAGGTGCGCGATGCGCCTGAAGAGCGCAGCGTGCGGGCGTCGTATCGCGAGCGGGCGGCGCGCATCGATACGCAGATTGCCGCGTTGCCGGGCTCGTATCTCGACGAGAAAGCGCGCTTGATGCGCGAGCTCGATGTGCTTCGTCGACACAATGGGCCGCTGCGGGATATCCATCAGCGCGAGGCGGCGCTCGAAGCGTTCCCGCGCGATCCAGCGGCGGCGCGCGTGGTATGGACGCAGGCGCGTGACGATTTGCTTGCGCGCGCCACCGATCCCGTGCCGATGCATGAGCCGTTTCCCGCGGCGAGCGAGGATGAACGTCGCACGCACGAGCGCAATTTTCTTTCGTTGCTGCTGTGCTTATCGCTGGGGACGGCGAGCCTGCCGCACATTCTTTCGCGGTACAACACGACGACATCGGTCGCTTCCGCCCGACGGTCCGTTGCGTGGACATTGTTCTTCATTGCGTTGTTTTACGTGACCGTGCCGGTGTTGGCGGTGCTGATCAAGTACGAGGTTTTATCGCATTTGGTCGGTAGGCCGATGAGCGACTGGCCGGCTTGGGTGACGCAATGGCATCGCGCGGAGCCCGCGCTGATCAGCATTGGCGACGGGACGGGCGAGGGCGTCATTCGATGGTCGGCGATTCGGATGCAACCGGACATGGTGGTGTTGGCCGCGCCGGAGATTGCCGGGCTGCCGTATGTGATCTCGGGCCTTGTGGCGGCGGGGGCGTTGGCTGCCGCGCTCTCTACGGCGGATGGATTGCTACTCACGATCGCCAATGCGTTGTCGCACGATGTCTACTACCACATGGTCGATCCTGCGGCGTCGAGCCAGCGACGCGTGACGATCTCGAAGATTCTGCTCCTGGGCGTGGCGTTGTTGGCGTCGTATGTGGCTTCGCTCAATACGGGGAATATTTTGTTTCTGGTGGGGGCGGCGTTTTCGTTGGCGGCGTCGAGTTTTTTCCCGGTACTGGTGCTGGGCGTGTTTTGGAAACGCACGACTAAGCGCGGGGCGGTGGCGGGGATGCTGGCGGGGCTGGGGGTGTGCATCTACTACATCGTTTCGACGTATCCGTACTTCCGGCAGTTGACGGGGTTCGTCGGGCCGCGCTGGTTCGGTATCGAGCCGATCAGCTCGGGAGTGTTCGGCGTGCCGGCGGGGTTCGTGGCGACGATCCTGGTGAGCCTCTTCGATCGCGCGCCGGATGGTTATACGAAGGCGCTCGTGGACTACATTCGGCATCCGTGAGGGTGGGGGATGCGTTGCTGCGAGCAGTCTGCTATAATGCGCGGCTCTCGGAGAGATGGATGAGCGGTTTAAGTCGCACGCCTGGAAAGCGTGTATAGGTTAACAGCCTATCGGGGGTTCGAATCCCCCTCTCTCCGCCAGGATTTCAATGCCCGCGCCAGCGGGCATTTTCATTTTCGAACGCTCCTAAGCAACCTCGCGACGTTATCAAACGGCTCACACCACCGTCCATCCACCAACCGGCTACGCCACTGAAAAGTGCGGTCTCGCAGACGTATCGTTGCGCGGCAGCCCCATGATCTGCCGAGCTTCCGCAGGCGTCGCGATCTCATAGTCCATTTCGCGCAGAATCCGCACGGTGCGTTCTACCAGTTCGACGTTGCGCGCGAGTTGGCCCTGGCGGTAATAGAGATTGTCTTCGAGTCCCACGCGAATGATCTGTCCGCCGAGCAGTAGCGAGTTGACGCCCGCGGGCAGTTGCGCAGGCCCGATGCCGCTCACGCAGAAGATGCTGTCCTTTGGTAATAGATCGACCATGAACTGCAAGGACTTCGGGTTATAAGGCATCGCATTCTGAAAACCTCGGTGCGCATTCATCACCAGATTGAATACATACGGTGGCTCGTCGAGCCCCATCTGGATCAAGGTGGTCGCGTCCTGCACGATGTGCGTCGGGCTGAAGACTTCCCACTCCGGCTTGATCCCGCGCTTCCTCATTTCCTCAGCCAAAAACTGGCATCGCGACGGTGAGGTATTAAGCAGAACTTCCTTGCCGCCGAAGCTCGCCACGAACGTACAGGCGTCCAGCGTACACATCTCGGCACCGGCTTCCATGCCCTTTAGACGCTCTTGCCAGACCGTATCCCACATCCCCCCGTCGATCTCCCGCACCATGTCGCCGTGAACACCACCGCCCGTCGAATTGTTGATCACGATGTCGCATTTGGCGCGGATCAATTCGTTGATGTTGCGATAGATGTCGGCGTTGCACGTGGCCGCGTCGTCAGGCCGGCGCGCATGCACGGCCACGACGCTGGCGCCGGCGTTGTAGCAGTCATATACGTCCCTTGCAATCTCGTCCGGTTGCGTAGGCAAGTATGGGTTCTGTGACTTGAACGCCATCCCCCCGGTTGGTGCGACGAGGACGATAACCTTGTTCGTAGCCATTTGAGTGTCTCCGTGAAAGATTGAATTGATCCGCGGCGCCATGAGCCGCCGGTCGCAAGGGCTGCGCTACTGCGTGGGCGCTTCGGCCAGAAACAGCGAGAGGCGCTGGCGAAGATGATCGGGAATCGCGACCGATTCGCGCCGCTCGAGCGAGAACAGGACGATCGTCTGCTGAACCTGCACGCGTAGCGCATCACCGGCAAACGCTGCGAGCGAAAGCACGATGGAGCGCGTGCCGATCCGCTTCACGATCAACTGAAAGGTCAGCGTGTCACCGATTTCGCTGGGCGCGACGAAGTCCACCTCCATGCGGGCCGTGGGCACACCCAGCTTCTGAATTGCGATGAAATCCGCGTAGTTCACGCGCAGCCCTTCGTTGAACCAGTCCTCGATCAACTCGTGAAAGAGCACGAAGTACTGCGGGTAGAAGACGATGCCAGCCGGATCGCAATGCTGAAAGCGAACGAGCTTTTTCGTTTCGAATGAGCGTGCAATGGTCATGTTGCTTTTCCCATCCGGCGCCTCAACGCATGAAGCGCCGGTTGTCTGTCAGTCAAGCGCGCCTTCACGCTCGAGATTGCGTTCGAAATCGACCAGCGCTCGCCCCAGCCGTTCGACAAGATCGTCGATTTCCTGCTCCGTGATGATCAGCGGCGGCGCAATCAGCTGGATATCGCCGAACTGGCCGCGGTTTGCACGCCGGTTGTAAAGCGCGATGCCGTGCGCGAGTCCGTAGTTCGTAAGACGGGCCGGCGCATTCATCGCCGGCGGCAATTGACGCCGGGTCTCCCTGCTTGCTACGAGTTCGATCGCCATCAGCAACCCCTTGCCACGCACGTCGCCGATGAGACGGCTGGTCTGCTGCAGCTCACGAAGTCGCCGCTCGAGATACGGTCCCATCCTCGCGGTGCGTTCGACGAGACCCTGTTCCACGACCTCGTCGATAACGGCTTCGGCAACCGCGCACGAGAACGGGTTCGAAAAGTAGGTGTGACCGTGAACGAAACCGCCTTGCGCGGCGATCGTCTCGACGATCCGGTTCGGCGCGAGCAGCGCCCCAAAAGGCGTATAGCCCGCGGCAAGGCCTTTCGCCAATGTCACGATGTCCGGACGTGAGCCTTCCCAATGGTGCGAGGACAGAAAGGCGCCGGTGCGCCCGGCGCCACACATGATTTCGTCGTGAATGAGCAGCACGCCGTGCCGCGTACAGATGTCGCGGATCCGCCGGTAGTACGACGGAGGCGACACGAGCGCACCGCTCGAGAGGCCACCGATCGGTTCCATAATGAACGCGAGCACGGTTTCCGGTCCTTCGTCGAGGATCCGTTGCTCGAGCGCCTCGGCGCAAGCGGCGGCGTGTTCCTGCTCCGTCACGCCGGGGGGCAACCGGTAGGTGAGCGGCGCGGCAATCTTGGGCATCTGCTGCATCATCGGGCCGTAGATCGACTCGGTAGCCGAGTCGCCGGTGACGGCCATCGCGCCCAGTGTCGAACCGTGGTAGCTCGGATCGCGGGAGATCACTTTCCAGCGCGTGGCCTGCCCACAGGCGAGCGCGTATTGCCTCGCGAGCTTCAGGGCTGCCTCGTTAGCCTCCGAGCCGCCCGAGACGAAGAACGCACGATCAAACCCTTCGCCGGCCAGCTCAGTGAGCTTGCCGGCCAGTCGGACGTTCTGTTCACTCTCGAAGAAGCGCGGGTACGCAAACGTGACGCGGTGTGCCTGTTCCGCCATCGCAGCGACGACACGCTGATTGGAATGGCCAAGGTTGCTTACGACCGCACCGGAGGTGGCGTCCAGGTATCGCGTGCCATGCTCGTCGTAAAGGTGGATCCCTTCGCCGCGTGCGATGCGCGGCGGCCGCGCCGCACCCTTCGGGAGGTAGAAACTCATGACGCTTCCGCCGCGCAGCGTGTCCCCGACGAGACGCTTTCCAACCGTATCTTCCATTCCAATGCTCCCCACAAAAACGCACCGCCTCGTGCGGCGAAACAATTGTCTTCAGGCTAGGACGCTTGCGTAGCGCTCGACAAACTCATCGAAGGCCGACAACAGTCGCCCGATTTCCTTCTCAGTAATGGGCATGCTCAAAACGATAAAGCCACGGCGCGCGAGATAGATGCCGTGTTCAAGCATGTGAAAGAAGAAGAGATCCTTGACGCGATCGCCCTCGGGTAGCAGGTCTTTGACCGATCGTATCGCGTGCCTGCCGGCCTGAAGATTCATGAGTGACCCCTTGCCGGTGAATTGGAGGGGGACATTGCGCTGTACGCAGATGGCGTTCAGTTGCTCGCGCAGCCGATCGCCGCAGGCGTTCATTTCACGCGCGACGTTCGCGGTGTACAGCCTGGATAGACCTGCCGCGCCGGCAGCCATGCTCAGCACGTTGTTGTTGAACGTGCCGGCATGCGGCGTGGCGCTGGGCTTGCGCGGATCGAATTGATCCATGATGGATTTGTGCCCGCCGAACGCACCGAAAGACATGCCGCCTCCGATGTACTTGCCGAGCGTCGTGAGGTCCGGCTCGATCCCCAGCGCCTCCTGAAGTCCACCGGGCGCCAGCCGCGACGTCATGACCTCGTCAAAAATCAGGAGCGCGCCATGCTTCGACGCAAGCGAGCGCAACCCCGCCAGAAATTCGGGTTCGCCGCGGATGCAACCGGCCGCTCCCTGCATCGGCTCGACGACGACGGCGGCTATCTCGTCGGGATGTGATTCAAAAACGCGCTGCGCGCTCGCCAAATCGTTGTAGTGGGCGATCAACAAGTCGTGCGGGACGTTGACCCGGCTGTGGCCCTTCGCGAACGTCAACACGCCGCCGTGGTACCCGCCAGCAAAGACGATGACCTTGTCACGGCGGGTATGGACCCGTGCTGCCGCGATCGCCATCAGATTCGCTTCGGTACCCGAGTTCGTGAACCGCACCGCGTCGACTGCCGGAAAGCGATCGCAGATCAGACGCGCAAGCTCCGACTCCAGTAGGTTATGTCCGCTCAGATTGATACCGGTATCGAGCGCACAATCGATGGCTTCCCGGATGACAGGGTTCGAGTGCCCATAGAGACCTGCCGTGAACTCCCCGATGAAGTCGATGTATTCGTGACCGTCCGCATCCCAGAGACGGCAACCCTCACCGCGGGCGATGGCGAGCGGAAAGGGACTGTAAAAGAGCACCGACCGCGTATTGCCGCCAGGCATGACCCGAGCGGCCCGCTCGTGCTGAAATGCACTTCGTGGATTGCGTTCGGCGTAACGCTCGACCGCGCGATCGATCGCCTCGGCAAGCGTGGAAAAGGCTGACGTATTGGAGTGTTCCATCGAGATATCCCCGTACATGGCATCGCGGCCCTCGGACAAAACAACAAATCCGGCCAGGACGACGAACTGTGATTCATTGTACACCGTACAATTGAAGATGCAAGTTACCATGTGCCTTGGGAGAGAACAGAGCGATTGCGAGCCGCTGGTGGCAAAAGGCGGTGGATTCATGGCCGGTCTACAATGACGCCTTGTTCACCACACAACCCCATTCAGGCAACGAACTGGCAATGACGACATCAGCTCGCAAGGCGGCCCGCGTCGAGAAAACGGCCACCGTCAAAAAGGCCCGCGGCACTGGCGAAGGTGCCGGTCGAGCTCGTGCCGGCGAGACTTCCTCGGCATCGCGTACGCGCACGAAGAAAGAGGGGACTACCGGTTCCGGGCTCAGCAAGGAAAGAATCATTGCTGCAGCGATTGAGCAGATCGATCGCAACGGGCTCATGGGATTCAGCTTGCGCGATGTGGCGCGATCGCTTGGCGTCTATCCGTCCGCGGTGTACTGGCACGTTGCAACGCGTGACGACCTGCTCGCGTCGGTTGTCGAAGCCACCATGGCCGGCGTTGCGCCCGAACCCGGCAACATGTCTTGGCAAGACTGGCTCAGGGAGCTGTTTTCCCGGTGCCGCGAGGTGATCCGCCGACACCCGAACGTCGCGCAACTCCTCGGCGGGCATCTCGTCGCCAACGCCAGCTTGAGCCCCGGTATGATCGACAAGATTCTTACCGTGCTTGTTACGGCGGGGTTCAAGGACGATCGGATTGTCGACATGTATAACGTCGTGATCGCCACGATGGTCGGCTTTTCGACGCTTGAATTCGCATCGATGCCGACGGACGATCCTGCTGGATGGGCAGCGCAACTGCAGGAGAAGGTGCGCGCAATCCCGGCGCTCGAGTTTCCGACGCTGGCGCGGTACCTGCCGGCAATGGCCAATCGGGCGTTTATCGTTCGCTGGCAGAACGGCACGGACGCGGCTATGGACTCCAGTTTCAGGGCCTACGTCGAAACCGCTATTGCCGGCATGGAGCGGGCGCTGACGCGCGCCTGACGCTTCAGCGCTTTCCCCGACTATTCGTTGTCGCGCTTTGTGAGGTAGGGTGTATTCGTTTTTGAAATACAGCCGCCGATCGCGATGACCGAACTCGACCTCAATCTCATTCCCTTTCTCGTTGCACTGGACGAGACGCGCAACGTGAGCCGAGCCGGTGCGCTGCTTGGCGTTAGCCAGCCGCGCGTCAGCGCGGCGCTCGGCAAGTTGCGCGAGTATTTTGGCGACCAGCTTTTCGTGCGAACGTCACGCGGCATGGAACCGACACCGTGCGCGCTTGCACTCGTGCCGGCCGCTCGGGATGCGCTTGCGCGCATCGAGCGCGGGCTCGTCGCGCCGCATGATTTCGATCCCGCGACGAGCACTCATACGTTTTCGATCGCACTGTCGGACGTCGGGGAGATCGTTTTTCTACCGCGCTTGCTACAGGAGTTCTCGCACCGCGCGCCGCGTGCGAATCTGCGCTCGGTGTCGCTGCCGCATTCGGAGGTGGAGCGGGAACTCGAATCGGGTGGCCTCGACCTCGCCGTTGGCTATTTTCCGGATCTGGACGGAACGAACTTCTTCCAACAACGGCTCTTCACACACCGCTTCGTCTGCTTGATGAGGCGCGAGCACCCGTTGGGCGCAAAGCCGTTGACACTCGAGCAATACCTTAGCTGCGGTCATGCCGTTGTCCATGCCGAGGGGCGCAGCCAGGAGGTGCTGGAAAAATACCTCGCGAAGCGCCGTATTTCGCGCCGCGCGGTACTGGAAACGCCGCACTTTATGAGTCTTCCGTACATCCTGAGCCGCACCGATCTCATCGCTACGGTGCCGCATGCGATCGGCTATGCCTACGCCAATGAGCACGCCTCCATCGTCATGGCCGATCCGCCGCTGCCGCTGCCGCACTTCGATCTGCGGCAGCACTGGCACCGCAAATTTCACAACGACGTGCGGACCCGCTGGCTGCGCGGCCTCATCGCCGAGCTGTTCAACGACGCCAAGGATGAGTGGCCGAAGAAATGAGCTTGCACGCGCCCCCGTTATTCGAATTTTAGATATTGCGTATCTCCGAAGTCGCGTTGCGAGGTGACGTCGATTCCCCGCAGACTTGCGGCAAATCAACGTATTCGGAGACAAACATGCGTACGCAAGTGGGCATCATCGGCGCCGGTCCGGCAGGCTTGCTTCTTTCCCACCTTCTTCACTTGCGCGGAATCGAGTCGGTCGTGCTCGAGTCGCGAGGCCGTGAGCAGATCGAATCGACTATTCGCGCAGGCGTGTTGGAACCGGGCACCGTCAAGTTGCTGACGGATTCAGGCGTGGGAGCGCGCTTGGCGGCGGAAGGTATCGTCCACCATGGGTTCGAGCTTGCATTCGACGGTAAGCGCCGGCGGATCGATTTGACCGAACTTACGGGTGAATCGATCACCGTGTACGCACAGCACGAGGTGCTCAAGGATCTGGTCGCGGCGCGCTTAGTGGCAAACGGCGCGTTGTACTTCAATGTCTCGGGAACGGCGATTTCGGGCGTCGACACCGATTCGCCGTCGATCCGGTTCACGCATGATGGCGTGGAGCAGATGTTGCAGTGCGATTTCGTGATCGGATGCGACGGTTCGCAGGGCGTTTCGCGCGCGGCTATGCCGGCCGCACTACGGCAAGACTATGAACGCGTGTTTCCCTTCGGGTGGTTCGGCATTCTCGTCGAGGGGCCGCCCTCGTCGGACGAGTTGATCTACGCGCGCCACGATCGCGGATTCGCCCTCGTCAGTACCCGTTCGCCGAACGTGCAGCGGATGTACTTCCAGTGCGACCCCAAGGACTCGGTCGATAACTGGTCGGACGATCGCATCTGGTCGGAAATGCATGCCCGTGTCGACTCCGACGAAGGTCATCAGATCGTCGAGGGCAAGATTTTTCAGAAGAACATCGTCGGTATGCGCAGCTTCGTCTCTACCAAAATGCAGCACGGCCGTTTGTTTTTGGCGGGAGATGCTGCCCATATCGTGCCGCCGACGGGAGCGAAGGGCCTCAATCTCGCGGCATCGGACGTGCGAATCCTGACGGGTGCGCTTGACGGTATTTACCAGGGGGGGCGCAGGGATTTGCTTGATGGTTACAGCGAAACCGCGTTGAAGCGAATCTGGCGCGCCGAGCATTTCTCGTACTGGATGACGAGGTTGATGCATCGGCTCGACGATGCCTCGGCGTTTGAGCAACGCCTACAGGTTGCCGAACTCGAATATGTCACGACGTCGCGATCGGCATCCGCGGCATTGGCCGAAAACTACGCGGGCGTTGTCGCCGTTTGACCGTGCGCCTGGCACCGGCGTAGGACGCGCAAAGATGCTTGGCCGACAAGCGCAGCAACCGAAGCCGGGTTTCTGATCGTCGAGTCCTATTCGATGACGCGTGGTTGCCGGGTCTTCGCATTTCGAAGCGACTCGCCACCGTGATGCGGGCTATTGCCCCAAGCGCTGCCACGCAAGGATCGGATGAGTGGCCCCCGCGGGCATCGCCCAGACGCCTCCCGCGCCGAAGTTCCAGCCGACGAAACTGGCAGGATCGCTCATTTGTACCGTGGTGAGCCCATTTTGCAGGGGAACGCCGCCGCCGCCAACGGCGACTCCGGTCGTCTGCACGTTCCAGTAGTCGTCGCTGCCGCCTCCGCCTCCGCTGCCGATCAATCCGGCCCCCCCTGTTGTGCCGCCCTTGCTGAGACCGGTAGCGAACGACTGGGTCACCACACCCGAACCATAGTTGGTGCCAACGAGCCCTCCGATCGTCGACGCACTGCCGCCGCTGATGTTTCCGGTTGCATACGACTGAGTGATCGTGCCGTAGTTGGAAGACACGAGGCCGCCCAGTTGGCCTGCCCCCGGCGCGATGTAAAGATCGGTCGCTCCGACCACCGTTGCGCTGCTCCACGATTGGGCGATCGTGCCCAAATTGATTCCGACGAGCCCCCCTAAATCGGAGGTCCGCGACGTGGGCGAATCGGGATCCTGAATGAAGGAAACTGTTCCTGTGCTGTACACACGGTAGACCGAACCGTCGTTTTCTGCGGCGAGATTGCCATTGATGCAGTCCGTACACCCAGAATTCATGTTGGTCAGTCCCAGGTTGCGCACGGCTCCCGTTGGCCCGATTACGTTGAAAAGGCCGGTGGCGTATAGGCCGGCCCCGTCGATCGTATGGCCGAGACCATCGAATTGGCCACTGAAAGGCTGGACGTCGGAGAACGGCTGAATATAGGTCCCGCCTGCCCCGATGTCGCGGCCAAGCGCGTAATTGCCAGAGGAGTCGTTCTGTATGGCATCCAAATCCGTGATTGAATTGGCGAGCTGATAGCCGGTGATTTGAGCGGCGAGGCCGGTATAAGTCGGCGATGTCCACGCTGTATTGCTCAGGGTCGTGCCCGGGGCATAGCGGCCATTCATGTCGTAATAAGCGCTGACAAGGCCCGTGCTTTTCGACCAATCGAGCGTGCCGTTGTTGAGGACGCTGCCGCCGTTATCGACGGCGGTCGAATCGGCGCGCAGCGCCAGATTTCCGCTGCCGCGGTTTGCGAGCGTCGCCCCCGCATCGACATTGATCGTCCGATAGGCATCGAGTGCGAGCGATGCCGCGCCATTCCAGCGCAGGCTTGACGTCACATCGATGTCACCGGCGCTACCCGAGCCTCCTGTCGTTTGCAGCGTGACGGGGGTTCCCGCATTCAAACTCCGAATCAATCCTGCGGCGGCCGTACCGCCGATCGTGAAGGTCGGGGTGGTCAGGTTCCACTGGCCGGCTTTGATCATGGGCGTGATGCCCTCGGAGCCGATCTGCAGCCGCTCGCCGCTCGTATCGACGGTGCCGCCGCTGCCGTCGGCGTTCCTCGCTTCGATGGTGCCGCCAAGTGCGACCGTGCCCGAATCGGCGACGAGCCAGACGTGTCCATCGCGCGTGGCCGCGCCCGTCGCGCGAATCGTCGTGTGGTCGCCCGCCAGGGCGAAGACGTTGCCATCTGCCGCCTGCAGGCTCACTTGCGCGGCGCTGATCGGGCCGGCATTGTCGATGGCGCCGCCGCTGCCCGTCTGTACAAATACTTGCTGTCCCGTCGTCGAGTCCTGCATGAGAACATCCTGTCCAACGGCCAGTTCGGCTGTCCCATGCGGTGCGAAGATGCGTCCCGCATTGCGCACGCTGTTACGCGCGATCAGGACGACATCGCCACCCGTCGATCCGATGCTGCCGAGATTGACGATGCTTGCGTTCGAATTGCCCCTGAACGTCAGCGGATGATCGTTCATGAAGGCGCAGGAGCAGGTATCCAACGTCGAAGCGACGAACCGGCCGCCTGTGGTCACCTCGCCTTTGGGGCCGATGAGGATGCCTTGCGGATTGACCAGGTAGACGCTGCCCGTTGCGGACAAGGCGCCGTAGATCGCGGAGGCGTCGCCGCCTGTCACGCGATTGAGCGTGGCGCCGTTTCCATTGTGGAATGCGACGCGACTACCGCTGCCGATCGAGAAACTGTTCCAGTCGATCACGCCTCGGCTCGTGGTCTGGTCGATCGTCATCGAGTTGGCCGTGCCGCCGATCGACCCGGCACCCGCAACGAAATGCCCCCCGTTCGGCAGGACGCCGGCGTGCGCAGGCGGCATGAAGCCATAAAGCGCCGCGAGTACGGCTGCGGTCGCTGTGGGTCGGGTCCGGAAAGCCGCCGTCTTTGTGTGTCCCATGTCCCCTCCGCTCGATACATCGAGAGGAAGGCCGAAAGACTTTCCTCTGAGCATGAAGCCGCGGTGGTGATTATTGGACCGAACGTCCGGGTCCGGATGGGCGTGTTTTGGCCAAACATTCGGCGTTTTGCGCCAATCCCGGCGCTGCGCCCGACTGCAACTGCAGCGTGCTCGCGCGCGCGGTCGAGGCTCGGGCAGGGATAACCCGGTCAGTTATGAAACTTGAGCTCCCCCTAAAATTTCGCCTTCCACCCGGTCGAGTTAGTTAGCACAACCGGCCGCCGCCTCAGGGCGCGCCGGCGCAACCAGCTCGCTCCTCCACAGCCCCGGCGCAACTCAAGCGGTATCTGGGCTAATAGCTAGTTTTTCGTGAAGGTAACGCGCGATATCGTCGAGCGTAACCAGTTTCCGGTAGTCGGACTCGGGAATTTGGACCTTCAGCTTCTCGTGCAATCCCAGCAGGAAGTTGAGCCAGTCGATCGAATCGAGATCGACCTGATTACGTAAGGGGCGATCCGAACGCAGTTCCGACTCTTGAATTTCAGGTGCGACGGACTTCAACGTTGCCAGCACAACCGCACGTACCTCGGTATCGTTCATCGATTGAGTTCCTCTGGATGCTGCAGCGCGTCGCCGAGTTCAAACAAGAAGCGCGCGCCGCGGTGCCCGTCCGATACGCGGTGATCCGCCGACAGGCTGGCGGTGACCGCGGGCATGACTTTGAGTCCGCCGTCTTCGGCCCACGGCCGTTCAGTAATACGACCGAATCCAATAAGCGCGACCTGAGGCGGATAGATGACGCCGAATACCTCCGTGGTGCCTTGATCGCCGAGGTTTGTTACCGTGACGGTCGGTTCGGAGAGTTCGGAACTCCGTAGCGAGCCAGCCCGGCAACGCTTGGTGAGGTCCATCAACTCCCGCATGATTTGCGGTGGCGGTTTGGTATCCACATCGAGCAGAGCGGGCGCGACGAGACCTCCCCGGCGCAAGGAGATCGCTACGCCCAAGTGAACGTTTCGAGCGGCGGCAAATGAGCCTTGACGGTAAAAGCCGTTGAGTTCAGGGAATCGTTTGAGCGTCACAGCCACCGCCTTGAGCAGCAACACAGCGGGCAACAACCGCTCCTCGATCGAGCGCTGCCCGTTCTCTACCGTGAGCCATGCCAGTGCCTTGCCGAGCGGAATCGTCTCGGACACGTAGTAGTGAGGTATCTCGCGCTTGGAGTGCTCCATGGCGCTCGCGATCACTTTCCGCATTTGCGCGAGGCGGTCGAGCGGAGGCGCCGTCGACATCGCAGCCTCGGATCGCGCGATGGCTTGTTCGACGTCATAGAGCGTCACGGCGTCCTGTGGCCCGGTGCCGTCGACTGTTTCCAGATCGATGCCATGTTCCTGCGCGTGCTTACGCGCCGCTGGAGAAATTCTGCGGCGCCGTGCGAGCCCGGTGGCCGCGGCGGATATCGGCTCCATCGCTGTGGGGACACGCCCGACCCGGCGAGGATGCCTGACCGCCGCTGGCGCTTCTCCCGGCTCGAGCAAGATCGCCATGGGCGTGCCGACAGGGATCTTTTCGCCGGGCTCGATCATGAGTTCATCGACGGTCCCTTCCTGCCAGCTCTCGACGTCGATGGCGGCTTTGCTCGTGTCGACGACCGCTACCACTTGGCCCTTTTTGACGATGTCGCCGGCTTTCACCTTCCATTCGAGGAGCGTTCCCTCATCCATGTCCGCGCCCATCGAAGGTAGCTTGAGTTCGATCATGCTGTTTCCTCCCGGCCGCACTGAGCATTCACGAAAACAATTGCTTTGCTGCGTCGACAATCTTATCGACCTGCGGTAAAGCTGCCTCTTCCATATGCCGAGCATAGGGAATGGGAACGTCTTCGGAACACACACGAGCCGGGGGCGCATCGAGTTCGTAGAAAGCCTGTTCGACGATACGCGCCATGATTTCGCTGGCTACACTGGCGCTGCGCCAACATTCGTCCACGATCACCACACGCCGGCACTTGACCACCGACGCCATGATGGCGGCATCGTCCAAGGGTCGTAGAACGCGAAGATCGACAACCTCGGCGAACATGCCGTCTCCGGCCAGTGCATCGGCCGCCTGCAAGGCCTTCTGCATCGAGCCGCCGTAAGCAAGGATCGATACGTCTTTGCCCGCGCGTCTTATCTTCGCGGAACGAATATCCACGCCCGAGACTCCGTCCGGCAATTCGCCCTCCATGTTGTAAAGCCCCGCATGCTCGAAGATCAGTACGGGATCCGGATCGGCGAGGGCGGGCGCGAGCATGTAGCGCGCATCCTCGATGGTGGCGGGTGCAAGCACCTTGATGCCCGGTATTCCTGCATACCAGCCTTCAAAGCTGTGCGAATGTTGCGCCGCCACCTGGCGGCCCGCGCCAGTTGCCATCCGAACCACGAGCGGCACCGAGAACTGCCCGCCAGACATGTGGTGATAGAGCGCAGCGGTGTTGACGATCTGGTCGAGGGCCAGCAGGCTGAAATTCACCGTCATGACTTCGACGACGGGACGCATGCCGCCCAACGCCGCGCCGATGCCGGCACCGGTAAACGCGAGTTCGGAGAGTGGCGTGTCGCGAATGCGTTCGGGGCCGAACGTGCCCAGCAGCCCGGCGGAGACCGCGTAGCTGCCCCCATAGCGGCCCACATCCTCGCCCATCAAGAACACGCGGGGATCGTTCGTCAGCGCTTCGTTCAACGCCTCGCGAAGCGCTTCGCGGTAGGTCAGCCGGCGGCTCATGTCGCACCTGCCTCGGACGTGTACAGATCCTTCGTCAACTCGTCGACACGCTCCCAGGTTCCGGCTTCGGCGAAGGCGACTGCGCGCGCCACCTCTGCGTTCGCGGCGGCATCGAGCGCGAGGAACTCGTCCTCCGACAGCTTGCCTTCGGCCTTCAGGCGCTGCGTGAACGTGTGGATCGGACCGCGTGTCTTCCACGCCTCGACTTCGGCCTTTTCGCGATAGTGTTCCGCGTCGTACATCGAGTGTGCGCGGAAACGGTACGTCTGCAATTCCAGAAACATGGGGCCATCGCCATTTCGCACATAGGCTGCTGCATCCTTCGTCGCTTCATGCACCGCCACGATATCCATGCCGTCCGCCGAACGCGCCGGCATCGTGTAAGCGGCCGCCTTCTTGCATAGATCGGTTTGAGACTGACTGCGTTCGAGCGCGGTGCCCATTGCATAGAGGTTATTCTCGCAACAGAACAGCACGGGCAGCTTCCATAGCGCGGCAAGGTTTATCGATTCGTGAAAGGCGCCTTCGGCGACGGCTCCGTCGCCGAAGAAGCAAGCGGTAATGCGCTCGATAGCCTGCATCTTGTCGGCGAGAGCGAGCCCTACGGCGAGCGGCAGGCCGCCGCCGACGATCGCGTTTCCGCCGAACAGGCGCGCCCGGCGATCGAACAAATGCATTGAGCCGCCGCGGCCGCGCGCGCAGCCTTCGAGCTTGCCGAACATCTCCGCCATGAGCACGCCCATGTCCATGCCGCGCACGAGCGCGTGAGCGTGCTCGCGATACGTCGCGACGATGTTGTCCTCGGCCAGGAGCGCACGCAGTGCGCCGACGCCGGTGGCTTCCTCGCCGATATACAGATGCAGGAATCCGCGGATTTTTCCTGCGCCGTACAGCTCAGCGCATTTCTCCTCGAGCCGGCGCACGCGCAACATGTCGCGTAGCAGCTCGAGCGCGAATGCTTCCTCATAGGGCACTGGGCCGGACGGGGGCGGCGCGGCAGGGTGATCGACGGCCGTCATGATCCGGCCTCCAGGGTCGATGTATCGCCTTCGGCAAGCCCTAGTTCGCGCGCCTTGAGCAATCTACGCATGATCTTGCCGCTGCGCGTGTGCGGCAATTGCGCGACGAAGGCGAGCTCCTTCGGCGCGACCGCGGCGCCTAGTCGCTTTCGTGCATGACCTAGCAGTTCCATTCGCAGCGCGTCGCTTGCTTCGAAGCCCTTGTTCAACGATACGAAGGCCTTGACCGACTCGCCGACCACGGGATCCGGCTTGCCTATCACGCCGGCTTCCGCGACCGCCGGGTGTTCCATTAGCGCGCTTTCGACCTCGAACGGTCCAATGAGATGGCCCGCGGATTTGATGACATCGTCCGCGCGGCCGACGAACCAGTAATAGCCGTCGGCATCGCGTCGGGCCAAATCGCCGGTCAAGTACCACTCGCCCGCAAAGCTCTTGCGATAGCGCTCCTCGTTGTCGAGATAGCCTTGGAACATCGAAGGCCAGCCGCGCTTGAGCGCCAACTCGCCCTGCGTATCCGGCGATTCGACGATCCGCACGCCACCGTCGTCGGAGCGCTGAACGATGGCGGCTTCGACGCCGGGCAGCGGTCTGCCCATCGAACCTGGTTTGATGTAGAAGGCGGGGGTATTGGCGATCATGATGCCGCCGGTCTCCGTTTGCCACCAGTTATCGTGAATGGGCAGGCCCAGCACGTTCTTGCCCCACCATACTGCTTCCGGATTCAAGGGTTCTCCCACGCTCGCAACGAACCGCAGCCTGGGGAAGGTGTATTTCTTGGCGATATCGGCGCCGGCTCGCATCAGCATGCGAATCGCCGTTGGAGCCGTGTACCAGACACGCACGCCTTCGTTCTGGAGAATGCCGTACCAACGTTCGGCGTCGAACTCCTCCCGGTCGACTACCGAGGTGACGCCGTGCAGTAACGGGGCAATCACGCCGTAGGAGGTGCCGGTGACCCAACCGGGGTCGGCGGTACACCAATAGATGTCGTCGCCATGCAGATCGAGGGCGTAGCGCCCGGTAGCCCAATGGGTGATGGCGGCGCCGTGAACATGCACGGCGCCCTTCGGCATCCCGGTGGTGCCGCTCGTGAAATGCAGCAACGCCAAATCTTTTGCCGATGTGGGCTCATACACGCAGGTTTCGGAGGCGTTGGCCATCAACTTGGCTAAGTCGAGCGTATCGGGCGCTCCGCTGGCGCCGCCTTCGTCGGCAACGAGCAGCACGTGTTTCAGGCTCGGCATGCGCGCACGCCATCGGGCGAGCTTTCGTTCGTAGAGCGAATCGGTCGTCACGAGCGCCGTGGCGCCTCCGAGGTTGACGCGCGTGACGATGGGTTCGGGGCCGAATGCGGAGAACAAGGGTGAAACGACGCTGCCGTTTTTCAGGCTGCCGAGCAGCGCGATATAGAGTGCGGGGATGCGCGAGACGAGAATGAAAACGCGATCTCCCTTTCCGATCCCCAAGCTGCGCAATACGTTGCAGAAGCGGCTGGTCAGTGCCGAGAGTTCGCTGAAGGTGATGTCGCGTGCGGTTGTGCCGTGTCCGAGAAAGCGTAGGGCGATCTTGGTGCTTAGCGCCGTGGTGCAGTGCCGATCGACAGCTTGAAACGCAATATTGATTCCGCCGCCGCGCTCTTGCGCGAGTTCGCGTGCTGCGTCCCCCCACGAGAAGCGGCGCCGCTCGGCTTCGTAATCACCGAAATTCGGTGCAACCTGCAGGTCGGCGGCGACCTTGTGGATGATCGGTGATGCGCTCATCGAAGCGTTCCTCTGACGAAGCGCCGCCCCTACGATTCGGATCGCCGGGTTTGGGGGGCAAGGAATTGCGAGCGAGCCAGACGGACAAAGCGTTGCAAGAGCCGGCTCGCTCTTATCACTCTAGGGACGCGGCCTCCGGACCATGTTGATATGCATCAACGTCGCTTCGGGGGATTTTCGTGGCGGCTGGTTCGTCGCCGGGCCGCGGTGAGCAAGCTACGCTGAACGTCCTCATGGGACTGGCATGAGATGGCTCCAATGTGCCAATCCCTGAAAGCATTCATTAGCGTGCTGGCGACGGGGGTGTCACTCCGAAGTCAGGCGGCGTGAACCTACCTGGCCCAGGCGCTTGACGTCGTCCCCGATGAGCCGGAACGGCGCGAAGATCACCACTAGTCAGCGAGCGTCGTTTTGCGCCGCCGAGATTTACCGGCGGAGGCGAGCGCTGCGCTGTGAGACTTTTACCGTCGTTTGGCTCATTGCCCACAAGCGACAAGTCGCAATTGGAAGGGCACGCGGTTGCTGTATCAGGCCTATGAGGCGGGGTGGCGGTTTCCATTCTGGAATGTCCGAGCGGGCGACCTCCATTGCGCAATGCGTTCCTTGGTCGGGGCGGCGTTGCGCAGGAGGTGTCAGGCCAATCGAACGACCTTGTCCTGCATTGCACCTTCCGTCCAAATGTCCTTGTATTTCTCTAGCAGCGCAGCGTACTCCGGATCTGCTATCAACTTTTCGTTGACCAACTGCATCTTGTCAAGACTGTCGGCGTCGAAGTGCCAGTGAATGCATGGGCTGCCGAACTGTTCGACCCCGTAGTACATCTTGAGCGAATAGCTCTTGTTGAGGTACGCCGTGACTTGCGATGCGAAAGCCAAAGCGGCCGGCAGTTGGGCTGCGTTCTTCACTGTTGACGTGCGGATGAATCTGTACATGATTCGCTCTCCTAGAGTGGAAGTAAGCGGCGCTTTCTATCTAAAGGGTAGACGTGCGCAAATGGCCTCGCGGGGCGGTCAGGCCGGGCTCGCGACGAGCGTTATCGGGACTTTGATTCTTGTCGCTTGTCGCGCTTGTTCGTTGGAAGTTCGCGTACGGGATTTCAAAGCGATTTTCCGCGCCGGTGCATCGGCGGTCATTGACTTACATCAACGGCTGCGCCGGAGGAAAGGGGGGGCGATGTGGGGCGAAAGGGCCTAGAACATGTGACGACCGACCAACTTCCGACTCGCCTACTGGCCATGTGGAAGATAAAAAGTCACAAGCACTGATGCACTTTCCACGGCCTCGAGCCAGTGTGGCTCCCCGCCCAACAGAAACAACATACCCCCTGCGCATCAGCTGCGCTCTCGCGCCAGTACCGAATCTGACGACGCCTTCCAGACACTGCACGGTTATTTCACCGGGCGCCCGATGCTCCTGTTGACTTTCACGACGCACACGCACGCATACACGAGTAAACACTGAGTCCGATTTGGCCACACCGGCATTGACCAACACGGGCGTTTGGTCGAATATGCATAAAAAGACAGAACGTGGATTATATGTTTGTTTGTGCGTTAAATATGATCTGAGCAATGTAACCGGAGGAGACGATAGTGAAGAAGCGCATCATGGCCGCGGCGACAGTCGCGGTGGGAACGTGTGTCGGCGCCGTGCCGAGCGCGCACGCTCAAAGCAGCGTGACGCTGTGGGGCTTGCTCGATGCCGGCGTGTCGTACATCAGCAATATCGGAGGACATTCCGCATGGAGGATGGACGACGGCATCGCGCTGCCGAACCTGATGGGGTTTAAGGGCACAGAAGACCTGGGCAACGGCACCCGCGCGGTTTTTCAGTTGACGACACAGTTCTCTTTGAACGGAACGCTCGTTGCCCAGAAATCGAACGGCAGCGGCTCCGGAGTCGGTCTATTCGCGCGAAATGCGTGGGTGGGTCTGGATAACGATCGATACGGGAAGCTCTCGCTCGGCCGTCAATACGACTTCATGGTCGACACGCTGTTTGCAGACGTGGGCGCCGATATGGCGATGTATGGCGGCGGCTTTTATCAGTTTCGCGATGGCCCGTTTGCCAAGCTGGGCATTCCAGATTCGCCACCAGATGAGGCGTTCGATTTCGATCGGATGAACGGCGATACCCCGCTGAATAATTCTGTCAAATATACGAGCCCGCTTTTCGGAGGGCTTCGGTTCGGGGGCATGTACGCCTTTGGCGGCACCGCCGGGAATTTTCGTCAGAATAGTGCGGATAGTTTCGGTGCGAGCTACACCACCGGGCCGTTCGCGTTCGGTGCAGCCTATACGGACGTTCGCTACGCGGCGATGCTCGGCGACAGCATTCGCAACTTCGGCGTCGGTGCGAAATACAACGGACAGAATCTGCTGTTGACGGCGCTCTTCACCAATACGCGCAACACGCAGAACGGTGCGGCAGTGAACGCCGCGGAAGTCGGCGCACTCTATCGCTTTACGGCGGCCTTTTCCACAAGTCTCGCCTACACCTACATGTGGGGCAATGCAGGGGTGGATCACAACCATGCGCATCAAGTTGGTGCCGTTGCCAAGTATTTTCTGTCCAAGCGTACGGCGGTTTATGTTCAAGGCGCCTATCAGTTGACCAACTCTGGCGCTACCGCGGTCATCAACGGGACCTTCGGCCCGTCGAGCGGCCGGTCGCAGTTCATCGGCCGGATCGGCATGCAAACGATGTTTTGAGGACGCAGATGTCGGCAAGGTGAGGCAAAACGTTGCCTTGCCGACATTGCCAAAAAGGAGGCGCCGTGCGGTTTCAGATCAGCACGGCGCTTGCTTATTGGACCGTAGCTGATTGGCGCTCGAGCGCGCCTGTGACACGTGTCAGCGTGCCTTCGATATGCTTGCGCAGCAGACGCGTGGCCTTTTCCGCGTCTCGATCGATCGCAGCCTTCATCAGTGCCTCGTGTTCGCTGTTCTTATGGCGCTCTTCGGTTCGATGCAGTGCGGAATAGCGGCGGTACCGTTCGGCGCGATCGAAGAGCGAAGCCACCATATTGGAGAGCAGAGGGCTGGGCGTGGCCGACAGCAGCGCCATATGATAGGCACGGTGGCGTTCGGACCAGTCGTCGTCGAGTGCTACCGGGCCGGAGCCGAGACGTTTCTCCGCGAGGCTCAATCGATGAAAGGCCGTGAGCACGGCCACTTCCCATTCTTCGTCGCCATGCGCGATCGAATCGCTGAGCGCCTCTAGTTCCAGCAGCACGCGCAGCCGTGTGATGTCTTTGAAATCGTCGATGCTGATTGGGGCGACCCAGAACCCACGGTTTTCCGTCGCTTGAACGATGCCGTCTTGTGCGAGCCGGTTCAAGGCTTCGCGAATCGGCGAGCTGCTGAGGCCGTATGCCTTGGAGAGGCTTTCGACCTTGAGGCGGGTGCCCGGCGCGAGTTCGCAGCGGATGATGGACGTCTTCATCCGGGCGAAGGCTACGTCGATCAGCGGTACACCATTCGAAGCGGATGTCGAGTCCATGGCTGGGTTGATTACGCATTTGTCGATGAAATGCATTTTATGCGCAAAATTGATCGATATGCAAGGTCTGAGTGTTTCGCCACGTAAACAAAAAAAGCGCGAGGGTTGGGATCCCTCACGCTGCACAGAGTGCGTTTTCGATCAGGCGCAAGCTGAGGTTACGGAGTGTTCGTGAGCGTTGCCCGCTCTCAGCGCAGCGGCCAACTCACTGATCATCGCAACTGCGTCTTCTGCTTTGCGGCAGCCGCCATACACGTAATGATCGGGCCGCACGATCACTACGGCGCAACCATGCAACTGCATCCAACTGACGAGTACGCCATCGACGTCCTGATAGGCATATGACGATGCACCGGACTTAAGCGGTTCAGTGCCGATCACGACCCACGTCGCTGGAATATCGCTCAGTGCATCCCATTGCGCCGCCATGCGTTCGATGATGGCTGCATCGGTGTCGCTCTCGACCACGATGCGAAACGTCATCCCGGTTGCTTCGTCGAGCAGGCATTGACGACCGTCCGCGGTTTTGACGAGCGGTTGCGGAAACAATTGACCGCGCGGGCCGTCACTCGATGGGGCCAAGAGGCCCGCGCTGAGCGCGGGAATCAATGATTGCCTGACGGTTCCGCGCGGATTGGCGGCCATTTCTTCGAGCAAGCGTTTATCCCTCTCGAGTGCGGCTACGGGATCGCGCTCGCAGATCACCTTGCCGAGCGATTTCGTGACGAGCGTGGTTTGCTTCACGTGCGGGAGCCGTTCGGCCTGATAGGTGTCCAGCAAGCCGGGACCGGCCGCGCCACGGTTGACGAGCACGAGCTTCCAGACGAGATTGGCTGCATCACGGATGCCTTGGCACATCCCCTGCGCCAGAAACGGGGGCGTCATATGCGCGGCGTCGCCCAGGAAGAACACGTGCTGCGACCGCCATTGGCGCAGGACGAGGGCATGGAAACGATAAGCCGAGGCGCGCCAGATGTCGTATTCCCTTTCGTCGAGCCAGCGCGAGATCAGCCGGCGGACGAACGCGGGCTCCGTAGCTTGTGCGGGCGTTTCGCCGGCGTTGATCATGAATTCCCAGCGCCGGACTTGACCCGGCCCGACTACGAATGTGCAAGGGCGCTCGATCTCGCAATATTGGACGTTGGTCGCCGGCAGGTTTGCGCCGCCCCCCTTCTTGAGGACGATGTCGACCACGAGCCAAGGTTCGTCGAAGTCGAGATCTTCCATCTCCAACCCGAGCCCCATGCGGATCGGGCTCGTGCCGCCGTCGCATGCGAGCACATAGTGCGATCGGTACGTGCGGGGTACATTCGGCAGATTCTGCTCGTTCGACGATTCGACAACCGTCACCGACGCCCCGTCGTCGCCCGACGTCACGGCTTCGACTTGCGCGCCGAGCTTGACTGTCACCGATGGGAAACGGGCTAGGTTCTCGCGCAAGATGCTTTCGATCTGAGGCTGCATGAAAACGTAGTTGGGTGCCCAGCCGAGTTGGAACGGCGGCTCGGCAGCCTCGATGCGGCGAATCAGGCTGGAATCGGTCGTGCGATATTCCGAAGGGCGATAGGGCATGACGTAAGGCGCAAGCTTATCGGCGAGTCCGAGATCGCCGAAGATCCGCATGATTTCCTGATCGAAGCCCATTGCACGAGGTTTATCGAAGACCGCCAGGGACTTTTCGAGCACGAGCGTGCGCAGCCCGGCCTCGCCGGCCAGATTGGCCGCGACCGCGCCTACCGGTCCGAGCCCGACGATGATCAAATCGAAGTCCACGTCTCCTCCTTAAGGAATGCTATTGCGCAAGCGCGCGCGAGGCGGCGTTTGCGGTGCGCCGGCCGTCTTGGCCGGCGCATGTATTAATCGAAGTATGCCTTCGTGTAAGCGGTCTTGACGGTCGTGAAGAAATCGACCGCATACGTACCTTGTTCGCGCGGCCCGTAGCTGGACGCCTTCGTTCCGCCGAACGGCACGTGATAATCCACGCCGGCGGTCGGCACGTTCACCATCGTCATGCCGCTTTTCACATGCCGCTTGAAATGCGCCGCGTATTTGAGCGAGCTCGTGCAGATGCCTGACGAGAGCCCAAACGGGCTGTCGTTCGCGACGGCGAGTGCTTCCTCGTAGCTGTCCACTGCGATGGCGCACGCGATGGGGCCGAAGATCTCTTCCCGTGCAATGCGCATTTTCGGTGTCGCATCAACGAATAGCGCAGGCGATAGGTAGTGGCCACGGGTGTCTCGCGTCAGGAACTGGCCACCACAGGCAAGCTTGGCACCCTCGTTTTTGCCGATGTTCAGATAGCCCGCGTCGTGCAGCAACTGCGACTCGTCGACTACCGGGCCAATCTGCGTTTTCGGATCGAGCGCATGGCCGACGCGTAAGCTCTCGACCGCTTCCGTCAGACGAGAAACGAACCGGGGATAAATTCCCTTTTGCACAATGAACCGGGACGAAGCGGTGCATCGTTGCCCCGTCGAATAGTAGGCACCTTGAACTGCGCAATCGATCGCAACATCGAGATCCGCATCGTCGAGAACGACGAGCGGGTTCTTGCCGCCCATCTCGAGCTGCATGCGCTTGAACTGCTGCGCCCCGCGTTGCAACAGCGTGCGTCCGGTTTCGACAGAGCCCGTGAACGACACGGCGTTGACATCGGCTGACGAAACGATCGCACTGCCGACGACGCTGCCGCGTCCCATGACAAGGTTGAATACGCCCGCGGGAATTGCACTGCGAGAAATGATCTCGGCGAGCGCCCATGCCGATGCGGGAACGAGATCCGCGGGCTTGAACACGACGCAGTTGCCGTAGGCGAGCGCGGGCGCGATCTTCCAAGCCGGAATGGCGATCGGGAAATTCCAGGGCGTGATGATGCCAACAACGCCGACGGGTTCCCGTGTGACTTCCACGTCGACCAGCGGACGAACGGACGGCAGCTTTTCGCCGCCCGCGCGCAGGACTTCTCCGGCGAAGAACTTGAAGATTTGGCCGGCGCGCGCCACTTCCGCGATACCTTCTGCAAGCGTCTTGCCTTCCTCGCGGGAAAGCAGCGTGCCGAGTTCGGTTTGTCTCGCCAGCAACTCGGAGCCGATAAAATCTAGTGACGTCGAGCGCGCCTGAATGCCGCTATGCGCCCACGTGGCTTGTGCCGTTTGAGCCGCTTCGATGGCGGCTCGCGCATCGTCGGCATCGGCTTGGGCGTATTCCCCGACGACATCGTCCAGGTCGGACGGATTGAGGTCGCTGCGCGATGCCGCGCTTTCGTGCCAGTGGCCACCGATAAAATTGCGCTTCATATAGAGGCCCGGTTGGTACTCAAGCGTCGAACGCCACGCGCTGAGCGGCAATCCGCTCGCGCATCTCGGCAATCCAAGCCTCGCGCGACAAGAACCCGGGACGGCGCAGGCACATCGCTTCGGTCTGCTTCAGGATTTCGGCTATCGAACGGTCGAGGTCGAGCGGTTCTCGGCACGGCTGAGCGGTGAAGAACGGACTATCGACGTACAACTCGATGGGGTTGCCTTCGGGATCTTTGAAATAGATCGACCAGGCGTTGCCGTGGTCGACTTGCTCAATGCCTTTGACCCCGGCTTTCACGGCCCGCCGATAGTACGACTGCAAATCGGCGAGCGAATCGAGCAGAAGCGACAATTGATTGACAGGGTTGAACGGAAGATCGGTCGGCTTTCCATCGAACAAGACGAGTTGATGGTGGATCTCGGGATCCTGCGTCATGAAATATAGACGGTGGCCTGTCGAGGCGACACCCCTGTCGCTGACGACGAAGCCCAGGAATTTTCGGTAGTAGTCGACCATCATTTCGAGGTCGCTGCAAAAAATCCCGCAGTGCGTGAACTGAATTTTCGGCAGGGCTGCCATGGATGTCTCCGGATGTCTCGTTTGCGTTTTGTTCAACTGGTTGGACGTTTAGATGCAGGGCTGCTCGTGCGTCCGCCCGTTCACGCCTCGTCTGCGACGGGGTTCGACAACGTTCCGATGCCCGGAATGACGACGTCGAATGTATCGCCCGGCTTCAGAAAGATCGGCGGCTGACGCTTAAAACCGATTCCGCTCGGCGTGCCCGTTGCCAAGATATCGCCGGGTTGCCAATCTAGGGCCTGCGAGACGTAGGCGATCAGGTGGGGAATGTCGAAGGCGAGTTCGGATAACTTGCCGGTTTGCATGCGTTCGCCGTTGAGCACCCCCTGAATCGACAATTCCCGATAGTCCCGGATTTCATCCGCGGTAACGAGCCAGGGACCGAGCGAACCCGTACCGCGGAAGTTCTTGCCCATTCCGTACTGGTGCGTATGAAACTGCCAGTCGCGCACGCTCGAGTCGTTGAAGCACGTGTAGCCGGCGACGTGATCCATCGCATCTTCCGCTTTGATGTGCGAGCCGCCCTTGCCGATCACGACCGCGAGTTCGGCTTCGAAGTCGAAATGCTCCGACACGCGCGGCCGGATGATCGGCGCGCCGTGCGCCACGAGCGTTTGCGCGAAGCGATGAAATATGACCGGGTACTGTCCCACCGTGCGTCCCGCCTCCGCGGCGTGGGCAACATAGTTGATCCCGACGCAAATGATCTTGTTCGGCCGAGGAATGACCGGCTCGAGCGCAACCGCGGTAAGCGCGAAGTCGTCAGCCTCGGCCGCTTCGACGAGCCGCCGCGCCTCGTCGAGTGCGCCCGTGTTCGATACGAGCGCCGCGAGATCGGGGACGGCCGGCAGCCGTGTCGCCAGATCGACGATGCCCTCACCCTTGACTGCGCCGAATCCCAGTTGGCCTTGGTGTCGGTACGAGACCAGTTTCATGTGTTCGCTCCTGATGGGCATAAAAGATATTTTTGTGCATATTACACCGTGATGGATATAATGCAAGCGCTGGCGTGTGAGATAACGCCGGCTGAGTAGTCGATCTGGACGAAGCAGTGGATGCGAAATATTTCCTCGGAGCAGCGGATGTCGCTAGTCAATGTAAGAAAGGTCAAGCTGGATATCGAAGAGATCTGGCACGAAGGCGGTGAGCGGCTCGGCGAGCCGCTGGTGGTTGCCGTGGCGACGGCGATCGTCGCGAATCCTTACGCGGGACGGTACGAGCCTGATCTATTGCCGTTCATGAGTGCGTTGCGGCAGCTCGGAGCGGATCTTTCGTCCCGTCTCGTGGCGCAGTTGGGCGGTACATCGAAGGTGCAGGCATATGGAAAGGGCGCGATCGTCGGCGAGGACGGCGAACTCGAACACGGCGCTGTCTGGCACGAGGCGGGTGGGTGGGCCATGCGCGAAACGTTGGGCGGCCCGAAGGCGATCGTGCCGTCGGCTAAGACCATCGGCGGAGTGGGCACACGTCTGATGGTTCCGCTCGGCCACATTCAAGCTTCCTATGTCCGCAGCCATTTCGGAACGTGCGAGGTCACGGTGTGGGACGGCCCGCGCCGCAACGAGATCGCGTTTGCACTGGCCATGGCGACGGGCGGACGCGTGCATGCGCGGCTCGGTGGATTACTGGCGTCGGAAATCCAAGGGCTCGATGGGTTGCGGTGACGTTCAGGTAAACGATTATTTGGTTTGTGCATAAAAAGAAATATCATGCACATATCGATAAACAGGAGACAACCGATGACGACGAAGATGATGCGGGCGGCGCGCATGCACAACGTAGGCGAGCCGATGGTGGTGGAGGACATCCCGGTTCCAGCGCCGCGCCCGACCGACGTACTCGTAAAAGTGAAGGCATGCGGCATCGTGCCGAATCTCGGCAACGTCCTGAGCAATTGGGAAAAATGGTTTCCGCATCTTCCGCTACCGAAGCTGCCGGCTATCTTCGGTCTCGATGCGACAGGCGTGATCGAAGAGGTAGGCAGCCAGGTCCATGCGTTCAAGCCGGGCGATCGCGTCTACGTCAACCCCGCGCGCTATTGCGGCGGATGTCGTGCTTGCCGCGCCGGCGATACGACGGCGTGTCCCTACTACACGTTCAACGGCTACTTCGGCTTCAGCAAACGTTCGCAGGCATTGTTCGACGATTATCCGTACGGCGGCCTGTGCGAGTACATGACTGCACCGCAATACAGCCTCGTGAGCATTCCGGACAATCTCAGTCACGAAACGGCCGCGCGCTTCGGCTACTTGGGCACGGCATATCGCGCATTGAAGAAGGCCGAGGTCGGCCCCAGCAGCACGATTCTCGTGAGCGGCATCAGCGGCACACTGGGTATCGGCGTTGCGCTCTTCGGCCTGGCGATGGGTGCGAAGAAGATTCTCGGCACGGCGCGCAACCGGGAACTCCTGCAGCGCGTCAAGGCGTTGGCGCCCGATCGCATCGAAGTCATGTCGCTCGATGACGGTTCGGTCAGCGAGTGGGCCGAGCGCGTGACGCAAGGGGCGGGCGTCGATGCGGTTATCGACGCATTGGGGCCCGGTGCACCGCAAGAGACACTGCGGGAGACGTTGAAGACGCTGCGGCGGGGTGGCCATCTGATCAATATCGGTGCCGTGGCGGGCGAAGTCCCGATCAATCTGCACTACATGATGGACAACGATCAGCGCTTTAGCGGTTCGGCTTGGTTCACTGCGGGACAGGGGCAGGAGATGGCCGATATGGTGGAATCGGGTGTGGTCGATTTGTCGGTGTTCGAGCATTGCACCTTCAAGCTCGAAGACATCAACACTGCGCTCGGTGGCATCGAGAATCGCAACGGCGGCTTCAGCAATTACGTGATTTGCCCTTGAGCATGGCATGAGCCCCTGGCCGGCGAGTGACTGTCCGGCGGGGCGTGTGGCCTTTCTTCACCTCCCGTATAGAGTGTATTGATGACTATCCGACGCGTGGTAACCGGTCACGACGACAAAGGCCGCTCCGTGGTGGTTGACGATGGCGCCACGCCGCGCACCGTTAACTTCGAATCGATCCCGGGGCACGCATTCGCGCAGGTTTGGACGACACCGCCTATGCCTGTCGTGCCTTCTGGCAATGCCGATCCTACCGACGGGCAAACCGATCTACTGCCTCCTTCGGGCGGCACGAGCCTTTTGGTCGTCACGTTTCCGCCCGACAGCACGATGAGCGCTCCCGGCTTCGACCCCGTCGCCGCGGGCGAGGAGTGCCGTGCTCGAATGCCCGACCTTGCGCGAACGTTCGAACCCGATTGCCCTGGCATGCATAGGACCGATACGGTCGATTACGGGATCGTGCTGTCGGGAGAGATTTGGTTGGAGGTCGATGATGGAAACGAGACATTGCTACGTCCGACGGATGTCGTCGTGCAGCAGGGTACGCGGCACGCGTGGCGCAACAAGAGCGACGCGCCCGCGGTCGTCGCGTTTTTCATGGTGGGCGCTAGCCGTTGGCAGGGCGGGGCGGCGTTGTGAGTGACGCTGAATTGGAGTACGGACCGATGACGGCGCCTCTCCCTCTAGATTGCCGGACTCGTGCGCAATTGTTGACGCATGCGCGGAGTCAGAACGCTTGGCTTCCTCGCCCGGTGTCCGACGAATCGCTGCGTGAACTTTACGAACTCGCCAAATGGGGGCCAACGAGCATGAATTGCTCGCCTATGCGCGTGATGTTTGTACGTTCGATGGCGGCTCGCACGCGGCTACTGTCGGCGGTCTTGTCCGGCAATGCGGAGAAAGTCCGCACCGCGCCCGTGGTGGCGATCGTCGCTCACGATACGGCGTTCTACGAGCAACTACCGAAGCTGTTTCCTCATCGTCCGAATGCGGGGGACCTTTTTCGAGATCGGCCCGCGCTCGCCGAGGAGACTTGCTTCAGAAATAGTTCGTTGCAGGGTGGTTACTTCATTCTCGCTGCGCGAATGCTGGGGCTCGACTGCGGACCGCTGTCGGGATTCGATGCGGCGGCCGTCAATGCGCTGTTTTTCGAAGGCACGTCGTTGCGTGTCAATTTTCTCTGCTGTCTCGGCTATGGCGATCCGGCCGGGCTCTTTCCGCGCAGTCCTCGATTGGAGTTCGACGAAGCTTGCACGATCGTCTAGCGCGTTTCACCAGCACGCTATCGACCGCGAGACGATAGCGTTCCGTTCGCGAACTTTAGACGCAGTACCCTCCATGCAGGGACAAGCTATTTCATTGCAATTCGAGGCAAATAGTTAGTAGTACGAAATAAATAGATTTTGGTGGCATTGCCAGGCCGAACCGAATGAAACCATTTAGAAGGCATCACTGGAGGAGACGAGAACATGGATACGCCAGGAAGGCACGATAGTGCTTATGAGTTGAAAACGGTATTGCTGTTGGCGGTTGGTTTTGGGTTGGTCGGATTGGATCGATGGATGGTCGCGCCATTGTTCCCGTACATGATGCGTGACTTGGGATTGAATTTTCAGCAGCTCGGGAATTTGATCGGCGTGCTGGCGGTTGCCTGGGGGGCGTGGGCGATCGCGAGCGGGCCGATCTCGGATCGAATCGGCCGCAAGAAGATCCTGGTATGGACGATGATCGCCTTTTCGTTGCTCTCGAGTTTTTCGGGTCTCGCGACGGGTTTCGCCAGTCTCATGCTGATCCGGGGGATCATGGGTATCGCCGAGGGCGCATTCACGCCAGCCAGCGTGGCGGCTACCAGCGAAGCGTCGCTCGCTTCAAGGCGGGGTTTCAACCTCGGTTTCCAAATGAGCATGTTTTCGTTGCTCGGGCTTGGCGTTGCCCCAATTCTCGCCACGCAGTTGCTTCGTGTCATGCCCTCCTGGCATTGGGTCTTCATGGTTTCCGCCGTACCGGGCCTGATTTTGGCGGCGCTGTATGCCAAGATCCTTCGCGATCGGCCGCGGACGGCAACGGTGCGCGCGAACTCGATCAATCGTGCCAAAGTCCAGTGGCGCTCGATTTTTGCCAATCGGAATGTCGTTGTGGCAATCGCAGCGATGCTTTGCGCAATGTCGGGTATTTTCGTCATCGGCGCGATGGTGCCGACGTACCTCATCGCCGTGCTGCACTTGAACGCGCAAAGCATGGGCTTTGTCGCTTCGGCGTTGGGTATCGGCGGCTTCATCGGCTCGTTCAGCTTGTCAGGGATCTCCGACTACGTGGGGCGGAAGGCCGCGGCGATCGGTGCTTTCGCTGTTGCGGCGGTTTTGTTGTTCATGTTCGCGAGGACTGGGGCGGACCCCGTGAAGCTCTTCGCACTCCTGTTCGGTATCTCGATGTGTTCGATCGGCTTGCTGAGTTTGTTGTGCGGCCCCATTGCAACGGAAGCGGCTCCCTCAGGACTCGTGGCTTCGACGATCGGCTTGATTTCGGGGATCGGCGAGATTTTTGGCGGAGGCGTGGCACCCGTCATCGCGGGGTATGTCGCTCAGAATTTCGGATTGCCTCATGTATTCGACTTTGCGCTGGGCGGCCTCGTACTGGGGATATTCGTCGTGCTTATGCTTGTCGAAACTGCACCTCGACGTAAGGGTGCGGTCGCGTTGACGACTGACGAACCTCGGCAAGCAGCATGAGGCATGGGCAGCGTGCTGCGCGTGCTGTCGGAGAAGACAGCACGCGCGACCGGGGAAAGGGATGAGAGACTTGAGAACCCGGATTGCCCTGCTTTTCGCTGGCTTTGGATTGCTGTGCGCGATCGCCGCGGCGATGGGTATATGGGGCGTGTCGGCATCCGAGCGACGCGCTCAAGATAACTATCGAACGATCACGCTTTCCATCCAGTATTTGGAGGAGACGTATCGCTTCCAGCTGTTGGCGGCGCTCGCACTGATGGAAGCCATATCGAACGTTGATCCGGTTGCACGTCAGAAAAGCGCGGACTTTGCCGTGCTCATGCGACACGCCTCCGATGAGCAAGCGCAACTATTTGGTGGCGCTGAGAAACACGAGGATGCGATGGCGGCGGCCGATCGGTTTACCCAGGACCGTTCGGCGGCGATGAGCGCCATGACAGCCGCCATCGATCAGGTAAGAAATGGCGATGGCGCGGCAGCGCTTACGACCGTACAGCAGCGGCTTCGGCCACCAGGGATGTCAGAAGGACGAGACATTGGCGAACTGATTCAGCGCCTCACAGCCGAGTCTCGTCAAGCGCGCGACACCGGTGCGAACGCGGCGCACCTTCTGCTGATCGTGATAATCGCCACCCTCGGTATCGGCGGCAGTTTCCTGGGCGCCGGCGTGTGGCTGCAGATGCGTTCGTTGAACCGCGGTCTCGGTGCGATCGAAACGACGCTCGATGATGTGAGCCGTTCGCTCGACTTAAGCCTGCGAGCATCGGATGAGCGAGCGGACGAGATCGGGCGAACGGCTGCGGCGTTCAACGTATTGCTGACGCGAATCGAACGCGCGATCGGCGCAGTGAGGCACGCGGCGCAAGATATGCGGGCGGCGACGGCTGAAATCGTGTCGGGTCACATGGATTTGTCGGCGCGAACGCAGCAGCAGGCCGCCTCGCTCGAGCAAACCGCGTCTACCATGGCACGGCTGGCGGATACGGTGAAGCGTAATGCGGATGCTGCACTGCAGGCCAATTGCTTGGCAAGCGAGGCATCGGGCCTTGCGCGTGCGGGGGATGAGGCAACGCAGCGGCTCGTCGGTACGATCGAACGAGTGGGTGAGCGGGCAGGCAAGATATCGGAAATCACTGACATCATCGAAGCCATCGCGTTTCAGACGAATATCCTGGCACTCAATGCCGCAGTGGAGGCGGCGCGAGCGGGCGAGCAAGGGCGTGGCTTCGCTGTCGTGGCGGGCGAAGTGAGAGCCCTGGCTCAGCGGTGTGCGGCCGCCGCCAAAGAAATCAGCGGTCTGATCGATTCCTCGGTGCAGGTCATTCGTGACAGTGCGGGACAAGCGACGGAAGTCAACCGCTCTGTGGACGGCGCGATGCAAGCGATCGAGCGGGTCGCTGTTTTAGTCACCGCGATTGCGTCGGCTTGCGGCGACCAAAGCCAGAGTATCGCGGAAGTGAGTCGTGCCGTCGCGTTGGTGGACGAAGCAACACAGCGGAATGCGGCGATGGTCGAACAAACGGCTGTTGTCACGCATTCGCTCGAAAGGCAGGCGGATACTCTGCACGCGGCCGTTTCGACGTTCAGTCTATCGGTTTAGCTCCGGTCGTGGCCGTAGTGCGCATTTCTGTGCCGATCCAGGCGCAGACGATGCCGATACCGTGTCACGGCGCACTTCACGCCGTTTTAGCGGATGGGTGCTCTGTATAGCTTGGCGGTACGTTCGCATGCCCCCCAGGCTAACGCGTCGGGCCTGTTATTCAGAGGGGTGGCGGCGAGCGAGGGTCTCGCTTTCGGGCAGACGTATGCCTATTTCAGAGAAGAGATCTTCGCTGATAGGTGGTCCGTCGCGCCGCATGAGGTGGATCATGAACTATGCCGCTTCGGCACGGCACTCGAGGACACGCTGCGCGCGATGCTTGCACCGTGTGGCGACGCAGCCGAGCATGACGAAATTTTTGACGCGATCGCGGAAGTGGCGTGAAGCGACGACTTCGCGGGCGCGATTCGTGCCTTGGTGTCTTCACAATGGACTGCCGAAGCGGCCACGCTGAAATGCGGCATGGATCTGGCGGTCGCATTCGAGACGTTGCCCGACGAGTACCTGCGCAGCCGCGCCGACGATATGCGCGGGCTGACACGGGGGGCGCTGCTAGGCAAGCCGCTCCCCTCGCTGGGCGAACTGCCCGGCCCACGAAACGTTCGAATCATTCTCAAGCCCCGTTGGGGACGGCAATGGCCTGCTCGTCGTGAAGGTCGCGAACGCATTGAAGAACGGAACGGATCAGGATTGGGGGACCGCAGTTTGCGTGATCGGTTGCCTGCTATTTCTTCCTTGCGGCCTCTCTGGATGAGGCGGGCTTCGCCACTGCCGCCGACAACGTGCCTGCCACGGGGGGCGGCAATTTCTTCGGTTGTTTAGGCTTTTTCGCCTCCCGGTTACCGCGCACTTGACCCTTTGCCATCGTATTTCTCCAATTTCGCTGGCCGCAGACGCGACCATCGTGCCACGCAGTTTGGGCGCTTTTGACGATGCTGTCGCGATCTATTTTCGGCGTGACACGCTACACCTCTACCTTTTGGTCTACCCTTTTGACGGCCTGGCCGATTTCAGCCCTTACTTCATCTAGCTTCGCCGCGCCGCGAACCGTGCTGATCTTCATCGTCTTCTGAGTCGAAATCTCGTCCGTGTCGACGGCGAAAGTACCGGTGAAACCCAAATACGCGCGTCTCAAGCGGGAAAAGCGCTAATCGCGCGGCTCGATGTTGCGGCTGCGCGGAAGAAGCCGAGTGCGGAAGCGCGCCCATAGCGGTCAGGTGCATCGAGATGCCTGTTGGAACTGACGCAGAACTCGACGACGTTTGTCCTCGCGAAGGCAGGGGCATCGACGGGCAAAGCGCTAACCGCGCGCGCTCTGCACGAGCGCTCAGCGCGTCTCAAGGCTCCGTTCGCTGCAATCAATTGCGGGGCCATAGCCCATCACCTCATGCGGTCGGAGCTGTTTGGTCATGAGCGCGATCGAGGTCAATGCGAAGGACATCCACATCGTTGATTTACCGGCGCTTGCCGCAATTTAGCGCGAGTGTCGCTGCGGTTCGCATTGTACCGAGACATGGTTTTTCGATGCGGGTCGACAGCTCACAAGGGCAATGATCGCCGGCTTTCGTGGCAGAAGAAGGCTGGGCTTCTCTCGTGTGCCGCACACCCGGATCACAGCGGCGTTTTTAGGGCTGTGTCGCTATGCTACCGCCCGGTAGGGGCCGGACCGCACGGTCAACGTTCCGATCGAGGCGCCGGACTCGATTGACACCGCGCCGTGACGTGGGTTTCCGATTGTCTTTCTCCGCTGCGTCTGTCGGGATGCACCATCCGCGATAGAGCCAGCGACCTGCCGCACATGCACCTTGGTCGCGGCTGATAATGTTCTCTACCAACGGAAGCAATCGCACTGCCGCTGATAGTCGTTGTGCTGTGAGCTGGCCCGAGGAGAACGGAAGCTCGTCGGCTTGCTTGTCGGAGTCGGAGATCAGCAGGCGACAACGTTCCGGAAAATGCGGATCGAACTCGATCGTCACTCGGTAGTGTCGATCGCGATGTGTCGGGCTTCGATAGTCGAAGCGGAAGAGCGTTGCCCTGCGGTGATGCCGGTCCTGTGATGCAGCGAGTTGCGTATCGTGTCGGTTTTGTCGATTGTCCATGTTGTCATGCTGACGTTTCATTCGCGTAGAGCACAAGTATTGGGAAGTTGGAAAAACCTCGTTTGATCCACGTCAGTCAGGCAGGAATTTGCATCTGCCCAGGATTGCCGATTGCGCGCAAGTGTTAGGTAGCCCACGTTGTTCCTCCCGTCAGAATGCCGACCGTTGACTTGTCGAGTGCGCACTTCCAAATATCGGGTTCTCGTCGAAGGCTACATCACGCTGCTCATTCGATCCGCTTTCGGCACGACGTTAGACGGCGCATGGCTGCGCGGAGACGTCGCGCTTTTCACGGAGATGTACGGATTTCCGCCGACGATTTACCTGCTGTCGGATTGGTTGCGGACCGCTATCCGCAGTCGACTGGTTCTCTCATCGACGTGAGTTGACGAGCGCATGCCGACGGCTCCTGCGGGAGGAATTTTGATAGCGAAGGGAGTCTGCGCTCCCTCGCCGGTCTCCATTCGGCGCCGCTCTGCTGAGTGCGCTACTTACCCTGAAGCAGGTCCATGAATGGCGGGAACGTCAGCAGGACGCTGAGCGCCAGCAGAACGAACGCCGCGGCCGTTACGCGACCCAATGCGACCGACCGGGCACCCCACTGGCGCGACAGCACGAACCAGGACAACAGCCAGACGATGATTGCACTCGTCGTTACCCCGGAGAGCGGGCCTGTGGGCTTATAGAACGTAAAGAAATGGGCAAAGGCCCGGAATGCGTCGCCGGCAAGGGCGAATAACCCGACGGCAAAACATCCGATCCCCGCGGCAAGGATCGCGGCGGCCGCGGGACCATTGGGAATTGCCCCTGTGGCATCGGAGGCTTGCGCGCGTTGTGCTGCGGTCGTCCTTTCGGAAGAGGTCCCTCTCATGTTCGGGGGCGTGCCACCTGTCCGTTCGGCGGAGGCTCCAGTTCTAGAGGTGTTCATGTTTATTCTCCGGTCATGAGATGGATCGCGGCGCCACCGCGCACCGGTGCGTACTTGTTTAGGAAAGCGCCGAATGCGCCCGCAACGCCCGTAGCGATAAAGGCGACGATCGCGAATGCAAGGATGGCATGGCGGATTTGCACCAGCTTTCCGAGCGCGGGGCCATATTTGCCGAATACATACGCCACCATCGTGATGGAAATCGGAGCGAGCCAGGCCACGTGCTCCTTCCATTCCATCCCCAGGCTATGCCAACCCGACGTGTTGCGGCTCGACATCAAGAGACGCTGCGGATAGTTCGAAAGGTCGGAAAGGCCGGCCGGCGGTATGGCTCGATACCATGGGTAGACGATGTAAGCACCAGAGAAGACTGTCGCCCATGCGAGAACGACCATCGCGGAGAGGTACAGCATGAGGAGCCTATGCTCTCTCGGCGTCGGCACCGTCGGCGCGCCCGGTGCGCTCATTCGGTAAAGCTCGGCAATCGCTCCCGAGAAGGCAAGCATGAATAGCGCTCCAAAGCCCATGCCGTGCAGGACGGTCAGGAGGTCTCGGAAAGAGATTTCCATGGTGGGTTCTCCAATCTGGTTACGTCCCTGAGTGATTCGTTCCTATTGGAAACTGTGCTCCCTTGGGCTGCGTTGTCTTTGACGCGAATCAAGTCAGGGGGAGCAATGCGCGCCTTTTCGCGGTCAAGCGTACGAATAGCGGGTCTCGGGCGCGATCGCCATTTTTTGCGCTAAAGGGCGGTGGCGCGACGGTGGAGAAGACTCAGTATGAGGGGGGCCGCAGGGAGCGCTGCGATGGCAAAGAATGAGGGTAGGCTGGCTTCGATTTGTTCAAAGCGAACGAATATCGGCTTGTGGGTAGAGTTGTGGGTAGGCCACACCCGCCAAGATGGAATCCATATCCGGCGCGGGTTTCCTGCCGACATTTGTCTCACCCTCTCTCCGCCAGTCAAGCTTCTCAGGCGGTCTCGCTGGCTCTCAGGAAATCTCGCAAACCCTTGTCGGGCGGGCGAGGCGGGGGTGTCGATCTTCTTGTTCCCTTTCGCGCTGCCTGACATTCGTACCCTCAGTCGTGGGTAGGGCGTGGGGGTAGAGTCTGGGCGGGTCTCGCTCTCGGATTTGCGATATCAACCAGCCATGCGCTTTTCGTGAGATGGGCCTTGGGTCGATGCCGCTCGCCGAGGCGCGGGGCGAAGCCAGTTCAACGACAGATTGGCACCGGCTGTTGCGCAAGAAAGACTTAACGTGTGTCCGGGAGTGGCTGACCGCTACATTCAAACCGCCGTGCAGAATCGATCAATTGTGCTATGCTAACGATAGCATAAACCCCGAAAAGGAGAAGCTATGCCCTCGCCATATAGGGTCGCGGTATTGGTTGGAAGTCTGCGCAAGAAATCATTGAATCGTATGCTCGCCCATGCCCTATCGGCGCTTGCGCGTCCTTTGCTGTCCCTTGAAATCGTCGAGATCGGGACGCTGCCTTTTTATAACGATGATCTGGAAGCGGAGACCCCCGTCTCTTGGCGGGTGCTACGCGAGCGATTAGCGAACGCGGATGCCGTTCTATTCGTTACGCCCGAATACAACCGCTCAGTGCCCGCCGTGCTGAAGAATGCCATAGACGTGCTGTCAAGGCCATTCGGCGGTGGCGCCTTGAGCGGTAAGCCGGCGGCGATCGTGAGCTCGTCGCCGGGCGCGATGGGCGGTTTCGGCGCCAGTCACCATCTTCGACAATCCTTGGTTTGCCTGGGCGCGAACGTGATGGCGAGCCCGGAAGCGTACCTGAGCAACTCGGGTGCGTTGTTCGACGACGAAGGCGCGCTGGCGAACCCGGGTACGACAGAATTTCTGCGCCGCTTCCTTTCGGCTTTTTCTCACTGGATCGAGACGCTGTCGGCGCGTTAGAGAACATCACTTTCGCGCTTGCCCCGTTGCAGGGAAATCTTTCGCCGCGGGGCTCGCGAAGCGCCGCAGGGCAGGGATAATGGACATACTTCATTGCATGCGCATATTTGCGAAAGTGGCCGTCGAGGGAGGTTTCGCAGCGGCTGCGCGCAAGCTCAATCTGACCACATCGGTGACGTCGCGCGCGGTCTTGTCGCTTGAAAATCATCTGGGTACGCGGCTACTGCACAGAACCACGCGACATACTGCGCTAACGGAAGCGGGCGAACGCTACCTGCATCGATGTCGGCAGATTCTGAACCATATCGACGAAGCGGAAGCAGAGGCGAGTGCCGCTCGCCAGCACCCCTCCGGCTGCTTACGCGTGCATGCGCTGTCGAGTTTTGGGCATCATCTCGTCGTGCCCGCGGTGCTCCGATATCAGGAGCAATTCCCTTCACTGCGCATCGAGCTCACCCTGTCAGGAACCGTGCCTGACATTTTGACCGACGGTTATGACATATCGATCGTCGTCGCCCCCTGCTTGCCCGACTCGGGGTTGATCAGTATCCGGCTCGGGAGCACGTCAGGAGTCGTTTGCGCGTCGCCGCGCTATATCGCCGCTCATGGCGAACCGAGGACGCCCGAGGACTTGCGACATCATCATTGTCTTCAACTCGCAACCCCGGTGTTTCCGTTCAACAAATGGGTCTTCGACGGCACGGATACGCCCGCCGCGGTGGAGATCGGTGCGCCTCGCTATTCCGTCAACGTTATCGAGGCGCTCGAGCCGGCGGTCCGGAGCGGGTTGGGGATTGGCATTCTGCCCACAGCGGTCGCGCTACCTGGCCTGCGTTCGGGCGCGCTGGCGAGAGTCCTTCGCGGCTACGATGTCCAGCCCGTCGTTGTTCACGCGCTGTATCAATCGCGGCATTTCGTCGATGCGAAGATCCGTACATGGATCTCCTTCTTGCGCGAGGAGTTGCCTTCGTCATTCGAGGCTGATGATCGTGCGTTGGCCGCGATTGATGGCGCGCCGACAGTTGCGACTCGTTAGGCGCCGCCCCCGTTAGACGCTGCCACCTGTTGGGCGCTGCCACCCGCGCATGGCACGCGACGCTAGTCGCCGACATATAGCGAGCCGCCGTTCTCGAGGTAAAGCGATGTTGGCGCAGTGGTGGCGCGTGAGCCCGCATCGGTCGTCCCCCCGAGCTTGCCGCCGTAGGTGGTCGTAACCGCATTGCCGGCACGCGCCTGCGCTGCCTGCAAATTGCCCGGATAATCGATGTCGCTGCCTGCGAGCGAGTACCCCGACTTTTCGAGTTGAACAATTTCGCCTTTTACCTGCGCCCGCGTAACTGGCGCGGCGTTGGGCGCCTGAGCGAATGCCACCGCGGGCGCCATTGCGGCTGCTGCGATGACGATGGCCTGCATCAGCGTGTGCTTCATGATTCACCTCTTTGCTTGACTGCGATTTTGCTATCGCTACCGGCCGCTTGATTGCCACCGATATATGCAGTGTAGTGAGGCGAGTGATCAGGGTGAATACCTACCGTACGGAACGCACCGTTGCGAGCCGCGGCGGTAATCGTGCGTGGAGCGTGCGTGCATGCGTTGCTCTGCATTGGGCCACAGTAAGCGCTAAAGCGCTAACTGTGGCCGTAAAAAAAAGGCCAGCTCGAGAGCTGGCCAATGGGTGCATCGTCACCCGGAGCGGGAAGCGGCGCCAAGGCGGCGCACGCTCGATTCGGCGTTTAAGGAATCACGACGTAGTTGCTGAAGCCGCCGTCGCGATCCTTGAGGCCGGAGATCGCTTCGTTGACCCGCGACAGCGGGAATTTGCGATGTTCGAGATACGAAAGGTCGAGTGCGCCCGTGCCGACCATATCGGCCATCTCTTGGCCTTGCGCCGTCGTGAACCAGTTCGAGCCGATCAAATGAACCTGCTCGTCCATCAGCCATTTGACGTCGATGGGAAGGTCTTCCGCCACGCCGCCGACGTTGACGATCTTGCCGCCGCGTCTTACGCCCTTCATCGAATCGAGCATCGTCGCCGCGGGGGCTTTCGCGCCGAGAGCACTGATCACGAAATCGACGCCTTCGCTGCCCGTGAGCGATTTGGCCCAATCGCCGACCGACCCGTCGCCGAGCTTCATGACTTCGATGCGATCCGGGGCGATGGCTTTGATGCGCTGGAGCAAATGTTCGTCACGCCCGGTACCGAGAATACGGGTGAGCCCCATGGCCAGGCCGAGCATGGTCGCGGCTACGCCGAGCGTCCCCGTGATGCCGTCGATCAAGGCGACTTGGCCCGCGCCGGCTTGCGCATTCTTCAATGCGCCGTACGACGTGCCGAGATAACCGAAGCGGCCAGCCTGCTCGAAGCTCAAGTTGTCGGGGATGTTGACGAGCGCATACTCGGGCGCGGTCATGTACTCGCTGAAACCACCGTACGGGTACAGATCGAAAATGCGTTGACCATCGCGGCTCGTACTGAAGTAGCCGTTGAGCGTGTAGTAACGGCACTCGCTGCGCCTGCCGGCCCGGCAGGCCTTGCAGGAGCCGCAGGAACGCAGCGGGCTCACATACACACGATCGCCGGGCTTCGCATTAATGACGGCTTCGCCGACTTCTTCGACGACGCCGGCCGGGTCGAGCCCGAAAATCGCGGGAAACTTCGGCAGCGGCTGATGCGGAAACCACGTCGGCCAATTATTGATGACGTTCGCCATGTTGGGCACGATGCCGCATGCCTTCACGCGCACGAGCACGTCCGTCGGCCGGGGCTTCGGGATCGGAATCGTGTCGAGTGTCATCGGGGTGCCGAGTGCGTGCAGCCGCGCTGCAACCATTGTTCCTTCCATGTCTACCTCTATGCTTGTCAAATCGTCGTGCTTATCTATTCGTCCGCGCGAGCGCCGCGCGACGCCATCGCGTCTCAACGATAGCCGTCCTCGAGTTCGATACCGAGCGCGCCCATGATGCGAACCCCCGAGTTGTACCAAGCGACGTTCAGCGCCAACTCGACGAGCTGCCGTTCGTCGAGAAACGCCGCGACGCGTTGCCACGTTGCGTCGCTGACGTCGACCTTCAGCGTCGATTCCTTGGCCACAGCCATTACCGCACGTTCTTCTTCGCTGAAAAGAGTCGAGGTCTCGAAGCTCGGAATGGCCTTCAATTGCTCGGCGCTGATGCCAGCCTTCAGGCCATGCGATTGATGATGCGCGACCTCGTATTCCGATCCCGTGCAATGACCCACAGTGAGAATCCCCATTTCACGAAGCTTCGGGCTGATCGACGATGCGCGGATCGCATTCGCATAGGACAGGAATTGATCCAGGATATCGGGCGCGTGCGCGAGCGCGCGAAAGATATTTGCGGTCGGCACCTTGCGTTCGCTTTCGAGACGATCGAACAAGGTGTCGTTGATGCCGACGAGATCAGAACGTTGAAGATATTTGACGCGTGCCATTTGATCGTTACCGTGTGTGAGTTCAGCCGAGAGCCGATTGTTTTTGGACGTAGGTTTCCAGCGTTTCGGGCTTGGGTTTGCTCGACGTTTCGACGATTTCGGCGCCTTCGAATCGTGAGGCTTCGAAGTACCATCGGTGGGGCGCCGGCAGGCCCCAGCGCACGCTTGTGTTGAGGGATGCGGCATCCCAGCGAACCGGTTCGACCTCGACGTCGATCGTTTGATAGTGGCCGTCGCACAATTCCACGCGGTGGCCGTCGGGATCGCGCAGGTAGACGAACAGCATGCCGCCGGGGCCATGGCGTCCGGGGCCGCGCTCGACTTCATGCGCATAGCCGTAAATGCCCGCCAGATCGCAAGCGGTGAAGATGTTGTGCGACTCCGGCACGATGTAGGCGAAGTGATGCATGCGCGGCCCGTCGTTCTGCACGATGGCCAAATCGAGGCACGTACCCTTGCGATACATGAACGCGCCCAGCAGCGTTTCGCCGTGTGCGAGGTACTCCGAATTGCGAAAACCGAGCTTGCTGTAGAACTCGCACGATTTGTACGTATCGGGCGAGAAGATTTGATAGTGATCGATGCGTTGGGCGTGCGCACCCTTGAATTTGTCGCGGTCGAGGTAGAGGCGCGGACGCGTTTCCATCTGAGCGCAAAGCTCGATTTTCGTGCCGAAGGGGTCTTCCACGTGCAGCGTCCGCCCTTGGTGCGCGACGTCGACCCATTGCGCGGGCAACCCTAGTTCCTTGAAGAAGGCATGGGCGAGGTCGAGGTCCTCGTCGAGAAAGACGCGCAAGCCGATGCGCTTGCAAGTGGAGGCGGCGTCTTTCGATTGGATCAGCACGAGGCTATGATGGCAAGCCTCGGCCAACCCGCGCAGGTAACACGTGTCGCTGGTTTCCTCCGTGACGATCAGGCCGACGATGTCGACGTAGAATTCGCGGCTTTTCGCCAAATCGGCGACGTTCAGTACGATATGGCTCGCGCGCGTGATGTTGAACGGCGGCTTGAGATTGACGGTGGGTAGCATGAATGTCCTCGCTGAATGGTCGTGCAAGCAGATCGTGCAAATAGTGACTAACGTTAGCACTGAAGGCGGGGGCTGCCGGGTGCGGTTGCCGACGCGCCGTGAAAGGGCAGCGCCCCCCATCCGCTAAAGAGCGCTTGTTTCCCGAGGGCTTCTTCGATGCGCAGCACTTCGTTCCATTTCGCCATGCGCTCGGAGCGCGAGAACGAGCCGACCTTGAGCTGGCCGGCGTTCCAGCCCACGGCCAGATGCGCAATCGTCACGTCTTCCGTTTCGCCCGAGCGTGCGGAGACGATCGTGCCGAATCCGGCCTTTTTCCCCGCGCGCAACGCGGCGTGCGCCTCGCTGACGGTGCCCGCTTGGTTGGGCTTGATCAGCACCGCGTTGACCGCGCCCGATGACGCGGCCGCCTCGACGCGTGCGGCGTTCGTCACCAGAAAGTCGTCGCCGATGATCTGGCAGCGAGAGCCATAGGTTTGCGTGAACTGGCGAAAGCCGAGTTCGTCGTCTTCGGCCAGCGGGTCTTCGATCGAGACGATGGGGTAGGCGTCCAGCCAGCGTCCGAGCATGTCGATCAACTGAGCGGTGTCGAGCGTGCGTCCGTCGAGCGCGAGCGTATAACGTCCGGCGCGGCCGAATTCCGATGCGGCGATGTCCAGCGAGATGCCGACGTCCTTGCCGGGGCGTAGGCCGGTGTCAGAAATCGCGCGCGTCAACGCTTCGAGCGCTTCTTCATTGCTGTCGAATGCGGGCCAGTACCCGCCCTCATCGGCGACGCCTTGTAGTTTGTCCGCTTGCTTCATGAGGGCGCCCGCGGCGCGATAGACCTCGGCTGTCCAATCGAGGGCTTCGCTGAAGCTGCTGGCCGACGGACACATCACCATGAAATCCTGAACGTCGACGCGGCGGGCCGCATGCGCGCCGCCGCCGAAGATCTGGATTTCGGGCAGCGGCATGCGCACGGGGCCGTCACCGGCCAGGTAGCGCCAGAGCGGTTGCCCGCTGCTAGCGGCTGCCGCATGCAGCACGGCCATCGAAGTCGCGACGACCGCATTGCCCCCGAGCCGGCTCAGATTCGGCGTGCCGTCGAGTTCGACGAGCGCCGCATCGATACCCGATTGATCGTATGCGTCTTTGGCGCGAAGTGCGCTCGCGATCGAACCGTTGACGCCGGCCAATGCGTTCGAGACATCGAGCCCGCCGAAAGCATTGCCGCCGTCGCGCAGATCGACGGCTTCGCCGGAGCCCATGGAAGCGCCGGCGGGCGCGATGGCGCGTCGCTGGCGCCGTTCTCCAGCGTGACTTCGACTTCGACGGTCGGGCGGCCGCGTGAATCCCAGACGCGGCGCCCGCGTAGGTTGGCGATCGTTGCATCAGTCATATGGTTTCTCTTTGTGTCTTCGTGTATGTCTTCGTGTATGTCTTCGTGGCGAAGTATCGGGTGCCGGCGCGAAAGGTTACGTGTCCGCGCGAGGCGCCGGCCAAATGATCAAATGAAATCCGGTAGGCGGCCCGTAGTCGCATGCGCGTTCAGGGCGCCGCGTCTTTGGCCGCGCCGATCAAGACGAACGCGAGCGTCGCGGAGCGTTCGCTTTTGTTGCGCCATGCATGACGGGTCCCGTTTTGAACGACTACGTCATGCCGGCGAAGGAGCTCGGCACGCCCGTCGTCGAGCTCAAGCCAGATCTCGCCGTCGAGCACGATGCCGTAGTCGATCGTCGGCGTGGCATGCATACCGTCGGCTTCGAACAATTCGGCGAGGCCGGGGCTGATGGCCAGATTTTCCGCCGCGGCCGCGGCCGGATCGAAACCGGGTGCGCCGAAGACGCTGTCCGGCGGGAACGTCACCACGAGAAAGCGGGTGCCCGATCGTGACGGCACGATGCTCGTGACAGACAAGGTCGGGTCGGTGCCGTCGGACGGCAGCGCAGGGGCGGGGTCCGTGGCCCAGATGAGCCTGGACATCATGCCCGGAATCTGCCGGAATGCATCGGAACGGGGTGCGACGCCGTCGCTCGCCACCATCGATGCGCCGGTTGCGTCATGCCCCGTGACGACGCGGCGGATCGCCAACGGCATGCCCTGGAGGGCAGAAGGATTCGATTCGCTCACGGTTATTCCCCTGATGTAAGGCGAAACGACGCGAGGCCGGAAGGACGAACCCGATCGAGGGGCTCGGGTCGGCGCGGTATGTAGCCAGCATCGATCGTCTCCATGATTATTGTCTCCATGATTGCTAACGTTTGCACAAATTCTGGCAGAGCGTGGTTCGATCTGTCAATAGCGGAAATACACGCAGTATGTCGCGTCAGATCGATTGACCGTATGTGCTTGCGCTGCTAACGTTAGCAAAACAATGACCATGGAGAATGTCAGTGTCATCCGATCAAATTGTTCGCTATGAGCTCGATGGGGCGACCCACTACGGCGTGATATCCGCAGGCGCCACGATCGAGCGCCTGGCCGGCTCGCCGTTCGATGGCATACATCGGAGCGGTGAGCGCGACCGATTGTGTGAGGTCCGTCTTTTGGCGCCCGTTGAACAGCCGCGGATTTTTGGTCTCGGCTACAACTACAAGGCGCATTCGAACGAGGTCGGCAAGCCGGTTCCGGATCTGCCCGTGCTGTTCATGAAGCCGAGCACGGCGGTTATCGGCCCCGACGAGTCGATCGTCTACCCAGGCGATGGAGAAATCGTGCATTTCGAAGGCGAACTGTGCGTCGTGATCGGAAAAGTCGCGCGGCACGTGCCTGAATCCGGGGCTCTCGAGTACGTCCTCGGTTACACCTGTGGCAACGATGTCAGCGACCGAGTGCTGCAACGGCGAGAGAGCGCTTTCGGATGTCTGTTCGCGGGCAAGGGCTACGACACGTTCGCGCCGCTTGGGCCGGCGATCGTCACGGGTCTCGATCCGTCGAATCTGTCGATCGTCACGCGCGTCAACGGCGAGGTGCGACAGAACGGGAATTCGGCGGACCTTTTGTTTTCGGTGCCGTATTTGATCGCGTACTTGAGCCGGTATCTCACGCTGCTGCCCGGCGACGTCATCATGACCGGCACGCCTGCCGGGGTGGGGCCGATTCACGTCGGCGACACGATCGAGATCGAAATTGCGTCGATCGGTGTGTTGCGCAATGGTGTCGTGGCCGAGGCGTCGACGCGCGGCGTACGCGATTGAAGGCGCGGGCCCCACTTTCCATTGGCCAACGTTCGGCTACGCGCAGGCGGCGTTGGTCGGGATGATGGCCGCGTTCCAGGCCAGCAATTTACCGCAACACATCGCCGCTCCGCTCGAGCGGCGATGTACTGCCGCGCACGACGAGCGTCGGCTGGCAGAGTGAGCTGTAAGAGACCGGGTTAGTCGATCTTTGCCTGATCACTTGATGAACGAACCAGAGCCCGCAGGCCGTCGCGAGTTCGGATACCGGCAGCGTGACCGTCGTCAAGCCCGATCCCCACCAACGAAAAGCCGGTTCGTCGCCGAAGCCGACGACGGACAGTTCCTCGGGAACGCGAATGCGGTCCGACGCCAGCGCGTCCAGAATCCCCAACGTATGCTGCACCGAGCCTGTCACGACCGCGGTGGGCGGTGAGCGCAGCGCGAGCAGACGATAGATGGCGTTGCGGGCGAAAGACTTCGACTCGGGAGCCCCGAGCGCCTCGATCCCTTGCGCGCCGTCAACGCCGGCTAGGGCGGCCTGAAACCCTTCGACGCGCGAGCGTCCGGTAGGAAGCTGCGCCGAGCTGCCGATATAGGCGATTCGCCGATGTCCGAGTTCGAGAAGATGCGTCGCGGCTTGATATAACGCTTGGCCGTCGTCGATGCCGAACCATTGCTGCGATAACGTTGCGCGCCATCGCAGCAATTGGATATGCGGTGTCTCGTTGAGCAAGTTGATCGAATCGGGGTGCGGCTGCGCGCTCGGCACGATAATGATGCCCGCCGTTTTCGCGCTGGTGAGCGCTCGAATGTGTTGCAACTCCGTCAGGCCGTTATCGTCTGTCTCCGACAGCGTCAACCGGAACCCCTCCGGTTCGAGGCATTTGGACAGCGCGTGGGCGATGGTCGCATAGAAACTGTTGCGGATGTCCGGCACCATCAGCCCGACCAGATTGCTCGATGCGCCGCGCATCATGCGTGCCGCGTGGTTGGCTACGTAGCCCATCTCTGCGGCCGCTTTCAGCACGCGCTGCTTCATCGAAGCGCTGATGCGGCGATCGTCCGCCAACGCGCGGCCGACGGTGGAGGGCGAAATATCCAGGCGCTCGGCAATATCCTTGATCGTGACCGCGCCGCTCGCCGATTGCCTTGCCGCTCGTCGGGTCGTCACGACGAGCGCGCGCTCCGCGCCGCGCTCGAAAGCTTGAACGATTCGACGAGTTGCGCCAATTTGCGGGCTTCTACCTGCATGCGCCGAGCCTCGAGTCCGGCTTGATCCACGAGTTTCGCGTTGCGTTCGGTCGTGTGCTCGACTTGCGCCAGCGCTTCATTCACTTGCACGATTCCGTCGCTTTGCGAACCGCTTGCGGTCGATATGTCGCTCAGCACTATTGCGACGCGCTCGACGGCGGCGACGATGTCCGTCATCGTCTCGCCTGCGTCGCTCACGTGCCGGCCTCCGGCATCGACCCTGGTCGCCGCATCGCCGATCAAGGATTTGATTTCCTTCGCCGCATCCGAGCAACGCCGCGCCAGATTGCGAACTTCCTCGGCGACAACGGCGAAACCTCGGCCTTGCACGCCGGCGCGGGCCGCTTCGACGGCCGCATTCAGCGCGAGAATGTTCGTCTGAAATGCGATGCTGTCGATGACGGCGATGATGTCGACGATTTTGTGCGAGCTGTCTTCGATCGACTTCATCGTCTCGATGACTTTGCCCACGGCCTGCCGGCCTTTTGCCGCGACGCTCGATGTCGTCGTCGAGAGCACCTTGGCGGCGCGTGCGCTTTCCGAGTTTTCGGCTACCGTGGCCGTGAGCTTGGCCATGGATGCGGCGATTTGCGTCAGTGACGCGGCTTGTGCGTCGGTACGGACGGAAAGATCGGCGTTGCCCGACGCGATCTGGGTGACGCCGCTGCCGACCAGTGCCGTGGTTTCCTTGATCTGCGAGACGAGCAGCTTCAGATTGATTTGGAGTATGCGCAGAGCGTGCCGAATTCGCGCGGTTTCGTCATCGCCGTGGGCTTCGATCGTCTGAGACAAATCGCCTTCGCCCAGTGCGTCGATATGGTCCCTGAGACGCGCGAACGGTTTGGTCACCTCTTGGCGAAACAGCAGGGAGGCCAGCAAGCAGCAGCCGATTCCCGCCCCCGCCGCCCCAATGGCCCATCGGCTAGCGCCGCTGTCATGAGCAAGGGCGGCCAGGTTGCCGGCGAACAGAACGCTCGCCAGCGTCATGAGCGAGTGCATCTTCCGCGAGACGGAAAGCGTTCGCCCGACGCGCAGGCGCCGCGAGAGAGATCGCCTGACCAGTCGGCCCTGGTCGATGTCGATTTCGCCGCTCCCGCGCTTCATCGCGGCATAGGCCTCGCTCGCCAAGCGAATCTTTTCGGCGCAGGCTTTGGCGCGAATCGTGATGTAACCGGCGATGCGGCGATTCACGTAGATCGGCGCCGCGGTCATTTCGACCCAAAAGTGATCGCCGTTTTTCCGAAGCCCTTTGGCGACCCCCGTCCACGTTCGATTCGACCGCACGGTGCGCAGGAAATCCTCGAACACTTGATGCGGCGTGTCGGGGTGCGCGAGCAGGCTTTGCGGTGCGCCGAGCAATTCGCTTTCGGTGTAGCCGCTTACCGAAATGAAATCTCGATTGGCATACGTGATCTTGCCCTCGAGATCGCCTTTCGAAATCATGGCGGTCGAATCGTCGAGCACGTATTCGATGCCGCTGGCCGTCCTTTCAGCCTGCATGGCCGCCGGTCTCCGTGATTATTGTTCGTTGCTTCGTCGTTTGTCGGGCGCGGCGCCTATCTTGGCGGCGTATGGCGATCGATGCCCTCGACCCATGCCGCCGCCACCTGATAAAGATGCACGACCGGTTCGTGCAAGAGCGGTACGGCCACCCAGCGGACTCGGTCGCGCAGCCGCTCGTCGGTCAGATACTCCACGGGCGATTTTCCGTCCACGCGCGCAAGCAGCAAAGCCGGCAGCAGCGCGGCCGCGCGCGCTTCGAGGCTCGCGCGCAGCTCCCAATCCGCTTCGTCGAAGTAGGCTTCGGTCAACGCCTTGAACGACAAGATCAGCGCGTCGATCTTGTCCGGGCGCACCAGGCACTTGAGCAGCAAGTGGTTGAGGCAGAAGGCGAGATCGAACGCGGGATCGCCGAACCACGCACATTCCGCGTCGAGCAGTACGGGGCCCTTGGGGCCGATGAGAATGTTCTTCGGGCTCACATCGCCGTGGACCAGGGCAGTGCGGATCGAGGCCGTCTGAAGCGCGAGCGTTCCCAACCGGTGTGCGAGGGCCGGGTGCCGCGCGGACATCGCGATGAGGTAGGGCTCCAGGCGCAGTGCATGAAAGTTCTCCCCGGTGTCGAAAGCATCGGCGAGCGCGCTGCTGTCCGCGCTTGCGCAATGCAAGCTGCCGATCAAACGGCCGACTGTCCTTGCCGTCTCGATCTCCACTTCGCCCGCCATAAGCTGCTGCTTCCAAACGGGATGCTCGGCGGGGGCGAGGAAGGACATCGCGAACACGCCGAGCACCGGGTCGTGCGCGAGCGGCATGGGGACGTTGTCGGGGCAATGCTGCGCGGCGAATTGCATCCACGCCCATTCATAGGCGTTGCGCGAAACGGGCGCTTCCCAGCGTGCGGAAACCTTCAGGGTGGACAACGCACGCTTAACGCACAGCGATCGTCCGGGCAGATCGACGCGCCAAATATCGGACGATACGCCGCCTGTCAACGCGTGCCAGGACGCAGCTTCATTCGGGGCCACGAGCCGATGCTCGATGAGAAAGGCGTCGAGGCGCGGGTCGGGGCAATGTCGTTCGTTCATCGTGGGACGGCAGTGGTGAGAAATCGAAACGGCACGCGTGCCGTCAAACCTGACGCAAGTTGCAGGGGTTGCGCGGCGCCTCGCCGCGTAGGACGCGCACGACATCTTGCGCCGCACGCTCGCGCAATTCTCGCAGCGAAGCATCTGACGAGAACGCCACATGAGGGGTCAGCAGGGCGCCCGGCTGCGCGAGCAAGTGTGCTGGAACGGTGGGCTCCGATTCGAGCACGTCGAACCCGGCCCCCGAGAGCGCGCCGCTTTCCAGCGCCTCGACTACCGCGTCGGTATCGACGATCGCGCCGCGGCTCACGTTGATGAGCAGGCCGCCGGCCTTCATGCGCGCGAGCCGCTCGCGATTGATGAGGTGATGCGTGCCCTCGGTCAACGGAGCATGCACGACGACGATATCGCTTTGCGCGAGCAAGGCGTCGAGGTCAACGGCATGCACGCCTTCGGCATTGGCGGGCATGAACGGGTCATGCACCAGAACGCGGCAGCCGAAGGCGGCGAATTTGCGTGCGGTCGCACGCCCGATGCGGCCATAGCCGATCAGTCCGCACGTGAGCGAGGACAGGCGGCGCAGCTTCGCATCGGCCGGCGACCACCGTCCTGCACGGACTTCGCGGTCGAATGCGACGAGGCCGCGCGTCCAGGCCAGTGCGAAACCGACGGCGTGATCGGAGACTTCCTCGACGCAGTAGTCGGGCACGTTTGTTACAAGAACGCGCCGCGCCGTCGCTGCCTGAACCGCGATGTTGTCGAGCCCGACGCCGAGCCGCGCGACGATCTTGAGATTCGGTGCGGCGTTGATCGCCTCCGCCGACACTTGCGCCCAGCACGTCAGGATGCCGGCGGGCCGATGCTCGCACACGAGGGCCTCGATCGCCGACGCCGGCGCGGGCGATGCGGGCCCGCTGACCAGCCGCAAGCCGGCCGCTTCGATGATGGCGCGCTCCACGCTGTCGTCGGGCCATGCGTAGTCGGTGAGAAGAACGATGTCGCTCATGGATGGCCTTTACTCGTGAGAACCGATGAATTTGTTCAAACGTTAGCACGATAATTGGCATCTGCCAAGACGATCGTCGACGCGATCGGTCGCATTGTTTGCCGCAGCCGCTGCTGACATAGATAGACGCATTGGCTATCGAAAACCCCGATGTCGAAAGTTGAATAGTCGAAATATCCTGCACCTCAGTGCTAACGTTCGCGCACGTCATGATCGTCTGATGTGACGCATTCGTTCGCACCTGACGACACGGGACAACAACCAGGAGACAAGGAATGAAGCGGCAACTCGCACTCGCGATCGGAGGCTGTCTTTGCGCAGCGGCTCACGCTCAAAGCTCGGTCACGCTGTACGGCCTGATCGACAACGGCATTTCGTATGTCAGCAATCAGCGAGGACATAGTGCCGTTTTCGCTTCGACCGGCAATATCGTCGGCGATCGGTGGGGGGTGACCGGCGGTGAAGATCTCGGTGGCGGGTTGAAGGCGATCTTCAAGCTCGAAAATGGCTTTACGGGTACGAACGGCACGCTGCAGCAAGGCGGGCGCTTATTCGGCCGGCAAGCATGGGTCGGCCTATCCAACCCCTGGGGCGCCGTCACACTGGGGCGTCAGTACGATTCCGTCGTCGACTATCTCGCCCCGCGCAGCTTGGCGCAAAGCTTCGTGGGCGGGCTCGAGTTCATGCATCCTATGGACAACGACAATTTCGGCGATTTCTTCCGGCTCGACAATGCGGTGAAGTTCGCGAGCACCGATTTCAAAGGGCTGAAGTTCGGCGGGCTGTACGCGTTCTCCAATAAGGCAGGCGGTTTCGCGGACAATCGCGCGTTCAGCGCGGGTGCGGCCTACGAAAGAGGGCCCGTCACGGTCAGCGCGGCATATATGCGCATCGACAACCCCGGCGATGGCGCGGCTGGCGCGCTGGACGGTTCGTCGACCTCGGGCGATGCGACGTTCCATGCGGCCAGGCAGCAGGTATGGGGCGTCGGGGCCGGCTATACGATCGGACCGGCCACGCTAGGCCTCGTTTGGAGCCATTCGCATTATGGCGCGGCGAGCGCGGTCTATCGCGGCAGCACGCTGGCCCCTGCGGCAACGGGGGCGCCTACCGATCTGACGTTCGATAATTACGAAGCGAACATCCGGTATCTGATCAATCCGGCGTGGGTGGTCGCGGCGTCGTACACATTCACCAACGGCAGCTATTCCAATGCCTCGGTTCGTGCGAAGCCGCGCTGGAATCAGTTCAATCTGATGACGGCCTATTCGTTGTCCAAGCGCACCGACCTTTATTTGATGAGCGAGTACCAAACCGTCAGTGGCGCAGGTTCGACCATATTCAACGGCGCGTTCATCGGCGGCAGCGGCGGCCCTTCGTCGACGAACCATCAATTCCTGACGAGCGTCGGCCTCCGGCACAAGTTCTAAGCCGCGGCGCGAGGCAGGCCGGCAGGATTGCCGGCCTGCCTCGCGATCCAGTCGCGAAACCGGCCCAGCGCCGCATTTTCCGCCTTTTCCTCTGGAAATATCAGGTAATACGAGCGGCTGCTGGGGTGCTCGTGCGAGGACACTTGCATGAGCGCGCCGCTTTTCAATTCGTCCTCAACGAGCAGACGCGGCATGAGCGCGATGCCCATCCCTTGCTTCGCGGCTTCGGCAATCATCGAGAACAGCTCGAGCCGTGGTCCCGCCATATCGCCCTCGACTTCCATGCCCTGGGACGCGAACCACTCGCGCCAGGCGTACGGCCGCGTGCTCTGCTGCAGCAGCCGGTAGCGCTTCCAGTCGTTTCGCTTCAGTGAGCCGCGCGCCGCGAGCAGAGCTGGACTGCATACGGCGACCAGGGTTTCCCCCATCAGCCGTAACCCGTCCGTACCGGGCCAAATACCGGGCCCCGCGTGAATGGCCGCGTCGAATTCGGTGCCGTCGAATAGGAAGGGACGCGTCTGCGAGGTCAGGTTCACCATGATGTCCGGATGCGCCTCATGGAACATCGGCAAGCGCGGCAACAGCCATTTCGTGGCGAACGTCGGCACGACCGCGAGTTCGAGCGTCGCGCCTTGTCCGCGGCGGGCCATGAGTTCGAGCGTATCGCGTTCGAAATCGTCCAGGCGCGCGACGACCCTTCGGCTATAGGCCACCCCGGCTTCGGTCAGTGCCACGCCGCGACGGCTGCGGCGAAACAGCTTCACCCCCAAGAAATCTTCCAACGTGCCGACCTGGCGGCATATCGCGCTCTGGGTGACGGCCAGTTCGTCCGCCGCCTTCGTGAAGCTCTGATGGCGTGCGGCTGCTTCGAAGGCGCAGAGCGCACCCGTGGAGGGAATTTTCCTGCGCATGACGGTGGGTCTCCGGTTTCTCCGACAACGAGTGAGAGTTTCGCACAGATCGGTGCGAACAAATCGTTTGTGCGCGACAAATGGTGTCGTTAAAGTAGCGAACACATCACTTCTTTCTCGAGTTTGAAATGCGTGAACAGCACAAGTCAGCCAGCTTCAAATGGGACGATCCGTTGCTGCTCGATCAGCAACTGACGGACGAAGAACGCATGGTGCAGGCATCGGCGCGCGCCTACTGCCAGGAACGACTGGCGCCGCGCGTGCTCGATGCGTTTCGGCGCGAGCAGACCGATGTCGAAATTTTTCGCGAGATGGGCGAGCTTGGGTTGCTTGGTGTGACGATTCCCGAGGCGTATGGCGGTTCCGGGTTGAACTACGTCAGTTACGGGCTCGTGGCGCGTGAAGTCGAGCGCGTGGACTCCGGCTATCGCTCGATGATGAGCGTGCAGTCCTCGCTCGTGATGGTCCCCATCAATGAGTTCGGCAGCGAGGCGGTCAAAAACAAATATCTGCCGAAGCTCGCGCGCGGCGAATGGATCGGATGCTTCGGCTTGACCGAACCGAATCACGGCTCCGATCCTGGCAGCATGGCTACGCGAGCGAAGCGCGTCGATGGTGGCTATCTGCTGAGCGGCAGCAAGATGTGGATTACGAACAGCCCGATCGCCGACGTCTTCGTCGTATGGGCGAAGGACGACGATGGTGCGATCCGCGGCTTCGTGCTCGAAAAGGGTTGGCAAGGATTGTCCGCTCCGGCCATCCACGGGAAGGTCGGCCTGCGCGCTTCGATCACGGGCGAGATCGTCATGGACGAAGTGTTCTGCCCGGAAGAAAACGCGTTCGAACACGTGCGCGGGCTCAAAGGGCCGTTCACGTGCTTGAACAGCGCCCGATACGGCATTGCGTGGGGCGCGCTCGGCGCGGCGGAGGATTGCTGGCATCGCGCTCGGCAATATGTGCTAGAACGCAACCAGTTCGGCAAGCCGCTCGCCGCGAATCAATTGATCCAGAAAAAGCTCGCCGACATGCAGACGGAAATCACGCTCGCGCTGCAAGGATGCCTGCGGCTCGGCCGAATGAAGGACGAAGGCACGGCCGCCGTCGAAATCACGTCGATCATGAAGCGCAACTCCTGCGGCAAGGCGCTCGACATCGCCCGTCAAGCACGCGACATGCTGGGCGGAAACGGCATCAGCGACGAATTCGGCATTGCGCGGCACCTCGTGAACCTGGAGGTGGTCAACACCTACGAAGGCACGCACGACATTCATGCGCTCATTCTCGGGCGCGCCATCACCGGCATCGCGGCGTTCTAATCGACGATGAACGACTTGAAACGACAAGGCGCGCTGTCCGGCCTGCGCGTGCTCGACCTGTCGCGCGTGCTGGCCGGGCCCTGGGCGAGCCAGTTGTTGGCCGATCTGGGGGCGGACGTCGTCAAGGTCGAGCGTCCCGGGCCGGGCGACGATACGCGCGCGTGGGGACCGCCTTGGCTTGCCGACGTCGATGGCGAGCCGACCGGTGAATCCGCGTACTACCTGAGCGCCAATCGCAACAAGCGATCGGTGACGATCGACATGGCGCACGCCGAAGGCCAGGCGCTGATCCGGGAGCTTGCGGGCAAGGCCGATATCGTCATCGAGAACTTCAAGGTGGGCGGCTTGGCGCGCTACGGGCTGGATTATGCGAGCCTCTCTTCGATCAATCCGCGGCTCATCTACTGCTCGATTACGGGATTCGGCCAAACCGGCCCGTATGCCGCGCGTGCCGGTTATGACTTCCTGATCCAAGGCATGGGCGGATTGATGAGCCTGACCGGGCGGCCCGACGGCTCGGCGGGCGAGGGTCCGATGAAGGTCGGCGTGGCGCTGACCGACGTCATGACCGGGCTCTATTCGAGCGTGGCCATCCTCGCCGCGTTGGCGCATCGCGAGCGGTCGGGGCGGGGCCAGCATATCGATCTCGCGCTGCTCGACGTGCAGATCGCCTCGCTGGCGAATCAGGCGGCCAACTACCTCGTCGGCGGCGCCGTGCCGCGACGGATGGGCAACGCGCATCCGAACATCGTGCCGTACCAGGATTTCCAAACGGCTGACGGCTACATGATCATCGCGGTCGGCAACGACACGCAATTCAAGAGCCTGTGCGAGGCGTTGGGGCAGCCGGAGTGGGCGCAGGATGACCGCTTTCGCCGCAACCCACAACGCGTGCAGCGTCGAGACGAACTCGTCGCGTTGTTGCATGCGGTGACGGTCACGCGAACCACGGCGGATTGGGTGGCGACGCTCGAGGCATGCGGCGTACCGTGCGGCCCGATCAATCGCATGGACGAGGTTTTCGCCGACCCGCACGTTCAATCCCGGGCAATGCGTATGGAAATGGCCCACCCCGTGGCCGGCAAAGTGCCGCTCGTCGCCAATCCGATTCGGATGTCGGACACGCCCGTCCAATACCGGTACGCCCCGCCGATGCTGGGCGAACACACGGACGCTGTGCTCGACGACTGGCTCGCGCTAGATGCGACGCAGGTGGCCGCTTTGCGGGAAAAAAGCGTCGTTTGATCGACGCAGCATGAGGAGACAGCAATCTTGAAGATTCTCGTACCAGTCAAGCGCGTGGTCGACTACAACGTCAAGGTCCGAGTGAAATCGGACGGCACGGGTGTCGACATTTCGAACGTGAAGATGTCGATGAATCCGTTCGACGAAATCGCCGTGGAAGAGGCGGTGCGTCTGAAGGAAGCGGGCATGGCCACGGAAGTGGTGGCGGTGTCGGCCGGTGTTGCGCAATGCCAGGAAACGCTGCGCACGGCGCTGGCGATCGGGGCGGACCGCGCGATCCTGATCGAATCGAACGAAGACTTGCAGCCGCTGGCCGTGGCGAAGCTGCTCAAAGCGCTTGTCGATAAAGAGCAGCCGCAGCTCGTGATTCTGGGCAAGCAGGCGATCGACGACGATGCGAACCAGACGGGCCAAATGCTGGCCGCGCTGGCGGGCCTGCCGCAAGCGACGTTCGCGTCGAAGGTCGCCCTTACCGAGGAAGGCGGGCAGAAGCGGGCGACGGTGGCGCGCGAAGTCGACGGCGGCTCCGAAACGTTGACCTTGACGTTGCCGGCCGTGGTCACCACCGATCTTCGTCTGAACGAGCCGCGCTACGTGACGTTGCCCAACATCATGAAGGCGAAGAAGAAGCCGTTGGAAACGGTTAAGCCCGAAGACCTCGGCGTGGACGTCGCTCCCCGGTTGAAGACGCTGAAAGTGGCCGAGCCGCCCAAGCGCAGCGCCGGTGTGATGGTGCCGGACGTGAAGTCGCTGGTCGAGAAGCTGAAGACCGAAGCCTAGGTCCTGTGAGGGAGAGCAAAACAAAATGACGATTCTGGTTATTGCCGAACATGACAACGCGTCGATCAAAGGCGCGACGCTGAACACGATTGCCGCAGCCAAAAAGATCGGTGGCGACATCCACGTGCTGGTGGCGGGCCACAACGCGCAAGCCGCGGCCGATGCCGCCGCTAAGATCGCCGGTGTCTCGAAGGTGCTGCTCGCCGATGCGCCGCAATTGGCCGAAGGCCTGGCTGAAAACGTCGAGGCGACGGTGCTGAACGTGGCGAAGGATTACTCGCACATCGTGGCGCCTGCCACCGCTTACGGCAAGAACGTGGCCCCGCGCGTCGCGGCCAAGCTCGACGTGGCGCAAATCAGCGAAATCACGGCGGTGGTGTCGGCCGACACGTTCGAGCGCCCGATTTATGCGGGCAATGCGATTGCCACGGTGCAATCGAGCGATGCGATCAAGGTAGTCACGGTGCGTGCAACGGGGTTTGACGCGGTTGCGGCGGAAGGCGGTAGCGCGTCAGTGGAAAGAATCGAAGCAGCGGCCGACGCGGGCGTTTCAAGGTTCGTGAACCGCGAAGTGACGAAGCTAGATCGCCCCGAACTGACGAGCGCCAACATCATCGTTTCGGGCGGCCGTGGCCTAGGTAGCGGCGAAAATTACACTAAGGTGCTCGAACCGCTGGCTGACAAGCTCGGTGCGGCGCTGGGCGCCTCGCGCGCGGCCGTCGATGCGGGCTACGTGCCGAACGACTACCAAGTCGGCCAGACGGGCAAGATCGTCGCACCGCAGTTGTATGTCGCAGTGGGCATCTCAGGTGCGATCCAGCACTTGGCCGGCATGAAGGATTCGAAGGTGATTGTGGCGATCAACAAGGATCCGGAAGCGCCGATCTTCAGCGTGGCCGATTACGGTTTGGCCGCAGACTTATTCGCCGCGGTGCCGGAGTGGGTCGACTCGCCGGCATGAACGCCGCGTCGGCCGCTCCATCCATGCGTGCATGAGCCGGAGTACCGAAATGAACGCGATGCAGCGCGCGCGCCTCGATGCCGCGGCTCAGGCCAATGCCGACGACGCGGCGCTCTGGCGTTGGTTTTCTTCGCTATTGGAGGAACGCCGCATACGTTGGCGTTACACGTTCGATAGCTGGGTCGTGAGCGTCGATCGGGCGCGTGTCGCCAGCGAGTCGACGTTCGACGGCGCGATTCGGGCCGCGAAAGAAGAAGCCGGGCAACGCGGCGTGGGCCAGAGTGACCCATATCGGCGCAAAGCGGGCCGCGCGCCGAATTATCCGAGTATCTGACTACCTGAGTACATAGGGCAATCATGCAGTTCGAAACGATAGGAATCGTGGGCGCGGGCCAGATGGGCGCGGGCATCGCGCACGTGTGCGCCGCGGCGGGACTGAACGTCGTGCTCAACGACGTCGACCCGCGTGCGTTGGAGCGCGGCATCGAAAGGGTCTCAGCCGGTTTCGATCGGCGGGTTTCCAAAACGACAATGACGGCCGAGGAAGCCGGGAAAGCGATGGCGCGCGTCCAGGCGTCGTCCGAGTCGAGCGCGCTCGCCGGATGCGATTTCGTCATCGAAGCCGCAACGGAAAATGTTCAAATCAAGCAGCGGATACTGCACGAACTCGACGAAATCGTCAGGCCGGACGCCATCGTCGCGACGAACACGTCGTCTGTTTCCATTACCCAACTGGCGGCGACGCTCGCCGATCCTTCGCGGTTCGTCGGCATACACTTCTTCAACCCCGTGCCCGCGATGGCGCTCGTAGAAGTTATTCGCGGCATGCAAACCCGCGATGCGGTGTACGACACGACGGTCGCGCTTGTCGAGCGTCTCGGCAAATCCGCGATACAGGTCAAGAACGCGCCCGGTTTCGTCGTCAATCGCATCCTCGTGCCGATGATCAACGAAGCCGTCTTCGTATTGCAGGAGGGCCTGGCGAGCGCTGAGGAAATCGACGCGGGCATGCGTCTAGGCGCGAATCATCCGATGGGCCCGTTGGCGCTCGCGGATTTGATCGGGCTCGATACCGTGCTCTCGATCACGGAAGTGTTTCACCAAGCGTTCGGCGATACCAAGTATCGGCCCGCGCCGATGCTCAAGGAGATGGTGGACGCCGGCTACTTGGGTCGCAAGGCTAAGCGGGGCTTTTACTCCTACTGACGGTGGCGCGCTCGCGCGGCGCCGTCAGCGAGCGCGCGCGTACTGCCCCTTTGGATCAGTGTCGCCGTCGCAATGGAGGCGTAAGGTGCGCCGGCCGCCGCGTTTTGACGAATCTGATGCACGAACCAAAGGCCGCATGCGGTTGCCAGATCATGAACGGGCAGGCCGATGGTCGTCAGCCCGGGCCCCCACCAGCTGAACCCCACCTCGTCGCCGAAGCCCACGACCGATAGTTGATCGGGAACGGCAATGCGACGCGCCGTAAGCGCTTCGAGGATGCCTTGCGTCGCGCGCACGGTACCCGCCACCACCGCCGTCGGCGCCGCAGCCTGCGACAGCAGCGCATTCATGGCTTCCTCGCCGAATTCGACCGAACCCGGGGCGCCGAGCCGCACGAGCTCGGCGCCCGGCCGCTGATTGCGCGGCAACGTCTCGATCGCCTTTTGGTATCCCTGCAGACGAGCAGCGCCGGTTGGCAGCTCGTCGGTGCCTCCGATATAGGCGATTCGGCGGTGGCCGAGCGCGATCAGATGGTGGGTCGCATCGAATAGCGCCTGTGTGTCGTCGATGCCGAAGAATTGCTCGCCGATGGCCGCCTGCCGGCGAATCAATTGGACGTGCGGCGATAGCTTGAGCAAGCGCACAGCTTCGCGATGCGGTTTTGCCGTCGGAACGATGATGATGCCTGCCACATTCGCGCTCGCGAGTTCGCGGATGTGATGCAGTTCGACCATGCGATCGTCTTCCGTTTCGGACAGCGTCAGCTGAAACCCCGCGCTCTGCACGCATTTGGACAACGCGTGCGCGATGGTCGAGTAGAAGCTGTTGCGGATGTCGGGCAGCACCAGGCCGACGAGATTGCTGGAGACCCCGCGCATCATTCGGGCGGCGAGATTGGCCACGTAGCCCATTTCATTCGCGACTTCCGTGACCTTCTTTTTCGTGGCGGCGCTGATTCGCGGATCGTCGGCCAGCGCGCGGCCGACGGTGGACGGCGAGACCTGCAGGCGGGCAGCGATGTCTTTGATGGTGATCATGGCGTTCCAATGAGGCGATTTTGGGACAAACGATAGCACACCGAATGCCACGCGCCGCGGTCGGCGGCGCCCGTACGTCGTGCAGTTAATGGCGCAGCCCAGCCCATGAACCAAGGTTCAAACGAAATCTCAGTGCGTACGTAAGCATTAAATTGGTGTATGTACGCATTTGACATCTGTAAAATACGCATCTAATCTACGCGAACGTTAGCATTGATAGTGCATGACGACAGAGTGAAGGTGCTGTCGTGGCAGGGCGCACGAAGGAGGAGCAGGTGCTTGTCGAGGATAGATCCCTGCGTTGCGTGGTCGAGAAGTGGTTCGGCAGGGGCTCGGGTGAGCCGCTTCATGTGAGCCGCGTCCCGCATGTGCAGCGCGATCGGAGCCGAAACCGGAGTCGCTGCATCCGAGTCTGCCTGCCGCGCCCCGCGCATTCGGTCACGATCTTTTTCTTCCGGCACGACGACGGCACATGGAGCGTCATTCCGCCGACGCCCTAGCGCCGCATGCGTTCCCACATCAGACGAAAGACAATTCAACGGAGACATTTGATGACCACACCTCACCATGACATCGGCTACGAGCGCAAAACGCTCGTGCTGCTCGGACTTGGGTTCGGATTGGTCGGCTTCGACCGGTGGCTGATGGCGCCCATGTTTCCCTACATGATGAAAGACCTGGGCCTCGACTATTCGCAACTGGGCAGCTTGGTCGGCGTGCTCGGCGTTGCATGGGGATCATGGTCGATCGTCATGGGGCCCGTCTCGGATCGCATCGGCCGAAAAAAGATTCTCATCGCCACGATGGTGGTCTTCTCGATCCTATCGAGCTTGTCGGGCTTCGCTACTGGTTTTGCGAGCCTCATGCTGCTGCGCGCGGCGATGGGCGTGGCCGAAGGCGCCTTCACCCCGGCGAGCCTGGCGGCCAACAGCGAGGCGTCGCGACCCGCGCGGCGTGGGCTCAATCAAGGGCTTCAACTGAGCATGATTCCGCTTGTCGGGCTGGGGTTCGCGCCGATCGCGGCCACGCAGTTGCTCAGGATCGTACCGTCATGGCACTGGGTCTTCATGATCTCGGCCGTGCCGGGGCTGATCGTTTCAGCGCTCATTTGGCGTCTGCTGCGCGAGCATAGCCGTGGCGATGCGTCGTTCTCTGGAGCGGATATCGAGAAGATGCCGTGGACACAGTTGCTGCGCACACGCAATGTGCTCGTCGCGACCGCCGCGATTCTGTGCGCGATGGGTGGCATTTTCGTGATCGGGGCGATGGTGCCGATCTATCTCGTCGCGGAACTTCACCTCGATCCGCGGAGCATGGGTTTCGTTGCCTCGGCGATCGGTTTCGGCGGCTTCGCAGGTTCATTCGCGTTGCCGGGCATTTCCGACTACCTGGGACGGCGCCCGACCGCGCTGTTCGGCTTCGCGGCCGCGACGGTGCTGCTCTACTGGTTCGCGCGTACAGGCCCCGATCCGCGGATGTTGTTCGTGTTGTTGTTCGGCGTGTCGATGTTTGCCATCGGATTGTTATCGCTGCTGAGCGGCCCCGTCGCGACCGAGGCGGCTCCGCTGGGGCTCGTCGCATCGGCGATCGGCTTCGTGTCGGGTGTCGGCGAAACCTTCGGCGGTGGCGTCGCACCTGTGATTGCCGGCTTCATCGCGCAGCATTACGGCTTGGCGCGGACGCTCGACTTCGCTTTCTACAGTCTCGTCGCCGGTGCGGCCGTGGTCGTGCTGCTCGTCGAAACGGCGCCTCGACGGCGTACGGCTGCCAAGCGCGAACCCAATGTCGTCGTCACCCGCTCCGCCAACGATCTTTGAACGCCTATGTCTCCCGTACTCGTCAATGTATCGACGGCCGCCTGCGCGCCGTTTCCCGCGCTCATGTACGAAGGACGCGTCATGGCACTGAGCTATTGGCGCGGCGATGGATTGCGCGGTACCTCGTCGATGGCCCGGTTCCTCAGTGAATGGGACGCAAATGCCGAGCTGCTGAAGCAGCGCTGCGCTGCCGAAGCGACGCGCTCGCTCATCGCGCAGCGCGGCGGCGAGCTCGCCGCCTTCGAGCTTCACGAGCCGGTTGCGCCACGGCAGGTCTACTGCACGATCGGCAACTACCGCTGCCAGGTGATGCAAGCGGCGCTCGATGCTGACGGTCCAGCCGACGAGCGTAGCCGCCGCGAGACGACGCTTGCGTCTATCGAAAAGCGTCGCCGCGGCGGCGCGCCTTATGTCTGTCTGAAGGGAGTGGCCGCGATCGCTGGGCCGTTCGATCCGCTGCGCGTCGAAGCGAGTCTGGCGACGCTCGATTGGGAAGTGGAGATCGGCGTGGTGATCGGACGGCACGCGCGTGATGTCGAGCCGTCGAGGGCTTTCGACTACGTGGCGGGCTATTGCGTCGTCAATGACATCACGTTGCGCGAGCGCGTCATGCGACAGGACATGCCCACGTTGGGAACGGATTGGCTGCAGTCGAAATCGCGCAAGGGCTGGCTGCCCGCCGGGCCTTGGCTCGTCCCTGCCTGGCAGGTCGAGCATCCGACGCAGTTGCGCCCGTGGTTGCGGCTCAATGGCGCGTTGATGCAGGACGGCTCGGCCAGCGACATGATTTTCGACATCGCGCAGCAGATCGCTTATCTGTCGAGACATACGCCTTTGCAACCGGGCGATCTGATTTGCACGGGTACGCCCGCGGGGATCGGTGCCCACCACGGTCGTTATTTGCGCGCGGGCGACATCATCGAGGCCGGCGTATCCGGACTCGGCTCGCAGCGGACTGTGTGCGTGGATGCGATTGCGTCGGCGCGGATGCACTAGGAGAAACGAGATGAGTGAGATGAGCCGCGCCGGCGCAGAGCGCGTCGTCGCGCAGCGGACCACCGAGCGCGCGTCGAGGCCTGAAAGCGAAGGCGCCCGTACGTGCTACACGACCACGGCGATCGTACTGCATTGGGTGATCGCCGCGCTGATCGTGGGCGGATTCGCCCTGGGCTGGGCGATGACGCGCATGCCGGGCATCACGCCCGACAAGCTGCGCTTCTATTCGTGGCACAAATGGATCGGCGTCACAATGCTGGCGCTCGCCCTGATGCGCATCGTCTGGCGCCTGACGCATGGCGCGCCGCGGCTACCCGACAGCATGAGCCTGTGGCAACGCTGCGTGGCCCATGCCGTCCATGCGGCGCTATACGTGCTCATGGTTGCGATCCCCGTGTCGGGTTACCTCTATAGCGCAGCGGCGAACGTTTCCGTCGTTTATCTGGGCATCGTGCCGCTGCCGCGGCTCATCGCGCCGGATCCCGTGCTCAAGGTGTGGTTCAAGAGCATCCACGTTGCGCTCGATTACGGACTGCTCGCGCTCGTCGCGGGACACGTAGCCGCTGCCGTCAAACATCAGTGGATCGACCGAGATGGGCTGCTGCAACGGATGTTGCCCTTCCTCAAGTGAACAAGGATTTTCGATGAAATCATTGCTTTGCCCATTCCTAGCGCCGGTGCTTTTCGTGGCTGCTTTCGCCGCGCCCAACCGCGTACACGCCGAGGTCGATCTTGCGAAGAGTTCGATCACGGCTGTATCGAAGCAGATGAACGTGCCGGTGGAAGGCGCTTTCAAAAAGTTCAGCGCGCGCGTGAGTTTCGATCCGGCTAAACCCGCCGCGGGCAGCGCGCAAATCATCGTCGATGTCGGTAGCTACGATCTCGGCGATGCGGACTACGACGCGCAGGTGGCCGGAAAAGACTGGTTCGATGCTCGAACGTACCCGACGGCGACCTTTACGTCGAGCACGATCGCGGCCATAGGGGCCAACCGATATACGGTGACGGGCACGCTGACGATAAAGGGAAAATCCGAAGTCGTGACCGTGCCTGTCACGCTGACGCAAGGCGGCAATGCGCAGGCGCTGGACGGTACGCTGCCGATCAAGCGCTCGCGGTTCGATATCGGGACGGGCGAGTGGAAAGACACGTCGATCGTCGCCGACGACGTCGCCATCAAATTTCACCTGGTTGCACCGAAGTTTTGAACAGCACCCCACCCACCACCTGGAGGAAACAATGAACAAGGGAAATCTGCTCGTGACGGCAGGCTTGGCCGCTATTGCCGTATCGTGTTCGACTGCTGCTTTCGCGACCACGTATCAGCTGGACCCGACGCACACCTATCCGAGTTTCGCCGTCGATCATTTCGGCGGCGTATCGATTTGGCGTGGGAAATTCACGAAATCGAGTGGCACTATCACCCTTGATCCCGCCAGGAAGACAGGCACAGTGGACGTATCCATCGACCCGGCTTCGATCGATACGGGCAACGCGCAACTCGATCAAAACCTGCGTGGGAAGGATGGGTTCGATACAAAGCAATATCCGAGCGCGACCTACAAGGGAACGCAGATCCAATTCGACGGCGATCGGCCCGAACAGGTGGTCGGGACGCTGACGCTGCACGGCGTCACGCGCCCCGTGACTCTGAAGATCGATTCGTTCAAATGCATCATCAACCCGTACTTCAAGCGTGAGGTGTGCGGTGTCGAGGCGAGCGCCCAGTTCGATCGGTCTGACTTCGGCATCGATATTGGGCGAAAGCTCGGCTTCAATATGCTGACGAAGCTTCAGATCCAGGCCGAAGGCATCAAACAGGAATAGCGCCGTTGGCGTTCAGCGGCCGAGCGCACAAGGGGTTGCTGATGGCGCGAGGCGAACCTCGGCGGCCCGTTGCTTTCGGTGCGCACACGTGTACGCAGCGGGCCCAAGCGCACCCTGGCCGCGGCGCATGAGGATCAGGTCTTCAAGCTCGGTACGGCGCTCGTGCGCGGACTGCGTGAACTTCTCGAGCGGCTCGAAAATCGTCTGCAACTGAAAAGACTGGTCGTGCTGGGAGTCGGCAGGGGCACACTGTTGGTATCGAGCCGCCAGCTCATCGGTGGCGAACGTAGCGTGGCAGGATCAATGACGGGGATGCCGTATGAAAGTGAAAGGACACTCGCGTTCAGCGTTCTGAGCGATGTCCGATCCGACGATCGAGACGATGCCTTTGCAACATGCATATGCCGCCTATCAGCGAATGAAGAGCGGTGCAGTCAAGTTTCGGATGGTATTGGTCATGGAGAAGACGCGCAGTGCATCCTAACGAAACATATTCGGACTAGCTCTGGCCACGTTGGTGGCGTCCGAGGCTGCATGCGGCTTACCTTCGACTGACACCCATTTCGCGCGCGATGGCCATGAACCCGGCGATATAAGCGATTTCTTCTTCGCCCCGGCGTACGCCCAGGTTGATGCTCTTGTTGATGCCGCGCTTGCCGAGCCGGACCGAACGAACCGGCAGTCCCGCCCCTTCTTCACGAACGAGCCAGTCTGGCAGGACGGAAACTCCACGTTCCGCCGCCACCAGCTGGAGCATCAGATCGGTGGCTTCGGCGGTTCGGTGATTTTTCGGTTTGCAATGGGCGGGGATAAGGAACCGCGTGTAGATGTCGAGCCGCTCCTCGCTCACGGGAACCGTGATCAATTCTTCGCCGAGAAGGTCCCGGGGTTGCGCGAACGCACGCGCGGCCAAAGGGTGTTTCTCATGCACCACGAGAACCAGTTCATAGTCGATCACAGGCGTGAATCGGATTTCCGGCAAATCGATCGGATCAGGCGTGACGAGTAGATCGATCTCATGGCCGAGAAGCGCTGCGACGCCGTCGAATCGAAATGCTGTCCGCACATCGAAGTCGACATCGGGCCAAGCCGCGAGATACGAAGGCGTGAGCCGCGACAGCCACTTTTGGCAAGGGTGGCACTCCATACCGACGCGCAGGGCGCCGCGCCGGCCTTCCGCGAAATCGACAAGCACCCGCTCGGCGTGATCGATTTGCGGCAATACGCGCTGCGCCAAGGCGAGCAGATACTCCCCAGCTTGCGTGAAGCGGAGCGCCCGGCCGCTTTTCGTCCATATCTTGACGCCGTGCTGCTCTTCAATCTTCCGGACCATGTGCGAAAGCGCGGACTGCGTGACGTTAAGCCGTTCAGCAGCAGCGGTGACGCTGCCCAAACGATCGACCTCCAGCAGGACGGCAAGTTGTTGACGGTCTAGCATCTATGATCTCCACTCATGCATCCATGAAAACATACCATTTCTGTTCATGGAATGGCGTTGCTATTCTGACCGAAATTCGAGGCCGCGTCCCAGGCGCGCCACTCAACTGAAACAGGAAGGAACGGTGAACAGATACTCCGCAGCGATGAATGACGGCGCTGCCGCCCGCAACGTTGCTTGCGTATTCGACCAGGTGGCGGATCGCAAGAATTCGAACTCGATGAAATGGGCGATCGCCGAAAAACTGCTGTCGGCCGACGAGGCCGAAGCGTGGCTGCTGCCGATGTGGGTCGCGGACATGGATTTCCGTGCGCCTCAGCCCGTGATCGACGCACTTCATGACGCGGTAGAACATGGCATCTTCGGCTATCCCGGCGGTGCGACCAATAGTTACGTGAATGCGGTGGTAAGTTGGCAAGCGAGGCGATTCGGCTGGGAAGTGCCCAAGGAATGGGTGGTGCAGACGTCCGGCATCATCACCACCTTAAAGACGGCCGTACAAGCGTTTTCCGCGCCTGGCGATTCGGTGTTGATTCAGCCGCCTGTCTACGCTCACTTTCACAACGACGTGCTGATGAACGGCCGCCATCTCGCACTCGCTCCCCTCGAGCGTACCGAGACGGGCTATCGCTTCAATGAAAGGATCTTCGAGGCGGCGATTCGTGATGACACGAAGCTCTTCATCCTCAGCCATCCGCACAATCCGACGGGCAACGTGTGGTCCGAGGACGAGCTGCGTGCGATGGGCGAGATTTGTCTGCGCCGTGGCGTCCTCGTCATTTCCGACGAGATTCACCAGGACTTGATCATCAACCCGGCGAAAAAGCACATTCCCTTTGCTTCGCTAGGGGACAATTTCGCGCAACACAGCATCACCTGCACGGCGCCCAGCAAGACGTTCAATCTGCCTGGTCTACAAAGCGCTAACGTGTTCGTGCCGAACCGGCGCGTGCGCAACGAATTTCTTAGGCAGTACGACAGAAACATGTTCCCGCTGGTGAACACGCTTGGGATGGTCGCTGCCGAGGCCGCCTATACGCACGGCGAACCGTGGCTCGAGGAACTGCTGATTTACCTTCGCTCGAACCATGCTCACTTCCGAAACGCCGTGAACGAAGCGACGACCAAGGTCAATGTGCAGCCGGCGGATGCCCTGTATCTGGCCTGGATGGATTGCCGTGCGCTCGGGATGGATGCGGCTGCACTCGATAAATTCATGCTGACCAAAGCACGCCTTTGGCTCGATAAGGGACAAAAGTTCGGCATCGAGGGACACGGCTATATGCGCGTGAACCTCGGCTGTCCTCGCGCCACGGTGGACGAGGCGATTCGCAGGCTTACGGCGGTAGTGGCAGGACTTTGAGCGGCGGACAACCGCACTCATAGCTTTTATTCCTATTACATTGGAGACAAAAACATGAACCTTGGAAAAGCGGTTTTCGTCGCGGCGCTGTCGGTGTCGTCCGCGTGCGCATCCTTCGGCGCTCATGCGCAAGATCTGCTCGATACGATCAAGGCGCGGGGCACGCTGATGATCGCCATGGAGGGCACCTATCCTCCGTTCGACTACCGCGATTCGAGCGGGATCCTGCAAGGCTTTGACGTCGATGTCGCCCGGGCGTTGGCGGCGAAGCTCGGCGTCAAGCCTGACTTTTATACCGGCGAATGGTCGGGCCTGATTGGGGGGCTGCAAGCCGGTAAGTTCGATGTCGTGATCAATCAAGTGACGATCACCCAGAAGCGGCGCGAGTCGCTTGATTTCAGCCCTCCGTATGCATACTCGGCGGTTCAGGTATTGGAGCGCAAGGACGACAAGAGCGAGTACTCGAGTCTCGACGATCTGAAGGGTAAGCGCGTCGCGGTGACACTCGGTTCGAACTTCGCCGACTTGGCCAAATCGGTCCCCGGCATCAACGTGCAAACTTACCCTGGCATGTCTGAAGCGCTCAGCGATCTCGTGGGCGGTCGCGCCGATGCGTATCTGAACGACCGGTTGTTCGTGCCTTATCTCATCAAAACGTCGAACGTGCCGATTCGTGGGGGCGCTCTGTTGAAGAACACGAGCGATGAAATCGGCATTCCGTTTCGCAAGGGCAATCCGAAGTTTTCGGCGGCGATGAACGACGCGCTCACTTCCATGCGAAACGACGGCACGCTGGCCGAGATTTCGAAGAAGTGGTTCGGTGTGGATGTCAGCCATCCCGTCGGCAATTGACGCGTGAGTCGATAGTCAGGTCGAGTGCCAGCCGGAGAATGACGAGATGGAGCAGTTCAATTTGGTGATGAGTTACGCCCCGACTTTGTTGATGGGCGTCGTATTGACCGTGAAGTTCGCGGTTGCGGCGATGGCGTTCGGGCTCGTGCTCGGCGCCTTCACCGCGGTGTTGAGAATCGGCGGCAAGCGCCTGTTGGATCGTATTGCGCAAGCCTATGTCAGCGTCATGCGGGGTACGCCGCTCCTGGTGCAGATGTTCGTCGTGTACTACGGCTTGCCCGACGTTGGCATCTCGCTGTCGCCGACCACAGCCGGGATTCTGACGCTGACTCTGAATGCCGGTGCGTATCTTTCAGAGAGCATGCGAGGCGCGATTCTGGGCATTGCTCGCGGGCAATGGAGCGCGTCGCACAGCTTGGGGCTGACCTACTTTCAAACGCTGCGGTACGTAGTGGGCCCACAGGCGCTGCGCCTTGCGGTGCCGTCCATGGGCAATACGCTCATCAGCCTGATCAAGGATACGTCGCTCGTTTCCGTGATCACCGTGACGGAGTTGCTTCGCTCTGCGCAAGAGGTCATCGCAACGACGTTCCAGCCGTTGCCGTTGTATCTCGCCGCGGCCGCGCTGTATTGGGTATTGAGTTCGCTGTTGTCTGCGGTTCAGAGCCGCCTGGAAGGGCGGCTTGCCTTGCAGACCCGGCATTAGGCAGCGCACGAAGCGCTGCTGTCTATCGAGCAAACATGCAGTTCGCGGAAGGTGACATGATCGACATCAACAACGTTTCGAAGTGGTACGGCCAACACCGTGTGCTGGATGGCTGCAGCACGGTCGTTCAGAAGGGCGAGGTGGTCGTTGTATGCGGACCCTCGGGTTCTGGGAAATCGACACTGATCAAGACCATCAACGGATTGGAGAGTTTTCAGAAAGGCTCGATCACCGTGGATGGCGTGAGCGTGGGGCATTCGAAAACGGACCTTACTTCGCTGCGCACGCGAGTCGGAATGGTCTTCCAGCACTTCGAGCTGTTCCCGCACATGAGTGTGCTGCAGAACCTGACGCTGGCCCAGGTGAAGGTGCTGGGCCGCTCTCGCGACGAGGCGGATGCGAAGGGATTGGCGCTGCTCGATCGCGTGGGGCTGAAATTGCACGCCAACAAGTATCCGGGGCAGATGTCGGGTGGGCAGCAGCAGCGGGTGGCCATCGCACGGGCGTTATCGATGGACCCGACAGCGATCCTCTTCGACGAACCGACATCCGCGCTCGATCCCGAGATGATCAACGAGGTCCTGGACGTGATGATCGAACTCGCACAAGAGGGGATGACGATGGTCTGCGTGACTCATGAGATGGGCTTCGCCAAAAAAGTCGCCGACCGAGTTCTGTTTATGGATGCAGGCGTGATCGTTGAGGACTGCATCAAGGACAGCTTCTTCGGCACTCCCCGTTCGAGTCGCGCTCGAGATTTTCTGGCGAAGGTTCTGCATTGACTTACGGCGGGCAATCGCGGCCGGCGCGAGCCCGGCGCGTTACCCCCGCAGCAGTCAGGTCGTTTAGCGAGCGACCGTCCAACTGCTCTTCACGCGTGTCGAGGGCTCCGGCGACGTCTAACGAGCGCGTCGTAGAGCGTCGCCGCGGCCCCGACACCCAAGGCCGCTAAGAAGACCGCCGTAGCCGTGGCGATCGCCCCTCCCGCAAGCGTCGCGGATGCGACGGGGACCACAGACAAGATGACGACGTTATTGAGCGTCTCCGCGGTTGCCAGAACCGTACCCTTGTCCCGACCCGACCGGTTGGCCAGCACCGTGGTGGCGGAGGGGGCGCCGGCCCCTAGCGCCGCACCCCACGCAGCGAGGCAGGCCAGCGCGCCCGACGTCGAAAGGGGCAGAAGATAGAATGCCGCGACTGAAGCGATCAGCACACTTGTCACGACGATCAGCGAATGTTCCTCGCTACCGGTCAGGCGTCGTAGCTTGCCCACAGAAAGATTCCCGATGCCCAGCCCGATGCCGAACGCCGTCACGCTCATCCCGACATGAGCCACGTCGAGCTGATAACGCTGGCGCAGCACCTCGCCGGACAATAGGAAAGCAGAGACGCCGGTTCCGTTCCACAAGCCCTTCGCGAGCAACTGACGTGTAACGTGAGCGTTACGAAGCCACCTGAAGCCGTGGGTTTCGCGTCTCGCGACTGCAGTGCGCCGTTTCGGCATCGCCACGGCGCCTATCAAGCACGCCGCGATGCAGCCGGCCGACGTCAAGAGGAACGGTGCTCGCCAATCGACCCAATTAGTCAGTAGACCTGCCAACGCGGGACCAAGAGCGATGCCGAACGTCATGCCTAGCATGACGGCCCCCATCGCGGAAGCCTGGCGCTCGCGCGGAATGATTTCGGAGACCAAGGCAAACGCGGTCGGAACGATGACCGCAGACGCAAGCCCGCCGAAGATTCGCAGCGCGATTGCGATTGCCAACGTCGGCGCGAAAGCGATGCCGACACCGTCGATTGCAAACGATAGCAGCGCGATCAGTAAAAGGCGGCTGCGATTGATCCGATCCGACAGATAGCCCAGGAGCGGGGCCGCGATCGCATAAGCGAACGCATAACTCGATATCAGCCAGGCAATGCTAGTCGAGTCAGTGTCGAATGCGACGCTGAGCGGATTGAGCATCGCCGAGAGCATGAACTCGCTTGCGCCAACGAAGAATACCGACATCGAAAGAACGGGCAGCAATGTGCGGTTGTTGTCGGTACTAGCAATTGCTTCTGATGGTGACACGCGCTTTCCTATATGAATTTAAATTCGACAGGATAGGAGCCGGGAGTCGAGGCCCGCCAGTGGTGATGGATTGCCTAACCAGGACTGATAACAAGCCTTCCGTTTGCTCGTGATATATCGGTACTCTCGCCACGTGAGTGCGATGACGACCACATGCACGACCAGCCGTACTCGCCCTTGGTCTGCGCGTGAATTGTCTTGATATGCGCCAGCAGTGCGCCGTCGCTCATCCGGCTTCGGCGTGGCGTATCCTGCGCAGTATGTTGCTGCCTAGTGGTCCAGAACCGCGGCCAGTGCAAGCTCGTGGGCGATTTTTTTCAGCCTTTTGTCCCGCGTCCAAATCGTCACGCCAGGCTGTAGCTTCGCGGAGGCCAGCAGCGACGCATCGACGTAGCCGATCCCCCGACTAAACAGCTGCTGTTGCTCGATCGGATAGAAGACTTCGTCAGGCGTGGCGACGGGCACTCGCGGCAGATCGTTCAAAGCTCGAAGCACGATAGAGCGGTCGCGCACACTGCCTAGCGAAATTTCGCCGATTAAATACGGTTGGATCCGGACACGGTCATGGAGCAGGAGGTCGACCATAATCGGCTCTGAATGATCGATGTGATCGACCACACAGATGTGTCGACAAGGATCATTCGCGCTCCTGCCGGCGGCGAGGCGCAGCAGTGATGCCCGGTTGACTGCCGCCCAAGGCAGCGAGCCTACGCGCGGCTTCGCGCTCGATAAGCGCCTTTAACGCTCCGCGCACAAGAGCGGACTTCTCGCTCAACCCGGTGTCGTCCTGGGCGCGAGAGATTAAATCATCGTCCAAAGCGATTGTGGTTGGCATACCAACCTCCGTGGTGAGGCACGATTATGGCATCGATTGATGTCTAAATTCGTGCGGTATGAGAGGGGGCGGGGGAGCGGCCGCTTGGGGGTAGAGTTGTGGGTAGGCCATACGGGCCAAGGTGGAATCCATATCTGGCACGGCTTTCCTGCCGACATTTGTCTCACCCTCTCTCCGCCAGTCAAGCTTCTCCGATCAGAACGCTTGATTTATTCCATATTTCGATTATTATCGAAATATGGAAACGAAACACGTGGTCCGCGCCTTGAGTGCGCTGGCGCAAGAATCGAGGCTCGCCGTCTACCGTTTGCTTGTTCAGGCTGGTCCCGGTGGGATGCCAGCCGGCCAGATCGCCGAGCAGCTTGGGATCGCGCCGTCCTCATTGTCTTTTCACATGAAAGAGCTTGCACACGCCGAACTCGTCACGGTCCTGCAGCAGGGTCGCTTCATGATCTATTCAGCGAATTACGCAGCGATGAATGCACTGCTGGGGTTCCTGACCGAAAACTGCTGTGGCGGCAATCCATGTACACCCGTGCGCGCCCGGGCCCGCAAGAAAGTTCAGGAGGATCAGTCATGAAACGTCTTCATGTTCATTTGGCCGTCGAGGCAGTGTCGCTGCCTGCTGTGCATCGTCACGCGCAGAGCCGGCGGGAGCTCCCGGCAAGTCCGAGTCATCGTGCTGCTAAGTGTCGATCGCGAGCAGTAAGTATCGCGGGGTATTGTTGATCTGCGCGGAACCCCCGGCTCGCCGACGTTGTTTATCGAAGAAGAAATGGATGCACCCGACCACACCATGACCAAAACCGTTCTCGTCCTCTGCACCGGCAACTCGTGCCGCTCGCAGATGGGCCAGGCCATCCTCAACCACGAACTGAGCGGCCTGGTCCGGGCAATTTCTGCAGGCACATCCCCTCAACCGAAAGTAGCCGACGGAGCGATCGAAGCGCTGAAACTGGCTGGTCTGCAGACCGAAAGCCTCTTTCCCAAAACTGTAGAAGCGGTGATGGACGAACCCATCGACCTGGTGGTGAGCGTGTGCGACAACGCGAAGGAAAGCTGTCCCATCTTTCCGCGTCCGGTCAAGCGCATTCATGTCGGCTTCCACGACCCCCACGGCGAATCGCTCGATAGTTTCATTTCTGTCCGAGACGATATCCGTGCCCGCTTAGTGCCGGCGGTTCGTGAAGCGCTAGGGCTGTGAGGCGAGCGATGTCCGTCCAATGCGAAACGACCGGCAAGCGCGCCGCAAAAGCGCCGATGAGCTTCTTCGAGCGTTACCTATCGGTTTGGGTGTTGATCTGCATCGTTGCAGGCATCGCAGCTGGCCAAGCTGCGCCGGGCGTGTTTCATGCGGTCGGCAAGATCGAGGTGGCCCAGGTCAATCTACCGGTCGGGCTACTCATTTGGGTGATGATTATCCCAATGCTCGTGAAGGTGGATTTCGGCGCGCTGCATGAAATCAGGCAACATGTGCGGGGTATCGGCGTAACGCTGTTCGTCAACTGGCTGGTCAAGCCGTTTTCGATGACGTTTCTCGGATGGCTGTTCATCCGCCATGTGTTTGCTCCGTTGCTGCCTGCAAATCAGCTCGACGGCTATGTCGCCGGCCTCATTCTGCTGGCTGCCGCTCCTTGCACCGCGATGGTGTTCGTCTGGAGCAAGCTGTCCAATGGCGACCCGCTGTTCACGTTGTCGCAAGTGGCGTTGAACGACACGATCATGGTGTTCGCGTTTGCGCCATTGGTTGGCATGCTGCTGGGGGTGTCTGCGATTACGGTGCCTTGGGCGACGTTGGTGACATCGGTCGTGCTGTATATCGCAATCCCTGTGGCGATCGCTCAGGCCTGGCGACGAACGCTGTTATCGAAGGGGCAGGCGGCCTTCGATGCCGCGATGACGAAGATTGGTCCGTGGTCGATCTCGGCACTGTTGGGCACGTTGGTGTTGTTGTTCGCTTTTCAGGGCGATGCCATTCTCAAGCAGCCGTTGGTCATCGCGTTGCTTGCCGTACCGATTTTGATTCAGGTGTTCTTCAACTCCGCGCTCGCGTACTGGCTCAATCGAACCGTCGGTGAAAAGCACAACGTCGCTTGCCCGTCGGCATTGATCGGCGCATCCAATTTCTTCGAACTGGCCGTGGCGGCCGCGATCAGTTTGTTCGGCTTCGAGTCGGGGGCCGCGTTGGCTACCGTAGTGGGCGTCTTGATCGAAGTGCCGGTGATGTTGCTGATCGTAAAGATCGTCAATTCATCGAAGGGTTGGTATGAACAGGGCTGATTGGACTATTCGCCAGGCAACCGGTTTATGGAGATCCTTGGACACCGGTAGTTCACCGGGCTGCAGGCAAGCCCGGACCGGTATACTCGTGCTTTCGCACAAAATCAAAAATCATGCAACTCCGAATTCCGACGGACAAGTGGTCCTTTCAGCACGCCTACAAGCTTTGGCTTCACTATGGGGTGTTCTGGATCGGCGCCGTTGTCGCAGGGTTGATCGCCGTACTCTATGCCCGCCTGATCGATTTCGGCTACGACCTGTTCCTCAATCACGTGGCGCACAACCGGTGGTTGCCGCTGTTTGTGACACCTGCCATTAGCGCCGCATGCGTCTGGATAACGAGGCGTTTCTTCGACGGTGCGGAAGGAAGCGGCATTCCGCAGGTGATCGCCGTATTGCATGGTCCAAGGGAATTGGGCGAACGTTTGCTGACGATTCCGATCTTGATCGGCAAGATTTTCGTTTCATTCCTGGCGATCCTCGGCGGCCTGACGATAGGGCGCGAAGGGCCCACGATTCATGTCGGCGCTTCGCTGATGTTCAGCTTGCGGCGGTTCTATCCGGCGCGGTTCCGCGCAATCCACGGTGCAGCGCTCGAGCGCAGGCTTGCGTTGGCCGGCGCGGCGGCGGGGCTTTCCGCGGCATTCAATGCGCCCCTCGCGGGTGTCGTGTTCGCTATCGAGGAACTCACGCGTAGTTTCGAAGCCCGCACGAGCGGGGTGCTCATTACCGCCATCATCTTCGCGGGTGTCGTATCGCTCGGGCTTCAAGGTAACTACGTTTATTTCGGAACCATCGACATCGGTCCGCGCCTTCCGGACCTTCTCGTCGGCGCGGTACCGCTGATGGGGTTGCTTACCGGTATCGCCGGAGGAATCTTTTGCTGGTTGCTTCTCAACACGAAGCGCTGGATGCCGCGGACCGTTTTGAACATGCGCGCGCAACGTCCGGTCGTGTTCGGCGCCGCGTGCGGTTTGCTGATCTCGGTAATCGGTATCGCCAGCTCGGGGCATACCTTCGGCAGCGGCTATGCGGAAGCGCGCTCGATGTTGGAGGGGCACGGGCATGTCACCGCACTCTATCCCGCATTCAAGATGATCACCATGGTGGGGTCGTATCTGCCCGGGGCGCCAGGCGGCTTATTCGCGCCGTCGCTGGCCATCGGCGCGGGCGTCGGGAATGCGTTGCACATGCTGTTTTCACAGATGCAGCTGCCGATGTTGATCGCGCTGGGGATGGTCGGCTATCTGGCCGCGGTGACGCAAAGCCCGATCACGGCCTTTGTCATCGTGATCGAGATGATCAACGGGCACGCCCTCGTCATTTCGCTGATGGCGACAGCGCTAATCGCCAGCCGTGTCTCTCGGTTCTTTGCCCCGCCGTTGTATGAGGCGCTGTCCGAGCGCTATGCGCCACGGCATCATGAGAATGCTTGATAGCGAGTCCGCGCCGCTCAGGCTGACCGCCACCGCGATGATCATCGGCAGCGCATTGCCGGACGGGGCGACGACGACCCAGCGCTACGCCGCCAACACCCGCTGCGTTCGCTTCACGGCTGCCGCGTGGTCTTCGATCAGGCGATAGACGGTTTCTCCTGCCACCGTCTCCTGTTCGAGTAACTGGTCCGCAATCGCACGGAGCACCGGTTCGTTCGCGCGAAGCAAGGAGTAGCACTCCTCGTTCAATTCCTTCAGCAGGGTATTCGCGTGCTCGATCCCACGCTTCAGTTGCAAACCGGCGTATTGCTGCGGAAGCGCGGCAAGGCTGAACAGATTGCCGTCGACGTTGAATCCGAACTTCGAAACCATGTCGAGGCTGATCCGCGATGCCTCCTGCAGATCCTGCGCGGCGCCGCTCGACGCCTCGGATAGAACGAGCAATTCCGCGTTACGCCCGCCGAGAAGCACCTGGATCTCGTTGCGCATTTCCGTCTCGCGGTACAGATGTTTATCCTGGCGCTTGGTCACCAGCGCCACGCCGAGCGCGCCGCCTCTCGGCATGATCGTAACCTCCTCGAGCACGCCTGTGCCGAGCAATGCAGCCACGAGGCCATGGCCCGCTTCATGGACCGCGATACGCGTACGCTCGTCGTCCGACAGCGCGCGTTCGGCGCCGTTCACATCGCCGATGCGGGCAATTTTGATCGCCTCGATGAAATGCGTCGATCCGACTTTGTCGTCACCGCATTTTCGCGCAACCAGGCCCGCCTGATTGACGATCGTCGAGAGTGCCGCGGGCGACAAACCCGTTGTCAGCCGCGCGAGCTGTTCGAAATCCAAATCGTCCGCCTTCGATTTAAGCTTGGCGGCGTAAAAACGCAGGATATGCATGCGATCGTGGAGGTCGGGCAGGCGAACCTGCACCGTGCGATCGAAACGGCCCGGCCGGCGCAGCGCTTCATCGAGATTATCGGGGTGGTTCGTCGCCGCGACCACGATCACGCCCGCGTTCGATTCGAAGCCGTCCATCTCCGCAAGCAACTGATTGATGATGCGATTGCTCTCTGCTTCGACGGGACCCGCGCCGGTATCCGTGCGCTTGCCGAGACCATCGGCTTCGTCGATGAAGATGACGGTCGGCGCGTTCTTGCGGGCGAGCTCGAACAGGTGCTTGACTTTCTGGATACCTACACCGTAGTACTTCGCACTGAAGTAGCTCCCGGTAAGGGCGATGAAATTCGCCCCGCATTCCCCGGCGAGCGCTTGTGCGAGGCGCGTCTTGCCGACACCGGGGCCACCCGTCATCAGCACGCCGCCGGGCGCGCGTACCCCCATGCCGGTGAACTGCATCGGATCGGTGAGCCACGCCTTGACGTCGGCAAGGGCGGCTTTGGCTTCGCCGGCGCCGATCACGTCGTCAAAGCGCAATTCGGGCGATTGCTGAAGCAGGCTCGCACCGCCTTTCATCTCGCGGCGCATGAACCATAGAAGGCCGGCCATCATGAGAACCGGGAATAGAAGAGTCAATGCGTCACGTGTTCTGTCCACGACATCGGACCAGCGGATCGGGCCGACATTGACGTCGATATCCGGCAGCATGATCAGTTGAAACGACGAGTCGCTCGCCGCTTTCATGATCGTGGGCATCAAGGCGCTCGCGAAGGCGGCGTCTTGATCCGCGACGAAATACTTTCGGCCGTCCGTCGTCGAAACGAGAATGGCGTTCCGGCCGGCGCCGATTGCAACAACGTGGCGCCGCTCGATGTCGCGCAACACGATCGACGCGTCTTTTTCGTCGCGCGTCCACGCCGACGAATCGCTTCGCATCTCATTCGTTATTCCCGTCAAGGAAGGGCTGCCGTGCGTGTGGCGCTCGCGCTGTTGCCACTGGAACCACACCAGCGCTGCGGCAAGCAGCGCCGTGACCACGCCGAACGTCACGTATTTGCCGACTCGTGACCACCAGGAATTGCTTGCCGGTTTCATTACCAGGACTTCCAGAACTTAAGACCTCGAACCACGATTAAGGTCTGATAAAACGAGGAAAAATTGAATTGCTGCGACCCCGCTTTTGGGCGCTGCACTCACGGCATTATGCCAGCCCTTATTGGTTTGAAACGGTCGAATAGACGGGGGGAACAGTGCTTGCTCAGGATCAAGTACGCCCAATCAAATGGGACCGGAACGGAGGAAGCATTATGCTGTACTACGCTCTAGTATTTTTCATCATCGCCATCGTTGCCGCGGCGTTCGGCTTCGGCGGAATCGCCGCCGGCGCGGCAAGCATTGCCAAAATCCTGTTTTTCATCTTCCTGATCGTCTTCGTCGTCATGTTGGTCATGGGATTGATGAGACGCTAAGGCCCTCGTGAGCGAGCAAAGCCGCGTCGCGATGCGACGCGGCTTGTGCTCGCATGTCAGCCGTTGCTGCGCCCGCCTGGTTGAGCCGAAGCGTGAGTGTCTCGACTCGCGTGGCTCCGGCGTTGCGCGCCTCAAAAACGATAAGCGGCCCCCATCAGGCTATCGCCGTCTCACTCCACGAAGCCGAGGCATTAGCGAACGATCGCTCATTGACTTCGTAGTTGCGATGCCCGCCCGATGCGAATATGTTGCTGTTTTGCGATATCGAGGCGCCGGCCTTCGTGAGTCGGTCCAAATCAAGCGACGGAGTCCCTGCGTGACGCATTCCATCCAAGGCAATAAACGCTGGCTAGCGCTCATGGTCCTGTGCCTCGGCGTGCTAATGATCGTCCTCGACACGACGATCGTGAACGTCGCATTGCCCTCCATCGCCGCAGACCTCGGCTTTAACGAAACCTCGCTGGTGTGGGTGGTCAATGCCTACATGTTGACGTTTGGCGGCTGCTTGCTGCTAGGTGGGCGGCTGGGCGATCTTTACGGGCATCGCAAACTGTTTCTCAGTGGCATCACGCTGTTCACGTTGGCGTCGCTTGCGTGCGGATTGGCGAATTCGCAAATGCTGCTGGTGAGCGCACGCGCCGTTCAGGGGCTCGGCGGCGCCGTGGTGTCGGCGGTATCGCTGTCTCTGATCATGAATTTGTTTACCGAGCCTGGCGAGCGCGCCAAAGCGATGGGGGTATACGGCTTCGTCTGCTCGGCGGGCGGCAGCATCGGCGTCTTGCTCGGCGGTTTGTTGACGAATCTGCTTAGCTGGCATTGGATTTTTCTCGTCAATTTGCCGATCGGCGTCGCCGTCTATGCGCTGTGCGTCGCATTGCTGCCGGCCGGGCGCGGCCATGCGCATGGCGAGCGTCTCGACGTGGCTGGGGCTGTGACAGTGACCGTTTCGTTGATGCTCGCGGTGTACGCAGTCGTCAATGGCAACGGCGCGGGTTGGATATCCGCGCAGACGCTGGGGCTGCTGTTCGCTGCATTGGTCCTATTGGCTGTGTTTCTGACGATCGAAGCACGTGCGCAGCATCCGTTGATGCCGCTCGCCTTGTTTCGCAAGCGCAATCTCGCAACCGCCAATGTGGTGGGCGTACTTTGGGCGGCGGCGATGTTCGCGTGGTTCTTTATTTCCGCGCTTTATCTTCAGCGCGTGCTTGGTTATCGGCCGTTGCTCGTAGGCCTCGCATTTTTGCCGGCGAATCTCATCATGGGTTGCTTTTCCCTTGGGCTGTCGGCGCGTGTGGTGATGCGCTTCGGTCTGCGTGCCCCGCTCGCTGTGGGACTCATTGTCGCCGCGGGCGGCCTCGCCTTGTTTGCGCGCGCGCCGGTGATCGGCGCTTTTCCGTTGGACGTGTTGCCCGGGATGATCTTGCTCGGCATCGGCGCTGGCATCGCATTCAATCCGTTGCTGCTTGCGGCGATGAGCGATGTCGATCCGCGCGATTCGGGTTTGGCGTCGGGCATTGTCAATACGTCATTCATGATGGGGGGAGCGTTGGGTCTCGCCGTGCTCGCGAGTCTCGCTGCCGCGCGCAGCCAGGCATTGCATGCCCCCGAAAACGCGATCACGGCCCTTAACAGCGGGTATCACGTGGCGTTCGTGTTCGGCGCCATCTTCGCGGCGGCGGCGGGCGTGCTGGGCGCGTTGTTGCTCAGGCCTACGCAAGGCGGGGGCACGGATGCGCAACCGGGGGGAAGGGCGGATGCAGAGGGCGCAGGCGCCGCACGGACCGAATCGACGCGTACTGAAATCCCTTAAATCCAGCGCAACGCTTTCGCAATGACATCTGTCGCTGCTTTAGACACGCATTCCCCATGAGCGATGATGAGTTGCTCTGGGCTCCAATCGAGCACGGTTCGACGCGCCGCGCGTGCCGCGGCGCGTGACAGAAAGCTTAGACGCCACTCGCGCGGCGTACTGCCATTCGGCCCGACTAGGCCGTCGAGTCGCATTAGCGCGCCTTTCCAACCGGAGGCTTCGGTATCGGAGAAGCGCTGGATCAAATCGCCGAAGATGGCCGTGCGCGACGCCCGATGAAAGAACACGACTTCCTCCATCGCAAGCGAGCCGCGGAACACAACCTGGTCGATGTCATCGCGCCAGAGAGGGTCGGGGACGTCGCCTAGCTCCGCGCTGAAACGAAGCGCGGTCGTTTTTCGAACGAGCCCGGGAGGCGCGAATAGGCGGGCGTTAGGCCAACGACGATGCCAAGCGGACATCGCAAGGTGGTGCAGCTTATTCGGCGATACGATGCAGGCGACGGGGCCAATGGCCTCTACGGCGCTGGCCAAGGCTTCGTTCAACGCGATCGGCGACCACACCCATGCCTCTCCTGACGAAAGCCGTACGATCGCCATACGAGTCGGATACGGAAAGCCGTGGAACGACACGGTCGGTCCGTTTGCTATGTAGAGGTTCTGACCGAAGGGGATCAGCATGGGCGAGTGAACGGTGGCGGCCATTGGCGGCCTGTCATGACGACCGCATCGGCATCGTCGAGTTGGTTCCAGCGGGACGTCCTGTCCTTAATCAACCTTTAACCGAAGATCCGATAGTAGCGAAATCGGCCTATTCACGATAGCCGCGCTTACGCGAGACAGCACTAGAGGCGCTTCGATAATTTTTCATTTTAAGTTTTGCTTAAGATTCGCTGTCTACGGTACCTCTTCTTCAAGTTTCCGCTGGCGGCGCGCAGCCCGATGTCAGTCCCACACTCGCCCGATTCCGCATTGCGTTCTCTTCCCACCCACTTCGTGCGTGCCCAGCGGGAATAGTCGGTTCCGGCACGCGCACGTCCACCAGCGCAAGCTTCGACTCCGCACGCACTCGGTGCTCCAGTACCGCGATGCGATCGTCGGCGACACGGGGCGTCCGCCCGAAACCGTTCGTCGGCACCGTGCTCACCGGCTTCCTCGTCGTCACCTATGGCCCTCCCTGCATTCGTCGTTCCGACGACGCGCATCGGCAAAGCCGTACTCATTTGCGCGTTCAGCTCCACCTGCGTCGCCTTCATGCTCTCGCCGCTTAGGCCGGGCGCGCGTCCCGATGAGGACTTGCCGGCCACCGCCGACGCGCCTCGCGCAGCGCAAGCCAATATGGCCTCGCCTGCAAGCGCGCGCTACAACGATGCGCCGGCTGGTGGTCTGCCCGCGGCATCGGTCGCGCCCGCGTCGCCTAGCGCGCCGGTCGAGGCCTCAGGTCCTGTCGCCGCTTCCGTCACTATCGATTCCAGCTTCGCCGAGGCCATGCGGCGCTTGGGTGTCGATGCGCGAGTTACCGCGTTGCTCACGCATTCTTTTGCCGGACAGATCGATTTTCGCCATGATCTGCGCAAGGGCGACACCGTGAGTGTGGTAATGCCTGCACCCGCCGCCAAACATCCCGCAAGCGCCGCGGAAGCCGCCGAAGACATCCCCCTAGCTGTGCGTGTGACGAGCGGCGACACCACTCACGATCTGTTTCTGCATCGCGACCTGGGTGGCAAGCCCTTCTACTACACTGCGAATGGCCGATCGGGTGCGCCTTCGTTCGCTCGTTATCCGCTCGCGTTCACGCGCGTGTCGTCGGATTTCGCTGTACGCCGCCTGGATCCCGTTACCCATCAATGGCAAAGCCACGACGGCGTCGATCTCGCCGCACCGGTGGGCACACCGGTTCACGCCACCGCCCGCGGCAAAATCTCGTACATCGGCTGGGAAACCGGCTACGGCAAGATCGTTGTGATAGACAACGTACCGCCGTATCAAACGGCGTTCGCGCATTTGTCGCGTTTCGCGAGGGGCCTGCATCGCGGTAGCCATGTGAGGCGCGGCCAGGTGATCGGCTACGTCGGCCAGACCGGCTGGGCGACGGGGCCGCACCTGCACTACGAAGTGCGCGTCGCCGACGTCGCATGCAATCCGCTCACCGTGAAGCTGCCCGGCGACACACCGTTGCACGGCAGCGAGCGCAAGCGCTTCGCCGAGCGCGCGAGCCGCCTTGCCGCGTTGCTTTGAGCGAGAATCGCGAACGCGCCCAGCCTATCGATAATGTTCAGTTCGCGGCGTTGGGGGAAAGCAGTCCCGTGGCGAGCTTGCTGGCCGAAGGCTCGATGAAGCACTTCTACAAGGGCCTCAAACAAGCCCTTCAGCTTTGGTCCGAGGATAACCTTCCCGGGCCTGTCCCCGAAACATGGACGCAGTTTCAAGCACGCGTCGAGCGTGCGCGCCTGGGGATCCAGCGCACAGGTGGAAAGCGAGTGCTGGTGGTGGCGTTGAAATTCGCCGATGGGTCGGACGAGGTGCATTTGCAAAGCATTGCGCGCATGGAGATCAAAGCTCGGCCCTATGAGCCCGGAGACGAGAACCCGTACCTGACGCCTGCAGGGTAGGGCGTGCGAGCGCGCGTATGCGTTGTGTTAGCTCCGCGGGCAATGCAGCTTGACGTGCTGTGCGACGACCTTCATTCGATTCATCGTGTGTTATGCCCGTTCAAAATTGGGACATTCATGTGTGCTTAAGCTGGTTTAATGGCTTTACGGGGCGACGTTCTGATTTTTTTAACATCGCTTTGTACGAACGTATACCCGATACCGAGCCGCCGAGCGAGCACTCGTGCGCCGCCAGGCATAAATCAGTTTAATTGGAATCCGAAACATGAGCACCAATTTAAGGCCGAAATATATTTCATTCGATTGCTATGGCACGCTAATCAATTTCCAGATGGCGGATCTGGCGCGTGAGCTCTTTGCCGATCGAATCGCTCCCGAGGATATGCCGCAATTCACGACGGACTTCGCGCGCTACCGTCTCGATGAAGTGATGGGCGATTGGAGGCCTTACGATCAAGTGCTCTGTCATTCGGTGGAACGCACGTGCCGCCGCTGGGGAATCGAATATCGCGACAACGAAGGGCTGAAGTTCTATCGCGCGGTGCCGACGTGGCAGCCGCACGCCGATGTTCCCAGCGCGCTGGCGCGGCTGGCTCAGGAATATCGGCTCGTGATTTTTTCGAATGCGATGGACGCGCAGATTCCGTCTAGCGTCGAGAAGCTCGGGGCGCCGTTTTACCGCGTCTACACGGCGCAGCAGGCGCAGGCCTACAAGCCCCGCTTGCGTGCGTTCGAATACATGATCGAGCAGTTGGACTGCAGCCCGAGCGACATCCTGCATGTTTCGTCGAGCATGCGCTATGACCACCTGTCGGCCGACGATGTGGGCATCAAGAGCAAAGTATTCGTTGCGCGCGGCCACGAGCCGGCCTGGCCGGTATGGGGTTGCCATGCAATAAAGGATCTGAGCGGCTTGCCGGCGCTCGTGGGCCTTTAACGCCATCTGAAAGCGCCGATCGAGCGCCAGGGGAGCCGATACGGCTCTCGCCTGGCATAAATGGGGAATGCTGTTGGCGCGAGGCTCGATACGGCGCCCGGATTCAACGGTTCGGTACGCCCCCTAGCAGGGCGCCTGCCGCGCGTGCGGAGGGCGGAAGTGGACGGCGCGCGGGCGGATTACGCCTGTTGCGCGTAAAGCTTCTCGATCGGGTAATAGCCCTTGTCGAACGTCGACTTGATCACGATATAGCTGAAGTATTTCTCGATGTTCACGCTCTGACGGAGCACTTGCTCCGCGATGCTGTGATAGTGCGCGACGCCGCTCGTAATGAACTTGAGCAGATAATCGAAGCCCCCGCTCACGAGGTGGCACTCGACAATTTCGTCGACGCTGCGCACCGCGGCTTCAAACCGGTCGAAATCTTCGCGCCGATGATCCGATAGCGTCACCTGCGTGAAGACGATCTGCATGCTGCCGAGCTTCGCGAGTTCGACATGTGCGCCGTACCCCGTGATGTATCCCGCCTTTTCTAGCCGTTTTACGCGGATGAGACACGGGCTCGGCGAGAGCCCCACCGAATTGGCGAGATCTACATTGCTGATGCGGCCGTTACGCTGAAGATGGCTGAGAATCGAGACATCGAGCCGATCCAGTTTGGGCAATTCGAACATTGTGCTGCTCCGCAGATCTCGTCAGTTCGTAAATTATCAGGGAACCTACGATTTGGCACTTCGGAGATTCCATACCAGCCGCTATTCGCTGAAGCTGACCGCGCTCCGTCCTTCGCGTTGCTCGGGCACGTCGTCCAGCGTCGTCATCGCCAAAATCAATGGCCGTATTCAACCAAGCGACTGGCTAAGCAGTGCGAAACGCGTGATCGATGGATCTGCCGGGGGCAGTTCGCCCTTCACCATCACTTGCACCATCTCGTCGACTTGCGTGAGGCCCATATCGGTGAGCCATGGGCTCAAACCGCAGCTGTCGGGCGCGTCTACGCGGACCAGGGAGCCTGCGCGCGTGCCGGCCCAATGGGCGATAAGCGCCTTCGCGCGGCCGATGTCGGGCGCGATAACGGGGCCGATGACAAAGCCGTGTCCGAACTTGCGCAGCGCCGCGAACGCGATCAATTCGCCCGCGCGATCAATTGCCACCACGTCGGCTACCGTCAGCAAGTGCTTCATCACCGCGGCGCGTGGCAGCCCGCTCGAACGGCTTGCCAGGTCTGCAAGCGCAGCTTCGTCTCGTTGACTGATCGGCCGGATTCTTTCGCCGTCGCCCAGGGGCAGCAAAGGGGCATGGAATACGCTGCCTTGATGTCGGTGGACCCAGCCGGTGGAGACGAAGCCCAAGCCTTGGAACAGTGGCAGGCCATCGGGGGTGGCGTGCAGGATGACCGTGCGATCGCCGATGTTCGCTAGCATCCGTGTGGCCAGCTCGCGTGCGATGCCTTGATGCCTGAAACCCGGCGAAACGATCGTCATACCTAGCCAGGCATAGTCGGGCCCGTTCAGCCAGCACATCACGGTGCCGATCACGCCGGCACTATTCTCGGCGACAAGGCCCTCGCCAAAATCGAGGGCGAATTTCCAGTCCTCCAAACGATGCGGCCATAGCGTGGCCAGCGACAATTTGTGCGCAGCCGGAAGATCCGCGGCGGTCATTGCGCGATATCGAACTGGGTCGCTCGCATTTTGCGTTTTCATGCATTACCTCGTCTGCCTGGCCTGCGGCGGTATCCGAAATCGGTCTTGCATCTTTTGCATCCATACGGCTTCGGGCGGGACTCACGGCAATCTTGCCACACGCGAAAGCGAGCGGCGAGGCGGCGAATGCGATTCCACACGATTTTGCGTGGGGAAGGCCAAAACGGCAGATCGTGCGGTGTTTTGATGTCGAGACGGCAGACGATGCTTTGCCGCGGCGGCATCGTAGACGCTACGGCGATGCCGCTACTAGGTGTGCCCGCCGATCGCCACTTCGCGGTGATTATGTCGTTCCCGGCAACGGGCTCGAGACGAGCACCGCTGCCGCCATCAGCACGCCAAGGAGGATGACGGCTTCCACGTGAAGCACGCTGCTAAAGCGCCGTAGCGGCTCGGTAGGGCGCTCCTTCGTAGGGTCTTTCAGTGCGGCTAGCAGCCTTGGCATCTCGAAGAAGCGGTTATGCCCGCCGAACGCGGCGGCAATCAGCACGAGCACAAGCTTGAGCAACAGGATCTGTCCATACGTCGATCCCCACAGATTCTCCGGGGCATGCACCCCTCGCCATCCGCTATACGCTCCGGTGCTGAACAAGACAATCAATGCATACGTAGAAGCGTCGGAGAGCGATTGGACGAACGATGCGCTCGTCCGCCATTCGCTGCCTGGCGCATCTCGCAAGCGCGGCATCACGACATACGTGGTTACGAACACCAACCCCACCCATGAACTGATGGCAAGCAGATGCAACCAGTCCACCCATACAGGCAGGCTAAAGAGCCCTGCGTCCACCGGATGCCCGCCGTTGCTGCGAGCCAACGCCACGCCGGCCAATGCAACCCAGGTGCCGAACGGAAAGGGCGCCGAACTGCCCGGCCTCGCGAACGACAATACGACGATGCAGACCGTCAACCCCGCGCCGATCAACCACGCATGTCCAAACCCGGTTCCCTCCAGCATGGACCGTACCGCCGGCCCGGCCTCCCACAGCGTCGAATCGCTCATTAGCGCGCAATGCGCCCAAAACGACACCACGCTCGCCAGAAGCGAAACGACGGATGCCACCCGAAGCGTCAGGGCGAGCCGGCGACCAACGTGGTCTTGCCAGGTGGAACGACCGCGCGCTAGCCATTGGCTGCTGAGTAATGTGCCGACGATCGCGGCGAAGCCGACGTTCTGAATCGCTACGCCGATCAGCCGGAGAATGCCGAGGGATCCGTCGTTCATTACTTCACCTTGAATGTGTATGTCCCTTTCGTTTTGTGCGCGTCGGGCGTCATGACCGTCCATTGAACCGTGTACACGCCGGATGAAAGCTTCGGTACGGCGAGCGTCATGACTCGCGGATCCGACGCTTCGACCTTCGCTTTATCCTTCGTGACGGGTGTGCCGGTCGCGTCGGCGATCTTGACGGAGCTGAAGGCCGGCTCGAGGTCTTCATTGAAGGCAAGGCGCAAGACTTCCGGTGCGACTTCAACGGTGCTGCCTGACGCCGGGGTCGCGCTTTCCAGCTTGCCGTGGGCGAAAGCGGCGATCGGCAAGGACGCCGTCGCGCTCATAGCGGCCAGCGCAGCGAACCGGCTGAAATTGATGTTCTTCATGTTCTCGTTGTTCAGGAAGGAAGGTTAGGGGGAGCGGGGCGCCTCCTGCGCGCCTCGCCCGATGTCATCACGGCCTCCGCAGTTTCACGACCGTCAATGCGCCGCCCACTTCCTCGGCCACAAAGTCGACTTTGTCGCCTACCTTCACCTGCGACAGCATGGCCGGGTCCTGGACCTTGAACACCATCGTCATGGCGCCCATGCCAAGGTTCTCGAGCGGGCCGTGCTTGATCGTCAGCTTGCCGGCAGCGGTATCGATCTTCTTGATTTCGCCGTGCGACATGCCATTCGCCGCCTCGGCGCTTGGCTTTGCGTCGCCGCTCATGTCCATGCCTTTCATGTCGCTCATGTCACGCGTACCGCCGGCGGCATGCGACGCGGCGGAGAACGCGAGGGCGCAACCCATGGTGATCGAGGCTAGTGCTTTTTTCATCGTGCTTACTCCTAAGGGGGTTGGGTAAAGGGTGAAAGGTGAAGCCGAAACGAGTTCGGCCTGCTCGTCGTCAACCGTCCGGCAGTTCGCCGGTGTGTTCGTAGGCGACTGTTCCCTTCGGGTGCTTGAACCAGCCCGGGTCGCGATAATCGTTCCGGCCGAGCCCTTGCCGGACTTTGACGACGGTGAACATGCCGCCCATTTCCATCGGGCCGAACGGCCCGGCGCCCGTCATCATCGGCAACGTGTTGTCGGGCAGCGGCATTTCCATTTCACCCATCGCGCCGCCGGTGCTGCCCATCGCCATGTAGTCCGGCACGAGCTTTTCGATCCGTTTCGCGAGGTCCTGCTGCGGCACGCCGATCATGGTCGGCACGCTGTGGCCCATCGCATTCATCGTGTGGTGCGACTTGTGGCAATGAAACGCCCAATCGCCGGGGCGATCCGCCGTGAACTCGATGGCGCGCATTTGGCCGACCGCCACATCCACGGTGACTTCGGGCCAACGGGCCGCCGGTGGAATCCATCCGCCGTCCGTACCCGCTACCTCGAAGTGGTAGCCGTGCAGATGGATCGGGTGATTCGTCATCGTCAGGTTGCCGAAGCGGATCCGCACGCGATCGCCGGCGCGCACGGGCAAAGGATCGATGCCGGGGAACACGCGCGAGTTGAAGGTCCACATGTTGAAGTCGGTCATCTCGTTGACGCGCGGCGTGAAGCTGCCCGGATCGATGTCGTAAGCGGACAGCAGAAATACGAAATCGCGATCGACCGGCATCACGCTGCGATCCTTCGGATGCACGATGAACATGCCCATCATCCCCATCGCCATCTGCACCATCTCGTCAGCGTGCGGGTGATACATGAACGTGCCGTGCCGCTCGAGCTGAAACTCGTAGACGAAGGTTTTGCCCGGCGGAATATGCGGCTGCGTGAGCCCGCCGACGCCGTCCATGCCGTTCGGCAGCCGCATCCCGTGCCAGTGGATCGTCGTGTGCTCGGGCAACTTGTTGGTGACGAAGATACGGACTTTGTCGCCTTCGACGGCCTCGATCGTCGGGCCCGGCGATTGTCCGTTGTAGCCCCAGAGGTTCGCGTTCATGCCGGGCGCCATTTCGCGCACCACCGGTTCGGCCGTCAGGTGAAATTCCTTCCAGCCGTTTTTCATGCGCCAGGGCAAGGTCCAGCCGTTCAGGGTCGCGACCGGCGTATAAGGGCGGCCATTGGATGGAGCGAGCGGCGGCTGCGTCGTCGCTTTCGCCATCGTGGGCGCTTCGGGTAGCGAAGCGGCGCCGGCCTTGCTGACCATCGCGGCGCCGAGGAGTGCGGCCCCCGAGCCGCTCAAGAATTGTCGACGGGACACCATGTTATTGACCTTCCGAATGTGTGGTGGGCGCAGACTGCGGCAAGCGTCCGCCCAACGCTTGCTGCAGATCGGTTTCCGCTAGCCAGTAATCTTTCAGCGAATCGATATAGCGCTGCACCGCCGCCGCTTGCTCGCGCGAATCGGCCAGCAGATCGAACACGCTGGCGAGCATGCCGTTGTAGCGAAGCAGCACTTCGTCGGAGATCGTCTTGCGAAGCGGCACCACTTCGTCGCGGTAGTGCTTCGCGATGTCGTAGCTCGTCACGTACGCCGAGTACGATTCGCGAACCTCCGATCGCGCGTCGATCGCCGTCTGGGCCAGTCGGTTCACCGATCGCATGTAGGTGGCCTCGGCCCGCGCCACCTTGGCGCTACCGAAATCGAAAAGCGGAATCTCGATGCTGATCTCGTAGCCGTGCTCGCGGCCTTTGTCGGTCTCGTAGTTGTTCAGATAACCGACATCGAGCGCATTGATGAACCGCGTGGCTTTGCTAAGGCCGAGCGACGATGCGACGCTTTGCGTCCGCAGCTTGGCCGCCTCGATGTCCAAGCGGTTGCGCATCGCGAACTGTTCGAGATCGCTTAATTCCGGGCGCGTTTTCGGCAGGTCCGGCAGATGATCCGGCAGGCGGTACTGCGTACCGGCGCCCCACAAGCCCATCGTTCGCGTCAGCTTTTCCCGCGCGGCTACGGCTTGCTGTCGACTCTTCGCCGCCTGCGCCACCGAATCGGCGTAGAAGGCTTGCTCGCGCGCGTAATCGAGCTTGCTGAAGTTGCCTGCTTGCCGCATGCGCGAAGCCAGTTCCGCGCCGGCGGCGGACGAATCCTTCACTTGATCGGCGTAGTTGGCGGTTTGCTCGGCGGCCACCGCATCGACATACGCACGGCGCGCTTCGGCCGCCACTTTCAACATGGCGTCGGCCGTTTCGAGCTTCGTTTGTTCGAAGCGTCGGCTTTCGATGTGGGCGGCGAGCGGCAGCGTCAGTAGGCTCAGCACGTTCGCCGAGAACGCGCGCGCGATGTTCAGATCGCCGTTGTCCGCGCGCGTGCGGCTGAAGGTGAAGCCCGGATTTGACGGCCTCCCGGCTTGGACGAGATCGGCTTCCGAGAGCCCCAAGTCGGCGTACGACGCCTGCAGGCCTCGATTGTTGAGCAGGGCGATTTGCACTGCATCGTCGATCGACAGCGGCTGGGACAGCAAGGCCTGCGTCCGCTTGGCGATGCTGTCGCGATCGGCGTCGGTTTTGACCATGACCGCGTCTTTGCCTAGCCGTTCTTTGGCTGTCGACGTCACCGCATCGAAGCCACCATCCTTGGAGAACGTGGTGCAGCCGGCAAGGAACAGGATGACCGCGATGCCGGCGCCCAGGCGCGAGGAGATGAGCCGGAGCGTCATTGCGCAGCCTCCTGAGGTGGCGTGTGCTTCGACGCTTCGCCGTCGGCTCGCGGTTTCATGGCGCCGCCGTGCATCGTGCCGGCCATGCGCGGCTTGTCTTGGACAGCGCGATTGAGCTGCTGCCAGGTGGGATGATCGGCGTCGCTAAAGGGCCGATAGCCGCCGAAAGGGGAAGGAACCGTCATTGCCGGGACCGATGTCGCGGCATCGGCCGGGGCGGGAATCGGCGGGATGGCGTGCGCGAGCGCCGGCAATGAAGCCGCCGCGCCGAGCAGCGCTGCAGAAATCAGTCGCATGGATTTTCTCGTCGTCAATCATCCGGCAGGACCACGAAGGATCGCCGGTACGAATGGCACATCGCGGCGTATCAACCGCGGTGAAAACTTAGACGAGGGTGGTACGAGGAGGGCGTTCGATGCCGCCGGTCAGGAACGACGCGACCGCGGCGGAAGGAGGAATGCGGGTAATGACGTGTGTGGTGTCAGAGGGCGTTGCAACGACGGAAACGGCCGGCAAGGCGGCCCCAAAGCAGCACGAGGCGCACGTCGAACAGGCATGCGCATGATGGGCGCCGCGCGGGTCATGATGGTGGCCATCGTCGGCAAGCGCCACCTCATGGATTCCGTGATCGTGCCGTTCGGTCATGTCATGCATGACATGCCGGGCGGGCGCATCGCCGATGTCGGCCTGGGTGGGAACGCATTTCATCGCGACAGCCGCAAACGACTGAACCGGCAGGCTCAGTGCCAACAGCACGACGATGAGGAGTTTGCGCCAATATGACATGGGTGCAGAGTCTAGCACGGGCGGTTGGCCGGCATAAAGATGCGGAACGTTTCCAGCTGTAACCGGCCGGCTGCGACCGGTATGCTCGTCAGCCATGAGAAAAACTCATGCCCGCCATGACAAAGTTTCGATGGTCGCCCCGGGCCGTATCGGGCCTAATGGCGAGCATCGGATCGAGGCGGCCCCGCTATGCGCGCGGCTACCGGATCCGGCCAGATGGAGAATGCCTCATGCAGAGCGCCTTGCAGATCCGCTCGAAACTGCCCGACGTCGGTACCACGATTTTTACGGTGATCGGCCAACTCGCCGCTCAGCACGACGCGCTGAACCTATCCCAGGGCGCGCCCAATTTCGATCCCGACGCAAAACTCGTCGAAGGCGTGACCCGCGCCATGCGCGACGGCCACAATCAGTACGCGCCGATGGCCGGCGTCGGCGCGTTGCGCGAAGCACTCGCGCAAAAAGTGGAGCGGATCTACGGCGCCCGCTACGATCCGGCCAGCGAGGTCACCGTCATCGCAAGCGCGAGCGAAGGCCTCTATTCGGCGATCAGCGCGCTCGTGCATCCGGGCGATGAGGTGATCTACTTCGAGCCGTCGTTCGACAGCTACGCGCCTATCGTGCGTCTGCAGGGCGCCACGCCGGTGGCCGTCAAGCTATCCATCGATCGCTTTCGCGTGGATTGGGACGAAGTGGCCGCACGCATTACACCGCGGACACGCATGATCATCGTCAACACGCCGCATAACCCGACGGCCACCGTGTTCGACGATGCCGACATCGAGCGGCTCAAGCGCATCACGCGCAATACGGATATCGTGGTGTTGTCCGATGAAGTCTATGAGCACGTCGTCTTCGACGGCGCGCGCCATCAGAGCATGGCGCGCCACCGTGAGCTGGCCGAGCGTAGCGTGATCGTTTCGTCGTTCGGCAAGTCGTATCACGTGACGGGCTGGCGCGTTGGGTACTGTCTCGCGCCCGCCGCGCTGATGGACGAAATCCGCAAGGTGCATCAGTTCATGGTGTTCTCCGCCGATACGCCGATGCAGCACGCATTCGCCGAGGCGCTCGCCGATCCGACGAGCTATCTCGCGCTCGCCGAGTTTTATCAGCGCAAGCGCGATCTGCTCGCCCACGCGCTCGAAGGGTCGCGGTTCGAATTGCTGCCGAGCGAAGGCACGTTCTTCATGCTCGCGCGCTTCCGGCATTTTTCCGATGAACGCGATAGCGATTTCGTGCTGCGCTTGATTCGCGATGCGCGCGTCGCGACGATTCCGCTGTCAGCCTTCTATACCGACGGGACGGATTCGGGCCTGATTCGCCTGAGCTTTTCGAAGGACGACGCCACGCTGCTCGAAGGCGCGCGGCGGTTGTGCATGATTTGACGCCTGCGGCTCGAACGAACAGCGTTCCATCACAAATGAAAGGGGATGACCTATGAAGTTGCTCGGAAACTGGCTTGTGCTCGCGTGCGCGTTCGCTTCGCTATCGGCATCGATCAGCGCATCGGCGGCCGATTCGGTGCTGCGCTTCGGCTTGGAGGCGCAATATCCGCCGTTCGAATCGAAGGGGCCGAGCGGCGAGCTGCAAGGCTTCGATATCGACGTCGGCAACGCCGTTTGCAAGGCTGCGCATTTGACTTGCAAATGGGTTGAGACCTCGTTCGACGGCCTGATCCCCGCACTGCAGGGCCGCAAGTTCGACGCGATCAACTCGGCGATGAATGCGACCGAGAAGCGCCGTGAAGCGATTGATTTCACCACGGTCATTTATCGCGTTCCCACGCAATTGATCGCGCGTCGAGACAGCGGCCTGCAGCCGACCACCGAATCGCTGAAAGGCAAGCGCGTGGGCGTGTTGCAGGCATCGATTCAGGAAGCCTTCGCGAAGGCTCACTGGGAAAACGCGGGCGTGTCCGTGGTCACCTATCAAGACCAGAACCAGGTGTATGCGGATCTTCAAACGGGCCGCCTGGATGCGACGCTGGTGCTGGCGCCCGCCGGCCAGACCGGGTTCCTCTCGCGGCCGGACGGGAAGGACTTCGTCTTCGTGGGCCAGCCGGTGCGCGACGACAAGATTCTGGGGAGCGGCGTCGCCTTCGGAATCCGCAAGGGCGATGCTGCGCTCAAGAAGCAGCTCGACGCCGCGATCGAAAAGGTTCAGGCGGACGGCACCGTGAAGACGCTCGCGCAGAAGTACTTCGGCGACATCGACGTGTCGGCGAAATAGGTGAAGCAGGCGAAATAGCTGAAAGGCGCAGCCTGCGCCTATGAGCGGTTCGCATGACGCGAGGGATATTCCGTATTGCACAATTGCGGGGGATTTCTGATCGTACTGGGTAACGCATCCCGCAGTCTGTCGGCTGGCCGGCGTGCATCAATCAACTTCGGTTGTGCCACAGCGACCCCCGCCATGCGACGACTTCCCCCGCTGAACGCGCTCCAGATCTTCGAGACGGTGGCGCGCCACCGCAGCTTCACACGTGCGGCCGAGCATTTGTGTCTCACTCAGGGTGCGGTCAGCCGGCAGATTTTGGCGCTCGAGGATTACTATCAATTCCCGCTGTTCAAGCGGCACGCGAAAGGGCTCACGCTCACGGCCGAGGGTGAGCTGTTGCTGCCCGCCGTCAAGGAAAGCTTTGCCCGCATCGAAGAGGTCTCGCTTCGCCTCACGCGGCAACGCACCGATCTTGCGCTGAAGGTGCCGACCTGCGTGATGCGCTGGATGCTCCCGAAAATCATGCAGTTCCAGGCCGAGCACCCGAGCCTGCAAGTTCAAATCACGACGACCTGGCAGCATGACGTCGACTTCCGCGTCGAGCCGTTCGATGCCGCGATCATCTATGGTTCGTCGCCCGGCGCCGATGTGCATGCCGTGACCTTATTCGAAGAGCGGCTGACGCCCGTTTGCACGCCTCAGCTGCTGGATGAGAAACCGCTCAACGGCACGGTCGATCTGACCCGTCACACGCTGCTGCATCCGACGCGCGATCATCGCGATTGGAAGTTATGGCTCGCGCGGGTGGGCGCGAACGAGGTCGATGCGAGCCTCGGGCCGAGCTTCGAGACGCTCGATATGGCGACGAACGCGGCGATGCAAGGGTTTGGCGTGGCCATCGGCGATGCGACGCTGGTGGCCGAAGATGTCGTGGCCAAGCGCCTCGTCATGCCGTTCGATACGCACGTGCAAACGGGCGCGCGTTACTACTTCGTGTTCCCCGAGTGCGTGGCGCATCAGCCGAAGGTCGCGCTCTTCAGTCAGTGGATCAGCGACCACCGGGAGGATGGCGTGTAAGCGCCTACGCGGCGATCGCGGCGTGCGAGCAATTTAGATGGTTAGTGCCTCGTCCAAAGCACCGCGCGGAATTTCCCGCCCCGAGCGCGCATAGCAGTATTCCGGCTTTAAATATGAAAACAAAACACTTCCCTATCGGGACGATATGTCGACAATGTGTTTGTGATCATATTAAGCACACAGGAAGACCCGTCATGGTTAGGAAGTTGAACGTGGTAGCCGTCTCAGGCGGATTGCAGCGACCGTCGAAAACACTCGTGCTGACGCAGGCCTTGTTAAAAGCGCTGAGCGAGGCGCTACCGATTGAACCGCAAATCGTCGAACTCGGCGAGATCGGTCCTCGGCTCGCTGGCGCGATGCATCGGGCGCAGCTTCCAGCAGATATCGAAGCACAGGTTCGTCGAATCGAATTAGCGGATTTGCTCATTGTCGCGAGTCCGGTTTTCCGCGGCTCCTACTCGGGGCTATTCAAGCATCTATTCGATTTCGTTGATCACCAGGCCCTGATCGACGTGCCGGTGCTGCTGGCGGCGACGGGCGGCAGCAATCGACATGCGCTCGTCATCGACCATCAATTGCGCCCGCTCTTCAGCTTCTTCCAGGCACGTACGCTGCCGATCGGCGTGTATGCGTCGGACCAGGACTTCAACGGCTACGAGATCGGTAGCGATACGCTACGCGCGCGCATTGAGCTAGCCGTGTCGCGCGCGCTACCGATTGCAAACGCGGAACGATCTGCCGATACCTCGGCCTTGTCGGCGTCGCTCGCCGCGTAGGCCCCTTCGTGTCGCTGGGTCTTTCGCGGGATGCCTTTGGACTTCTGATTCCGGCATCAGGGTAAACACACATTCCCGGCGTACACCGCCGATCTAGAATGGTGCAGTTAGCAAATGGCAAGCATATTTGCTATAGCTTAATCAAAGCCAACACTGCCCATGCCGATCGACTACCAGACACTTCGGTTCGACTACGTTCGAGCCCCCGACCAAGACGCCGAGAGCGGCGTGATCCATCGCGTCGTCATCGTGGGGGCGGGACCGGTCGGCTTAGCCGCGGCAATCGATCTCGCCCAACGCGGCGTCGAGACCATCGTGGTCGATAACGACGACACCTTATCGACAGGCTCACGCGCGATCTGCTTCGCCAAGCGCACGCTCGAAATCTTCGATCGCCTCGGTTGCGGCGATCGGATGGTGGAGAAGGGCGTGAGCTGGAACGTCGGCAAGGTGTTCCTGCAGGACGAGCTGATCTACACCTTCAATCTGCTGCCCGAAACGGGCCACGCGCGCCCCGCGTTTATCAACCTGCAGCAGTATTACGTCGAGGGGTATTTGGCCGAGCGGGCGATGCAGTTAAACAACCTGCAGCTACGCTGGAAGAACAACGTCATCGGGGTGACGCAGCGAGATGACCATGTCGAATTGCAGGTGGAAACGCCCGAGGGGGTCTATCCGTTACGCGCCCGGTACGTCATCGCCGCGGACGGCGCGCGCAGCCCGCTACGCGGCATGCTCGGCCTGGACAGCAAGGGACGCACCTTCAAGGACCGATTCCTCATCGCCGATGTCAAGATGAAGGCGTCGTTCCCGACCGAACGCTGGTTCTGGTTCGATCCGCCTTTCCATCGCAATCAATCCGTTCTGCTGCACCGCCAGCCCGACGATGTCTGGCGCATCGATTTTCAGCTCGGCTGGGATGCCGATCCCGTCGCCGAAGTCGCGCCCGAACGGGTGATTCCGCGTGTCAAGGCGCTGCTCGGCGAGAACGTGGAGTTCGATCTCGAGTGGGTGAGCGTCTATACGTTTTCCTGTCGTCGCATGGATTCGTTCCGGCATGGACGCGTGCTGTTCGCCGGCGATTCGGCGCATGGCGTGTCGCCGTTCGGTGCGCGCGGCGCCAATAGCGGCGTGCAAGATGCGGACAATCTCGTTTGGAAACTGAAGCTCGTGATCGACGGCGCGGCGCCGCCGGCTTTGCTCGATACGTACGCTTCCGAACGCGAATACGCTGCCGACGAGAACATCCTCAACTCCACACGCGCGACCGATTTCATCACGCCGAAGAGCCCGGTCTCGCGCTTATTCCGTGATGCGACGTTGAAGCTCGCGAAGGACTATCCGTTTGCGCGTCGTATCGTGAATAGCGGCCGTTTGTCGGTGCCGGCGGTGCTCTCCGGCTCGCCGTTGAACACGCCCGATGTGAAAGACGACGTGTTTTCGTGCTCGATGATCCCGGGCGCCGTGAGCGCCGATGCGCCCGTACACGTAGAGGGGAAAGGCGCGTGGTTCCTCAATCGAATCGGAAGCGGCGAGTTCACGGGCCTCTATTTTTGCGGGATCGGCGACGATGTCGCCACGACGGCCGGCCAGCTTGCCGCGCTCGCGCATTTGCCGATCCCCGTGCGGCCGTTGATCGTCATCCCGCGCGGCGGCAGCGCATGCGCTCGTTCCGATGCGCTAGTGGTGGAGGATGTCGAGGGTATTCTCGCGCATCGCTTCGATGCACGCCCTGGCACGTTTTATTTATTGCGGCCCGATCAGCACGTTTGCGCGCGATGGCGCGAACTCAATATCGATTCGATTTCGGCGGCGCTGCGCCGCGCCACCTGCACCGGATAACCACCATGAGCATGCTGAACATCGAGCCGAATATCGCGGATATGGACGCGTTTTATGAGCAACTGATCGCGACGCACGAAGGGCTGAGCGAAGGCGATAGTCATCTGCTCAACGCCAAACTCGTGCTGCTGCTGGCGAACCACATCGGCGATCTCGATGTGCTCAAAGACGCGCTCACGAAAGCGCGCGGCGATCGGGACAACGATGGGTGAAACGTTCGATGCGGCTCAAACGTACAGATGGCTGGACGCCGACGCTTGAGCCGTCACGCTTCAACCGATGCCGCCCCCAACGAGCCGAAACGCCATGACAAACGTTGCGTTGCCGCGAGTAGCGCGGATCGGATCTGGCCTTGCGAGTCGCGCTCGAAGTGAGCCGTCGAACCGATGACGGCAATGACCAGAGGAACGCTTCCCGTATGGTCTAAAACAGGCGCGGCAAACGCCGCGACACCGGGCACCGGCGCGTCGAACGCGTGATCGATTCCGTCGCTGCGAATCTGCGTTAGCCGTTCGCGCAAAACACGCGATACCTGCGGCTTAGCGTCGGCCCCGGCGAGCCGGATCGACTCTTGAGCCAGCAAACGTTCGAGCGCGTCCTCGGGCATATGCGCGGCGAAGACGCGTCCGATCGCCGTATTGATGAGCGACATGACCGTGCCGACGCGCAGGCTGATGTGTTGTGGCTGAACGGACTCTTCGAGCCGGATGATCGTTGGGCCGAGCGGCCCGAGCGTGGCGGCGGCGACCGTTAACTGCGTCGACAACGCGAGCGATGCAATCTCGGGTTCGGCATCGCGCGTGGGCGAGATACGTTGCAACGCGATCAAGCCGAGTTCGAAGCCGAGCGAGCCTGCCGAGAAGCAGCCGTCGTCGTCGCGGGAAAGCAAACCGATCTTTTGCAAGCTCACGAGGTGCGGGAAGGCCTTCGCTGGCGGCATACCGGCGGCGGCCGCCAGATCGCGCAGGTTCAGAGGCTGGCTGGCCGTCGCAAGCGCCATCAACAGCTCGCCTGTGCTATCGAGCGCGTTGATGCCGCGTTGTGCTTTGACGTCCGAACTGGCAGCCATGTTGTTGGCGCCGCTGACAAATTCAGGATGCATGGGTCGATGCCTCGTCGCGCAAAACGTCCGTGATATGTCGAGAGATTCGGCGAAGCTCGGCGGCGATGGGGCCGTTCCAGGCCATATCCATCGCCGCCGACGGGCCGATGATGGTGAGCGCCAATTGCAGCGTGCCTTGCGCGTCGAAGACGGGCGCGCTCAAGCTGCTGATGCCCGGGCTTGGCGCATCGACGCTGCGAGCCATGCCGCGTTTGCGGATGTCTTCGAGATCGTCGCGCATCTCCTCGCCGGGCGACGCTGCATCTTGAGCGGCATCGCCAGCCAAGCCGATATTGGAGCGCGCGAGCCCCTGGCTTCGCATCATGGCGGCGAGCTGATCCGTCTGCAGGAAGGCGCTGAACACACGGCCCGTCGAGGTGGACTGTAGCGACATCACAGTCCCGATGTGCAAGTTGACATGCAGCGGATCGGCCGCGCGCTCATAACGGACGATCATCGGCCCCTGTGCGCCTGCGACGCACACGGCCACGCTCAGCCCGAGCTTACTCGCCAGATTGTGCGCGTAGGGCGCCGCCACGCGATAGGCTCTCTGTCGCTCGATAAACACGAGCCCGAGGCGCAGCGAGAGTGGGCCGGGTTCGTAATATCCCGTCCAGGCATCGCGCTTGATGAGACCGAGCTTGGTCAGGCTGACGAGATAGGTGTGAGCCTGCGCCGTGGAAAGCGCCGCGGCGCTGGCCAGCTCGCTCAGTGGCGCCGCGCTGCGCCGGTTGGCCAAGGCTTGCAAAATGCGGCCGGCAACCTCCACGCTCTGCACGCCTCGCTGTGTTTTCTCTGCGGCTTCTTTCAATTTGTTTGGCTCGATTCGGTCTCTGGCCAGCGTCTGGTGAAGTGGTGGATGCTAGCGCATCGATGAACCGCCGGACAGCGCCGGCGCGATCATTATGAATTTGGATATGGCAAGTGTATTTGCCATTGACAAATATGTCGAGCGAGGCGACTATGCCGCATCCCCCGTCGATTTGCGGAGAATTCCATGGCAAAAGCATTTGCATCGCAGGCTGATCTCGAGGAAAAGAAGATCACGTTTACGCAGCTTTCGGAGAACGCCTATGCGTACACGGCGGAAGGCGATCCGAACTCGGGCGTGATCGTGGGCGACGACGGCGTGCTGATCGTCGATACCACCGCCACGCCGGCGATGGCGCAGGATCTGATCGCGAAGATCCGCAGCGTCACCGATAAGCCGATCAAGTACGTCGTGCTTTCGCATTACCACGCGGTGCGCGTGCTTGGCGCGTCGGCTTATTTTGCGGAAGGGGCGCAGCAGATCATCGCGAGCCGCGGCACGTACGAGATGATCGTCGAGCGCGGGGAGCAAGACATGAAATCGGAGATCGAGCGTTTTCCACGCCTGTTCGCCGGCGTAGAGACGGTGCCGGGCCTCACATGGCCCACGCTCGTGTTCGAGAAGGAAATCACGCTCTGGCTCGGCAAGCTCGAAGTGAAAATCGCGCATCTCGGCGCAGGCCATACGAAGGGCGATACGGTCGTTTGGCTGCCTTCGCAGAAGGTGTTGTTCTCCGGCGATCTCGTCGAGTACGACGCTGCTTGCTATTGCGGCGATGCCCAGCTCGAACAATGGCCCGCGACGCTCGAAGCGCTGCGTGCGTTGGGCGCTGAAAAGCTCGTGCCGGGCCGCGGCCCCGCATTGCTTTCGCCTGCCGAAGTCGACAAGGGCCTCGACTACACGAAGGATTTCGTCACGACGCTGCTACAAGCGGGCAGGGAAGCTGTCGAGAAGAAACTCGACCTCAAGGGTTCGATGGCGCTGACGCGCCAGTCGATGGATCCGAAGTTCGGCCACGTTTTCATCTACGAGCATTGCCTGCCGTTCGATGTGTCGCGCGCTTTCGACGAAGCGAGCGGGATCAAGCATCCGCGTATCTGGACGGCGCAGCGCGATAAGGAAATGTGGGCTGCGCTGCAGGATTGACCGAACGCGTTTATTGCGGTGGCGCGGGCGCCAGCCCGTATCGGGACATGACCTCAAGCAACTTCTCCCGATTCGGCGGCCCGCCGGCATTGACGATCGCTGCGACATCCCGGAAGTATTGAGCGCCGATGTCGGGAGTCAAGACGATCAATGCGCGGGCCGTGCTGCTATGAGGATTGCTGAAGTGGTGGACGGCGCCGCGCGCCGTGAACATCCAGTCTCCCGGCGCGAGATCTCGCACTAGGCCATCGACCGAATATCGAAGCGTCCCGTCAAGCACATAAACGCATTCTTCGTTGTGCGTATGGCTGTGTGGTGGAGGAACGTGCGATTGAGGGGGGACGGTCAGCTCGAATACCCCCATCCCGCCAGTTGCCGTTCCGTCTATCAAATAACGAATGCTCAGTTGGCCTACGTTGATGGGACTGTGCGTCGTTGCGGCGGTGACTTTGCTCATGATTGCCTTCGCTCCACCATCGTTCTCCGACCGTCCGCATGGGTTGCCGACGGGTGTCGCACCGTAGCTTGCCCGGTGTCTCTGGGGTTTCTTGCAAATCACATAATAGTGGCCAAAAACGGGTCTTGTGCTTTATCGCATCATTCAAAGCTTTTCACCCTCTCGCCCTAGTGTCCGGTAACTCGTCAACCCTCCGACTCCACGCTCCCAACTTCGAGAGTGAGCCATCCTGCGACGCAATCTCGCGGACGTAGGAATTGGCCGATGGTTCCGGGGTGGCCCGGATGCGTCGCTCGACAGTTGCATGTCTCGTCGCGGCGGCCCGACGTCGAACGGTGGTGTCGCTAGTCAGGCGGTGGGAGAATTGGGAATATTTGGGAAAAGTGGGAAAACGTGTTATGCTGGCGCACATGTATCAACTCCATCGGGGATATCCATGCTGAACTGGGATGACGAAATTCAGCTTTCACCGCTTGAGGTGGAGCAGGCAAGGCAGATTGCGATTGCACCGTTGGACGCGGCAATTGCACAGGCGGACCACTTGCTCGCCTCGGTCCGGCGGTTGCACGCATGCGCTGAACGCGAGCAACTAATTGAGAGGGTGCTCGCCCTGCGAGAGGAAAGGCTGGCCATCAAGCGAGAACGGCTGGCGGAGTTAGACCGTACGTTGCCCAAAGATAAGTCCATAGTTTTGGTGCGAGCGGACGAACTGCAGGCCGAGTTCAGTCGCTTCGACGACTATCGGGTAGTCCGACGCGAGGGACAGTTGGTCGGTTTCGATCCGAACAAGGTGGTCGCTTATCTTCTGCAGCCACTCTTCGGTGCATATGGAGTGCGACGACGCACCTGCCGGCTGCCATTCTCACTTAGGCGTGGCCTACCGACTGCGGCTACGCGTGGGCTCGAATTCGTGGTCGGTATGCTGCGCCGAAACGCGGCCGGCAGGTTGCGATCTGGTTGCGTAAGGCTCCTTCGGTCCGCTCACGCCCATGCGTTCGCGAATCGTAGTGCTGCTTCCCGATACCGGATACTGGCGCCCGTTGGCGCCCCCCCCCTTGGATTGCTGATCAGGAGTTGAAATGGAACTGGCAACCAAACGAAACGACGCTAGCGCCAAGGCTGAACTTCGTGCCCTTGTGAACGGGCGGTACACGGGCGACGCAAACGCGTTGATCGAACAAATCGCGGCCGACTTGCTCGCAGGCGTGTCCATGCGCATCCAAGCGAGGGCGCGGGACGGAGACGCCGTCGGCCTGACGAGCGCTGCTGCCCGCAAGGCCATTGCTTCACGGCTCGCCAAATGGCTGATCCGAGACAATGGCCGCGGCGTCGTCGCTCGCCAAGCTTGCTTACCAGTTGCCAAATGGAGCCCTGAGGAGGTGATCGAGCATACCGGCATGTCAAAGAGCACGCTGTACCGCGGTGACCACGTGCAATTTTACAGCGTGGTACCGCCCGGCAAGAAGAACGGCCGGGCGTACCCTGCATGGCAATTCGTTGCCGACGTGTCCTCGCACCTGCCGGATTTGCTCGAAATTCTCCACAGCCATTCAAGAATGCAGGTCAACACCTTTTTCATGTCCGAGCAGGACTCGTTGAACGAATTGTCGCCCGCTGAGGTGCTCGCGGGAATGCCCTTCGAGGACCGCCGAACAATGGCGCCAGAACAGGTCCGAATGCTCTCGCTGCCGAGGAAGGCACGGCTCGACAAGATCAACGCGTTGGCAAGGATGGAAGTGGCTGAGCTCGAGTGAGCGACAGACAATCCGATGTCAAGAAACGAAGAATCGAAACTGGCACAGATGCTGCGGCTAGATGAGAGGGTTCCAACCGCAGCGCAGATCTACCAAGCCCTGAGTGAGCACCGATACAGCTACGAGCTGGAGCGCACCTTTGTTCGAGCTGTCGACAACCCGCTATACGTTGCGACGGCGTCACCATTCAGGCCAGGACGTTTTGGGCCGCTGCCTGAAATGGTGGACGGTGACGGGAAACTTCCCTTCACATGGGTGTACTGCGCCACGGATACTATTGTGGCGGCCTGGGAAAGTCGCATGGTGCTGAATAATCGTGGTCCGGGAAGCGGCTTTCATATCACGCGTAAGGCCGAAGAGGTGGGCGTTCTCGCGTCGATCCGGTTCGGGCGGCCGCTCCGGCTTTGGAATCTCGGAGAAGACCACAGCAGTCGGCTCGGTTTTCACGACGCAATCTCCGCACGCGATCATGAGGCGTGTCAACTGTTTGGTATGCGGCTGCGCGAGGCGATGCTGATGGATGCCCCACCGGATAGGCCCGACGAGTTCGTGTACCCGTCCCATCGCGTTAAGGGATATCCTGCGCTCGCACTGGCCGACTGGGCTGCAAAGGACCTATTTAATGGCGCTGAGATCTCCATTAGACGGTTCGTCGATTCGGAAGTCTACGTTCGCTTTCGCGACGATCCGATGCGTACTGCGCCCCCCGATTTCGATGCATTGCCGGAATAAAGGCAGAGGCATTCGAGCAGCTTCGTTACAGATTGGTCGATTTTCACGAATCGTCCTGCTGTTTGCGCGCAGTGTGGTCAACGCGCTGTTCGATTCGGCCGAGTCGCACCACCGTCACGCCAGGCCGCAACTGTCGAAGCGACGGCATGACGAGCACGCAGTCGTCATAAGGCGTGGTGATTGGTTGATCGTCCGACCAGCCGATCACGGCGCCGGCGCGCTCGAACAGTTCGAGTCCCGTGTACGGCTCGGCAAAACGAAAATTCATGCTCTGCGCAACAACGGGTTCCGTCACGCGCACGATGCGCATTTCGTCGGGTAGTGGCGCAAGCCAACCGGCGGGCAGATCGCTTCTGTCCACTACGCCCGCCAGCAACAAAAAGCGCGCGGTGCAGTCGCGCGCCACGGCGATGGCGCTTTTCTCCCAGTGCTGACCGCATTCGATCAGCAGGGCGTTCTTCGCGCTCGTTTCATCACCGAAGCCTTCGTAATCGCGCATCCGGCGTCCTTCCGGGTGGCCCTCGTCGCGGATGACGGTAGCGGGCGTGCCGAGACGCGTCGCGAGTTCAATGCCCTTTTTCAAAGGGCCGGCCACGATCAGCGGCGCGCTCTTCTCGTGCATCGAGTGAAGATCGAGCAGCAGATCCACCGTATCGACCACCGGCCGCATGGCGCGAGCGCGATCGAGTTCCGCCGAACGCACGACGACATCATCGAGCTTCGCAGCAGTCCAGACGCGGTTGAAGTCCTGCTCGACGAAGCGCGCTTTGTCCGGCTGGGCGGGATCGAAACGCGCGTAAGCCGCCACGTTTGCGAACGAGAGCGTGAGTTTGCCGCGGCGCGGGCGCAACTGCGCGCGCAATAGTTCATCGACGACGATCGCGCCGCACACTTCGTTGCCGTGCGTGAGCGCATTGATCATCACGTGCGGGCCCGCTACGCCGGAGTCGAACGTATAGACGTAGGGGATGCCCGTGTTACCGGCCGCATGTGCGGCGATATCGGGAAACTCGACTTCGATCGGATAAGCGTCCATCGTCATGCCAATCTTCCTTGATCGGCGCGAGCCAGCGCACGCGCCTGCTGTTTGACTGTGGCGCCCATAAGAGCGCTTCCTCTTTCTGATGAGCGACGCCCGGCAAAGCCAGCGCGATAGGCTCAATATCCGCGCGCGCGATCGATTTGACCGATCATCGGCTCGCCCGCGCGATGGCGGCGCAGATTCTCGAGCAGTGCATCGGCGGCGGGAATCGCCGACGTGACGCTCGCAATATGCGGCGTGATGCGCACGCGCGGCTGAATCCAAAGCGGGTGTTCGGCCGGCAACGGCTCGGGATCGGTCACGTCAATGACAGCGCTGTAGATCTGACCGCGCTCCATCGCATCGAGCAGATCGCTCGCGACGAGTTGCGGCCCGCGGCCCACATGCACGATGGATGCGCCCTTAGGCAAGGCGGCGAAGACACGCCGATCGAGCAGCCCGCGCGTCTCGTCGGTGAGCGGCAGCATGCAAATCAGCACATCGGTGCGGGCGAGAAACGCGTCGAGCGCCGCCGCACCCGCGAAGCATTCCACACCGTCGATCTCGTGCTGGGAGCGGCTCCATCCGGCGCACGCGAAACCGAAGAGCCGCAGTCGTTCGAGCACCGCGGTACCGAGCATCCCGAGGCCCAACACCCCGACGCGCCGTGAGGCGGCGGGTCGAAGCGAGATCGGTTTCCATTGGCGCGCCTGTTGTTGCAGCGCATAGTCGAACAGATCGCGGTGGATCGCGAGCACCGCTTCGGTCGCGTACTCGACCATGCCGTCGACGATGCCCGGCTCGATCATCCGAACGACCGGCAGATGGGCTGGGATACGGGAAAGATCGAGCTGATCGACGCCGGCGCCAATCGAGAACACCACTTCGAGATTGGGGAGAGTGAGCGCGATATCGTCGGCCTGCCAAGCGACGAGATAGCGAACCTCGGCGGGATCGCCGATATCCGGCCAGATGCGAAACCCGATGTCCGGCGCGCGTTCGGCGAAACGCTGGGCCAAAATAGCGCCTCGGCGTGGCTCGGATTTATAGAGTACGGTCATCGTCGCTTACCCCATTGCCTGATTGATGTGGCCAAACGTCCCGTATCTCGCCACTGCTATGCCGAGTGGGCTGGCGGATCGTTCTGCTTTCACGAGCCGCGCCACCGATGAACGTTCAGCGAAATATGGCATTATTCAATATAATGATCAAGCGATTCCTTTCGTTCATTGTGCCGGCGGTGGCGCGAACCCGCCGAGTGCGAGGTGAGCTGACCGCATCATGCGCGAGCAAATGAACGCGCGCACCAGCGCGAGGGGTCATCGAACTGTTTGAAGAGGGATTCACATGAAGACAGCACAAGCGAGGAAGAAGGGCGCGCCTGAACTGCATCATTCCGACGTCGGTGCTCGCCTGCGCGCCCTGCGCATCGAGCAAGGGTTGTCCGTCAATGAGCTAGCGATGCGCGCCGGCGTATCGGCCGGGACCGTGAGCCAAGTCGAGCGCAATAAGGCCAATCCGTCGATGCGAATTCTCGAGCGCCTAAGGCAGGCGTTATCCGTCCCGCTTACCGCGCTGCTGGAAGAGGACGACGCGATCTCGGACCCGATCGTAGGCGATTTCGTTCGCAAGGCGGAGGAGCGCCCGCTGTTCGAGGTCGGCCAGCACGGCATGCGAAAAGAACTGCTGTCGCCGCACGGGGATCACGATCTAAAGATGATGATCATCCTGGTGCCGCCCGGCGCGGGCTCCGATGAGGTGCTCGTCGGTGTCGGCGAGAAGGCCGGATGGGTGCTCGAAGGAACGATCGTGCTGAATGTCGGCGATCGGCGCGCCGTGCTGAAAACCGGCGACAGCTTTCAGTTCAAGAGCACGGCGCCGCACAGCATCCGTAATGAGAGCGACAAGGCGGCGCGCGTGCTGTGGGTCATGAACACGCGGCCGCCGGTGGTTCATTTGTGATCTCGTGCGGTCGGGGCCTGGCTACCGCGCTGCACAACGAAAACTTCCCGAATTTGTTTTTTGACTGCTGGTAATTCACTCGATGTTCACTATAATGAACGAAATCCGATGTTTGTTCATTGTGGGTAAGGCGATGGACAAGCCCTGCAACTCGCGGCGATGGAAGGGGTGAAGCCCTAGCCTCGGCGCGTTACTTCAGATTGTTTGAGGTCAGACCGAGCATGTCCCATCCGCCACTCGATTTCGATCCGTCCGCCATTTCACTGCCGCAGGGCCATTTCATCGGCGGCAAGTACTACTTTGCCGACGAGGCGCAGATTCCCGTTTATCGCCCGTCCGATGGGCGGCTGCTCGGGCATATCCCCGATGCTTGCGCGGAGACGATCGACTACGCCGTCAGCAACGCATTACAGGCCTGGAAGACGAGCGGCTGGGCCACCCGGCCGCCGCGCGAGCGCGCCAAAGTGCTGACCCGTTGGGCGGAGTTGATCGATCGCGATGCGGTGAGTCTCGCGCAGTTGGAGGCAGTCGGCTCGACGCGTCCGGTCGCCGAGGCCTACGCGTCCGACGTGCCGTTCACAGCGGAGGCGATCCGCTTCTTCGCGGAGTTGGCCGATAAGCTCGGCGGCGATGTGGCGGCCACGCGCCGGGACAGCCTGGGCTTCGTCGCGTCGGAACCCTACGGTGTGATCGGCGCCATCACGCCGTGGAATTTCCCGCTATCGATGTGTTCGTGGAAATGCGGGCCCGCACTCGCTGCCGGCAACGCGGTGGTGCTCAAGCCGTCGGAAATGACGCCGTTCTCCACCATGCGAATCGCAGAACTCGCGATCGAAGCCGGCATGCCCCCGGGGATCTTCAATATCGTGAACGGCCGCGGTGCAACGACCGGAGCGGCCATCACCCGCCACCCCGATATTTCCAAGGTCAGCTTCACGGGTTCGACGCGCACGGGCGCCGCGATCATGAGCGACGCGGCGATGCATGGCACCAAGCCCGTCACGCTCGAACTGGGCGGAAAGAGTCCACAACTCGTGTTCGAAGAGGTGTCGGACTTGGCGCACACGGCGCGCTGCATCGTGCGTGGCTTTACCAGCAACGGCGGCCAAGCGTGCGTCGCGGGTACGCGGCTGATCGTGCATCGGCGCATCGCCGAGCCGTTGATCGAAGCCGTGCAGGCGCAGTTGGTCGACATCGCCCCAGGGCCGCTATGGCATAGCGCGACGCGTTATTCGCCGATCATCAATCGAACACAAGCCGAGCGGATCGATTCCCTTATCGACGAGAGCCGAGCGAGCGGCGCGGAGGTGATTTTTGGTGGCGGCTTTTTCGAGAACACGGACGACGGCTATTTTCATCGCCCGACGCTGCTCGCGAATGTGACCGAATCGACGCCGGCGGTACGGCAGGAATTGTTCGGGCCGGTGTTGACGGTTCAGACCTTCGAGGATGAAGACGAAGGCATTGCGCTGGCTGGGCACCCCATCTATGGATTGTGTGCGGGCGTGCATACGCGCGACATCGGGCAGGCGATGCGCGCCATGCGCCGGATTGCGGCGGGCACCGTCTGGATCAATCGATATGGCCGCAGCGGGGACATGATCATTCCCACGGGCGGATTCAAGCAATCGGGGATCGGTAAAGATCTCGGGCGCCAGGCGTTGGAAGCCAGCATGCGATACAAGAGCGTGCTGATCGATTTCGATGCGATGTGAAAACCTCTTCCTAAGGAAAGACCATGTTCCAATCCGTGTCGTACAGTGCTTCGGGGAAGCACGCCAAGTCCTTACAGCGCATGTTCGTTGCCGCCGCCGTTGTCATCGCGGCAGCCTGCGGGGTCAGCCAAGCATCGGCAGCGCAAGTCAAGGTTTCCGCTGGGACGACGCCGTCCAGCGTGCCCAACGCATTTCTGGACATCAAGACCAATCAGATCGCAGGGGTAATGCCTGACGTGATCCGTGCGATCGGCGAGCGCGAAGGGTTCGATGTGTCGTTCGATGTCATTCCGTTCTCGGCACTGATTCAGTCCGTCGTCTCCGACAAAATCGATCTGATCGTTGCCGGCATGACGCCCACTCCGAAGCGTGAGGAGGTTATCGACTTTTCCCAACCGGTGGCATTTTTCGGAAAGGGGATCATCGTCAATGCTTCCGATAAGGGCGCCTATCGCACGATCCAAGATTTGAAGGGCACGGTGGTTGGGGCCGGCGCGGGTGAGGAAACGTCGGATGAACTCGTCAAGCTCGGCATCTTCAAGGAAGTGAAGCTATACAACACGGGGGCGGACATGGCCCGCGATGTTGCGCTTGGCCGTATCACGGCGGCGTTCAATGATTACCCGATCTGGAAAGCGCAAGAAGCGGCCGGGAAGCTGCAGGGTTGCCGCGTCGTCGATGGTTTTACGCCGCTGAGAAAGGTGCCGATTGCATTCGGTGTGAAGAAGGGCAACGCGGCTTTGCTTTCGAAGATCAACGATGGTCTCGTCAAAATCAAGGCTGACGGAACGTTGGACAAGATCCTGAAGAAATGGAATTTCGTGGATTGACTTCGGCGCCGTAGAGCGGCTTTTGTAGGGGCACATAGTAATGCGCATCCTCCGCTAGGGTGAACAACACAATGTTCAGCACAGGAGGTGCGCATGAGTATGCGCCGATGGGCAAGGAGACAGCCGGTTCGTCAAAATGATGATCGAGCGTTGCGATCGAGAATCACTCGTCTCGATAGCGGCGCTGAAGATCGGCGCCGGTTATGCAGTGTAATGATTATTAGAAAGGCGAATCATGCGTTGGAGCGACGTAGTCGAGTTTGTCCCGATCCTGCTTCAAGGAGCCGGGATGACCATCTTCATTACCCTTAGCTGCCTGATTCTGAGTACGGCGCTCGGTCTCGTTTGGGCGCTGTTGAAGATGTCTCGGCATGCGCCGGTGAGGCGCGCGGCTACCACGGTGATCAACGTGGTTCGCGGGCTACCGATGATCGTGCTGCTGTTTTATATCTACTTTGTCTTTCCGTCGATTCATCTGCAGATGAGCGCCTTGCAGGCGAGCATCGTCGGTTTGGCGTTCGGCTATTCCACCTACGTCGCGGAGATCATCCGGTCAGGCATCGAATCGGTGGACCCGGGCCAATACGAAGCGGCGCAATCGATCGGGATGGGCCGCATCAAAACGATGACCCGCGTGATTCTGCCGCAGGCGATTAAAGTCGCCTTGCCGCCCTATAGCAACACGCTCGTATCCATGCTGAAGGACTCCTCGCTCGCATCGACGATTACCGTCGCCGAGATGACGCGCCAAGGATCGCTGATCGCGGCCGCGACGTTCCAGAACTTGGAGGTCTATACGCTCGTGGCGATCGGCTACCTCGCGATGAGCCTTCCGTTGATGAGCTTGACGAAGATGCTCGAGCGTCGCTTCGGCAAACACAAGGTGAAGTGAGGCTGCAAATGATCGAGATCAAAGATGTGCATAAAAGCTTCGGCAATGTGCCGGTGCTCAAGGGCATTACGTTGAACGTCAGCGAAGGTGAAGTTGTGTGTCTGATTGGCGCGTCCGGCTCCGGAAAATCGACGCTGCTTCGATGCATCAACGCATTGGAATCGTACGATTCGGGCGAAATCAAATTGCTGAATCAGGTGGTTGAGCAGCGTTCGCGCCACATCAATCAGCTGCGCACGCAGGTCGGCATGGTGTTCCAGCGCTTCAATCTGTTCCCGCACCGCACGGCGATAGAGAACGTGATGGAGGGGCCCGTGCATGTGAAGCGCGAGCCGATCGAACAAGCGCGGCGCGAGGCAATCGAGTTGCTGCACAAAGTGGGCCTCGGTCAAAAAGCCGACGCCTATCCCCATCAGCTATCGGGCGGCCAGCAGCAGCGGGTGGCGATCGCACGGTCGCTCGCGATGAAACCGAAGGCGATCTTATTCGACGAGCCGACTTCTGCGCTCGACCCCGAACTCGTGGGGGAGGTGCTGAGCGTCATGCGCACGCTGGCGCGCGAAGGGATGACTATGCTGGTCGTCACGCATGAAATGGGCTTCGCGCGCGAAGTGGCCGACCGTGTGTGCTTCCTGCATGCGGGCCTCATCATCGAGGAAGGCGCCGCCAAGCAGGTGCTCGGCTCGCCGCGTGAAGAGCGCACGCGAGAATTTTTGCGGCACGTATTGACGCACCACGCCGAGGAGCCACACACGCACAACGGTGGAACAGGCGCCGTGGCGTGAACGGGCAGAGGGGAAACGAACGATGGAAGTCTCACATGTTTAGAGTGGAAGAGGTGTACGACACGCCCGACTTTACCGGCGCGGTCGACGTGATCGTGATCGGCGCGGGAATCGTGGGGTCGTCTACCGCCTATGAATTGGCGCGACGCGGTGTATCCGTCGCCCTGATCGATAAAGGCGTGGTGGCCGGCGAGCAATCGGGGCGCAACTGGGGGTGGGTGCGCCAGCAGAACCGCGACCTATTCGAACTGCCGCTCGCCATGCGCAGCCTTCGCCGTTGGAGCGAGTTGCGAGAGGAGATCCAGATCGATCTAGGCTTTCGCCGAGAAGGCATTCTCTACGCGAGCAGCGAGGCCAAAAGCATCGCGCAATGGGACGCATGGTGCAAGCAAGCCCGTGAGCTCGGGTTCGTCAGTCATTTGCTCAGCGCCGCGGAAGTGAACAGCCGTGTTCCCCAGGGCGGGCCTCGGTACACCGGCGGCGTGTGGTCGCCCGACGACGGCCGCGCCGAGCCATCGCGCGCGGCGCCGGCGCTTGCCGAAGGCGCGAAGCGTCGCGGCGCGCTGCTTTACCAAAACTGCGCGGCGCGCGGTTTGGAACTCAGTGCGGGGCGCGTGAGCGGGGTGTGGACCGAGCGCGGTTTGATCAAGGCGAGTACCGTGGTATGCGCGGGCGGCGCGTGGAGTTCGCGCTTTTGCAAACGCCACGGCATCGATCTTCCCGCCGTCAACGTGATTGGGACGGCGATGCGTACGTCGGTTGCCCCGAACGTAATTAACGGTTGCTTCGCAGGGCCCGGGTTTGCGCTTCGTCGCCGTTTGGATGGCGGATATACGGTGGCTGTCCCGGGCTTCGGTCGTATCGATTTAGCGCCGCTTGGCCTTAAGCACGCGCTCAAGTATTACCGCAATTACAAGAACGACCTCGGCAAGAAGCTCAAGTATCGCCTGGCGAAAACCTGGTTCGAAGGTCCCGAGGCATCGGCAGCCTGGCAATTCGACGAAATCTCGCCGTTTGAACGCTGCCGCGTGCTGGATCCGAAGCCCGATCTCGAATTCGTGAAAATTGCGCTCGACAACGTCAAGCGCGCGATTCCACAGCTGGCCGATTTGCGCGTAGCGCATGTGTGGGCCGGCGCGATCGACACCACGCCCGATCTGATTCCCATCATCTCCGATACCGAGACGATCCCTGGCTTTTACCTCGCCACGGGATTCAGCGGTCATGGTTTCGCATTAGGCCCTGCGGCCGGAGAGCTCGTCGCCGATCTCGTGACAGGGGCGCAACCGATGATGGATATCTCTCCGTACCGATTGAGCCGTTTCTCCGACGGCACGTCCATCAAGGTTCCGGAAATGATGTGACAGAGCGCGGTGCGCGTGCAGTTTTATATCCAATAAAGATCATCCAGTAGGAGCGTTTCTATGAGGTATGCGTCGACCCGCGGTGGGTGCGTCGATCGGCGGTTTTCCGAAGTATTGATGGAAGGGCTCGCGCCGGACGGCGGCCTGTACGTGCCTACCGTCTACCCGAAAGTCGACGGAGCGACGCTGCAGCGCTGGCGCGGCCTGTCGTACGCGGAACTGGCCTTCGAAATCCTCTCGCTCTATATCGACGACATTCCCGCCGATGAACTGCGCGGCATTATTGCCCGCACCTACACGCCGGAAATCTTCGGCTCCGAGCGAATCGTCCCGTTACGAAAGCTCGACGAATCGATCGCTCTGCTCAACTTGTCCAACGGCCCGACGTTCGCCTTCAAGGACATGGCGATGCAGTTGCTTGGCAACCTGTTCGAGGCCGAGCTCGGCCGTCGGGGCGCAACGCTTAACATCCTGGGCGCGACCTCGGGCGATACCGGCAGCGCCGCGCAATATGCGATGAGGGGCAAGCGTAACGTACAGGTGTTCATGCTGAGCCCCCATGGCCGCATGAGCCCATTCCAACAGGCGCAGATGTTCAGCCTGCAGGATAAGAACATCCACAATCTGGCGATCGAGGGGAGCTTCGACACGTGCCAGGACATCGTCAAAGCCGTGTCAAAGGATTTAAGTTTCAAGCGGCGACACCACATCGGCACCGTCAATTCGATCAATTGGGCGCGCTTGCTGGCGCAGGTCGTCTATTACTTCGCCGGCTACTTTCAGGCAACGAGCGATAACAGCGAGCGTGTTTCGTTCTGCGTGCCTTCCGGCAATTTCGGCAACATCTGCGCCGGCCATGTGGCTCGCATGATGGGTCTGCCGATCGAACAACTGGTGCTGGCGACGAACGAGAACGACGTACTCGACGAGTTCTTCAAAACCGGGCGCTACCGTGTGCGCATAAGCGGCGAGACGAAGGTGACGTCTAGCCCGTCGATGGATATCTCGAAGGCGTCGAATTTCGAGCGCTTTATCTTCGATCTATTGGGCCGCGACGCACAGCGGGTGGGGCAATTATTCGGCGCGGAGCTTTCGCAGCAGGGCCAATTCAGCCTGACGAAGGAAGAGATGTCACGTATCGCTACCTACGGTTTTGTCTCGGGCAAGAGCACACATGCAGATAGACTGCGGACGATTTCCGATGCGTGGGAACAGCATCGCACGCTGATCGATCCGCACACCGCCGATGGCGTCAAGGTCGCGCGCGAGCATCGTCAACCCGGCCTTCGCACCATCGTGCTCGAAACGGCATTGCCGCTCAAGTTCGAGGACATCATCCGTGAGGCGACCGGCCATGCGGCGCGGCGGCCGGCAGCGGTAGCCGATTTGGAACAACGCCCTCGACGCTTCGAGGTAGTCGCCCCCTCGGTGGATGCGGTGATGACCTATATCGCGCAGCATTGCGCGCGCTGATGCGGCCGAGAGAAGAGCACTTGCCATGGCTGTCTTTACGCGCGTCTCAGAGGAAGAAGCGTCTGCGTTCATCGCACCGCTGGCGATAGGTGAACTCGTTTCGTTACGCGGCATCCCGAGCGGAATCGAAAACACGAACTATTTCGTGACGACGACAGCCGGCGAATTCGTACTCACGCTTTTCGAGCGGCTGTGCGAACAGCAGTTGTCGTTCAGCCTGCAATTGATGCGACGCTTGGCCGAACGTAGCATTCCTGTCCCTGAGCCAAAGGCCGACGAGGACGGGCGGATAGTCTTCGAATTGAGCGGAAAACCCGCTAGCGTGGTGACGAAACTGGACGGGGGGCATTGCCTTGAGCCCGAGCAGCATCATGGCGGGCAAGTCGGCGAAATGCTGGCGCGTATGCATCTGGCTGGCGGCGATTTTCAAGCGGAGCATGCCAACTCGCACGGATTGAATTGGTGGCTTCGGGCCGCTGATCGAATCGGTCCACTTCTCGATGGGGAAAGACGCGAGGTCCTCATTGACGAGTTGCGGTTCCAGCAAGCGCTCGCCAATGAGCACTCATACCGCAGCTTGCCCCGAGGCCCCGTTCACGGCGATCTGTTCCGCGACAACGTCTTGTTTTCGAATTCGGATTCGTCGCACGGATCAACGAGCACAGACAAACTGTCGGGCTTCTTCGACTTCTACTTCGCGGGTACTGACGCACTGATCTACGATGTGGCCGTGTGTCTGAACGATTGGTGCATCGACCGCCTGACGGGGTCGCTGCTGCCTGAGATGGCAAATACCTTCATCGAAGCCTACGAGCGCATCCGCCCGTTGACACCACTAGAGCAACGCTACCTGCCCGCGGTACTGCGAGCCGCAGCGCTGCGATTCTGGCTCTCTCGATTGATGGATCTCCATTTCCCGCGCGATTCGGCCTTGCTTAACGCGCACGATCCCGAGCACTTCCTCCGTGTGCTGCGATATCACCGGCGTTCGTCGCCTTTCTGATGGGCTGTGTGTGTCGTCTAGCCCCCTGCGGGCTGACATCGGCGCACAACGTCGGACGCATATCATCCGGGGCAAGCACAACGCGTTGCACCAAGCGCGGTCACTACCCGAACCATTCCCCGCAGCAGCCTAGCCCTCCCGCCGGCGATCGGCGAACCCTCCCGCCGCCCCCTTCAAGTCGCCGCGCCCCCCGCGTGACTGTCACAGTTTCTAAACACAAAAAGTTTTTTGTTGTAATACTATTTGCCCCGCCGCAGGAGTCCCGTGTCGACCACACGCGGGTTCACGCCGTCGGCGTCAACATCTCAATCGCTGCCCAAAAACGGGCAAATCTGAGATCTCAAATCGACCGTCGCGTTGCCAATTGTCCCAATATATGGACGATTGTTAATTTTCGATAAATGCTGGGTCGCCATATTGTAAGACTCAGACAAAACACATAGATTGCGTGGCACATAAAAAACGGGGAATGCGATGAGACTGGTTCTGGAGCCTCGCCACTTGTTCGATGGCAGTGTGGCCGCCGTCGCGGCAAAAGCCACCCATGCCGCGATCGAGCAACGGCACGATCACGCGCAGAGCGAAGGACAGTCATCCGCTCATCGCGACACGCACGATGCGGCCGAGCACCATGGCCCGGCGGACGCCGCGCACCAGAGCGGGGCGCAGTTGCAGGCCAACGCCTCGCACACCGATCTCAACGTCCCAGCCTTGACCGCGAATCCGAAAGCGACCGAGATTCTGTTTGTCGATCCGCGCGTCGCCAATTGGCAGACGCTCGCCAGCAGCGTCGACAAAAACGTTCAGGTCGTGCTCATCGATCCGAACTGCGACGGCATCAGCCAAGTCACGCAAGCGCTGCAGGGCCGATCGGATCTGAAGTCGATCCAGTTTTTGACCTATGGTTCGGCTGGGCAAATCGAGTTCGGCAACGCGCCGATCACGGCCGACGCACTCGCGGCGGCTAAGCAGCAGGTAGCGTCATGGAGCGATCATCTCGCGTCGAACGCCGACATCGAGTTCTGGGGTTGCGATGTCGGGCAGGGCGCAAGCGGGCAGCAATTCGTCGATACGGTTCACGCGCTGACCGGGGCGCAAGTCGGCGCATCCACCGATGCGACGGGCGCCGCTTCGCTCGGCGGCAATTGGACGCTCGAGCGCACGACGGGCACGCTCGCGATCGGTTCGCCGTTTAGCGATTCCGCCGTCGCCGCCTATCAGGGCGTGCTCGATACGCCGGTTCCGAGCGTCACGTTCGTCTCGGGCACCGTGCCGCACGATGTGTTGCTCGGCGGCACTTTCACCGAAACGGTGCAGTTTCAAAACACGGCTTCGAATGCCGCCGGCTATGGGCCGTTCATCGATCTTTACGTGCCGAGCGATTCGGCTGAGAACGTGACGCTCACCGGCGCCACCTATCTCGGCACCGCCGTCACCGTCGACAAGGTGACGCTCTCGACGTCGGTCGCGGGCCACGTCGGCACGCTCGGCGCGCTGCATCCGCTCGCGCTCGACAGCAGCGGCAACGCGCTGTTCGTGGCGGCGCCGGGCGGGTATCAAGCCGGCGATTCGATGTACGTCCTGCAACTGCCGTTCGGCAGCTATACCCCCGGCGAACCGGCGGCGCAGATCCAGTTGTCGTTCTCGGTGGCGAACACGACCGAGCTCTCGAGCATGCACGGCGGCCAAGCGCTGAACATCTCGGCGATCGGCGGCTTCCAGTACGGCACGGACCCGCTCAACAACCCCGCCACGGATCCGTCCATTCGCGGCACCGCGGGCACGGCGAGCGTGACCAGTTCGGGCGACGGCCTCGTGACCGCCTCGACGCAAGTCTCGCTGATCGACGTATCCGCCACTACCGATTTGCACGAAGGCGAAACCGCGACGGGCCCGGACTTTCCGTTCGACTATGTGATCACGCTGCAGCCGGCGGCCGTGACGCAAGCGGATCCGATGCAAAACGTGACGTTCACGTTCACGCTGCCCGATCAGGTCAAATACACGGGCGGCACGATCGCGTTCACGGAGCCGAGCGGCGTGCATGGCACGGCGACGTTCAACCCGAAGGCGGGCAGTGTCGGCGGCGCGGGCGGCACGGTGACGATCACGTTCAGCTCGCTCGCCACGGATGGGTCGAATACGCCGACGCTCGTCAAGATTCCCGTCTTCGTGCCGCAATTCGATGCGTCGGGCGCATCCGTGCTCGGCACGGCCGGCCAGCCGCGCACCATCGATACGACGGCGATCTACCACTACACGGGCTCGTGGACGGCCGTGACCGGATCGCTCGATCACGCGGCGGGTGCGCAGGCGATTGCGGGCGATAGCTCCACGAATTTGGAATCGACTTCGTTCGTCGCCAAATCGCTGGCAATCCAAGTGACGGACGACGCACCGGGCGGCAACATCGTGCCCGGGCAGGTGGTCGGCTATTCGATCAACTTCCAGGTCTCCGATTACTACTCGCTCAATCAGCTCAATATCGCCGATTTGATCGGCGACGGCGTTACGCTGCTCGCCCCTGCCGATCTGGGCTACGCCACGCCGTCGCTCTCGCTGACGTCAGGCGGCGCCACGCACTCGTACTCGTTCGGCGATGCGTCGAACAACGTCCAGAAGACGATCAATGGACAGAGCGTGGCCGAGAGCGGGTCGAACGGTTCGAACTGGAGCTACACGCGCGACGATACGGGCTCGACCTCAAGCCCGGGCGCGACTGCGTTGACCTTCGACGTGAGTCAGCTCATCGAAGCGAACCTGGGCGGCACCGCGTTCGCGGGCGTGCTGCAAGGCGGAAACGTGAACGGCAGCGGCGGCCCGACGCAAGGGACGATCGCGTTCAAGGCGAAGGTGCTCGATAAGTACACGAACGCGAACAGCGGCGACAGCGTGCGCGAGAAGGACTCGATCGCCGATGTCGTCACCACGCAGGGCACGAGTGCGGCGGTCGTGACGGTCGATAACGTCGCACACACCATCACGGGAACGAACGGAACCGTCACCGACGATTCGTCCGTGTCCAACGAAGTGGCGCCCGGCCAGCTTGTGCTGCAGGTGGTCGCCGTCAACGGCCAGACCGCGGATCTGACGGATATCAAGCCGGGCGATACGGTCACGTATGCGATGACCTATCAGCTGAATTCGGGCGATTACGGCAATCTGGATCTGACCGCTTACCTGCCGCTGCCGGTGTTCTCGACCACGGATCCGCTCTCCAACGGCGGCAACGTCTCGACGTTTTCGATGGACAGCGCCGACGCGTTCCCGACAGCCGGCGCCTATAAGCTCGTCAACCCGCTCTCGGGCGAAAACACGCCGACGGTCACCACGAACGGCACGGCCAATAGCATCTCGTTCAATTTCGGCGATCGCGACGATCCGACGAATGCGGCGGGGCAGAAGGTCATCGTCTATTTCAGCGCGGTGGTGTCGAACAAGCCGTTCGCCAACGGGTTGCAATTGACCACGCAAGGTGGCAGCACCTACACGAACGCGGAAGGGCAAACGCTCGCGGCCGCGGCGATCAAGCAAGTGCCGCTCGAAGAGCCGGAACTCGCGACCAAGACGGGCATCGTCTCGATCGTCGGCGACGGCGGCGCCTCGAAGGGCGCTTATTCCGCCGATGCGTCGAACGCCTCGAAGGTGACGTGGACTTCGCAGACGAATCTCACGCCGAGCGGCGGCGGCAGCCCGTTCGCCCCGGCCGGCACGGCAGCCGGCGCCAATCCGTTCACCGGCAACGGCGATCCGCTGACCGCCGACAACCTGAACGTGAAAGGCGGCGACGGCGGCGATCTCGCGCGCGTCGTTTCCACGGTGCAGAACCAGGGCGGATCGGCTGCCTATGACGTCACGATTCAAGGCACGCTGCCGTCCGGCTACTCGACCGGCGACGTGCAGAACTTCGCGATCTACAACTCGGCGGGCCAGCAGATCGATGCGGGCGTGACGGCCGCGCAGTACTTCGGCGCGGGCGGCGTGCAACTCGCTTCGTCGATCGCGGCGCACGACAATGTCTACGTCGTCTACGACTTGAAGTTGCCCACGGCGCAGGAGACGGGCGACACGCTGACGTTCTCGTCGAACGTCGTCAACTGGGCGAGCGTGGCAGGGGGCGTCGGCAGCGGCAACGGTTTCGTCTCCGGCACGGGCGCATCGGCGCAGCCGATCGGCGAGAACGCCGCGGCGCTGTCCGATACGGCTATCGCCAATCTATCGGCGCCGACCGTCACCAAGGCGGTGGTCGGGGCAAGCGATACGGCCGACATTCCGCTCACGGGCAGCAATAATGTGGCGCTTGGCGAGACCGTCACCTATCAGATCACGGTCACGTTGCCGCAGGGCACGACCGCTAACGGCAGCGGCGAGGTAACGCTAACGGATTCGTTGCCGGCCGGCATGACGTTCGGCAGCCTTAACTCGGTGACCTTCGGCGGCGGCGTGAGTTCGCCGGGTGGTCCGGGCGCCGTCACGGCGAGCGTATCGGGCAGCACGATTACGTTCGATCTCGGCAGCTCGCTGACGAACGCACAGGTCGATGCGAACGGCACCGTCACGCTCGTCTATACGGCCACCCTGACGTCCACTGATACGCCGGCTGACGGGACGGCCCGCACGAACAGCGTCGCCATCCACTACGATTCGACGCAAACGTCGCCCGCTGCGAGCGCGACCATCCACGAGGTGGATCCGAACGTCACCGAAACGATCAAGGTCAAGGATACGAATAGCGGCACGGCCATCGGCAACAACGGCATTGTCTACAGTAACGAAAATCTGACCTACACCGTCACGCTGAAGAACAACGGCGACGCACCCGCACAGGATTTGGCGGACCTCATCAACTTGCCGGCCGGCCTGAACTACGTGCCGGGCTCGTTGACCTACTCGAGCGGGGGCTCGGGCGGCTCCACCTCGGATACGTCGGGGCTGGCGGTGGGCCTGACCTCGCTCGGCGTAGGACAGACGGCGACGTTCACGTTCCAGGCGACGGTGGCCCCGAATCAGACGGCCGGCTCCTCGATCACCGTCAGCACGCCGAACGACGGCACGTCGGGCGCCTACTATTCGCTGCCGGGCAGCGCGCAAGGGCACAAGTACACCGATAGCGCGAGCACGACGGTCAAGATCGCCCAGATCTCGCCGGCGCTTTCGATCACCGGCGAATCGAACAACACGGATACGGTTCACACGCCGTCGCAGGCGAACACGCAAACGTCGGTGGCGGCCACCGTCGGCGAAATCGTGACATTGCACGGGTATGTGCAAATCCCTGAGGGGGCGAACCCGACGACCCTGGACTTCACTTTGCCGCCGGGGCTCGAATACCTCAACGACGGCAGTGCGAAGATCGCTTTCGTCAGCCCCAACGGCGATCTCGTATCGAGCGACGGCACGCTATCGGGCGTCGCTCAATTCCAGGACAGCAATTCGGGCGGCGCCAACTACGTCAATCCGGCCACGGGCACGACGACGGCCGGCGACGTCGCCACCTTCAAACCGACGAGTCAGATTCCGTCTTCTGTCGTGACGACGACGGGCGGCCATGTCGCCATCGATCTCTCGACGCTGAGCAACAACGACGGCTCGCCGATCGGCAACTACGTCATCGTCGAGTTCAATGCGGTCGTGGGCAACGTCGCGGCGAACGTCCAGGGCGCCGCCGCGATGGCCACCTCGTTCACGGTGGGCGGCGTCACGTCGAACAACGTTAGTGTCTCGGTGGAAGAGCCGAACGTGACGGTGACGAAGACGGCGACCGCCGTCGACAATACGACGGGGACGGTCACCTACCAAGTGACCGTCAAGAATACGGGCGTCTCCACTGCGTACAACGTCGTCATCGACGATCCGGCCGCGACGAACGAGGGGCACGTTACGTTCGTGAGCGCGACGGGCGCGGGCACCGGCGGTGCGGCGCAAGCGGGGACGACGTCGAACGATCTGAACTACGCCATCGGGCAGTTGGGCGCGGGCGGCAGCGAGACCATCACCTATACCGTGCAGGTTGCGCCGGGACAGACGGTGCAGAACGATACGGCGTCGGTGGTCTGGCAGAGCTTGTCGGGGCAGCAGACGTTCAACGGCGCCACCGGCGGCGCCGTCGGTTCGACGACAGGCCCGCGCGATTTCGATTCGGTCGTCGGCGCGCCCGACACCTATCGCGCGACGGCCACCACGCAGCTCGGCGCCGCGTCGGGCCGCGTCTGGCAGGACGTCGGCAACGACCCGACCACCTACGCCACCTCGGGCGGATCGGCCGATACAGGCCTTGGCGGCATCACGGTCACGGCCAAGATCACGGAAGGGGACGGCACGGTGGTCACCGAAACGACGACCACGGCGGCCGACGGCGCCTACACGTTCGGCGCGTTGCCGCAAGGCACGGTCGTGATCTCGCTGCCGGCTGCGGGCAGCGGCGGCCTGCCGACCAATGAAACGCTCGCCTATAACGACGGCAACGCCGTGACGGGCAGCCCCGCATCCGCTTCGTTCACCGCGAACGGCGACGCGCACGGCAATGTGAACTTCTCCTATCAGGCGCCCGATACCGCACCCGTGATCGCCGGGTGGGGCGGCAATGCCGATTCGTATGTCGAAGGCGGCGCGCCGATCCGCTTGTCGGGGCCGGGGGCGTCGGTCACCGATACGCAGCTCGACGGCTTGCACGACTACAGCGGCACGACGTTGACGCTGCAGCGATACAACGGCGGCACGGCCGCGCCGAGTGCGACCGATGTCTTCGGCGCAATCGGGCCGCTGGCGCTCGCCGGTGGCAACGTGAGCTACAACGGCGCGACCATCGGCACGTATACCGAAGCGGGCGGCAAGCTGTCGATCACCTTCGGCGCGGGCGCGACGTCGACGACCGTGAACGAGGTGCTCGACAATCTGGCCTACTCGAGTACGGATACGAGCACGGTCAGCACCGGCATCCAACTCGGTGCGACGCTCGACGATCACAACGTCGCGGGCTTGCAAGGCACGGGCGGCAATATGACGAGCGCGCCCGTGTTCGTCACCATCAACGAAGTGCCGGCCGCGGGCTCCTCGTTGGCCACCTTTACCGAACCGAACGAT